>Ga0209415_10016216_pt1 | contig 11995 bp, 10 predicted proteins | sample PeaSoiSIISIP2007_FD_187696 | JGI IMG/M metagenome (GOLD analysis project Ga0209415, IMG submission 187696) | Peat soil microbial communities from Weissenstadt, Germany - SII-SIP-2007 (SPAdes) (version 2) | ecosystem: Environmental > Terrestrial > Soil > Wetlands > Peat | place: Germany... | reverse complement strand
GCTACATCATGCCGGAGGTCCACGTCAGCTATTTCACGCCGCGCGCCCTGCGGATCATCTATGCCCGGCACGGCCTGGTGCCCGTGCGCTTCCGCTACGACGGGGCGGTGCGGTTCAAGGTGGTGAAGACCCTGCGGACCGCGGGCCGGCAGCGGCTCGCGCGGCTGGCGATGCGGCTCCCGTTCGTCGTGCGCGCGATCGACGGTCTCTTCGGCACGTCGCGGATGCCCTGCGCAACGAAGCCCCGATAGGCCCGGCGCAAACCCTTGAGGCACCCTTTCGCCGCGGGAATTTGACGGCGGCGCGGGATTTGCGCCGCAATTCCTGCTCGAATCGGCGGATCGGCCTGCAAGCATGCCGGGGTGCCAAATCCAAGAGGGCTCATCAGCCTTGTTTCGGGCGGATTCCTCGCGTGGGCCGGCGTCTGCCGCGGAACCGACGCGCCCGCGGCCGGGGCCGAGCCGCCCCCGATCGAGGAGATCGCGGGAAGGCTTCCCCCGGATGTGGGCGGGGCCGCCCGGAAGTGGCTCCGCGGGGACCCGAGGGAGCTGAAGGCGCTCCTCGCGTTCTCCCCCGGAGCCCTGGAGCAGGAGGTCATGATAGCCCTGGCGAGCGAGCCGGACGCCGCGGATTTCGTGCTGGGGCGGATGGCGAGCGAGACCGCCGAGACGGACCGGCTCATTCTCAAGGTGATCGTGTTCGATCCGTTCTGGGTGGACCAGGCCGGCGTGCTCGGGGGGCTTCGGAAGCTGGCGGAATCCACGGCCGACCCGGACCTGATGCTGGACTATCTGGATGCGCAGCGCCGGGTCGAGGCCAGGCGCCTGCGCAGGGTCCTGACGGCGCGTATCGCCGAGGCGCGCCGCGCGGGCGACGCAAGGAGCCTGGAGGCCCTGGCCCAGGCCGACGAGCGCTGGATCATGGCGGAGCGGGGCGCGTCGCTTCCCGGTTTTATGCGCCGCCCGCCCGCCGTGTTCTCCGTCAAGCCGGCCGGCCAGTCCATCCGGATTGTCGGCATGGGCGACTTTGGCTCGGGCACGCAGGCCCAGAGGGACGTGGCGGCGGCGATCGTCCGGATGGGCAGGGCAGGGCCGTTCGACTTCGGGATCACGTTTGGCGACAACTTCTACCCTTCGGGAATGACCGGCCCCGACGACACGAGGTGGCGCGACTGGTGGGAATCCCTCTACGGCCCGCTGGGGATCGTCTTCTACCCGTCGCTCGGGAACCACGATTGGTATTCGGATGACGGCGCCGCCGCGGAGATCATTTACCGGAGCCCGACATGGCGGTTCCCCGCACCCTATTATTCGTTCACGGCGGGGCCGGTGCAGTTCTTTGTCGTCGACACGACGGAGATTTCCGAGGCCGAGGTCCTGTGGCTGGACGGGGCGGTCGCAGCCAGCGGCTCCCGCTGGAAGGTGGTCTACGGCCACCACCCGATCTTCGCCCCGGAGCGCAACGCCAAGTCGGGGATGTACATGAAATACACCCAGGCGCGCCTCTGGCCCGTCATCCGAGGGAGGGTCGACGCCTACCTGTGCGGGCACCAGCATGCGATGGCGCACATGGATCCGCGCGACGGGGTCCATTTCTTCATGAGCGGCGGGGGCGGGGCCCCCCTCGGCAAGGTGGCGAAGCAGGCGCCCGGCGCCGTCTTCGCGGAGTCGAGGTTCGGGTTCCTGACGCTCGAGGCGGACGCGTCGAGGATGAGCATCGCCATTTTTGACACAGACGGCAACCCCTTCGACTCGGAAGCCATCACGAAGTGATCGCGGCGGCCGCCCGAACGTGGTAGGAGCCCCGCCTTCCGTAATCCCAATCCCCATGCCGTCCCACACCCGAACCGCGGGCGCGCGCCTGCGCGCCGCACTCAAGGCCGAGCGACCTCTCCAGGTCGTAGGAACGATAAACGCCTACTGCTCCCTGCTCGCCAAGCGCGCCGGGTACAGGGCGATCTACCTCTCCGGGGCCGGTGTCGCCAACGCCTCCTACGGGCTGCCGGACCTCGGGATCACGAGCCTGAACGAGGTGTGCGAGGACATCCGGCGGATCACGCAGGCGACCGACCTGCCGCTGCTCGTCGATGCCGATACGGGGTGGGGCGGGGCGTTCATGGTCGAGCGCGCGGTGGCGAAGATGACGCAGGCGGGCGCCGCGGGCTTTCACATCGAGGACCAGGTCCATTCCAAGCGCTGCGGCCACCGGGACGGAAAGCAGATCGTGAGCATCGCCGAGATGTGCGACCGCGTGCGGTCGGCCGTAGCCGCGCGCACGGATCCGCAGTTTGTCGTGATGGCCAGGACCGATGCCTACGCAAATGACGGGCTCGCGGCGGCGATCGCGAGGGCCAAGGCCTACGCCGGGGCCGGGGCCGACATGATCTTCGCCGAGGCGCTGACCAGCCTCGGCGAGTACCGCGCGTTCACCAAGGCGCTCGGCAGGGTCCCGGTGCTGGCCAACCTCACGGAATTCGGGAAGACGCCGCCCTTCACCCTCGACGAGCTCAGGTCCGCGGGAGTGGCGATCGCGCTGTATCCGCTGAGCGCGTTCCGGGCGATGAGCCGGGCGGCCGAGAATGTGTACGAGGCCATCCGCAAGAAGGGCACCCAGAAGTCCGTCGTCGGATCGATGCAGACTCGCGCCAAGCTGTACGACGTCCTGGGCTACGAGGAGTACGAGCGCAGGCTCGACAATCTGTCGCGTGGGTAGAGGGGTGCGGGATGAGCAAGAAGTCCGTGGCGCTCTCGGGGGTCATAGCCGGCAACACGGCCATCTGCACCGTCGGCCACACGGGCAACGACCTGCACTACCGCGGCTATGACATCGGCGAGCTGGCGCAGAGGGCGAGCTACGAGGAGATCGCCCACCTGCTGATCCACGGCGCGCTTCCGACGCAGGCCGAGCTCGACGCCTACAGGAGGCGGCTCGCCGGGTACCGGCGCCTGCCCGGCGTCGTGCGTGCCGCCCTCGAGCTGGTCCCTGCAGCCGCCCACCCGATGGACGTCCTCCGGACGGGCTGCTCCGTCCTTGGGGCGGCCGACCCGGAGGGGCCCGGGCACGATGCCGCGCAGGCGCGGGCCATCGCCGACCGCCTGATCGTCTCGTTCAGCTCGATGCTCCTTTACTGGCACCATTACGCCAACGGCGGGCGGCGGATCGAGACGGCGAGCGACGAACCCACGCTCGCGGGCCACTTCCTCAGGCTGCTCCATGGCCGACCGGCGTCCGGCGCCCACGTCCGCGCGCTGGACCGCGGCCTCATCCTCTACGCCGAGCATGAGTTCAACGCCTCGACCTTCGCGGCCCGGGTGATCGCGGGGACGGGCTCGGATCTCCATTCGGCGATATGCGGCGCCATCGGCGCCCTGCGCGGACCAAAGCATGGCGGCGCCAACGAGGTTGCGATCGAGATCGCGCTCCGATACGGGGACGCGGACGCGGCCGAAGCCGACATCCGCGCCCGGGTGGCCTCCGGGGAGATCATCATCGGATTCGGGCACCCCGTCTACACGATCTCGGATCCGCGCAGCCCGATCATCAAGGAGGTGGCGCGTGTGCTGTGCGTGGACGGTGGGGCGCCCGGCCTGTTTGCGGTCTGCGAGCGCATTGAGAACGTGATGCGGGACCTGAAGCGCATGTTTCCCAACCTCGACTGGTACAGCGCCCCCGCATTCCGGATGCTCGGCATCCCCACGGCGATGTTCACCCCGGTGTTCGCGGTCGCGCGAACCGCGGGCTGGGCCGCGCATGTGATCGAGCAGCGGCTCGACGGCAAGATCATCCGGCCCGCGGCAAGCTACACCGGCCCCGCACCCAGGCCGTTCGTGGCCATTTCGGAGCGTTGAGATGCCCCATGCCGACCCAACCCGCGCCGACCGGCCGCCGCCGGACAGGCTCCTGCTGCAGATAGCCGACTACGTCCTCGACCCGGGACGCGCCGGCGGCGCGACCGCCCTCGAGACGGCCCGCCTCTGCCTGATGGACACGCTGGGCTGCGGCCTTCTCGCGCTCCGGTACCCGGCCTGCACGAGGCTCCTCGGCCCGATAGTGCCGGGCGCGACGCTGCCCGGGCGCGGCGCGCGCGTTCCCGGGACGGCGCACGAGCTCGAGCCGGTGCGGGCGGCGTTCAACGTCGGCGCCATGGTCAGGTGGCTCGACTACAACGACACGTGGCTAGCCGCCGAGTGGGGCCATCCCTCGGACAATCTCGGGGCGATTCTTGGCGCCGCGGATTACGCGGAGCGGGCGGGGACTGCCGCGGGCCGCGCGCCGCTGCGCGTGCGAGACCTGCTTGTCGCGATGGTCCAGGCGCACGAGATCCAGGGCGTCCTTGCGCTGGAAAACGCGTTCAACCGCGTGGGGCTGGACCATGTGCTACTTGTCCGGATCGCCTCGGCGGCGGTGGCGACCCGGCTGCTCGGGGGGGCCCGCGAGCAGATCGTCAACGCCGTCTCCAACGCGTTTCTGGACGGCGGCGCGCTCCGGGCCTACCGCCATGCACCCAACACCGGCTCGCGCAAGAGCTGGGCCGCGGGCGACGCGACGAGCCGGGGCGTCCTGCATGCGATCCTGGCGCTCAGGGGCGAGATGGGATACCCGGGGGCCCTCACCACCAAGGTGTGGGGATTCCAGGACGTCGTGCTGCGGGGCAAGCCCCTTGCCGTCCCGGCCCAGGGCTTCGGGAGCTACGTGATGGAGAACGTGCTCTTCAAGATCTCATACCCCGCCGAATTCCATGCGCAGACGGCGGTCGAGGCCGCGATAGCCCTCCATCCCGAGGTCGGTCCGCGGCTCGCGGAGGTGGAGCGCGTCGCGATCGAGACCCAGGAGAGCGCCAGGCGGATCATCGACAAGACCGGGCCGCTCGCCAACCCGGCCGACCGCGACCACTGCCTCCAGTACATGGTGGCCGTCGGGCTGATCAACGGTTCGCTCGCCGCCGCCGACTACGAGGATAGCGCGGCGGCCGATCCGCGGATCGATGCGCTCCGGTGGAAAATGGAGGTCTCCGAGGACCCGGCGTTCACGCGCGACTACCTGGATCCGGGGAAACGCTCGATCGCCAACGCCGTCCAGGTGTTCTTCCGCGGGGGCGCCGCGACGCGGCGGGTCCGCGTGGACTACCCGGTCGGCCACCGGAGGCGGCGCCAGGAGGGCGTTCCGCTGCTCCGCGCGAAATTCGAGGGAGCAGTCCGCGGGCATTTCGACGATTCCCACGCCGCCTCAATCATCGGCCTATTCTCGGATCCGGCGAGGCTCGATGCCATGCCCGTGACGCAGTTCATGGGGATGCTTGCAACATAGGCCGGGGCGCCCGTTGGCGCCCGGACATGCCGAGGGGGTTTTCCTCTGGGGGATCGGCGGCCGATGCGCAGCCGGCGCATGCGGGCGAGGGGACCGCGACAAGCGCCTGTCGGGCCGCCCGGCCGATCAGCGCGTGCGATCGGGGTTGCCCGCGTCCAACACGACCTTCCAGGTCCCATTGGGTTGGCGTCTCCAGATCGTGACGTAGGTGCCCATCCTGATCAGGGGCGCCGCTCCCAGCTTGGTCATGGGGACGTTCAATACGTACCGGCCCCATGTGTAGCCGAGGTCCCCGGAGGCGCTCACGTCGACGAACGAGGGCTCCCACGTGAGCTTTGCGGTGGCGGGAAGCTGTATGAAGACGCTGTTCACCGCATCGGCGCCCGACCGGATGTCGCCGAGCAGCTTGCAATCGCGCGCAACGGCCTGGAGGAAGGCCGCCTTTGGGCCGTCCTTCGTGGAGCTCGCACAGAACGCCTTGTCCGCGGCGATGATCTCGGCCTTGTACCTTTCCGTATCCGACTGGGTGCAACCTGCGAGAAGCGCGGCCGCTGAGGCAAGGACGGCGACGGTGCGCAGGTTCATGGGCGGAATGGGCGCCCACCGTGCCATGCCGGGGTTTCGTTCGCAAACCATAAGTGCGCCAATAGTATCTATTAGCATCCCTTGGGGGCAACCCGGGAACAGCCGCGGAAAAGATGCGACGGGCGGCAGAGAGCCACGCGCAGCCGGTCGGCCTTGAAGGCGGGCTTGGCGCGGACGAATCCTGTAGTTCGGGATGAAGAAGGACTTGGAGCGACTTGAACCCCCCTGGGCCGGGCACCTGCGTGCGGCCGGCTCGCCCCCGGGAACCGAGAGGAAAGCGGAGGCGATTCGCCCGGTGCCGGCGGGGAACAGCCGGTCCCTGGGCTGAATGCGACGGGTGGAGCCTTGTCCGCCGCCTAAACGGCTTCGGGCTCCTGTTTCGATCTGCCAAGGCCGTGAGGACCTTTGCCTGAGAAGGCGCCGCGGCCCCCAGGTCGGGCCGAGCCTGGAGGTCCGGCCACCGGCCGATGCGGGAAAGTGAGGGGTCGTGGAAACGCGTACGCCACCGTAAGCGCTTGCTCTTCATCGACCTAATCTCTAGCCGTTCCGGATGAAATCGATGCGAGTGTTCGGTCCAGCCGTGGCCGGTGTAACCCTCTTGGGGTCCGTTGCATTTGGTGCACCGGACTTGCTTCTGGGTTTCAGGGCGGCGTCCTCGGCGGCTGAGCAGCAGCGCGAAAAGGCGTTCGATGCGGCGATCGACCCGGCGGACCTTCGGTCGTGGTTGGAGCAGATGTCTTCGCAACCGAACCAGGTGGGCTCGCCGCACGACAAGGCGAATGCGGATTTCATGCTGGCGAGATTCAAGGAGTGGGGATGGGACGCGCGGATCGAGACGTTCGATGTCCTCTATCCGACGCCCAAGAGCCTGGCGCTCGAGCTCGTGGCCCCGGTCTCCTACAAGGCGCGGCTGTCCGAGCCCGCCGTCGCCGGCGACCGGACGTCGCCCGGCGCCGTAGGGGCGCTTCCCCCCTACAATGTCTACGGCGCTGACGGGGACGTGACCGCGGACCTTGTCTACGTGAATTACGGGATGCCCTTGGACTATGCCGAGCTCGAGAGGCGCGGCCTGGACGTGAAGGGCAAGATCGTGATCGTGCGCTACGGCGTGGGCTGGCGGGGCCTCAAGCCGAAGCTTGCGCTGGAGCACGGCGCCGTGGGGTGCATCATCTACTCCGACCCGCACGAGGAGGGCTACTGGTCGGGCGACGTCTATCCGAAGGGCGGGTATCGGCCGGACGAGGGCGTGCAACGCGGGTCGGTTGCGGACATCACAATGTATTCCGGCGATCCCCTGACGCCCGGGATCGGCTCCACGAAGGACGCGAAGCGCCTCAAGATCGAGGATGCGCAGACGATCCTCAAGATTCCGGTGATTCCGATCTCCAGCGGCGACGCGGCGCCGCTCCTCGCGGCGCTCGAGGGCCCGGTCGCGCCCGCTGGATGGCGCGGCGCGCTGCCCTTCACCTACCACATCGGGCCCGGCCCGGCAAAGGTGCACCTCGCCGTGTCCTCGGACTGGAGCCTCAAGCCGATCTACGATGTGATCGCCGTGATGAAGGGATCCGAGTTTCCCGACCAGTGGGTCGTGCGCGGAAACCACCACGATGGATGGGTGTTCGGGGCATGGGACCCGCTCGCGGGCAACATCGCGGTAATGGCCGAGGCAAAGGCGATCGGCACCCTGGCCAAGACCGGCTGGAGGCCCAGGCGCACGCTGGTCTACGCAAGCTGGGATGGCGAGGAGCCCGGGCTCCTTGGCTCGACCGAGTGGGCCGAGACGCATGCGGACGAGCTCCGGCACAAGGTCGTGCTTTACGTCAATTCCGACACCAACGCCCGCGGGTTCCTCTTCGTCGGCGGCAGCCATTCGTACCAGCACCTCGTGAACGAGGTTGCGGGCGCCGTGCTCGACCCCGAGACCGGGGCGACCATCCTCGACCGCTGGCGCGCCAGGATCAAGGTCGGCGGCGTCGAGAGGAGGGCCCCCGAGACAAACCCCCTCCCCGATGAGGAGCTGATGCTCAAGGCGGCGAATGCGGGCGGCGACCTGCCCATCGGGGCGCTGGGATCGGGCTCGGACTACACCCCGTTCCTCCAGCACCTCGGTGTCTCGTCGATAAACCTTGGATACGGGGGGGAGGACGTGGACTCCTCGATCTACCACTCCACGTACGATTCGTTCGACCACTACATGCGGTTCGGGGACCCTAAGTTCGTGTACGGCGCGGCCCTGGCGCAGACGGCGGGCCGGCTCGTTCTGCGCACGGCCAACGCCGACGTCCTGCCCATGAGATTCGGCGACCTTGCCGACACTGTCGCCCGCTATGTCGCGGAGGTCGAGAAGCTGACAGAGGCCGAGCGCGAGGACACCGCCAGGCTGAACAGCCTCGTCGACGAGGGCGTGTTCAAGCTGGCGGCCGATCCCCAGGAGACGCGCCTGGCGCCCTCAGTCCCCGCCGATGTCCCCATGCTCGTGTTCGAGGCGCTGGACCGGGCCACAAACCGCCTCAGGAAGAGCGCGAAGACCTACGACGACGCCTTCGCGCGGTCCTCTGCGTCGGATTTTAAACTTTCGGCAGGGGACCTCGCGCGCCTCAACGGGATTCTCCAGGGATTCGAGCAGGCCCTCTCGAGCGAGAGGGGGCTGCCCGGCCGCAGCTGGTACAGGCACATGCTCTATGCGCCCGGCCTCTACACGGGCTACGCTGCCAAGACCCTCCCCGCGGTGCGCGAGGCCGTCGAGTTGCGCCACTGGCCCGATGCCATCGATTACATCAGCGTGGTGGCCGACGTCTTGAACAAGGCGAGCTCCCGGCTTGACGAGGCGAGCGAGGCGCTCACGCCCAGGTTCAGGCCGTCTTCGCCTGGGAAGCCGGCTGGGACCGCGCCGCCCCCGCCGGTCGACAGCTGATCCCATGAAGCGATTCCTCCGGATCCTGGTTCCCGCGCTTCTTCTTGCCGCCGCCAAGCTCGGGGCGGACCCCATCCCGGTCAAGGTGGCCGTGGTCGTGACCTTCGAGGTCGGCGCCGACCGGGGCGACAAGCCCGGGGAGTTCCAATTCTGGGTGGAGAGGGAGAACTGGACCCAGAAGATCGACGTTCCCGGGATGGACCATCCGGTCCTGACCGACGGAAACGGGACGATCGGCGTCGTCTCCGGCGCGACGGTGCGCTGCTCCAACCAGATCATGGCGCTCGTCCTGAGCGGCCTGTTCGATTTCTCGAGGACGTACTGGGTCGTTAACGGCATAGCCGGCGTCAACCCGGCGCTCGCCTCGATCGGGAGCGCGGCCTGGGCGCACTACGTGATCGACGGGGACGTCGCCTACGAGATCGACGCGCGAGAGGCCGACCCGTCCTGGCCCTACGCGATCGTCCCGATCGGGTCGAAGACCCCCAACCAAAAGCCAAAGTACGAGGGTTGGGAGCCCGACACGATGGCCTATCGCCTGAATCCCGCGCTGGTCGGATGGGCGTACGCCCTGACGAAGGACACCCAGATCCCGGACTCCGACGCGATGAAGGCCTACAGGGCGCTCTACGAGGGATTCCCGAACGCCCAGAGGCCCCCGTTCGTCCTCCTGGGCGAGACCTTCGGCTCGTGCCGCTACTGGCACGGGAAGGCGCTGACGCAATGGGCGAGCGACTGGACCCGGCTGTGGACCGAGGGGAAGGGCGAGTTTGCGATGTCCGACATGGAGGACCAGGGCATAGCCGCGGCGCTGAGCCGCCTGTCGAGGATGGGAAGGGTCAACTTCCAGCGGGTTCTGTTCCTCAGGACGGCGAGCAACTACTGCATGCAGGCCCCGAGGCAGGACGTGAACGCGAGCCTTCATTCCGAGTACGCGGGCTACATTCCCTCTCTCGAGGCCGCGTACCGCGTGGGAAGCCGCGTGACCCACGAGCTCGCCGCGCACTGGAGCGAGTACCGAGACAGCGCCCCGGGCTCAAACTGACGCTGCGCAGGGATGGCCGACGCCGCGATGCAGAACGACACGTTTCCGGCGACCCCGAAGAAGCCCATGTTCCCCATAGGCGACGGGTTGCGCGGATACCTGCGCGCCTTCAAGCGGGAACGGGACCTGACGGTCACCTATGAGCGGCTGCGGGGCTTCACCGAGGCGATTCCGCTGGTCGACCCCGACGGCAAGCCGACCCTATGGGACACGGTGATCTACGACGGAAGCGAAATGCGCGCCCTGAACGAGGCGCTTAAGGAGGTGTACGCCCTCATCAAGGTCGACGGCGACATGTCGGTCGTCAGCCACCTCTACGCGGACCGCGTGGATTTCTGCACGTTCGGGAACTCGATGCCGTTCAGGATCCGGATCGTGAACGCGTACAACGACAACCAGGACTATATCTACATCAAGAAGGCCGACGCGTCGCGGGTCTACGGACTCGAGCTTGAGCACCTGCTCTCGCCCAACCGCCTCAACTTCATCACGCGCGGAAGCACGCTCATCGAGGAGCACATCGCCGGCATCCCGGGGGACATCTTCATCGAGCGCTGGCTCCAGCGTCCCGAGCTGAGCCCCGTGCGGGTTGCCAAGGAGCTCATCAAGTTCAACGAACGCTGCTTCGTGCAGCTGCTGGGCGACATGCGCTCCTACAACTTCGTGTTCGTGGTCACGCCGGACTTCGAGGATTTCCAGATCAAGATACGGGCGATGGACTTCGACCAGCAGAGCTACAACGGCCGGAAGAACTTCTACCGCGCGCAGTTCTTCAAGGAGAACGCGGCGCTCGTGCGCTTCTGCACGAGGCAGCTGCGCATCGAGACGGCCAACCAGTACCAGCGCGAGGAACAGACGATGATGATGCGTCGCGCCGAGCTTGCCGCCCGGCGGCTCAGCCTTCTCCTCGCCGCGATGGAGCGCGATCCGATATCGCCCCCGGAGAAGGTCCACGCGCTGCGCGAGTCGCTTGCGGAGCACTACGGCCGGCCCGAGTACCGGCTCTGCGAGTCGATGGGGGCCCTCGTCCGGGAGAACCTCGAGTCGATCCGGCTACGCGTGGGCCGGCCCGCGCTCGCCGAGCTCGCGCCCAGCCAGCCGTAGGAGCGCGACCCACGGTGTCTCGCGCGCCTGCCCGGGGCCGGGGGCGCGGCGGCCGGTCAATTCGCTTGGAAGCCGTAGTCGCCGGCCTCGATTTCAGCGCCCACGCCCGCCTCCTCGGGCGGCAATTCCTCGAGGGGGGCGAACCGCTCCGACGAGAACCCGAGCTCCTCCCCGCCCGCGTGGAAGGGGTCGGGGGGGTTCACGAGCTCCTGGAGCAGGAGCCCCACGGTCGCGGAATCGCCCCCCTTCACGATTCTCTCGCGGCCCAGGAACACCTCGCGGACCGTGTACGTCTTGCCCTTCTCCGGGAGCTGCCTGTAGACCGCCTTCACGAACTCGTTGAACGTGTCGTTGATGCAGACGACTTTCTGGCCCTTGATCACTCTATCCTCCCCTCGTCGAAATCGATCAGGTCGGGGACGCTTTTTATGTCGTCAACCCTGTCGGCGCATCCCATTGCCGTGAGCGCCGTCCTGAGGAACTCCCGGCCCGCGGCGGTCATCCCCTTCTGCGCGAGCTCGCGGTTCCATTTTGCTGCGCGCACATCGGCCGGAAGCAGGCGGGCGAGCCCCCGTTCGATCTCCGCGTCGTCCGGCGCCTCGCGCACGACCTGCTCGACGGCGCCGGGATCGATTCCCAGGTGCAGGCATAGGAACCGGTCGATCCCCCGCTTGAAGTTCTTCGCGTAGCTGGCGGGAAGCGCCCCGTGCTCCTTGACGTACTTGCACTTGGCAATGAACCTGGGCAGGTAGAGGAGCCCCGTCCGCCCGTGCGCGACATAGGGCGACGGAAGGCAGGTGAGGACCTCGCCGGTTGATCCGGGAATGGGCTTTGACGGCATCGGCAACACCAAGATACCCCTATTACCCAGCCATGGACAAGTGCGCCCTCACCCGTTCGATAATCTCCCAGCTCGAGGCGGAGCTCACCCTCCAGACGGAGGCCGCCCTAGGCTCGCGCGAGGAGGCGACGGACGAGGAGAGCAGGGCGGAGGACAAGTACGACATGCGCAGCCAGAGCGCGGCCTACCTCGCCGCCGG
>Ga0209415_10016215_pt1 | contig 11995 bp, 8 predicted proteins | sample PeaSoiSIISIP2007_FD_187696 | JGI IMG/M metagenome (GOLD analysis project Ga0209415, IMG submission 187696) | Peat soil microbial communities from Weissenstadt, Germany - SII-SIP-2007 (SPAdes) (version 2) | ecosystem: Environmental > Terrestrial > Soil > Wetlands > Peat | place: Germany... | reverse complement strand
CCCACAATGGCGACCCAATTGTCCCCGCCGGCCCGGAGCATCTGGTCCTTTTGTACCTGTCGCCGCTCACCGCTTCGGCTCATATTCGCATTCGAACACCGCGCGCACTGTGACGACTTGCAGCCAGGGGCGTGCGCCAGAAGTCACGGAATCTGGGAACCGTGTAGCCACGAGGGGCCACGAGGGGGCGTCATGAGATTGTCGATTGGTCGAGCGTCAGCGGGTGGTCGCACCACGAGCGGCATGGCGGACTGGGACGACACAAGATCCGGGGTTTACGGCACCGCAGTGCGCCAGACGGCGCTCGCGCTGGCACTGGTCCTCGTCCTGGGCTGTGTCGGGCTCCTCTTCTTCCCCGCCAAGCCGGCCGCCGCCGACGGCACCGGCACACAGTTCTCGTCGGGTCAGGTCTTCGCCTCGGTGGGCAACTCAGAAGTCAACGTGTACAGCCAGGCCACGCCGGCCACCTTCCCGAACCCCCCGACGACCCCCGCCTTCGACACGACCCTGAACGACGGCCTCAGCGAGCCCTACACCGCCGGGACCGCGTTCGACGCGCACGGCAACCTCTACGTCGCCGACGACTACGCCGGTGACGTCAGCGAGTACTCGCCCAACGGCACGCTCGACGGTGTCTTCGCCAGCGGGCTGTCGAACCCGCTGTCGCTGGCCTTCGACAACAACGGCAACCTCTACGTCGGACAGCAGTCCACCCCCTACATCGCCGAGTTCAACCCCAGTGGACAACAGATCGCGAGCATCGGCCCGGTGGCCACCGAGCTGAGCGGTGACGACTGGATCGCGCTGGCCGACCAGTGCAACATCTACTACACCACCGAGGGCACCGACATCCTGCACTACAACATCTGCACCAATACGCAGGATCCCAACTTCAACCTGCAGTCCTTCCCCTCCTACGACCAATCGACGGGCCTGCCCGTCCAGGCCTTCGAGCTCCAGGTCCTCCCCGACGGCGACGTGCTGGTGGCCGACTCCAATGCCGACATCCTGTTGAACCCGGACGGGAGCGTCGCGCACACCTACACCTGCGCATCGCTCCCGGGTTGCCAGGGCTCGCTCTTCGCCATCAGCCTCGACCCCAACGGCACCTCGTTCTGGACCGGGGACTCGACCTCGGGCGACATCTGGCAGGTCGCCCTGGGCGGCGCCAACGACGGCTTCGTGCAACAGCAGATCGACACCCACTCGGGCGCCCTCTACGGCCTCTCGGTGGACGACCAGATCGAGGTGGCCGCACCGACGCCCGTCGTGAACACCACGCCGGCGACGCTGGCGGTCCAGCCGGTCTCGGGTGACTTCTCGTCGCCCACGCCCGTCTCCGCCGTGCTCACCAATTCGAGCGGCCTGCCCATCGTCGACGAGCCGGTCACCTTCACGCTGAACGGGACCGAGACGTGCACGGGGACGACCGACAACACCGGGACGGCGACCTGCGTCATCTCACCGGGTGAGCCCTCGCAGAGCTACACCCTGACGGCGTCCTTCTCCGGCGACACGTTGGCATCGACACCGATCGGCTCGGACAGCACCTCGAGCACGTTCACGGTGAACCCCGACTCGAGCACGGTGAACTACACCGGGCCCACGACGGCGGTCAACGGCCAGCCCATCACGCTGACCGGCACCCTGACCACCAACACCCCGACCTCGGGCACCCCGCTGCCCACCAAGGTCGTCACCTTCACCATCGGCTCGAACCCGGCCACCCAGCAGTCCTGCAACGCCACCACGGACCCCAACGGGAACGTCAGCTGCACCATCGCGTCGGTCGACCAGCCGGCCAGCTCGGAACCGATCACCACCAGCTTCGGCGGGGACAGCTACGACACCGCGTCATCGACCACCAACACGCTCAGCGTGACCGAGCCCACGAGCCTGACGGTCAACTCGGCGACCAGTGACTACTCCGACGCCACCACCGTGTCCGGGGTGCTGACCGACAACAACACCAACCAGCCCATCGCGAACGAGCCGGTCACCTTCACCCTGAACGGCACCGAGACCTGCACCGGGACGACGGACCCGACGGGTACGGCGTCGTGCAGCATCACGCCCGGTGAGCCGGCAGCGACGTACACGCTGACCGGGAGCTTCGCGGGCGACACGACACTGCCGCTGCAGCTGATGCCGGCCAAGAACTCGGCGAACTTCATCGTGACCCTGGAGGAGACCGGCCTGACATATACCGGGCCCACCTCGGTCTTCAACTCGCAGAACCTGACGGTCTCGGGCGTGCTCACCTCGGACTCGGGCGCCACCCCGGTCGTCGGCCGCACGCTGACCTTCACCCTCGGCAGCGGGTCGACGACGCAGACCTGCACCACGGCCGCCCCGACGAACTCCAGCGGGAGCGGGAGCTGCACCATCAACAACGTGAACCAGACGGTTGGCCCGGTGCCCATCACGGTCAGCTTCACCAGCGACGGCTACTACCAGTCGGCCAACGCCGCGGGCACGGTCAACGTCGGCCCGGTGCAGACGGGGACAACCCTGACCGTCAGCCCCGCCACGGGTGACTACGCCGACGCCACCACCGTGTCGGCGACCCTGATCGACAACTACACGTCGGCGGGCGCCGCCAACGAGCCGGTGACCATCACGCTCAACGGGACGCAGTCCTGCACGGGCACGACGAACCCCAGCGGCGTGGCGTCCTGCCCCATCACACCGAACGAGCCGGCCGGGACGTATACGCTCACGGCCTCCTTCGCCGGTGACGCCACCGTGTTGCCCCATCTCCTGGCCAGCACCGGGTCGGGCACCTTCGTCGTCACCTACGAGCAAGCCACCCTCACCTACACGGGGGCGACCAGTGCGACCAACGGGTCCTCCGGCACCCTCTCGGGCGTCCTGACGACCGACGACCCGGCGCTGGGGGCGCCCATCAGCGGCAGGACAGTGACCTTCACCCTGGGCTCCGGGTCCTCCGCGCAGAGCTGCAGCGGCACGACCAACGCGTCGGGCGCCGCCTCCTGCGTGATCGCCAAGGTGAACCAGACGACCAGCCCGGCGCCGGTCACCGCGAAGTTCGCCGGCGACGCCTACTACGTCCCGGCCACCGCCACGGGGAGCGTCGTGATCAGCACTCCGACCACCCTCACGGTGAGCGCGACCACCGGTACCTACGGCCAGCCCACGACGGTCAAGGGCACGCTGACCAACTCGGTGACCGGCGCTCCGATCAGTGGGCAGCCGGTGACGCTCACTCTCAACGGCACCCAGTCGTGCACCGCGGTCACCAACTCGAGCGGCGTTGCGTCCTGCAGCATCACGCCCAACGAGCCGGCGGCCACCTACACGGTCTCCGGGACGTACCCGGACGCCACGAACACGCCCACGATCCTGTTGGCCAGCAGCGGCAGCAATCACTTCGTGGTCAACAAGGCGCCCACCTCGCTGACCTACACCGGCCCGGCAAGCGTGTCGTCCGGGCAGACCCTGACGCTGACCTCCGTGCTCACCACCTCGAGCGGGACGCCCATTCCCGGGCAGCAGGTCAACATGACGCTGGGGTCCGGCAGGACGGTCCAGAACTGCACCGGCACCACCAACTCGTCCGGCGTGGCCTCCTGCACCATCACGGTGAACCAGGTCCAGGGATCGGTGGCGGTCACGGCCTCCTACGGCGGCAGCAACTACTTCCAGTCGTCCTCCGGCTCCTCCTCCGAGAAGATCGGTTGCGGCGGTGGGGGCGGCGGTGGGGGCGGCGGCGGCGGCCCGTGTGGCGGCGGCCAGGGCGGCGGCGGCTGCGGCGGCGGCTGCCGGCCTCCGGTCGGCGGCTGCGGCGAGGGCTGCGGCTGACACCCTGACGGCCGCGATCTTCTGAGCCGGCCGGACGGCACATGGACGTGACCCCGTCGAGGGTCCCGACCCGGACACGGGGTCAGGGCTGGGCGATCATGACGACCACGGCCACGACGAGCAGGACGAGCGCGGCGCCGGCGGCCCGCGCCATGGAGGTCGCATCGCCCTCCATGGCGTCGGCGCCGGGCAGCGGGCCGCCCGTCGTCCCGGCCAAGTCCACGGCCGTCTGGAGACGCCGCTCCGCCGGCCACATGACCCCTTCGGCCAGCAGGGCGACGACAACGAAAAGGGCCAGGCCCCCCAGCACCCAGCCGTCCCCGAGCGCGTACGCCCCCTGGCTCATGGCGAGGAGCGCGAACCCGAAGGCGGGGATGCCGTACATGGTCCGGCCGGCCCAGTTGACCCCGGGGCGGAAGTAGCGCCGCAGGGGCTCGGGCAGCGGGGCCGACGCCCGCACGAGGCGGCGCAGCCGGATGGCGGTGGAGGCGGCGGCCATCGTGGTGACGAGCCCCGCGACCATGCAGCCCACGTGGAGCAGCAGCACGATGTCGAAGGCCGCTCCGTCCGGCTGGTGATGCATGGCCGACATGTTCTCCCATGGGCGCCGATCCCTGGTGACAGCGCCGCGACGGTGGTGCCTGCACGGTCAGTGAAACCTGTACCGTAGGGGTGGAGGGAAGACGATGAGGCCATTTGCTATGTGGGCGGGCCAGGCAGCGCCCGAGAGAGTGCACACATGAACCAGTTACGCCTCGATCCGTTGTCCGGCCGTTGGGTCGTCGTGAGCCCCGGCCGCTCCGAGCGGCCCTACTCCTTCGTCACCCGCTCCCCCTGGGTGCCCGACACACTGGGCCGCCCCTGCCCGTTCTGCCCCGGCAACGAAGAGGACACGCCCCCCGCCCTCGAGACCTACGGCCCGACCGGGCGCTGGCTCGTCCGGGTGGTGCCCAACCTCTACCCGGCCTTCGAGGGGGACGAGCCCTTCGTCGTCGCCAACCGCGGCCCGGTGTTCACGCAGGCCTCCGCGGGTGGCATCCACGAGATCCTGATCTTCTCCCCCGAGCACGACGCCACCCTGGGCATGCTGAGCCAGGAACAGGTCGAGCTCGTGATGGCCGCCCTGCGTGACCGCCTGGAGGAGCACGCCTCGCAGCCCAACCTCCGTTACACGCAGGCCATCGTGAACTCAGGGCGTGAGGCCGGCGCCTCCGTCGAGCACCCACACGGCCAGCTGCTCGGCATGTCGTTCATTCCCCGCGAGCTCGCCGAGGAGCAGGCCCGCTTCGCCCGCTTCGTCGGGTCGTGCCTCTTGTGCACGACCATCGAGGCGGAGGAGGACTCCACCGAGCGGGTCATCTACGCCAACGACCGCGTCGTGGTGGTCTGCCCGTTCTGGAGCGCCGTCCCCTACGAGATGCTCGTGATGCCGCGGGAGCACAACCCCCATCTGCACCGGAGCCCGACCGAGGACCTCGTCGCTGTCGGCGAGGCGATCCGCCGCACGCTCCAGCAACTGGCTGAGGCCGTCGGCGACGTGGCCTACAACATCGTCTTCCACTCCGCCCCCTACCGGGTCGGTGAGCCGTACCACTGGCACGCGCACATCTGGCCCAAGGCGACCACGACGGCGGGCTTCGAGCTGGGCACCGGCGTGGCGATCAACGTGATCTCACCCGAGGAGGCCGCCGACACCCTCAAGGTCTCGGCGCTGGCCGTCTGAGGCCTACGCCTCCCGGACGGAGCGGGCCAGCTCGAGGAACGACACCAGGCGCCGGACGAGGTCGCGGTCGGGCCCGACGAGGCCCCCGATCCCGGGGGTGCCCAGGTAGCCGCTCACGAATGCTCGCCGGTTCCTGGCCTCCCAGGCCTGTCCGAGCGCAGCGAGCCCGAGCCTGCCCGCCGGGTCCCGCTCTGCCGCAGCCACGGTGCTCGCCTGGTGCATGGACCAGAGCAGATCCGCCACGTCCGCCAGGGGGGTGCGCCGCCCCGGTGTGGACGCGCCGGCCAAGACGCCGCCCGGCGCGCAGTCGCTGACCACCCATCCCTGGTCGGTCCGGGCCGTCCGCCCGAGGTGGAAGTCGCCGTGGGTGCGGATCACGGGGAGCCGCCCGTCGGACTCGCTGATCCACTTGACGAGCTCGGCCACGCCAGGCGCGTCGAGCAGCGATGCGTCCGCCGCGGCGATGGCGGCCTCTGCCTCATCGACCCAGTCAACGACGGGCTCGTGATGGCGCAGGAAGGCGCGGTCGAGGGCGATGTGCATGCGGGCCGTCATGGTGCCCAGCGCCCGCGCCTCGGCACCGAAGTCCCCGCCGGCGGCCTCGGGTGCACCCCCCGAGGCGTAGAAGTCCCGCAGCGACGTGAGGGCCAGGGCCCATCCGCCGGAGCGGTCCGCCAGCGGCTCCTGCACCACACCGAGGTCGTGCCCCTCCCACACCCAGCGCACCAGCGGAGCCGCCACGTGGTTGAAGCCGGCCTCGTCCAGCGCAACCATGAGGTCGACATCGGGCCGCGCCTCGGCGGCCAGCCATGGGAAGACCATGAGGTCGCCGCGGTCGCCGCAGTCGAGCACGGTGGCGTCGTCGTCGTCCCGCAGGACGGCCACCGGTCCGGGCCGCGTCTCGACCCCGCGGACCGTGGCGAGCAACAGCGGCGCCAACTGCGCGTCGCGCAGCGCGTCGGTGCAGACCGCCAGGCCGCGGTCGTCGTCGAGCAGGCCGAGTGCGGCCTCCTCCCCCGAACGCAGGAAGTGCGGCTCGTCGGTCACCCCGCGCAGGCCCGCCACGAAATGGGCCAGTCGCTCCCCCACCTGGGCGACGATGTCGACCAGGCCGGGCCGGCCCGCCCGCAGCACCTCCGCACGCAGGACGGTGATCTCACCCGCCGGCACGACCCGGCGCAGCCCCAGCCACGCCTCGGTCAGCGTTCGCAGCGCCTGGTCGTGCTCGGCCGTCATTCCTGGACCGGCCTCTCCTCGGGTGCGAGGTCGAACCACAGGAACCCGTAGGGCGGCAGGGTGATCGTGTACGGCTCGTCGGTGATGACCGGGAACGGGACCCGCCCCAGCACCTCGTAGGGCGTCGAACCGGCCCACTTGGCCAGCGAGAGCTCGGCCGGCTGGGCGAATCGGCTCAGGTTGTGCACGCACAGCACGGCCTGGTGCCGGCGCACCACCTCGTCGCCCTCGCTCTCGTTCCCGGCCGGGACCGTCCGGGCGAGCACGGTGGAGCGGCCCCAGTCGAGCGCGCCGTCCACCGCCGGGCTCACCGAGGGCCCGGTCGAGGTGGACCCGGTGAGGATGTCGGCCACCTCCCCCGAGCGCATGTAGGCCAGCACGGAGGGGTTGGCACAGGGCAGCACCTCCATGGCGCCCACGCCCATCACAGGGAGCGCACGCCGCTCGGTCAGCATGCGCCGCAGCCAGTGCAGGAACGATCCCTGGTTCCGCAGCTGGGCCTCGACGTTGAGCGCGCTGAAACCGTAGACGGGGTCCATGAGCGGGGGCAGGTAGAGCTGGGCGAAGTCGGCCTTCGAGAAGCCGCCGTTGCGGTCGGGCGACCACTGCATCGGCGTGCGCACGGAGTCCCGGTCACCGAGGTAGATGTTGTCACCCATCAGCAGCTCGTCGCCGTAGTAGATGACGGGGCTGCCGGGCAGGGAGAGGAGCAGGGCGTACAGGAGCTCAGCGGTCCGCCGGTCGTTGTCAAGCAGCGGGGCCAACCGGCGCCCGATGCCCATGTGACGCTTCATCCTGGGGTCCTTGGCGTACTCCGCAATGAGGTAGTCCCGCTCCTCGTCGCTCACCTGCTCCAACGTGAGCTCGTCGTGGTTGCGCAGAAAGATGGCCCACTGGCAGGAGCTGGCGATTTCGGGCGTCTGGGCGAGGATCTCGGTGATCGGGTAGCGCTGCTCCCGGCGGACCGCCATGAACAGGCGCGGCATCAGCGGGAAGTGGAAGCACAGGTGGCACTCGTCGCCCTCCCCGAAGTAATCCGCTACGTCGCTCGGCCAGCCGTTCGCCTCGGCCAGGAGGATGCGCCCGGGGTAGTCCGCCTCCAGCTGCTTGCGGACGCGCTTGATGAATGCATGCGTCTCGGGAAGGTGCTCGCCGGACGTCCCGTCGCGCTGGTACAGGTACGGCACGGCATCGAGCCGGAAGCCGTCGAAACCGAGATCGAGCCAGAAGCGGACGAGGTCGATCATGGTGTCGGCCACTTCGGGGTTCTCGTAGTTGAGGTCGGGCTGGTGATGGTAGAAGCGGTGCCAGTAGTACTGCTGGCGGGTGTCGTCCCAGGTCCAGTTGGACCGCTCGACATCGGTGAAGACGACGCGGGCGTCGGGCCACTTCTGGTCGTCGTCGTTCCAGACGTACCAGTCCGCCTTGGCGTTGCTCTTCGACGAGCGCGACTCGACGAACCAGGGGTGCTCGTCGCTGGTGTGGTTCATCACGAGGTCCGCGATGACCCGGATGCCGCGGCGGTGGGCGTCCTCCAGGAACGCAACGAGGTCGCCGATGCTGCCGTAGTCCGGGTGGACGTTGAAGAAGTCGCTGATGTCGTAGCCGCCGTCGCGGAACGGTGAGGGGTAGAAGGGCAGCATCCAGATGCAGTCGATGCCCAGCCATTCGATGTAGTCGAGCTTCTCGCGCAGGCCCCTCAGGTCCCCGGTGCCGTCGTTGTTGGCATCGAAGTAGCCCCTGATCAGCACCTCGTAGAACACGGCGTGCCGGAACCACCGCACCGAGGGGTCGAAGGCGCCCTCGCCCGTGCTGACCGGGATGGGAGGTGAGCTCACCGTGTCACCGCCCGACGAAGGTCGCTTTGCCGGGGCCGTGCTCGGCGAACGACGCGATCCCGCGGGCCGCGTCCTCGGTCCGTGCCGCGGCGGCGAACGCCTCCCGCTCAATCGCCAGCCCGTCGGCCAGCGTGCCATCGAGGCCCCGGTCGACCGCGGCCTTGGCGAGGCCGTGGGCCACGAGCGGGCCACCGGCCAGCTCCGCCGCCCAGGCCAAGGCAGACTCGAGCACGAAGTCGGGCGCGACGACGCGGTTCACCAGGCCGATCGCCAGTGCCTCCTCGGCTCGCATCTGGCGGCCGGTGAAGATCAGCTCCTTGGCGCGCGAGGCGCCGATGAGCCGCGGCAGGCGCTGCGTGCCGCCTCCCCCCGGGATCACCCCGAGCAGCACCTCGGGCAGGCCGAAGCGGGCGTTCTCGCCGCAGACGCGGAGGTCGCAGGCCAGCGCCAGCTCCAACCCACCGCCGAGGGCGTACCCGTTGACGGCGGCGATGGTGATCCTCGGCAGCGCGGCCAGCGCGCCGAGGGCACCGGCGAAGTTGGCGCCGACCGCATCCGCGCCGCTTTCGGGCAGCTCGACGATGTCGGCCCCGGCGGCGAAGATCCTCCGCCCGCCCCACAGCACCACCGCTCCGGGCGGATCGTCCTGGAGCTCCGTGGCCACCGCCTGTAGCTGCCCGAGCACCGCGCCGGAGAGCGCGTTCGCCTTGGGCCGGTCCAGCCGGATCAGCGCGACGTTGTCGGGCCGGCGCTCCAGGGTGACGAAGACTTCAGTCATGGCCGAACCGTACCGGAACCCGCGCCGGGCGGCTCATGTGCCCAGGAGGCGGTCGGCCGCCTGGTAAGGGTCGAGCTCTCCGGCCACCAGCGCCTTGACGGCGGTGGTGAACTCCTCCCCGGCCGCCAGCTCGTCGATCCGCGCCTCCGTGCGGGCCAGCAGCACCCCCCGGAGCTCCTGGGCCAGGCGGTGTGACCGCCGCGCCACGAGCTGGCTCGTGGTCAAGAGGTGGCGCCGATGCCGGCCGACGGCGCCCCAGAGGTCCGCCACGCCTTCCCCGGACGTCGCCGTGGTGTCGACGATCTCGGGCCGCCATGCGCCCGGCCGGGCCAGGTCGAGCATCTGCTCGAGATCGCGGCGGGCCTCCCGTGCCCCGGGACGGTCCGCCTTGTTGATCACGAACACGTCGGCCACCTCGAGAAGGCCGGCCTTGCTGGCCTGCATGGAGTCGCCCCAGCCGGGCGTCACGACCACGACCGTGGTGTCGGCGGCCGAGGCGATCTCGACCTCCATCTGGCCGACGCCGACAGTCTCGACGATGACCACGCCGATGCCGGCTGCGCCGAGAATGCGGACGGCGTCGGGCACCGCCAGGGACAGGCCACCGAGGTGACCCCGCGTCGCCATCGACCGGATGAACACGGTCGGGTCCAGCGCGTGCTGGCCCATCCGCACCCGGTCGCCCAGGATGGCACCCCCGCTGAACGGGGACGTGGGGTCGATGGCCAGGACACCCACCTGGGGCACGTCCTCGGCGTCGGGCTCGGGCCACCCGGAGCGCGCTTGGGAGATGAGGCCGTCGGTCAGCGTGGACTTGCCGGCCCCTGGCGCGCCGGTCAGGCCGAGGGTGAACGGCACCTCCGCGCGGTAGGCCAGTCGTGCGACCGCCGTGGCGGTCGTGCCACCGCGCTCGATGTAGGACAGCAGCCGGGCCAGTGCGACACGGTTCCCGTCCCGGGCCTGCTCCAGGAGCACGGCCGGGTCGGTGGCCGGCCCCGGGCTCACCGGCATGTCACCTTGGCCCCCAGCGAACGCAGCGCGCCCGCCAGGTCCTCGTAGCCGCGGCCGATATGGTGCGCCCCGCTCACCACCGTCTCGCCCTCGGCGACCAGACCGGCCAGGACCAGTGCCACGCCGGCGCGGATGTCGGGCGCGCGCACCGGTGCTCCCGAGAGGCGGGGCACACCCCGGACGACGGCGTGGTGCCCCTCCGTCCGTATGTCCGCGCCCATCCGCCGCAGCTCCTCGACGTAGCGGAACCGGCCGGAGAAGAGGTTCTCGGTCAGGATCCCCACCCCGTCGGCCACCGTGAGCATGGCCACCAGCAGCGGGCTGAAGTCGGTCGCCACCCCGGGATAGGGGAGCGTGGCCACGTCGGCCGCCACGAGCCGCTCGCCCGCGCCGGCCCGCAGCCCGCAGGGGCCCATGTCCGTCACAACACCCATCTGGGCGACCTTGCGCAGGAGCATCTCCATGTGGTCGGGACGTGCGTCGGCGATCGTCACCTCGCCGCCGGCGATGCCGACGGCCGCCAGGAAGGTGGCGGCAACCACCCGGTCCGGTACGACCGTGTGGCGTGTCGGCCGGAGCTCGTCGACCCCTTCGACCTCGATGCGCGAAGTCCCGGCGCCACGCACCACCGCCCCCATGTCGCACAGCATGGCGGCCAGGTCGGTCACCTCGGGCTCCTTCGCGGCGTTCTCAATCACCGTCGTGCCCTTGGCCAGCACGGCCGCCATGAGCAGGTTGTCGGTCGCCGTGTGGCTGGGGTACTCGAGCACGACCCGCGTCCCCACCAGCCGACCGCCGGGCACGGTGCCGCGCACCTCGCCGTGGGAGGTCTCGAACCGGGCGCCCATGGCGCTGAGCCCGTTGATGTGGAAGTCGATGGGCCGGTCACCGAAGTCGTCCCCGCCGGGCAGGGGCATGCGCACGGAGCCGCAGCGGGCCAGCAGCAGCCCGATCACGACCACCGACGCCCGCATGCGCTCGAAGAGCTCATAGGGGCCGGCGGGGACCAGGTCGCCGGACGGCGGCGTGGTCACCGTCACATCCCCGTTGTCGAGGCGCTCGACCTGTGCGCCCATGGCGCGGAGCACCTCGGCCATGGTGCCCACGTCGTCGATGCGAGGGACGTTGGAGAGCACCGTGCAACCCTCGGCGAGCAGGCAGGCCACCATGAGCTTCAGCGCCGAATTCTTCGCCCCGCCTGCCCTGACGGTGCCCTCGAGCGGCCCGTTGGGCTCCACCACGATCTGATCCACGGTCTCAAGTATCGCCGCTGGGGAGCGCCCCGATCGGCAGGTGGCTATCAGCTAGCAACTATGGTCAGACCCGTGGTGACGTCGCGCCAAGCCCCCGACCGGAACCTCGCCATGGACCTCGTACGGACCACCGAGGCGGCCGCCATGGCGGCCAGCCGCTGGATGGGCCGGGGGGACAAGGAGGGGGCCGACGGCGCCGCCGTCAACGCCATGCGGGTCGTGCTCCAGACCGTCGCCATGGACGGCACCGTGGTCATCGGCGAGGGCGAGAAGGACAACGCCCCCATGCTCTTCAACGGTGAGCGGATCGGCGACGGCTCACCGCCCCACGTCG
>Ga0209415_10016214_pt1 | contig 11995 bp, 9 predicted proteins | sample PeaSoiSIISIP2007_FD_187696 | JGI IMG/M metagenome (GOLD analysis project Ga0209415, IMG submission 187696) | Peat soil microbial communities from Weissenstadt, Germany - SII-SIP-2007 (SPAdes) (version 2) | ecosystem: Environmental > Terrestrial > Soil > Wetlands > Peat | place: Germany... | reverse complement strand
CGGGTCGCACGGCCGCACTCGTGGGGGGTGGTGCAGGTGCGCTGGCCTTCATCGTTGTCGAGGCCATCAAGACCAAGCCACCGGCGCAGCCAGCATGTGGCGTCTGCTCGTATTGCGGTTCACTCTGCTGACGAATCGCGGTGATGGACCGCTCGACACCTTCGCCGCCAACCCCCCTTCCTAGGGGTTGGCGGTGACCACATGCACCTTCGGGACTTTCTAAAGATGTGTGTTGAGGCTCGTGCCGGGTTTACGATTGTCTGATGCGCTACCACCTCGTCGCCGTAGGGCGCGTGAAGGACCCGGCGCTCCGCGCGGCGTGTGACGAATATCTCGAGCGCCTGCGCCACTACACCCAGGTGGAGGTCCGCGAGGTGAAGGAAGACCGTGTGCTCGAGACAATCCCCGAGGACGCGCGGCTTGTGGCGCTCTCCCGCACCGGCAAGCCCTGGAGCTCGCGGGCCCTGGCGACCGAAACGGCGCGCTGGGACATGGAGGGGCGAGACGTCGTCTTCGCGATCGGCGGGGCCGACGCCCTGGGATGGGACGTGCTCGAGCGCGCGGAGACGCTCTGGAGTCTGTCGCCGCTCACGCTGCCGCACGAAGTCGCCCGGCTCGTCGTTCTGGAGCAGCTGTATCGCGCCCACACCATCAGGCGGGGAGAGCCCTATCACCGCGGGCCCTGAGGCGGGCGCGCGGGAACCCCGGTCGTACGCGCGCGTGTCTCAGGGCGTGCCCGCCCGCCCGAGCGCCGCGTGATTCCCCGCATCGTCTCGACGCCGATCGCGCCGTTTCGTCTCCCCGCGCGCACGGCGCCCCGCGCCGTCCCACCGGGCGTGATCGCCTCGGCCTTAGGACCGGCGAACGCGCTCGCCCGGGACGTGCTCGTAGTCACCACGGGCCAGCAGCCCGGCCTCTTCACCGGGCCGCTCTACACGATCTACAAGGCGCTGTCCGCCATCGCGCTCGCGCAGCGACTCGAGCGAGAGTGGCGCACACCTGTCGTGCCGGTCTTCTGGGTAGCAGGCGACGACCACGACTTCGCCGAGGCGAACCACGCGGGGGTGCTGGACCGTCAGGGCGAGCTCGCGCGAATCGTGCTGCGCGAGCGCGCGGCCGGGGCGCCGCTCCTCCCGCTCGCCCGCGAGTTCTGCGGACCCGAAATGAGCACCTGCTTCGAGAATCTCCGCGCCGCCTTGCCCGACACCGAGTTCAAGGATGCGATGCTCGCCTGGCTCGAGAACGCCTACCGCCCGGACACGACGCTCGCCGATGCGTGCGCCACGGCGCTCGACAGCCTGCTCGGCCCCCGGGGCCTGGTCACCCTGCGCGCGTACGACCCTCGGGTGAAGGCCGCGGTGGCCGACATCCTCTTGCGCGGGCTCGACGTCACGCTCGCCGACGGCCAGACGCCGGTGCTCCTCGAGGCGAGCGGGGGCAGGGACCGGTTGCGCCGGGACGGCGACGCGTGGCGCACCCGCCGCTCCGACGAGCGGTTCACGCGGTCGGACCTCGAGCGCATCGCAGCCGCAACGCCCGAGCGGCTCTCCCCGAACGTGCTCTTCCGTCCGGTCATCGAGGCCGCGCTGCTGCCCACGGTGGCGTACGCCGCGGGGCCGGCCGAGCTCGAATATTTCCCGGACGCGGGCCCGCTCTACGAGCTCGCGCCCGGCGCCACGCGCCAGGCGGCGGTCCCGCGCTGGTCCGGGCTCCTCGTGGACCAGCGGACCGACAAGCTCGTCGAGCGCTACGGGTTGTCGCTCGCGGAGTTGAACGGCGGGCCGGGGACGCTCGAAGCGCGGCTCCTACGGGAGACGCTGTCCCCGGAACTGGACGCTCGGCTGAAGGCCCTGCGGGGCACGCTGGAAGAGCACTACGCGGATCTCGGGGCCCAGGTGGCCCGCATCGATCCCACGCTCGAGCGACCGGTCGAGTCCGCCAAGAACGCAGCGCTGGCCGCGACGCAGGAGATCGAGAAGAAGCTCGTGGCCAGCCTGAAGCGCGAGAACGAGACCCTCGTGCGCCAGGTGGCGCGGGCCCGGACGTCGCTCTACCCCGACGGGGAGCCGCAGGAACGCGTGCTCACGCTCGCCTCGGTCCTGGTGCGCTACGGGCCTGGGCTCCTCGACGGATTGGCCGAGGAGGTGGCGCGGTGGGCGGGCGCCTCGTAAAATCCTCCCCATGTGGGCTGTCGTGGTCATCCTCCTTGTGGCCCTCCTGATCCCGATCACGGCAATCCTGCTCGACTCGCCTCTCGGGCGCTCGGTGGCGCGGCGTCTCGAGACGCAAGGCCCGGGGACGGGCGCGGACCTCGAGGCCTTGTCGCGGCGACTCGAGGTGCTCGAGACCGAAGTCGCCGACCTCACGCGGTCGCTCGCCGGCATGCACGATGAAGTGCAGTTCGTGCAGCGACTCCTCGAAGCCCCCAAGAAGACCGAGCCCTGACCCAGGCTCGCGACACCCGCGCGGGTCGGCACGCCGCGCAGGTGGCGGCCGGGATCCTCGTGACCCGCGTGCTCGGCTACCTGCGCGAGCGCGTCTTCGCCTACTACTTCGGCAACGTGACGCCCGCCGCGGATGCCTTCCGGGCGGCACTCCGTATTCCGAACGCCATCCGCAACCTGCTCGGCGAAGGCACGCTCTCCGCGTCCTTCATCCCGGTCTACGCACGACTCGTCGAGCGCAAGGACACCGCAGCCCGCGCGCTCGCCGGTGCGACCCTCGGGCTCCTCCTTGCCGTGACGGGCGTCCTCGCGGTCGTGGGGATCGCGCTCGCGCCCGCGATCACGACCCTCATCGCGAAGGGGTTCGACGCCCCGCGGCGCGAGCTCACGATCGCGCTCGTGCGGGTCCTGTTTCCGATGACGGGCCTGATGGTGGTCTCGGCCTGGTGTCTCGGGATCCTGAACACGCACCGGCAGTTCTTCCTGCCCTACGCGGCGCCGGCCCTGTGGAACGTGGCGGGGATCGCGGCCATGGTGGGTGCCTCAAGCTGGCTTGCCGGTCGGGGCCTCGAGCCCGCGGTCCAGGTCCACCGCCTGGCGCTCGCCCTGGCGTGGGGGACGGTGGCGGGCGCACTGCTCCAGATCGCCGTCCAGCTGCCCGAGTGCTGGCGGCTCGTGGGCGGGATCCGCCTGCGGGTGAGTCTTGTGCCCGAGGGCGTGCGCTCGGTGATCGCGGCCTGGGTGCCGCTCCTCCTCGGTGCGGGCGTCGCCCAGCTGTCGGGGTTCGTGGACACGGTGCTCGGTTCGTTCACCGGCCCGGGCGGCGTGTCGGCGCTGGGCTACGCGCAGCTCGTACAGGTGCTGCCGATCAGCCTCTTCGGCGTGTCGGTCGCCGCCGTCTCGCTTCCTGAGCTCTCGCGGGACGCGGGCGGCGAGGCCCCCAATGAAGTGCTCCGCGCGCGGATCGCAGTGGCGTTCCGGCGGATCAGCTTCTTCATCCTGCCCGCGAGCTTCGCGTTCACGGCACTCGGGCCCGTCCTGATCGGCGCGCTGTTCCAGACGGGCCGCTTCACCGCCGAGGACACGGCCGTGGTGGGCGGCGTGCTCTCGGCCTACGGCGTCGGACTCCTCGGTCAGGCTACGGTGAAACTCTTCGCGTCGGGGTTCTACGCGCTGCGCGACACCCGCACGCCGGTCAAGATCGCAAGCGCGTCGCTCGCCCTGTCCGCGGCGTTGGCGGTCGTCCTGATGCGGATCTACGGGCCCGCCGGGATCGCCTTCGGCTCATCCCTGGGCTCGACCGTGAACGTGATCTTCCACCTCAGGGACTTGGACCGCCGCATCGGATCGGTGCTCGGGCGGCTCGAGTGGCGGGCGCTGGGACAAAGCGTCGCGGGGGCGCTCCTGGCGACCGGGGCTGGGGTGCTCGCGCTCCGGCTGGTCGCGCGGGCCGCGCCCATCCCCCAGGCGCTCGTGGCCACCGTTATCTTTCTCGCCAGCTACGCGGTCGTGACCATAGCCCTGCGCCACCCCGATGCCACCCGCCTGTGGAAGTTCGTGAGCTGATCGCCCGGAAGCTCGACGCGCTGCCGGACCGGCCGGGCGTCTATCTCTGGAAGAACGCGGCAGGCGACGTGCTCTACGTGGGCAAGGCCAAGAGCCTGCGCGCCCGCGTGTCGAGCTACGTCGCGGGGGACGCCGAGCGGAGCCCCGAGCAAGCCGCCCTGCTCCAGCAGATCGCCGACGTCGACACCATCGTCGTGCCGAGCGAAGCCGAGGCGCTGCTCCTTGAGAACAACCTCATCAAGGAGTACAAGCCTCGCTTCAACATCCGCCTCACGGACGACAAGAGCTACCCGCGGATCGCGGTCACCCTCCGCGAGCCGTTCCCCAGGGTCCTCGTCACCCGGCGGCTCGATATGCCCGGCGCGCGCTACTTCGGCCCCTACACCGACGTCGCCGTGCTGCGCCAGACCTTGAGCATCATCCGCCGCCTCTTCACCGTTCGCTCCTGCTCCTGGGATCTTCCGCGGGAAGCGCCCGACCGACCCTGTCTCGACTACCACATCGAGCGCTGCCGCGCCCCGTGCGTGGGCTACCAGACGCAGGACGCCTACGCGCGCATGATCGACGACGTCCTGCTCTTCCTCGAGGGCAAGACGACGGACGTGCGCGGCCGGCTGCGCGAGCGGATGCTCGACGCGAGCGGGCGTCAGGAGTTCGAGCGCGCGGCGCAGCTGCGCGATGCGCTGCAGTGGCTCGCTCAGGTCGACGCGCCGCAGACGGTCGAGCTCGTGGGCGGCGGGGATGCCGACGCGATCGGATTCGCCCGCGACGGCGACGACGCGTGCGGCGTCATCCTGCGCGTGCGGGATGGCCGACTGGTGGCGCGCGACTCGCGGTTCCTCGAAAACGTGGCGCCCGAGTCCGAAGCGGCGGTGCTCGCCGCCTTCCTCGTGCGCTTCTACCTCCCCTCGCCCGATCGCGCGGGGCGGGTGCTCCTGCCGTTTCAGCCAGACGATTGGGACCTGCTGCAGGGCCTCGCGGCCGTCGACTGGCGCCTCCCGCAACGCGGCACGCTCGAACGGCTCGTGGCGCTCGCCGACCAGAACGCCCGCCACCTCCTGGACAGCCTGCTGATCGAGAGTTTCGACATCGACGAACGTGCGGCGGATCCGGTGTACGCCCTGGGCCGCGACCTCGGGCTCACGACGGTGCCGCGCGCGTTCGTGTGCGTCGACATCTCGACCAACCAGGGGCGCGACACCGTGGGCGCGCTCGTGTGGTTCGAGGGCGGTCGGCCGAAGAAATCCGAATACCGGCGGTTCAGGATCAAGACCGCGCCGCAGGACGATTTCGCCGCGATCCACGAGGTAGTCACCCGGTATCTGACGCGCCGGCGGGACGAGGGCAAGCCGATTCCCGATCTCGTGGTCGTGGACGGCGGCAAGGGACAGCTCGGCGCGGCCGTGGAGGCCGCGCGGGCGCTCGGTATCGAGTCGCTGCCGATCGTGAGCCTCGCCAAGCGCGAGGAGGAGATCTTTCTCCCCGATCGCGCCGAGGCCCTCCGGCTGGCGCGCCGGAGCTCCTCGCTCAAGCTGCTGCAGCGCGCGCGCGACGAGGCGCACCGCTTCGCCGTCACGTTCAGCCGGCAGCGTCGCCGCGCCCGCACGCTCACGTCCGAGCTGCTCACGATCCCCGGGATCGGGCCGACGCGCCGCCGCCAGTTGCTCGAGCGCTTCGGCTCGCTCGCCGGCGTGAAGACGGCGACGGTCGCCGAGATCGCGAGCCTCCCCGGGTTCTCCGAACGCCTGGCCGAGCGCGTGCGCGAGCGACTGCGCGGGTAAGGCGCTCGCGTGGCCCGCCTATATTGCGCAACTTCCGCCCATGCGCTTCGCGATCCTCGATCCCTCGGCCGGCATCAGCGGCGACATGACGCTCGGCAGCCTGCTCGCGCTCGGGCTCCCCGCTGCCTGGCTCGAGACGCTCCCCGGCCGGCTCGGCCTGGGCGACGTGGGCGTGACGATCCGCGACGTGCGGCGCGCCGGGATCGGCTGCAAGCAGGTCGAGTTCACCATTCCGCCGCAGCCCCACGGCCGTCATGTGGGCGCGCTCGTGCGCCTGGTCGAGGACGCCGCACTCGCTCCGCGGGTGCGCGAGCGCGCCGTCCAGGCGTTCAGGTTGTTGGGGGAAGCCGAAGGCCGCGTGCACGGGGTCGCCCCGGAGAAGGTGCACCTGCACGAGGTCGGGGCCGTGGACGCGGTGCTCGACATCGTCGGCGCGATCGAAGGATTCGACGTGCTGGGCGTGGATCACGTTTACAACTGGCCGGTGGCGCTCGGCACGGGCTGGGTCGACGCGGCGCACGGGCGGCTCCCGGTGCCCGCCCCGGCCACGGCCGTCCTGCTCGAAGGTGTCGAGGTGGCGACAGGCGGCGTGGTGGAGGGTGAGGCCACGACGCCGACGGGTGCGACGCTCCTGCGGGTGCTCTCCCAGGGGGCCCCGCCGCCGCGCTGGCGTCTCGTGGCCACGGGCTGGGGCGCGGGCCAGCGAGACCCGAAGGAATACGCGAACGCCCTGCGCGTGATCGTCGCCGAATCGGCGGAAGAAGCGGGACGGGTCGTCATGCTCGCGGCCGATGTGGACGACATGAGCCCCGAATACGCGGAGCCCTTGCGGCGGGCGCTCACCGAGGCGGGCGCGGTCGACGTGGAAACCTGGCCCGTGCAGATGAAGAAAGGCCGCGTGGGGTTTCGCGTGGAGGCCGTGGCGCCCGAGGCCGTGGCCGAGCAGGTCACGGCGGCCCTGTTTCGCAACAGCACCACGGCCGGGGTCCGCCGCTGGGTCGCGGAGCGCGCGACGCTCGCCCGCCGGGAGCTCGCCGTGAGCGTCGCCCCCAACGTCTCCGTCCGCGTAAAGGTGCTCGAGCAACCGAGCGGCCCGCGGGTCAAGGCGGAGTACGACGACGTGCTCGTCGCGGCAGCGGCGCTTGGGAAACCGGCGCTTGAGATCGCCCGGGCCGCCGAACGCGAGGCCGAGGCTCTCCTCGCCAGACGCGACCCGTGAAGCTCCGCGCCGTGGCGCTCGCGGTCGCGTGCGCCACGGGCGCGACGCGTGGCACGCAAGCGCAGCGCTGCGACTTGAAGCCCGGACACCCGCTCGTCACGCGCGCGATCGCCCTGCTCCGGAGCGCGGGCGAGACCGCCTTCCAGGACGAGCGCGACAAAGACCTGCGCGACGCCCTGCAACAGCTCACCAACGTCCTCGGCCTCGCGGCGCAGGCGAAGAACGCAGCGGCCTGGTATTACCTAGGCCGCTATTACGTCGCCACAAGCGATCTCCTCGGGGCGGATTCCGCTTTTCGCCAAACCGTCGTCCTCGCCCCCGGGTGCGAGGACGAGGTGAACACGTGGCGCCGCGTGCTCTGGGTGCCCGTGGTGAACGCCGGGGTCGCGGCGTGGCAGGGCGGCAACCTGGACTCGGCGCTGACGGCGTTCCGCTCGGCGAACGCCGTGTACACGGCCGAGCCAACGGCCTTCGCGTACATGGCGGCGATTCTTGCCGCCCGCGACGATCTCGATTCGGCCGCGGCCTACTTTCAGCTCGCCTTGACCGCGGCGGCGGACCCCCGCTTCACGCCTGAGCGCAAGAACGCCATGTACAACATGGCCCGTGTCTACCAGCGCGCGGGACGCTACGACGATGCCGCCCGGGCCTACAGCCGCTACTTGGACGACTACCCGGCCGACATCAGCGCGCGCGCGAGCGTCGTCGCCGTGTACTTGGAAACGGGCCAAAGCGACTCGGCCGCGGCCGGCGTGGCCGCCTTGCTTGCGGATTCTGATTCGGCGGAAGCGGGCGACCTGATCTCAGGCGGCGAGGAGATCTACCGCGCGGTGCCCGCCCCGCCCGACACGGCCGTCGTCGCCGCGTGCGCCGTCGACGCTAGCGACGCCCTCGCCCGGTGCGATACCACGACTCGCGAGGCGCTCGCGGCCTACGACACGGCGCGCGTGCAAGCGAGCAGGCTCGCCCTTGCGGTCGTGCGGGCCGGGCTTGCGAAGAACCCCTGGGATCGCACGGCTCTGTTTACGGCGACCGACATTGCCGTTGTTGCGGGCGACACGAGGTTCGCGGACTCGGCCGCTGCACGACTCTTCAGTCTCGACCCGGGGAACCGGGCGACGCTGCTCCTCGTGTCCCAAGCCTGGCGCGCGGCGGGCAACGCAGATTCCGCGGGCCACTACGCGACGCTCGCGGACTCCCTCCCGCTCGACGTGACCGTGGGGACACTGAGTGTGTCGCCCGAGGGCGCCACGCTCTCCGGGGTCGTGACCAACCGCGAGCCGCACGGGGTTGGGAGCACGGCGCTCGGGTTCGATTTCTTGGACCGCGCGGGCGCCGTCATCACGAGCGCCACCCAGTGCCTCCCCGCCCTCGAGGCGGGGGAGAGCAGTCCGTTTGCCGTGAACGGGGCGGGGGAGGGGATCGCGGCGTGGCGCTACCGGGTCGGCGCGCCGTGAGCATCCGGCTCTAGGCATGCACGCCACCGCACCGCAGATCCTCGGCGCCTGTCTCCACATCGGCCTCGCCCTCGTGGTCTCGGCGCACATCGTGCTCACGAAGTCCGACGTCCGCGCGGCGATCGGGTGGACGGGACTCGTGTGGCTCGCGCCCTTCATCGGGTCGGCGCTCTACGTTTCCTTCGGCGTGAACCGCATTCGCCGCCGTGCGGGGCGGATCCGGGGACGCCAACCCGACGCGCGCTCGACGCCCCCGCCGACGCCCGTGCCAGGCGATCCGCCCCTTCGCTCGCTCGCCACGCTCGTGGGCTCGCTCACCAAGGCGCCCCTGGTCCCCGGCAACGCGTTCGACCCCCTCGTGAACGGGGACGAGGGCTATCCGGCGATGCTCGAGGCCATCGACCGGGCCCAGCGGACGGTCGCCATGGCCACCTATATCTTCGATCGCGGCCAGGTGGCGGACCGCTTCGTGGACGCACTCGGTCGCGCCGTGGCCCGGGGCGTCGAGGTGCGCGTGCTGATCGACGGCGTGGGCGCGCGCTACAGCCGGCCGCCCATCGCGCGGCAGCTCCGCGCCCGGGGCGTGCCGGTGGCCGAGTTTCTGAAGAGTCTCGTCCCCGTGTCCCACCCCTACGTCAACCTGCGCAACCACCGGAAGCTTCTCGTCGTGGACGGCGCGGTCGGGTTCTGCGGCGGCCTGAACATCCGCGACGGCTGCATGCTCGCCCTGGCCACGCCCGAACCCACGCAAGACATCCATTTCCGGATCCGCGGTCCGGTGGTGGCCCAGCTCTTGGGCGCGCTCGCGTTCGACTGGACGTTCACGACCGGCGAGCAGCTCGGGCCTGGGTGGTTCCCGCGGCTCGAGCCCGTGGGCGAGGTCTACGCGCGCGGGATTCGGGACGGCCCGGACGAGGACTTCGAGACGTTCTTGATGACCCTGCTCGGCGCGTTGTCGCAGGCGACTCGCACGATCCGGATCGTGACGCCCTACTTCCTCCCCGACTCGCCCTTGGTCGACGCGCTGCGCGTGGCCACGCTGCGCGGCGTGCGGGTCGAGATTCTCCTGCCCGAGCGCGGCAACCTGCGGCTCGTCCAGTGGGCCATGATGGCCAAACTCGCCCGCGTGGCGAGCGGGTGCCAGATCTACCTGTCGCGTCCGCCGTTCGATCACTCGAAGCTCCTGGTGGTCGACGGCGCGTGGTCGCTCATCGGGTCGGCAAACTGGGATCCGCGGAGCTTGCGCCTCAACTTCGAGTACGTGGTCGAAGCCTATTCCGCCCCGCTCGCGGCCCGCCTGAACGCCATCATCGACCAGAAGCTCGCGAGCGCGCGCCCGCTCTCGCTCGATGAGATCGAGCGCCGGAACCTCGCCACAAAGCTGAGGGACGGCGTCGCATGGCTCGCGCAGCCGTATCTGTAGCGACCCCTCTCCCCCGTTGATCCTGGCCTAGAGCGCGTGCGGAATTTCGAGACGGTGTTGGCCCTGCTCGTGGGCGTGAGCTTCCTCGCCTTGTTCGCCCGCCGGCTCTCGGTGCCGACGCCGGCGATGCTCCTCGCGGGGGGCCTGGTCGCGGCACTCCTCCCCGGGCTGCCGGCGGTGCACCTCGATCCCCAGCTTGTGTTTCTCGTCTTCATCCCTCCGCTACTCTTTCGGACTTCGCTCCTCGCCTCCTACCGCGACGTGCGCGCCAATCTGCGGCCGATCTTGCTGCTCGGCGTAGGCCACGTGCTCTTCGCGACCGCCGCCGTCGCCTGGGTGAGCCATGCCGCCATCGGGTTGCCCTGGGCCTCCGCTGTGGCGCTCGGGGCGGTCGTCTCGCCTCCCGACGTGGCCGCCGCCACGGCCTTCCTCCGTCGCCTCCCCATGCCGCGCCGGGTCGTGACGATCCTCGAGGGCGAGAGCATGGTGAACGACGCGGCGGCGATCGTCACCTACCGGATGGCCGTCGCCGCGGCCGTCACCGGGACGTTCTCGTTCGCAGAAGGGACGGTCCGCTTCCTCGTGGTGAGCGCGGGAGGCGTGTGCGTGGGGCTTCTCGCGGGCTGGGCGATCGACTTGGTGCGGCGCCGGCTGCACGATCCCGAGGTCGAAAACACCATTTCGCTCCTCTCGGGATACGCGGCCTACATCCCGGCCGAGCATCTCGGCGCCTCCGGTGTGCTCGCCGTGGTCACGGCCGGTCTCTATCTCAGCCGGGTCGGACCGCGCTATGTGGCCGCGGACACCCGCGTCCAGTCGCGCGGGATGTGGGATGTCGTCGTGTTCATGCTCGAAGGGCTGATCTTCATTATTACGGGTCTTGCGCTGCGGTCCCTCGGCCCGAGCCTGAATGCCACGGTGGTGCGCGCGACCGTGCTCGTGGCGCTCACCGTGATCGTGGCCCGATTCGTCTGGGTCTTTCCCGCGACCTACGTGCCGCGTGCGTTGAGCCCCGGGCTTCGCACACGCGACCCGTCGCCGCCCTGGCAACTGCCGGCCGTGATCTCCTGGGCGGGCCTGCGCGGCGGTGACTCCCTCGTGCTCGCGGCGGCGATCCCGACCCTCACCGCGGCGGGCACGCCTTTTCCCGGCCGCAGCGAGATCATCGCCATCACCTACGGCGTGATCCTCATCACGCTGCTCGGACTCGGGTTCAGTCTGGGACCGGTGTTGCGCTGGCTCGGCCTGCGGGAGACGGGCGAGGACGATCAGCGCGAAGAGCACGAGGCGCGCGTGCGCATCGCCGAGGCCGCGCTCGCCCGCCTCCAGGAGCTTGCGGGGGAGCCGTGGATCGAGCCCTCCGTGCTCACGCGCACACGCGAGCGCTATCACCATCGGGCCCAGCGACTCAAGGCGCGCGCCGAGATTGCCTCCGGCGCCGAAGACGGGCGCTCGGTCGCGGGGCGGCGACTCACGCGAGAGCTCCTGGGCGCCGAGCGCGAGGCGCTCCTGCGCCTCCGGGACGCCGGGGCGATCGGCGACCGGGTGATGCGCCGCGTCCAGCGCGACTTGGACCTCGAGGAGTTGCTGCTCGACCCTGCCTAATTTTTGGTCAATCGTTGTTCTATAGTGAAACGCGTTACAACATGGTACTTAACGACTTACGGGCCCTATGGGGGTTGACTGTTTCCATTTGGGCTAGCAGAATGAAGGTGCGCAGCGAGGCTGTGGCTGATGTGCACGTTGGCCACGGAGTCAACTGAAGGAAGGTCGGCAGTCTCTAGTAGCTCGACACTTCACCGTCACTCACTGCAGCGAGGGTATCATCTCAAGTCGCTCTATTCAGTCTGCAAAGTTCGGAGATTTCGGAGCCAGGGCTGCGGACAGTCTGTCGTGGTCTTGGGGCGCCCCTAGTGTGACTTGCCACTCCAGGGACGGGCGCCTGGCGAGCTCACACGCTGCTGTAAGGTAGAACTTCCTCGAAATTCAGGAGGCGCGTATGCGGTGGTTGAGAGCAACGATGGTTGTAGCGGCGCTCGCAGTCGTGGCGCACGTTGCAGACGCTCGTGTGCCGGCATTCGTGCGGCAGACGGGGTTGGTCTGCA
>Ga0209415_10016213_pt1 | contig 11995 bp, 12 predicted proteins | sample PeaSoiSIISIP2007_FD_187696 | JGI IMG/M metagenome (GOLD analysis project Ga0209415, IMG submission 187696) | Peat soil microbial communities from Weissenstadt, Germany - SII-SIP-2007 (SPAdes) (version 2) | ecosystem: Environmental > Terrestrial > Soil > Wetlands > Peat | place: Germany... | reverse complement strand
GCACGGGCGCGTAGTCTAGCGGTTATGACGTCACCCTGACACGGTGAAGGTCGCCAGTTCGAATCTGGCCGCGCCCACCACTTCCGATCGCCGGGGCCCTGCCGATTCGAAATCTCCCACCACTCGAGTCCGGTGGCGCGCATGAGCCCAAGACGTCAGGGGCGGCGACGGTCCGCCTCGGGGGGTGGACCCCTTCGCTTCGTCGAGCGACGGCGCGCCCTCGCGAGCCGGTACTCCCGCGCGAGGTTATCGGGAAAGAAGAGCGAAGCCCGCCAGGCGTGGTATCGTTCCGGCACGGGAAGCGACCGTACTTCCCGCAGGGTGTCTCCTCGTCGGATCGCATCCGCCACGGTCCGCTGCAGGTCGTGCAGGTAGCGGCGCTCTTCCGCGAGAACCGTTCCCGGTCCCACCGGACCGTGGCCGGGGACCACCTGGTCGACCCGCAGGCGCTGCATCCGGACCAGCATGCGCTCCCAGACGTCCGGCCAGCCGTCCCCCACCGAGGGGTGGAGGTTCACCATCGTCAAGTCGCCCGAGAAGAGGACCCGTTCGTCGGGAAGGTAGCCGAAGACGTCGCTCGGGGAATGTCCTCCACCGTACGAAATGAGGTGGAGCGAGCGTCGTGACCCCTCGAGCACGAGCTCGTTCTCGAACGTGACCATGGGGGGCCGGATCCGGTGCGAGGCGGGTGTCTGGATCACCCCACGGTACCACCCGCGGACCCAGGGCCGGTCGACCGGGAGGATGGGGGAATCCGGCTCCTCCAATCGGGCGAGTTCCTTGGGAAACTCCCGGCGGCAGTTGACCCATTGGGTGCGGCTCTTTCTCACGATCAGCTCCCGTACCCGTCGGGTCGAGACGACGTGGCTCTCCGCGAACGCCGAGTTTCCCCAGATGTGGTCGCCGTGCCAGTGGCTGTTGACGACCAAATCGGCCGGGCGGCCGGTGGTCCGCTCCGCCGCTCGTGCGAGATCGACCCCCGCCATCGGCGACAGCATGGAGTCGAACACCACGGTCCGGTCTCCCAGGTCGACGATGCCGGCGTTGCACATGGCGAAACCGTCCACGCTCGCGATCGCGGCATGGACCCCCGGGGCGAGCCGCTCCAGCCGAAAATGTCGGCTTTCTCCTCGGGGCGGCAACTTCCGTCCTACCGGGCCGGTGGTTAGGTCTCTTTCGGCCGTCGCCCGACCGAGCCCCGTCGCCCCCCCCGGAGCGGCTCAGATGTCCGTGAACGCGGGCACCTTGTCGGGGTCCTCGCCCTTGGCGAAGGCGCGCATGGATTCCAGGCGCTTCGCTTCACGGAGCGCCTTTGGCATGCGGATGGGCATCGATAGCGACCAGTGGTGGCCGAACGGGTCGACGAGGTGGCCGTACCGTTCGCCCCAGTACATGTCGGCCAGCGGCATCGTGACCTTCGCCCCCGCATCGACGGCACGATTCCAGAGCTTCTCCACGTCATTCGAGTAGATGTGCAGGGTCACGGTGGTCGTCTCGACGGTCGATGGGGCCGACCGGTCCGAGCCCCGGAAGACGTCGGAGAGGAGCAGGATGGAGTCCCCGATCCGGAGGCGGCCATGGACCAGCTTACCGGACGGGGTGACCTGCCGTAGGAGTTCCTTCGCGCCGAAGGCCTTCTGGTAGAATTCCATGGCCGCCACTCCCCCGACGACCGCCAGGGAAGGGGTGATCGTACGGAACCCACGCGGTATGGCGGGAGCCGTCCGAGTCGTTCGTCTGCGGCCCTTGCCCTTGCGGCGAGCTGTCGGCATGGTGCCTTCCTGGCCCCGTTACCGGCTGGGCGTACATAACGTCCCGAGGGGGTAACGGGCGCCGACCGAACGGGGAGGGTTCGTGGGTGCGGCCCCGGTCACTTGTCGAACCGATCGTGCTCGGTGTCGGGCCCTTTGAGCGCCCGGAGCAGCGGGAGGAACTCGCTCGACCCTGTGTAGAGGACGCCGTTCACGAAGAACGTCGGCGTCCCGCGGACTCCGTGGCGGCGCGCGCTCTCGACGTCCTCGGCCACGCGCCGCGCGGGGGCCTCCGAGCGGAGGTCCCGCTCGAAGGTCGCCATGTCCAGCGAGATCTCGCGTGCGTAGCCCTCGAGGTGCGAACGCTCGAGGCGGTCCGGGTGCTCGAGCAGCCGGTCGTGCATCAACCAGAACTTCCCCTGGGCATCGGCCGCCTCGGCCGCCTCTGCGGCAGCTTGGGCATGGGGGTGGATCTGGGTCAACGGAAGGTTCCGGAAGACCACGCACACCTCGTCGCCCAGCTCCTCCACGAGCTCCTTGACCACCCAGTGGGCGTCCGCGCAGGGCGGGCACTCGTAATCCGAGTATTCGACCAACGAGAGTTTCGCAGTGGCCGGACCCTTGCAGTGGTCTCGGACCAGGTCCGGGAGAACGGGCACGGAGGCGGGCTCGGTCTTCGTCATGGTTCGCTCGTGCGGAGAGACGCCGTAAGGGATATGGTAGTTCCCCCCACGGAAGCCCCCGAACCCACGGATCCCACCCCCGCTCAGAACGCAAACCTCCGAATCGCGGGGAGGAGCAGCGACGCGACCGCCGCCGCGCCGTACACGAGGGCGACGATCGTGGCGAGGGAGCTCGGTACGATCTGGGCGGCCAGAACCCCAAGCACGACCGCGCCCACCGCGCCGGCCGCGCCCCGGAAGACGTAGAGATTGCTCGTGACCCGGGCCAGACGGTTCTCCGGAACGTATCCCCACAGGAACGTCCCGCTCCCCGACAGGTACCCGCTGACACCGGCGCCGGCGAAGAACCATGCGGCCGCGGCCAAGGGGAGGGACGGGGGGAAGACGCCGGTCAAGTACAGCGCGAACGCACTGAGGGACAGTGCCGCAACGATCACCACCCCGACCCGACGTCGGGGATTGGAGTGCCCGAGCAGGAGGTCGACCGCTACCCCTCCGACGACGAACGACGTGAACAAGAGACCGTAGGCAAGCCCGGGATTCGCGAAGGAGTGGTTCGCATCGAGGGTGATGAGCAGAGCCGGGGCCGCCGAGAAGAACCCCGAGACCGCGCCGAGCGCACCGAGCTGAAGGAGCGGACGGCCCTCGGGAGTCGTGAGGTACCGCCACCCTTCGACGAAGCCGGCCGTGTATTCCCGCTCCGTCGCCGACCCGCCCCGTAAGGGCACGAGGGCGGCGAGAAGGGTCGCCAGCACGAGCAGCCCGGCGTAGAGGTACCCGCTCCCGACCGCCCCCGAGACCAGGATAAGGCTCGCGCCGGCCGCGTACCCTCCCACCTGGACGCCCGAGCCCAACGCGCTCGCCAACCCTTGCCCGGCGAACAGCTCGTCCTTCGAGAGGAGCGTGCGGGGCGCGACCTGGAAGACCGCCCACTCGAAGTCCCACGCGACGGAGAGGATGGCCACGAGAGCGAGGAGCAGGCCGAGATGGAGCTCGCCGCGGGACGCGGTATAGGCGAGGACACCGGCCGCGATCGCCTGGATCGGGTAACCGATGAGAAAGATCACCCGCTTGTCAGCCGCCCGATCGACGAGCGGCGCGATGAGGAAGGTGAGGGCGTACACGCCGAGCTCGAGAAAAAGGACGAGTCCGACCACGAGGAAGGAGCCGGAGTTGAGGTAGGCGATCCACGGAATCGAGATGCTATAGACCGCATACCCGGTCGAGGAGAGTATGGCCGAGCCCTCGTAGAGAAGGAATCGTCGGTTCCGCAGCACGGTCCGATACCCGCCGGGAGGGCTCGGCGCGGCGGGGGAGCCGACCACGACCGCGGGCCGCTCCGGGAAGATGTCGGGACCGGAGCTAGGACTCATCGGCTCCCGGCCACCCCGCGGTTGACGGCCGGCATCCTTCCGGCAACCGACCATCCGCTAATATGGGGTGCTCCGCTGGGAGCGGCCGGAGGACGAACCCGGTTGGCCGAGGCGACGCCGACCGTCCTGCCGACCCCCCTTCCCGAGGTGCCGCGCCGCACGCGGGTCCTCCGGTACTTGCTCGCCTGGCTCTCAGGCGCGCTCCCCGCCTTCGCCGTGATCACGGCGCTGTGGCTCTTCCCGAGCGACTTCCACGGGGTCGGGGAGATCTCTCTGGGCGCCTTCGCCCTCATGTTCCCGGTCGCCGTCCGGGAGCTGCGCGTCCCGCGCCGGATCGGCTTCATCTATTTCCTCCTCGGTGCGGGGATGGTCTTCTCCATCGGTTCCATCTTGACCGGCGCCGCCAACGGGTTGACCGACGAACCGTTCACGACACCGCGATACGTCGGCCTGCTCTTCGCGCACCAGGACCCGTACCTCGTCCCCCTCGTTTTCAACTACGTCCAGTACGGCCAGGTGTTCCACTCCCAATCGATCTACCTCTACGGCCCCCTGCTGATGTTCTTCCAGATCCCGGGCCTCGATTACAAGTGGTTCGCCGTCGGATGCTGGGGGATCATGGTCCTCCTCGTCCGGAAGCGGTTCGACGTCGCGGTCATGCTCGCCCAGCCGTACGTCGCGATCATGGCCGCGAGCGGCTACAACGACCTGGTCGTCCTTGTGTTCATGACCCTCGCCTTCGTCGGGTACGAAGGGCGGCGGCAGAAGTGGGCCGAGTGGCTGTCGCTCGGGTTGAAACAGTTCGCGAACCTGCTCATCCTCGTCTACTACATCTTCCGCCGCGACTGGCGGAACACCCTCCTCACCGCCGGCATCAGCGCGGCGTTCATCCTTCCGTTCCTTCTCTGGAGTGGCCCGGGGGTCCTGTGCCCCGCGATCCTCGCGGACCGGCTCCCGAGCTGCAGCGGAGGGAGCGCTCCCAGCTACCTGCTCAACTACTCGGTCTGGGTCGTCTGGGCGGTCGCGATCTTTTACCCCTCGTTCGTGGACCTCCTCCGCCGAGGGGCTGTGACGGGCCGCTGGAACCGCCTGCTGGCCCGCGCCGGGCTCCGGTTTGACGACCTTCTGCGCCTGCCCGCGTTCATCGTCGTCGGGATCTCCGGTGTGTTCGTCAACCTGTGCGTGTTCACCCTCCTCGGGGTCCGCTTCGGTCACGCGACCTCCGTCACGCTGCTCGCGAGCGTCGCCGCCTTCGGCGTCGCGATGGTCTGGAACTTCACCTGGAACCGCTCCTGGGCGTTCCAAGGGCGGGGGGACCGTTCGACCGCCTACCACCTCACCGTCTACGGAGCCATCCAGGCCGTTGCGCTCGGGGTCAACTTGGCCGTCCTCGCGCTCGGGGTCGACCTCGGCATCAGCCCACTCGACAGCCAGCTCGTCGGCGTCCTTTTGGGAAGCGTGATCGGGTACGTCGCGAACCTCCGATGGAATTTCCGCGCGGTCCGGCCGCAGCCGCAGGCCTGAGCTGGGCGCCCGCGGCCGCCGAAGCCGACGCCCTCGACCCTAGGACTTCTTCAGCGCCGCGACGAGCTGGCCGACCGCCGCTTGAGCATCCCCATAGAGCATCCGCGTGTTCTCCTTGTAGAACAGGTCGTTCTCGATGCCGGCGAACCCCTTGCCTTGGCCCCGCTTGATCACGATCACGTTGTGGGCCTGGTCGACGTCGAGGATCGGCATCCCGAACAGCGCGCTACCCTGGCGATGGGCGGCCGGGTTCACGACGTCGTTCGCCCCGATGACGAGCGCCACGTCGACGGTGGGGAACTCCGAATTGATCTCATCCCGGTCGAACAGCTTATCGTAGGAGATCCCGGCCTCTGCGAGGAGGACGTTCATGTGCCCGGGCATCCGGCCCGCGACCGGGTGGATCGCGAACTTGACCGTCACGCCCTTCGACTCGAGCAGGTCGGCGAGCTCCTTGACCTTCTGCTGGGCTTGGGCGACCGCCATCCCGTAGCCGGGGACGATGATCACCTCGTTGGCATACGCCATCTCGACCGCCGCGCTTTCCGCGTCGATCGGCTTCATCGACCCCTGCATGGTCGTCCCGGTCTCCTCCGTGGCCCCGAACGCGCCGAAGAGGACGTTCCCGACGGATCGGTTCATTGCCTTGGCCATGAGGAGGGTGAGGAGCGAGCCCGCGGCGCCGACCAAGGTGCCCGCGATCACGAGCGCGTAGCCGGCATCGCCGAGGGGCCCGTTGACGAGCGCGAAGCCGTCGAGGGCGACCGCAATCCCGGTGAAGGCGTTGAAGAGGCTGATGACGACCGGCATGTCGGCCCCGCCGATCGGGAGCGCGAAGAGGATGCCGAACAGGAGCAGCAGGACGAAGAACGGCAGCAGCCAGAAGGTCTGGACCGTGTAGGCGGCGTACCCCCCGAAGGCGAGGGCGACCGCGAGCACGGTCAGGTTCAACGGTTGCTGGACGGGGAAGACGATTGGCTTCGACCGGAGCCATCCCTGGAGCTTGAGGAACGCGATGATGCTCCCCGCGATCGAGACGGACCCGATGATCGCCCCGGCGAGGCTCAATCCGGCGGTGACGGGATTCCCGAGTGCGACGAGGAGTTCCACGGCGGCGATCGCCCCGGCGGCCCCGCCGCCCATCCCGTTGAAGATCGCGACCATCTGGGGCATGGCGGTCATCTGGACCACCCGGGCCCAGTACCAGCCCGCGAGGCCTCCGATGATGACGCCGAGCGCGATGAGCCCGAAGTTCGAGATGCCGGGGAGCAGGACCGTGACCGCGACCGCGACGAGCATCGCGACGCCGGCGAGCACGATGCCGCGCCGGGCGGTCGTGGGCGAACTCATCGAGCGGAGGCCGAGGACAAAGACCAGGATCGCGAGGACGTAGACCCCGTCGACCAGGGGGGTCTGCCAGGCGATCACGGTGGGCCTCCCTTCTTCTTCGAACGGTCGAACATCGCGAGGATCCGCTCCGTCACGACGTATCCGCCCGTGACGTTCATCGCGCCCATGATGACCGCGACCAGGCCGATCGCCTCTTCCAGCGAGGTCGTCGCGAGGCCGAGGACGACGATCCCTCCGACCAGCACGATCCCGTGGATGAAGTTCGAGCCCGACATCAGGGGCGTGTGGAGGAGCACGGGGACTCGGCTGATGACCTCGTACCCGACAAACGCCGTCAGGATGGCGATGTAGAACGCCGTCCAGAGGTCAGCCGTCATCGAGAGCTCACTTGGCTCCGGCGAGCGCGTCCCGCGTCGGAACGTGGAGGACCTCACCGTTCCGGGTCAGGAGGCTCGCGGTCAGGATCTCGTCCGTGAAGTCGGTCAATAGGTTACCCTGAGGACCCACCAGGAGCTTCAGGAACGCTTCGACGTTCTTCGCGAACATCTGGCTCGCGTGGTAGGGTAGCTGGCTCGGAAGGTTGAGGGGCCCGACGATCCTCACACCGTTGACCTCGACCGTCTCGCCCGGCTTGGTCAGCTCGACGTTCCCGCCGGACTCGGCCGCGAGGTCGATGATGACCGCGCCCGGCCGCATGCGAGCGACCATCTCCTTCCGGACGAGCAAGGGGGCGCGTCGCCCCGGCACGTTGGCGGTCGTGATCACGATGTCCGCCTCCGCGACGGCTTTCGCGAGCATCTCGGCCTCTTGCTTCTTCTCGTCGTCCGTGAGCTCCCGGGCGTAGCCCCCCGAACCTTCGGCGTTGATCTGGAGTTCCAGGAACTTCGCCCCGAGGCTGCGGACCTGCTCGCCCGCCGCGCGCCGGACGTCGTACGCCTCGACGATCGCACCGAGCCGCTTGGAGGTCGCGATCGCCATCAAGCCGGCGACGCCGGCTCCGAGGATCAGGACGCGCGCCGGACGGACGGTGCCCGCCGCGGTGGTGAGCATGGGGAGGAACTTCGGACAGAGGTCGGCGCCGATGAGGGCCGCCCGGTACCCCGCGACGGTCGCCTGGGAGGAGAGGACGTCCATGCTTTGCGCCCGGGTGATCCGGGGAAGCAGCTCGAGGGCGAAGGAGGTGATCTTCTGGTCGCGCATCTTGGCGACCTTGTCGAGGTTACGGTTCGCGTTCATCAAGGCCACGACCACCGTTCCGGGCCGCATCGCGGTGGTCTCCTCGGCCGTGGGGATCTGGACCTTCACGATCACGTCCGCCCCGCCCAGCAGGGCCGCACGCTTGGTCTCGAGCTTCGCGCCGGCCTGGGAGTACGCGGTGTCGGGGTACCGGGAGCTTTCCCCGGCGCCGGCTTCGACGACGACCTCGTAGCCCGCCTTCACCATACGAGGGATGACCTCGGGTGTGAGGGCGACCCGTGCCTCGCCCGGTGCGACCTCTTTCAGGACGGCGACGTGGAACGTCACAGGAATCAGTCAGGTCGAACCCGGCGAGATTATACCCTTAGTGCTGCCCGGCCCGTTTCGCCGAGGAACGGGGTGGGGTCCGCAGGGGAGATATGGCCCGGACGCCTAAGATATCCTCATCAGGCACGGGACGGTCCCCGCGCGGGATGGCGAAGGGGCGGTCCCGTTCGTCGAAGCTTGACTGGCGGGACCGGATCGTTCAGGGGGACGCGCGGGAGGTCCTGCGCGGCCTTCCGTCGGAATCGGTCCAGCTCGCGATCACGAGTCCGCCGTACAACATTCGGATCCCCTACCGCGGGTACGAGGACGACCTCCCCCCCGACGAGTATCTTCGATGGTTGCGGGACGCATGGGCCGAGCTGCATCGGGTGCTCGTGCCGGGGGGACGATTCGTCCTCAACGTCGCGCCTACCTCGATCAAGGATTTTCGACCGATCCACCACGACCTCTCGCGGGACCTTCGGGACTTGGGCTACATCATGCGAACCGAGATCATCTGGTACAAGCAGACGATGGGCCGACGCACGGCGTGGGGGAGCTGGAAGAGCCCGTCGAACCCGCACATCATCCCGTCGTGGGAATATGTCCTGGTCTTCTCCAAAGGCCAGTGGAAGCTCGAGGGGGACCCCCGCGCGGTGGACATCACCGCCCGGGAGTTCGAAACGTTCTCCGACGGCTTCTGGCACATCCCTCCCGAACGGAAGCGGCACGGGCACCCCGCCCCGTTCCCGGAGGAATTGATCGAGCGGATCGTGAAGTTCTACAGCTACCGGGAGAACGTCGTGCTCGACATGTTCGGAGGGACCGGCACGGTCGCATCGGTAGCCCGTCGCCTCGGACGGCACTACCTTCACATCGATTCCTCGGCCGAGTACTGCGAACAGGCCGCCGAAAGGGTGCGTCGCGCTGTCCCTCCCGCGGATGTCCCGATCCCGGCGCCCCGGCTCGAGCTGAACCCGACCCCCTCGCCTCCGCCCTCTCGATCGCGAAGGCAGACCCCCGCCCGGCCTCCGAGCGGGTCTCCCCGGGTCGCACCGGTCCCCGCGTCCCGGTGACGTCGTTCGCGGGGCGACTCTGAACGCGATGCCGGCAGAAACACCGAACCTGGCAGACTCCCCGGGCCCACCGGACTCGAGCTCCGGTTTCGTGCCCGACCGACCGCTCCTCTCTCGAGCCGTCCGGATCGTCGTGGTCACCGGGTTGAGCACGGTCCTGACGTTCGCGATCCTGTCCTTCTTGCTGCCGGGCTGGCCGGCAGGGATCCTGCTCCTGGTCGTGATCGTGGGCACGTTCCTTCTCGCGTACCACTGGGACCTCACCCGCGACCGCGCCTTCCTCGCGACGTGGGTCGGGATTTCGCTCGCGGTCGCAATCGTTTCGCTCGTCACCGGATGGCACAACGGCCTCACCGACGAGCCGTTCGTGACCCCGGCGTTCGCCCAGCTCTGGCCGAACCTGTACGGGGCTCCGATCTCGATCGTCTACAATCAATACGGCACGCAGCTCGCCCTCTCGAATCTGTACAACGTGTATCTTCCCGGTCTTGCGTTCGCCGAGATCCCGGGGATCAGCTACAAGTGGACGGCCCTCGCGGCGTGGGCCGGAAGCGTCTACCTCCTCCGACGCCGGGGGGATTCGATCGTGTTGTGGGGCGGCGCGTGGGTCGGCCTCATGGCGGCCAACGGGTTCAATGACTACGTACCGTTCCTCGCCCTGACGCTCACCTTCGTGACGCTCGTGGGGGCACCCTCCAAGCTCGCCGAGGTCGTTTCGCTCGGATTGAAGCAGTTCGCGAACCTGGTGGTCGTCGCGGTGCACTTGTACCATCGCCGCTGGCGGGACGCCCTGCTTGCCGTGGTGATCACGGCGGCTATCCTGGCCCCGTTCGCCTACCTCGCTCCGGGCGGGGTCGTCTGCCACGTGCTCCTCATCCAGGCGGGAGCCTGCAGCCAGGGAGCGGGCTCGGCCCTGGGGGTCGGGTTCGTCCACCACCTCAACTACCTGCTCTGGCCGCTATTCGTTCTCGCGATCTTCGGTCCGAGCTACGTCCGCTCCCTCCGAGCCGCCGGGCCCGGAGGCCTCCGCGGCAGGGTCGGCGAGTTCCTTCGTCGCCGGTCCCGGCCCCACGGGAACGGACCGGCGCTCTCCACGCCGCCCTGAGCCCGCGGTGGCGGGCCGGAAACCCTACGCCCCGGCCCCCGGGAGCGTCCAGGGCCCCAGGAGGCGTCGCTCGAGGTCCGTGGTCGCTCGGACGAGGAGGGGTTCGAGATTCACCGTATCGGCTCGGTTGTATCGGACGAGCTGGTCCAGGGCGGCCTGGCTGCCTCGTCGATACTCCTGCCAGAGTCGCACGGCGTCCAGGCCGTGGATCCCCTCCACTCCCGTACGGTCCCCGAGACCCAGACGCGCCTCGATCCGCTTCAGGCCACCCGCGAGACCGAGGCGATAGAACACGAACCGCAGGTCGATGTGGACCGGGGGAGCGACGAAGGAGGGAAAGCAGGCCTCGAGGAACGGGACGTCGAACCGTCGTCCGTTGAACGTGACGAGGATGGGGAATCGGCGTAGGTAGGCGGGGAGTTCCTCGAGATCCTCGCCCGCGATGAAGGAGCGGGTTCGCCCTCCCCCATGTACGGCGACGACCGTGACGATGCCGGCGTACGGGGAAAGGCCGGTCGTCTCGATGTCGAGGAAGGCGGTCCGTTCCGCGAATCGGGAGTACAGGCGCCAATGTTCGGCGTCGGGCAGACGACGGCCGAACCAGGCGGCGTCCCCCTCCGCGAGCGCCCGTTCGCTGGCGGCCAGCTCGCGCGCCAGGTTCTCCCGGGGAAGAGTTCGGATCGCCCCGCTCGGAAGTCGCTCCCCGAGGTCCTTCCAGTCCCGGATGCCCTCCTGCCAGAGGGCCGCTTCCGTGGCCGGTCCGATCCCGGGCAGATGCTGGAACGTGGCGCGAAGCATTCGGCCGCCGATTGGTTCGAACCATTAAGCCTAGCGCGACCGGGCCCCGGGTCCGACGGGTCCCGACACCGGCTACGGGCGCGGGTCGGCCCCCTCGACCGCGAGCGGTCCGAGGGGGGCGACGAGCTGCTTCACCGCCGCCCAGAAATCAGCGACCTGCTGCCGGGCGAGCCGACGGTCGTAGAGCGGCTGGCGGCATTCCGCCTCGAGCACCTCGGGGTCGTCGGCGTCCCACACGAGACGGACCACCCACGCTCCGCGCTCCTCCTCGTAGGCGTAGACGCGCTTTCTCGGGTCGGTCGTCACCGGGTTCGGGACCAGGATGTCCAGCGGAGGGTTCGGAGGCGGAGGGATACCGGGCGTGAGCATGATCACCGGCGGCGCGGGTGGGAGTTTCAGCCGGATCCAGGCGACGACCGGCCAGTGGGAGCGGGGCGCACCGAGGCTCGGCACGATCGAGGGGAACGGCGAGATGTATTGACGACAACGACCGGGACGAACCAGACATCGAACGGTTCCCGGCCGCGCTCCCTCCGACGGGAGCGACCCGGGTTGAGAGGAGGGGTCACGGGACCCCGACCGGCGGTCGTGGCCCTCGCCCCGTCCTCAAAACTTCACACGCGTTCTGTTTAACTGCCAAACGCCGCTAGCTTACGTAGCTGCGGACGTTAGTGGCTGCGGGCTGAGTGGATCGCCCGAAGGCTTTCCATGTACACCCCAGCTCTATCGAGCTCGTCTTTTACGAATGTCCTTGAAGGTCTCTCTTTTTCGAGGGGGTTTCGGGCTTAGATGCTTTCAGCCCTTATCCCGTAGCGCGTGGCTGCTCAGCGAT
>Ga0209415_10016212_pt1 | contig 11995 bp, 11 predicted proteins | sample PeaSoiSIISIP2007_FD_187696 | JGI IMG/M metagenome (GOLD analysis project Ga0209415, IMG submission 187696) | Peat soil microbial communities from Weissenstadt, Germany - SII-SIP-2007 (SPAdes) (version 2) | ecosystem: Environmental > Terrestrial > Soil > Wetlands > Peat | place: Germany... | reverse complement strand
CATGGTGCATACGCCGCAACCGTCCCCGGCACGACGACGGTGAAAAGCACGTTCTTGACGAGAAGTCCTGCTCCACGAAGTGTCCGTGCAAGGTTCAGGCGATGCGCTCCCTCAGTAGCGGATTTCTCGTTGCACAAGCAGAATCAAGCGTCAGCAAGGGCAGACGCTACCGTTTCGCAGCCTCCAACGCTGCCAACATCTCCCCAGCCAGCCGACATCCGTGAGCGACCAGGACCGGATGCTGCTTTGCCAACTGATCGAGTACATCCGCTGGCGACACGCCGTGTTCCATCGCCACCTCCACCATCCGCGTGACCGCCAGCTCCTGGGAAGTCACACCACGCTGCGATCGAGCCGCCCGTCCAGCTCCGCCTGTCAGCTCAGCTTTCGGTACTTGTAGTCGGCGCTGTTTCGGGCGCTGGCGGTGATGGTGGCGTTCGCATTGCTGGTGTCCGTCTCGGCATAGGTGGGCGGGTTACGCGCTGTTCGAGTTGACGAATCCGTTGCGAGAGACCGCGTACCTCCTTCTGCGTCACCAGACCCATGCGCCAGACCAATCGGACCACGAGACGTTCAAGACGCTTCTCGGCTTGCTTCTCCAACGCCGCAAAGAAGCGCTCGATGCGTGGCTCGACGCGCTTCGCTGTCTGCCGTACCCGTTTCTCGACGTCGGTGCGGATCCGGCGTGCCTGGCTGACAAGGCGCTCCAAGCTCCGCTGCTGATCGCGAGGGATGATCTGTGTCGCCTGCTTGCGTGCACGGCGGAGCAACGCTTCGGTATCGCGTTGGAGCGTCTTGAGATTTCCCTGCAACCGCGCCAGCACTGTGCGTGTCTCCGGTTTACGTCGCGCCATTTTCTTCTTTGCCATCGTTGGAGAACTCCTTCTTGCGCTGCATCGTACTCCGCACCGATCCAGCCGACAAACATCGCGTCAGAAGTCCATAGGGTTCCGAATAGAGGCCGACCTGGCACGTCGTGTGCGGCTGCCTATCGATCCGCATGTGGCGGGTTCACGTGCGTCTCAAAGCCTGCGTGCCACAGGAGCCCTTTGCTGCAGGAATAGCATTCAGGACCGAACGGGCACTGCTGAGCAACGCGGAGATCCACGCTTGTGTCGTCGGCCAGTGGTTCACCGGGATGCCAGCCGATGGGCAATTTGTTCCCGTTGGCAAAACGCATCTTCATTCGGACTCCTTCTTCGCTGCACCAGCCCAGCCGCAATGAGCGGGTGCTGAGCGCAGTGTTGCGACGGTGCTCTCGATGAGCCCGCTGCAATCTCCAAGGACAGTATAAGCACTCTTCGCTGTGAACTGGGGGCACGTAGAACTACGCAGGTAGAATCCCCGGCTTTCGGCGGCTGCTCCGACCGCAAAAAATGAAGACATAGTGCCCTTCGGTCCCGGCAATCGTGTGCACCTGATCAAGCCTGCACCGATATCAAATAACCCAGGACCACCCCTTGGCGCTGTGGGCACCGTGATTGCGCTTCAGAGTCATGCCGCACACCCTCGGCTCTTATTATGGCGCGTGGAGTTTGATGATTTCTCCGGGCAATTCCTCCCTACGTTCAGACCTGGGGTGTGGGTCGTCGATTCGGATGAAATTGAATTACTCACGGTGGAGTGACTTCCCAAATCAGGACACGTGTCGTGCGGCGTGGTACCGGGCGCGGCCAGAAATCGTAAAGACATTTCGTCGAGAGCGCACTGCTGATAGGGAATCGTGAGGGAGCGTCAGCTGTGGGTCACGTCAGTCTCGTCAGCCGCTGTGATGCCGACAAGATCCACGCGCTGCATGCCTACCTTGATGCGCAGTTCCCCGGCTGCACCCTGCATCACTTTCGCACGCCCACGACCGTGATCCACGCCGACAAACTCGTACGACGCACCCATCACCACGTCGTCCGCATCACGGCAGGTGAGATCGTTGCGCATGCCGTCGTGCTGGAAGAGTTCTGGGAGCAGTCCGTGGCAGAGATCGAGGAATGGCTACGCGAGTCAGATCTTGCCGACATGCTCCGTGCGCATCCGATCGTGATCCTCTCCGAAGACGAAGCCTACGCACTCTGATACGACCAGGCAGCCAATTCGAAATCGCTCCCAAACGGAACCGCACCGAGCAGCGCGGCGATCTGCCGGCGCGACCTTGCACGCCCAGTCTCGGTGCGCCGACAATACGGTGGATGCGACACATTCCTGGTGGTGATTTGTCCACTCGCCGTCTCGATGGCTGCGGGTCATCCCTGAACGCTCAAAGGTTGAGGTGAACACCTCAAAACTCTCGGTGGCATGCGTGTTGCTGTGGCCTACGCGTGACGAGAGTGTGGGCAAGTTGGCGAAGAGGTGAGGTGTAACCGCGATGCGCACAAGAGCCTACGGGTCCGGCAGCCAGCACACGCTCGCACGGTTGCTCCCGGCCATCGAACCCAAGCTGCAGGATGTGGGGAGCCGATGGGCACGCAAGCGGGCAGACCAGGCACTTCGACACACCGAGCGTTGGTTGGATCTCGCCCTGAATGCGTCGGACATCTGTTTGTGGAGCTGGAACGTAGGCACCAACGAACTTTCGCTCTCACCCCGATGGATCGCGCAGCTGGGCTACAAAGAGGACGACATTCCCAATACGTTCGAGGAGTGGGCCACCCATATTCATCCGGACGATCGTGACCGGCTGCTCGTTTCGGTGCCGACGTACCTTCAGGAACCTGCCGTCGAGTATGAAATCGAGTTTCGACTCCGCCACCGAGATGGCTCGTATCGGTGGGTCCTGTCGCGCGCCAGATTGTCTCGGGACGATGACGGGCAACCCGAACAACTGTTGGGGTGCCACATTGACATCACCGATCGCAAGCAGACGGAAGACGCACTCCGCAACAGCGAGCAGCACTTTCGCACGCTCATCGAGGAAGCACTGGATCTCGTCGCCATCCTGGACGCCGATGGAACCTACCGGTACGCCAGCCCCTCGCACGAGCAAGCGTCAGGCTTCACGTCCGAAGAGCTGGTCGGCCACAACGCCTTCGAGTTTCTCCACCCAGCGGATGTCGCGACACAGCGGGACAGCTTAGCCAGGGCTCTCAGAGAGGGGCGGGCGATTGCGACTGCCGAGTACCGCTTTCGGCACAAGGACGGTTCATGGCGCATCATCGAAGGCGTCTTCAAAAACCTCTTGGGCGATCCGCTGGTCAGAGGCATTTTGGTGAACGCCCGCGACATCACAGAACACAAGGCGGCAGAGGACGCTCTCCGGACCAGCGAGGAACGGTTCAAGGTGTTGGTTGAGCATGCCCCAGAAGCCATCGTGGTGCTTGATGTGGATTCTGGGCGCTTTGTCTACGCCAACGCCAACGCTGAGCACCTTTTTGGGTACTGCAGGGAGGAGCTGTTCACGTTCGGGCCAGACCGGCTCTATGCGGCACAGCAACCCGACGGTCGTCCCATCAGCCAGACCATCGCGGAACACATCGACCGCACGCTCGCGGGTGAAGAGGTCCTATTCGAGCGGGTGGTTCAAACCGCCGACGGGCAGCGGGTCGACTGTGAGGTCCGGCTCGTGCGCCTGCCTCCCTTCGAGCGTAAGCTCCTGCGCGCCAGCTTGATCGACATCACCGAGCGCAAACGGATGGAGGGACAACTGCTGCTCCAAACCAGCGCCTTGGCGGCGGCTGCCAACGCTATCGTGATCACGGATACGGAAGGATCGATCTCGTGGGTCAATCGAGCGTTCACGGAGCTGACCGGATACACCAGCGCAGAGGTCATCGGCGGCACCCCACGGGTACTGAAATCGGGAACGCACGATCGATCGTTCTACGAGCGGCTCTGGGACACCATCCGTGCCGGGAACGTGTGGTCCGGTGAGGTCGTCAATCGGCGCAAGGACGGCTCCTTGTTCACCGAGGAAATGACGATCACGCCCGTCGGCCAGAACGGCGTCATCCGCCACTTCATCGCGATCAAGCAAGACATCAGCCGACGCAAGCGGGCCGAGACGGCAGAACACGAGGAAGCGCGCATCGCGGCAGCGCTCGCTCGGATGGGGCGCGAGCTGATCGCGGCACTCGATACGCCGGGATTCCTGGATCGTTTGTGTCAGGTCACGACCGAAGTCTTAGGATGTGACTCGAGCCATACCCTGTTGTGGCAGCCGGAGCAGAATGCCTTCACGCCGATCGCCGGATACGGTGCGACACCGGAGGAACAGGAAGCGGCACGCGTGATGAAGGTACCACGGGCACTCATGGCGGGGTTGCTCTCTCGCCTAGACATCGACGAGGTGACGCAAGTCGGCACGATCCCACCCGATCTGCTCTCCAAGCCCGAGCAGGAGCGCTTCGGTGTCGCGCTGACGTTGTGCATGGCGCTGCGCCGGGGCAACGAACTGATCGGCATCCAGACCGCGATGTCCCGCAATCGTCATGCACCGTTTACGGAAACTGAGCGGCGGATTGCAACTGGGATCGCCCAGATCGCCTCACTCGCCCTCGAGCATGGCCGGATGGTGAGCGCGTTGGAAAGTGCCAATCGTCTCAAATCGGACTTCGTTGCCACCATGTCGCACGAGCTGCGCACACCGATCAACATTATCACGGGCTACATCGATCTTCTCCTCGAAGGCGCATTTGGGATGATGACGCCGGAGCAAGTCGATACGTTGCAGCGCGTGCACGGGAGTTCTCGCGAGCTGTTGGATCTCGTCAACACGACGCTCGACGTGAGCCGCCTGGAGACGGGCCGGATGGAGGCGGAGTGTAGGGACGTAGATCTGCCACGGCTGATCGACGAAATCGACGGCGAGACGCGTGGGTTGCAGGAACGATCCACCTTGAGCTTTCTGTGGAAGGTTGCTCCTGATCTTCGGGTCCGTACCGATCCCGCGAAGCTCAAACTCGTCCTGAAGAATCTCGTCGGCAATGCCATCAAGTTCACCGATCAAGGAAGCGTGACGCTGGAGGCTGCGGCAAGCGACGGCGGCGTGGAGATTATCGTGGCGGATACGGGCATCGGCATTCCGTCCGACGCGTTGCCGATCATTTTCGAGCCCTTTCGACAGGCAGACAGTTCGAATACGCGGCGTCATGGCGGTGTGGGGCTTGGGCTGTACATCGTGCGGCGGGTGCTCGACACGCTCGGTGGCAGCATCGCGGTGGAGAGCAAAGTCGGATGCGGGTCGACGTTCCGCGTACACCTGCCAACCTCCCAGACGAGTACGTGAGAACAGGACCGTGACCTCCTTCTTCTCGCCCTGGCTGCTCACGCCGTTGGCGATCACCCGCTCGATGACCTCGTCGGGTGCGAAGCGGCTGAACGAGGCTTGGAGATTCTGCAATTGGGTTGCGGCGCTCTCGAAGTGGTGGTGCAACCGCCGCAGCTCGCGGCGCGTCCGCGCCAGCCAGAAGGCCAGCGCATCGATCAGCCCGGCGCCGACTGGAACCAGGAGGGGCGGGAGGCTCATCGGGCGTCGACCACCGCCGGGCAGAGTCTGCAGATCATGTTCGCAGCTGCGGCGGTCACCAGGAGCTCGACGTACTCGGCGCGCGGCATTGCATCACGTACCGCGCGCGATCGGCGCTGGATGACGGCAGGCTGGTACCAGATGGTTTCTCGCGCGAAGGGGAGAGCGACGGCCTCCACCGAAGCGAGCGTCGGCGCTGTGAGGTGAGCGAGCGCGTTTGCGACGTCCTCGCGCGCCACGCCCGCCTCCAGCGCGAGCCGCGTCGCCTCACGTTCGGAGGCCGCGCATCCCAGACCTCTGGCGATGACGCCGAACACGAGCGCCTTCGAGCGCGCCGGCAGGATGCTCGATGACCACAGCGCATCAATGAACGAGCGCAGCTCACCAGCGAGCGGGAGACCATCGAGAGCACAGACCACCGGTGCGAAGGGCCCCTGTCGTTGATCGTCGCGCAACCGTGTTTCCGCTGCCGAGCGTCGCGTCCGTCTAACGAAGCCGCCACGACGGGCCGGAGCAGCTGCATGTACCAGCGATCGGGCAAGCTCTCGAAGTGTTGCGGCGGCAGCGCGGCCAGGGTGGACAGCCGGTTGTGGAAGACGATCAGGGCGACGTAGCCGGCCAGCTCCTTGATGGCCAGGTCGTCGAAGCCGGCGGCGCGCAACAGTTCAGCGTCGGCCGGTGTCGGCAAGGGGTTGGCGCGGGAGACGCGACGCGCGTAGTCGAACGCTGCACGTTCCGTGGGTCGAAACTCCGCCGTCAGCAGGTCTTGCGCGAGGGCGTGAATGCGCTGCTCCGAGTAGCCGAGCAATCTGAGAAAAGCGCGTGTGGCTGCATAGCAGTAGCGGCACGCGTTGTCGTGGCTCACGATCACCCCTGCCATCTCGGCGAGGTCGTGATCCAGGCGGACCGTCCTGAAGAGCTGCGCGTTCAACGCCGCGAGGCTTTCCGAAAGCCAGGGGCAGTCGGAGAAGTACGCGAGACTCGCGCCGACGCGTCCGAAGCGGCGGCGCACGCGGCGCTCGACTTCGAGGTCCCGCCGCGGCTCGAGCAGGCACGCCTCCCATTCGACTTCGCGCATCGATGCCACCTCGCGATTGTCGCGCAATGGTTGCGGAACGCAAGTTGCGGTGCCGCGACATCCTCGGCGTCGGCGAGCGGTGAGCCTCCATTCGCAGTCACCAGAGCGGCGTTCAGCTCTGGCGGGAAACCTCGCCGGGGCCCACCACCGAAGGGGCGGATCCATCGCGAGTACCGTTCGCCGGGACGCGAGCCGCTGCTCCTGCCTATGACGTGCCCGATTCGAGCAACACCGGCCGGGTGCCCGTGGCGTCCAGAAAGCGTTGCAGCGTAGTCGCCACGTACTGCGGCTTGAGCTCGATGGCGCGGCAGCGGCGGCCGAGTTGCTCGGCAGCGATAATCGCCGTGCCGGACCCCGCAAAGATGTCGGCGACGACGTCGCCCGACTGCGAGCTATTGCGCAGCGCGCGGGCATACCGAGTTGCGGCGGTTGCTCTTGAAGCCTATTGGTGTTGCGGGCCGGGGGAGTGAGAGAGAAGATCGGCGATCGGCGTGCCAGCCACTTCGTAGCTCGCAACTCGATGTTGCCGGCGCGTCAACGTTGGGCACTGTCACCGTTGGGGGAGTAGTTGTGACGATCAAGTCATCGGGCGCCTTTGGTACCCCATGGAGGTACGCACTGGCGCTCCTCCTATCGTGGTTTACGTCGGGACCGATGGCCGCTGTGGCCGACGTTGAGCGCAGCTCACCGCCACCCGACGCATCCAGCGGTGTCGATCTCCGCGAGTGGACAGTGATCAAGTCCCTCACCGCTAATTTGGGCGCGCAGCTTCCTCACGCCACGGTTCTCCTGCTCAAGAGCGTCGCAGAGCCTGGTCGGAAAGGCGGCGTTGCACCGATCCCGTGCGTCAACCTGATCGTTGTGGCGGGGGAACGGATCTTGTATCACTATGTTCCGCTTGCCGTTCCGGCGCCCGATGACGAGCGCCCAGATTCGATCTTCTACTGGAGTGACGAGCTGGAGCTCCGTGATGTGACCGGTGACGGCGTGCCCGAAATTGTGTTCGATTCACAAATTCAGCAGGGAATGTCGAGTATGAGCATTGATATTCATGTGCTCCAGTACCAGCCGGCCAAGAGCGGTCCTGGAACATTCCGCGACATTCGCCGCTCCAATTTTGTTGCATCGGAATGGATCGCGTTCAATTGGTTGGATTTTAAAGGACAAACGCTCGCGATTCTTGCGGACCCGGTCGACGCCCCTGTCCCTCCCGGCGTGGACGAGGACACTGCCTTAGACATGCACTGTCATGAGTGCGCTCGACTCCGCAGGTACCTCGTATATCAGTGGGACAGCAAGCCGCGGCGTTTCATTCTGCGAAGAATCATCCCGCCTAGTGGCGCGTTGCATAGTATCGATGGGGGATGGTGGGAAGATGGCTACATCGTGAAGAACCTAAAGAGACATCCGCTGTGACGCGGCGTGATCCGAGGCAGTGCCCCGATCGATAGCGGCGCCAAGAGTCACGGCGACCTGTTGTCCGTCCCGAAAATACGATTCCTGTGAAATCTCAAGGGTAATCGTGCATCGCCGCCGTCCGGATCCGGTCCGCGGGCATTGAGTCCGAGTGGTTGTCTCGATAAGGACGGGGGCCATGCGAGCCGTCGTGATTGCTGTGGAGAAGAGCATCACTTCCATCGCCCGCTCCCGAACAGCGCTGCAGCTCGAAGTCCTCGCGCTGCGCCACCAACTCCCCGTCTACCAACAAGCCGGGCGACGCCCACAGCTGGGACCCGCCGACCGTCTGCTGTGGGGCTGGCTCTCACGCGCCTGGTCGGGGTGGCGAGAAGCGCTCGTCTTCGTGCAACCCCGCACGGTGATCGCTTGGCAGCGCCAACGGTTCCGCGGCCATTGGACGCGGTTGAGCCGGCGCGGCACGCTCGGTCGCCCGCCCGTGGCCAAGGAGATTCGGGACCTGATCCGCAAGATCTCGGCAGCCAACGCGACATGGGGATCCCCCCCTTCTGGGTGAGCTGCGCAAGCTCGGGATCGAGGTGGCCAAGTCGACGGTAGAGAGGTATCGCGTACGCCGCTCCAAGCCGCCCTCACCCAACTGGCGGACCTTCCTCGCCACTCATGCCAAGGACCTCGTTTCGCTGGATTTCTTTACCGTTGCCACGGTCCGCTTCGAGATCCTGTACGTACTCGTCGTCTTGGCCCATGACCGCCGCCGCGTACGGCACTTCAACATCACGGCGCACCCGACCGCCGCGTGGACGGCCCAGCAGGTGGTGGAGGCGTTCCCATGGGAGACGGCGCCTCGCTACCTCCTGCGTGATCGCGATGACGTATACGGCGCTGCCTTCCGCAGGCGGGTTGCGGCGCTGGGCATCGAGGAAGTGCTCAGCGCGCCACGCAGTCCGTGGCAGTCACCCTACGTCGAGCGGATGATCGGCAGCATCCGCCGCGAGTGCCTCGACAACGTCGTGGTGCTGCACGAGCGCCACCTCCGGCGCCTCCTCACCGCGTACTTCGAGCACTACCATCGCTGGCGCTGTCATCAGGGGCTCGCCATGGACTGTCCGAAGCCGCGCCCGATCCAATCAGCCGAGCAGGGTAGCGTGCTCGAGGTCGCTGAGAGCGGCGGCCTCTATCGGCACTACGAGCGCTGGGCGGCCTGAGTTTCACAACAGACGGATCACCGCAACTCGTGCGCGTCGCGGCGCTGTGGTGATCTGCGCCGGGATAGCCGACTGGAGCCGACACCGATGACCTACGACCCAGCCTGATCGAGGCCAACTGCAACCTCTATCCGGCCAAAGGTGCGAGAATGCACCGGCACGAATTTTCGGGATGGACAAGCACCAGCGCGGGTATCGCGCCTATTGGCGCCGGCTCTCACGTAAGCCCGGGCGTCCCCGGATCGAGGCCCAGCTGCGTGATCTCATCCGCCGCATGGTCACGGAGAATCGGTAGCGTGCGCCGCGCATCCATGGGGAACTCCTGAAACTCGGCTTTCGCGTCTCCGAGCGGACGGTTTCCCGGTATGTGCGGATCTTTCGGCCGCGGCGCCGCCTAGGAGCGTCGTGGAAGACCTTTCTCAACAACCACCGAGAAGTACTCGCCGCCGTGGACTTCTTCACGGTCCCGACGCTGAGCTTTCGGCTGCTCTACGTCCTGTTTGTCATCCAGCACGATCGACGCAGGGTGCTGCACGCGAACGTCACGATGCAGCCGACGGCGGCCTGGGTCTGCCAGCAGCGGCGCGAGGCGTTCCCGTTCGATTGCACACCGCGTTACCTGCTGATGGATCGGGACGCCATCTTCTCGGCCGAGGTCGGTCGTGTGCTCCGGCGCATGGGGGTGCGTCCGGTGCGGACCAATTTTCGGAGTCCGTGGCAGAACGGGGTCGCGGAACGTCGGGTGGGGACCTGCCGCCGCGAGCTACTGGACGACGTGATCGTGCTCAACGAAGCGCACTTGCGGCGGTTGCTGGGCGAGTTCCTTGAGTATTGCCATACCGACCGAACCCATGTGTCGCTGGGCAAGGATCCTCCGACCACGCGGGCCGTATGTCTGCCCGCTTCAAGGGGCGCCATGGTTGCGTCCTTCGCCCGTGTCGGCGGTTTGCACCATCGATACGAGTGGCGAGACGCCGCCTGAGAAACGCGGATGAGATTTTGGCGAGGCACAGCCACCGGGGCCAGGTCAGGTGGAGCGGTGGGTGCAGGTGCGAGCGACGGCGCGGCGGGCTCGCTGAGGGACGCGCCGCACTCGCCGCAGAACTTCTCGTCCGGTTCGCACGCGGCAGTGCACTGTGGACAGCGGCGCTCGAGTAATGCACCGCAGTTCACACAGAACTTACGTCCCTGTTCTCGTGTACGCACGCTGAGCACTGCACGGTCAGCCTTCCTCCGCAACAGCGAGTTCTCTGGATAGCCGAGCGGCATGACCGACAGCTCCCATCTCCGCGAAGGCGCGCTGCGCCTCGCGCAGGAGGCGGGTGCTCTCACCGGCGTCGCCGAGATCGATGGCGAGGCGCGCACGTTCCTCGATCAAGAACGGCGTCTGGGCGCGCGCGCCGGTCTCGGCGACAAGCGCCTCGGCACGCGTCAGGCACGCCTCGATTGCCGCCTTCGCCGTCATGCCGTCGAGCGCGCGCAGCACCCGCGCTTGGGTGAGCTGTCCACGGATCTCCCAGCCGCGCGTACCGCGGTCCTGCGCCAGCCGGATCGCCCGATCCGCGGTGGCGCGCGCGACCTGGGCGTCGCCCACACCGAGCCGCGCCTCGGCTAGGAAGGCGAGGTGGAGAGGTTCGAAGTCGCCGGAAAGGGGCAGTGCCTGCGCCTGTTCGAAGGCCTCCAGCGCGGCATGCGGGTCCTTGGCGGCAAGCCGGGCACGTCCGAGCGTGTGATACGCGAGCGCTTGCGCGAATGGGCTCCGCGCGCGTTCCGCATGCTCGAGCGACTCGTGGGCGTGCCGCAGCCCCGTATCAGGGGGACCCCCGGCGTACTCATCGGCATAGACGTGGAACGCGACAGTCCAGCTCGCAACCTCCCACTGGCTCAGCTCGCGCGCCCGGCGCAACGCGACCTGGAGATCTGCCACGCCAAGAGCGAGCCGCCCCATCTCGACCTGCACCCAGCCGCGGCGCGAGCGCGTCCAAACCTGAATGCAGAGGCCTGTTCTCTCCAGACCGACGTGCGGGTCGTCACCGCCGATCTCCAGGCCTTGGTCGAACAGCCGCAGCGCGGCGTCGAGGCGGCCCGAGGAGACGGAAATGTGTCCGAGATTGGCGTGGACGATGGCGCGCAACGTCACGTCCCCCACCACGTCGGCGAGTCGGACTGCCTCCTCCCCGATCTCGGCAGCCGTGGCGAGCTGGCCGGCTAGCCAGTAGGCCGGCATCAGGGCTTCTTCGATGTCCAATCGACTGCGCGCATCACCCTGGCGCGTCGCGATCTGCCGACCCTCCACGCCAAGGCGCTCTAGTTCCTCGGGGGAGAGCCCGACCCGCCACGCCCCGGCCAGCAGCATGACCCGGGCGCGCAACCCGTGCGCGCGTCCTTCGGCCTCGTCGAGAAGCGCAGTGGTGAGCGTGCGCACGCGTGCGAAGTGCTCGAACGACCGCGCCACGTCGCGCGTCCACAGCCAGTCGGCGGCCCGCCGATGCCAGCGCGCCGCCGCCAGCGACTCTCCCGCTTCTTCCCAGTGATGAGCGAGGAGGGCGGCGTGCTCATCGAGTTTCTCGGCATGCGCCGCTTCGATCGCCCGCGCTACCGTCGCATGCGTCCGACGCCGGCGCTCCTGCAGTTGCGAGCCCAGCGCCACCTCTTGCGTGAGCGGGTGCTTGAAGGCGTATTCCGCCACTGGATAGAGGGCCTGCTCGTAGATGAACTCGTGCGCCTTGAGTGTGGCCAGCGCAGCGCGCAAATCGCTCTCAGGCAGCTCGGCGGCGACGACGAGAATCGGCTCGGCAAACTCCTTGCCGATCACCGCCGCCGCCTGCAGCACCTGTTTCT
>Ga0209415_10016210_pt1 | contig 11997 bp, 9 predicted proteins | sample PeaSoiSIISIP2007_FD_187696 | JGI IMG/M metagenome (GOLD analysis project Ga0209415, IMG submission 187696) | Peat soil microbial communities from Weissenstadt, Germany - SII-SIP-2007 (SPAdes) (version 2) | ecosystem: Environmental > Terrestrial > Soil > Wetlands > Peat | place: Germany... | reverse complement strand
GTGACACCCTGTCCGTTCGGGGTCAACGACGCTGCCCACACGCACCGTCCTCATGGCGTGACACCCTGTCCGTTCGGATGAATTGATTTTGATTTTGATCTTGACGCATCGTATTCGGCGATCGCGTCCTCGATGAGCTGGCGGGTGAACGGCGCCTGCTCCGCGTGGGCGCCGTCGTACGGGGCGAAGGCGGTCTCCATCCGGACCACCGCGTCGGGCTCGTCGAAGTCCATCTCGGGGACCTTCTCCAGGCAGCCGGTGGGGCATTCCTGTACGCAGACCAGGCAGCCCTTGCAGTAATGGGTGCGGATCGAGTAGTGGCCGTTCTGCCGCGTGTCGCGCATCACGCTGACGTCCGGGCACACGATGTAGCAGTTGTCGCAGCCGTTGCAGACGCCGCAGCTCATGCAGCGGTCGGCCTCGGCGAGGGCCTGCTCGCGGCTGTAGGCCAGGGTGACCTCGGTGACCTGGCTGGAGCGGCGGGTCCCGGCCGGGGCCAGCGGCGCCTCGGTGCGCGGCGCGTGCCGGAAGTAAGCGGTGTTGAGCTTCTCGTACGGCATGACCTCGACCGGGTCCTCGGGCCGGAGCGGCCCGGCCGACAGCACGCGGTCGATGTCGCGGGCGGCACGCTTGCCGTCCCCCAGCGCGTCCACCACCATCGACGGGCCGCGCATGACGTCGCCGCCGGCGAACACCGTGCCGGCCTCGTCAGGGACCCGGCCGAAGTCGTCGGCCTTGACCAGCCCGCGCTCGGTGTAGTGCGCGGGGAGCCACCCGAGCACCTGGACCTGGCCGATCGCGACCAGGATGGTGTCGCAGCGGACCTCGGTCTCGGTACCGGGGGTTATCTGCGGTGTGACGGTGCCGTGGCCGTCCTTGGCCAGCCGCGCTCGCGCGAGCACGGCGCCGCTGACGTTGCCGGCGGCGTCGGTGAGCACCCGGACCAGCGCGCTGTTCGGCCGGAAGCCGACGCCCTCGTCCCGGGCCTGGTCAAGGTCCTCGGGCTGGATGAGGAGTTCGTCCTCGGCTTCGAGCGAGACGATCGTCGCCTCGCCGCCGCCGAGCCTGATCGCGGAGCGGGCCGCGTCCGAGGCGGTGTTGCCGCCGCCGATCACCAGCACGTCGCGGCCGATCCGGACCGGGCGGCCCAGCCCGGTCTCGCGGAGGAACTCCATCGCGCCGATCACCCCGCGGGCCTGCGCGCCCTCGACGTCCAGCCGGCGGCCTACGTCCTGGCCGAGGGCGAGGAACACCGCGTCGTAGCTGGTCCGTAGGTGGTCCAGCGTGACGCCGTCCGGGCCGTCGCCGACGCGGGTGCCGCAGCGGATCTCGATGCCGCCCAGGTCGAGCAGCTTGGCGATCTCCGCCTCCAGGATGTCCTCGGGCAGGTGCCAGGCCGGGATGCCGCCGCGCAGCATGCCGCCCGGCTTGGCCAGCGTCTCGAAGATGACGCTGGCGTACCCCCGGCGGCGCAGGTGATACGCGCAGGCCAGGCCGCCGGGGCCGGAGCCTGCGATCGCGACCGTCTTGCCGTTCAGCGGCGGGAGTTCCTTCTTGATGGGGTTCTCCGCCAGGTTCAGGCCGAAGTCGCCGAGGAACCGTTCCACCCCGCGGATGCCGATCGGCTCGTCGTGCGCGGCGCGGTTGCACGCCGTCTCGCACGGGTGGTAGCAGACCCGGCCGGTGACGGACGGCATCGGGTTGTCCTGCAGGATCGTGAGGTAACCGTCCAGGTAGCGGTCGTGCTTGACGTAGTCCAGGTACTTCTGGATCTGCTCCCCGGTGGGGCAGGCGTGGTTGCAGGGCGGCGTCTTGTCCTTGTAGACGGGGCGGAAGAAGCGGAAGTTGCCGGTGGGAAACAGCCGCTGGCCTTCCTTCTCCGTCGGCGGCGGCGTGACGCCGGCGATGGGCAGCCGGAGGTGTTCGGGGACGTGGGTGCCGCGTACGGACATCAGGACTCCCTGGCGTACTGGACGACGGTGTGCTGCCTGGCCCCGCGGAGCATGGCGTCGCGGTCGGCCACCACCTCCGCCACGGCGTCGACGGGCAGGTCGCCGGTCGCCGCCACCAGGGCCCCGATCAGCGGCGCCGCGATGCCCCTCCCGATGGCCAGCCGCTCCACCGCGCCTTCGGTCGACATCCGGTCGAAGGCCAGCTCGGACAGGTCGCGGACGAACATCCACGGGCTGCTGCCGCGCTGCTCGGCCAGCCCGGTGGCGTCCACCACGACGAGCCTGCCCAGCTTGGCCAGCATGTGACCGGGGAGGAACTTCAGCAGGTACTGCGGGTCGCGGGCGGAGTTGATGACGAGTACGCCCTGGCCGTCCCGCGTGCTGCGGAAGAAGTTGACCGCCTTGATGATCGTTTCCTCGACCAGCACCACCCAGTCCGGATGCGGGTTCTCGTACACGAAACGGTCGAGGATCGGGGTGTCGGCGAACCGTGCATACCGGCGGACCAGGCAGTTGGTCCGGTCCGGGTCGTCGACGTAGTCGCTGACGTTTTCCGCGTAATAGCCCAGCCGGCGGGCGGCGGCGGCGACGCAGGTGGAGACGTCGCGCGCCTCCTTGTCCATGATGATCCCGCGGGACCAGACGGTGAGCTCGTGATACACGGCGCGCTCGCCTCCCGGATTGTATACCGTCGGCAGGATACGGTTATCGTACGCCGACGGCACGATGCGTCAAGGGTGCCGGAAGCGCCAGTGATATTCAAGAGGCCCCGTAGCGGAGAGTTACCATGTACTCTCCGTAAGTAAAAGCTCGGGGACGCGACTTGCCGTATCGGACGGAATGCACCATAAGGACGGCTGCTGAGCAGTAGCGTGAGACTTCGTATCGAAGCCTCTGCCGCTGGATTACCCAAGTAGGTAGCAGAGTGTCTGGTTTGTCGCGATGACGCTTGTGGGTGTTGAGCAGCACCGTGAGGTTTAGCCAGCACCGTGAGCGTTGACCTGCTGTACATCAGACAGGGGAGTGACCCGGTATATGAGAAACGGCTCGTCGGCTCATGACGGCGATGGATGGCCATCCGCGCAGCATCCTTACGGGATGACGCCATGAGCGGCTCGGGCCCGTATGGGCCGGGGCGACGCAGCGAGCCGCACGAGGTTCCCGGCGGGCGGCGCGAGGTGCCGTTCGGCCCCGACGTCTCCTGGCCCAACGGCTTCCGGCAGCTGGACCCCGACGCCCGGCGCCTGCTGGAGGCCGGCTACGGCACCTCGGGCTACGGCCGGGGCCAGCACGACCGCGTCGACCCCGGCTACGGTGGCCGTGGGCCCGGCTACCGGCAGCCGGATCCGTCTTCCCCGCAGGACGACTACGGGGACCCGGGCTATTCCGATCCCGCCTACGACGGCCCGAGAAGCGGATCCGGAAGCGGGTCCGGCGGCCGTGGGTGGCCAGGCGACAACCGGGCCCTGCGGTCCCCGGGAGGCCCGCCGCTCTCCACAGGCTCCGGCTCCGGCTACGGCGGGGTGCCCGGGTATCACGTTCCTGACTACCGGGAACCGGCCCGGCCCGACGTCGGCTACCAGCAGGGTTACCCGGAATCTCACATCTACCCGGTGACCGGCGCGCAGGAGGCCCTCGCCGCGACCGGCCCGCAACCGGTCGCGGAATCCTGGTCCGGCCGCGACGCAGGTCCGGCGCAGTCCGGCCACCAGGCCTACCCCGAGCAGTGGCACGACCAGCCGCGGCTGGACGATCCGCGGGGCAGCGGCGCGCGCCCCTATAGCCCGCCCGCCACCGATCCGCGCCTGGAGGGCATGCGCTACGACGAACTGCGCTACGACGAGCCGTCCGGCTACGACGAGCCGCTCGACGACGAGTCGTGGGTCGAGGAACTGCGCCGCAGCGCGCCCGCGTACCCGCAGCCTCCCGCCGGGGACCAGCGTCGCGGCGACCCGCGCGGTCCCGGTTACGGCCAGCAGCCGGGCTGGGGACCCCGGGACTCCCAGCCCGGGCTGGACCAGCCGGGCGGCTACCCGCAGGCGTTCGGCCACGGGCCGGGCCGGGATGACCGGGGTGGCCCGGGCCCGATGGGGCCCATGTCTCCCCGGGCCCCCCGGATGAGCGCCGACCTCGGGAACCGGCCGCGAACCTCCGCCGCCCCGCAGGATCCCGCCTTCCGGCGTGATGCTTACCTCGGCGCCCCGCCCGCGCAGGTCGGCGTCCTCACCCCGCCTGCGGTCAGGCGGCTCGAGGACCCGGCGGACATCGGGCCCCGGCCCGCCGTCCCGCCCTCTGCCGCACAGCTCGCCGCGCCGAGCGCCAGCCAGGTTCTCGCCTCGCCGGTGCGGCCCGGTCACGGCCTGGACGGACCGGAGATCACCTCGTCCTGGCCCGCCCAGCCCCAGACCGATGACCTGGAGTCCTTCGAGGAGTTCTGGGCCGAGGACGACAACGACGCGGAGTACACGGGCCTGTTCCCCGGGGAAGACCCCGATTTCGATGCGCGGCGCGAGGGCGGCCGGACCAAGGCCAGCGGCCGGCGCAGCGGCCGTCGCCGGGGGCGCAGCAACGATCACCGCCTCTGGCTGGCCCTGCTCGGCGTCCTGGTCGCGGCCGGCGCGGCGATCTTCGGCATCCTCAAGTTCGAGTTCCCGTCGCACAGCGGCCCCGCGCACACCATGGTGACCCCGGCCCGGATCGGGAGCTACGTGCGCACCGTGGACATGGAGAAGCAGGCCAAGGTCAGCGAGCTGCGGGCCGAGGTCATCAAGATGAGCTCCGGCCAGGCCAGTAACGTGGTATCGGCCGTGTACGAATCCGGGAACTCCGCCGCCGGGAGCACCGAGCAGATCGTCATGTTCATCGGCGGCCACCTGGCCAATGCCGCGCCCGCCAGCTCGATCGGCAGCTTCACCCAGAACTTCGCCGGCGCCACGGTGGTCAGCGCCGGTTCCCTCGGCGGCCGGGCGGCCTGCGTCGGGAAGGCACCCGGGACGTCGGACTCCGTGGCCATGTGCGTCTGGTTCGACAACGACAGCTTCGGGGAGATCGTCTCGCCCACGATGAACGCCACGTCGCTGGCCAATGTGATGCGCACGATGCGCCCGTCGCTGGAGCTGGTGGTCAGGAAGTAAATCCCGCCGGGCTTCAGCCGCGCGGCTTGCCCGGCCGCTTGCGCACGGACAGGCGCGTCACGGTGATCATGATGGCCAGCCCCAGCGCGATCAGGCCCCCCACCTGGGCGGTGAAGACTGGAGTGCCGTCGGAAACCGGTGACGCCTCCGAGACCGGGGCGGTCTTCCGCTGGCCCGGCTGAGCCTGCTGAACCGGAGGCCTGCGGCTCGTTCCGGGCGACGGGCCGACGGTCGGGAACAGGTCGGCCGCGCTGCCGGCCTTGATCAGCAGGCTCGCCTCGCCGTTCAGGGCCGGGATGGGACCGAGCGGCAGCACGGCCATGTGCGTGGCGTCCGGCGAAGCGCCTGCCGCGTTCTTCGTGTTCTTCGTGTTCTTCGCCGAGGCCGCGGTGACGGCGGTGGTCCCGGCCGCCGCGGGCGGGGTCCATTTCGCCGTGGTGACCACGCTGGCCGTGGCGGTCAGCTTCACCGAGCCGACCGAGGTCGCGTTCGACGCGACCGCGATCTGCGCGTCCAGGCTCACGGTCTGCCCGGTCGTCATCGAACCGACGCTGCACGACGCGGTGCCGTCACCCTTGGGGCAGCCGCTGCTGAACGTGGGCTTCTGGCTCGACGGCTGCGCGGTGAGTGCGACCGACACGCCCGAGGCCGATCCGCCGTTCTGGATCGAGACCCGCACTACGTAGGTGGCGGTCTGGCCGCGCTTGATGCCCGACTGGGAACGCTGAACGCTCACGCAGAGTTCGGGCGGTGCGGGGGTGCTCGTGCTGGCGTCAGCGCTGTTGCTCATGCTGGTGACGACGTCGGCCTCGCGGGCCGCGACGGTGGTGCCCGTGGTTGCGGGAGTCCCGGACGGCGACGCGGATGGCGATGGCGAGTGCCAGGCGTACCGCGAAGGGGACGGCGAGACCGTGGTCTCGGGGCTGCCGCTGACGCTCGCCGGAGGCGACACAGTGGGCGAATGGCTCGCCGCGGCGGAGTGACTCGGAGACGGGAAGATCGAAGGCGAACGGGACGGCGAGGGAGAGGGTGACGGCGACGGAAACGGCGAACGCGACGGCGAGGGTGACGGTGACGGCGTAGGGGTGCCCGACGAGGGCAGCGCCTGGCATACCGTGTCCGTGTTCGATGTCGTCGCGGTCCCCGCTCCCGGCGCCGCCTGCGCGGTGCCCAGCACGCCCACGGTCAGGAAACTCCCGCTCAGCAAGGTGACCGCCGTTACTCTTACGTGCGCCAAACGCATAAAGATCGCCCGTCTACGCTGCTCGTCAGGGTTTTACCTTGTTCTCTCTCGTGATTCGGAAACGGCTAGGGGACGGATGGGCACGTGTACTCATTTCCGCTATCAGGCTACATATGCATTACCCGTCTCCCGATCACGGTCCCGCCGGCCCAGGCCCGGCCGGCGGGATCCCGTTGCGCCCGTTGCGCCCGTTGCGCCCGTTGGCCCTCGCCAGCCTCGATCTGACGGTTCCCGGGCCGGATCGGTTCCGTGGCGTGCGTCACTAGTTCCCGGATAGGTTCCCGTTGCGGACGGTAGTGCCGGGAACGCAACCGGTCGTTTCGGTTGATGCGGGTCCGGCCGGTGTGCTCTGCTGTCCCATGCCCACGATCACGTCCCGGCCGGATCCTCCGGTCTGGGACGTCGATGCCGACTGGTGGGGGCCCACCTGGGATGTGGTGACGGCGGTCGGCGTGGCGGAACCCGTCGCCGCGACCGTGGCAGCCGGCCAGGCCGTTCCCGTCCCCGTGCCGCCGTGCGCGGCTGCGACCGACCCATCCTGGGGGCGGATCCTGGCCGCCACGATCAGCTTGTGGGTGTCACGACGGCGGTCTGGTCCGCGCCCGGCTCGCCGTCCCCGGATGGCTGGCCGTTCTTCGCGTCCCTGGGTGGCTGGCTGGGCTTCGGCCGTGTGGGCGGGGCACGCGCGGCTGCTGTCGGCCGCGATGCTCGGCGCCGGGCTGGTGGCCGCCGCAGCCGGCGCGGCCGGCCTGGTCGTGGCCCACGCCTCTTCGGCACCCTCAGTGCGGCTGGCCGCGAGGCCGTCGCCGGTCGCCATCCCCTCGGGGCGGGCCATCTTGCCGGTTTCGCTGCCGGCCGTCCAGCAGACCCCCAAGCCGGTCTGGCTGACGATCCCGGCCATCGGGGTGAAGGCCCCGATCGTGAACCTCGGCCTCAACCGGAACGGCACGCTCCAGGTCCCCAGCAGCACGACGGTGGTCGGCTGGTACACCGACAGCCCGCGTCCCGGCGCGACCGGGTCCGCCATCATCGCCGGCCACGTCGATTCCCGCTCCGGGCCGGGGGTGTTCTTCTGGCTGCGCACGGTGCGTCCTGGCGAGCGCATCTACGTGCGGCGCGCCGACGGAACGCTGGCCGTCTTCACGGTCACGGCGGTCCAGATGTACGCCAAGGCCCATTTCCCGACGGCCAGGGTCTACGGCCCCGTGCCGGACGCCGAACTGCGCTTGATCACCTGCGGCGGCACGTTCGACTACGCCCGCGGCAGCTATCTCAGCAACGTGGTGGTATACGCCCGGCTGAGCGGCTGACGCGCGCCGCCCGCCGCCGCGGACCCGTTCGGCTGACGCGTGCCGCCCGCCGCCGCGGACCCGCTCGGCGCGCGACCATAACACATCCGACTCAACCGCGCGTTCCGGTTGATCCGGGTGTGTCCCATGTGCTCTGCTGTTCCAGACAGCCACGGTGACGGGGACGGTATGAGCGGGCAACGGCCGCCGTGGAGACGGAGGTTCGCCGCGCCGGGCTGCTGACGGGCGGTGCTTCCGGCTGGATTTCTCACCGAGTTGCGCGCGGGTCCTGCAGGGCGTCGATCCTATGGGAGGAGCTGACCGTGAGGCTGCGTAGAATCCTCGCCCTGTTCACCCTGATCGCAGCCCTGCTGGGATTCGCGGCCTCCCTCGCGCCTGCCGCTTCGGCGGCCGTGTCCCCCGCGACCGGCTGGGTGCGGTGCGCCAACCTGTCTCCCGGCGACCCGGCCGTGGACATCTACCTGCTGGCCTTCGGCAACTCAGGGAATCCGACCGTGCTGCGGCACGTGAGCTACGGCGACGTTTCCAGTTACATGGCGGTCGGCGCGGGCCAGTACACGGTGGCGATGCGGCCGGTCGGCGCCCCGTCGTCGAGCCCTCCCGTGGTCTCGACTAACTTCATGGTCAGCGCGGGGACCAACTACACCGTGGCCAGCCTCGGACCCGCCGCCGCCCGGCGGATCGAGGTACTGAGGGACCAGATGGCCGCGCCGAAGGGATCGGCGCTCGTCCGGGTCATCCAGGCGTCGCTCAAGCAGGACCAGGTCACAGTCAGCTATGGAGGAGATGTCCTGGCCCAGCAGCTGGCCTTCGGCGCCGTTACGTCGTACATGAGCGTCCAGCCAGGCACCCAGACCGTGACGTTCAGCGCGTCGGGCCAGCAGACCGCGATGTCTGTCAGCCTGGCGACCGGCTCCGTCCACACCATCGTCGTACTGGACAGCGGCTCCGGGCTGAACGTCGACAACCTCACCGACGCGGTCGGCAGCTCGAACGTGCCGATGGGCGGGGCCGCCACCGGCTTCGGGGGAATGGCCCCGCGCGCCCCGGCCGGATCAGCGGCGTGGCTGGCCACACTGGCCGCCGGGTTGCTGCTGATGGCCGTCGGTGTTCTCGGGCTGCGCAGGTCACGCCGCACCGCCGCCGTCCTGCGCGATTTATGGGGCTCGGTGAGCGCGCACCGTCACCGGCGGCCTTCCAGGGGCCCGGCCGGCGCTTTCCGGTGCCCGCGTCGGCGGTGCCGTCACCGGGTCCGCCGTGTAGTCGGCGGGGCGGGTCTCGTCGTACCCGTCCTGCAGCCCGATCCGGCGGAACACGAGAGTCAGCACGGCCGAGACCGCGACGTTCAGGATCAGGGCGACGACGGCGATGTAGGTGACGTGCCCGAACACCGGCGTGGTGGAGGCACCGAAGTGCGCCTGGCCGCCTCCGGCCGTCCGGTACGCCTCGACGGTACCGTAGGCCATGCCCACGGCCCAGCCGATGATCAGCGCGATGCGGTGGAACCAGCGCGTATACAGGCCGATCACGACCGCGGGGAAGGTCTGCAGGATCCAGATCCCGCCGAGCAGCTGCAAGTTGATCGAGAACGTCTTGTTCAGCACGACCGCGAAGCCCAGCGCGCCGACCTTCATGACCAGTGACGCCAGCCGCGCGACCCGCGTCTCCTGGGCCGGGGTGGCGTTGGGGCTGAACAGCTCCTTGTAGACGGTGCGGGTGAACAGGTTCGCCGCGGCGATCGACATGACGGCCGCGGGGACGAGCGCGCCGATGATGATCGCCGAGTCGCCCACGCCCGCGAACCAGCTCGGGAACATGCGCGTGAACAGCAGCGGCACGGACAGCTGGGGGTTGCCGCCGTTCGCCTTGACGCCGGCGTTCACCGCGGGCACCGCCCGGGCCATGTAGCCGAACAGCGCGATCAGGCCGAGCACCAGCGAGTAGGCCGGCAGCAGGGCCGCATTGCGCCTGATCACGTCGCGCCGCTTGGCGGCGAGGACCCCGGTGACCGCGTGCGGGTACACGAACAGGGCCAGCGCGGAGCCGAGGGCCAGGCTGGCGAAGGCCCATTCCCCGGCGGGCATCACCACGAGGCTGCCGTACGGCTTGCCGGTCGCCGGATTGACGGTTTTCAGGTGCGCCGAGGCGGCGCCGAAGATGTGCCCCCAGCCACCTATCCGGCCCGGGATATAGACGATGGCGACGATGACCGTCAGGTAGATGAGGATGTCCTTGACGAAGGCGATCAGGGCCGGCGCGCGCAGCCCGGCCAGGTAGGTGTAGGCGGCCATCACGGCGAACGCGATGATCAGCGGCAGGTCCCGGGCCCAGGCGCTGCCCGAAGAGCTGCCGATGCCCATGACGGTCAGCACCGACTCGATGCCGACCAGTTGCAGCGCGATGTACGGCATGGTGGCCAGGATCCCGGTCGCCGCCACCGCGAGCCCGAGGCCCTGGGAACCGTGCCGGCCCCGGACGAAATCGCCGGGCGAGACGTAGCCCCGCGCCCGCGCCACCGACCAGAGCCGCGGCGCGAACACGAACACGATCGGGAAGACCATGATCGTGTAGGACAGCGCATAGAACCCCGCCGCCCCGGTCGCGTAGACCAGCGCCGGCACGGCGATGAAGGTGTAGGCGGTATAGATGTCGCCGCCGAGCAGGAACCAGCTGACGAACGACCCGAAGCCGCGCCCGCCCAGGCCCCATTCGTTCAGGTGCATCGGGTCCTCGGCCGGACGCCATCTGGCGGAGGCGAACCCGATATACGTAACGATCAGGAACGACCCGATGACAATAACGAAGGTAACCGTGTTGAAATGATTCATCTCGGCACGATTCCGCGGTTCCGGGGCTTGCTCCTCAGCAGCAGATAGCAGATCCAGCACAAGAAAGCAGACACGGGCACCCAGATGAGCTGATACCAGTAGAAGAACGGAAAGGGGCCAAGCTTCGGCGCGGAACGAGCGTAGATAGGGACCCACAGCGTGCCGAGAATCGCGGCGACGAGCAGGACCGTGACCACGCCCCAAGTGGCCGGGCTCTTGCCCGCAGGAGCGTGCTTGGCCATGGCAGCCTCCCAGAGGACGTAGGGTTTCTCGGGACATGTTGCGCGCAGCGGGCTGCCTTGCGCCGGCATCGCGCGGAAATCGCGCTCGCGGATATCGTCCTATATTGCCCTATAACGGCCCAGCCAATACGACTTTCCGGCATATCGGGCAACGCGGACGTAGCGGTCGCGCCCATGGGCTCGGTGCACCCGCCTATCCGCCCTGAGATCGCGTGTATTTTGTCGTTTGTATACGAGTCCCTGCGAATTTTCGATGAGCCTCGGCGTCTCTTCCGGGAAATGGTGCTGGCCCTTGACGTGCGGGAACTGTGCGGTCACCCGCGCCCTCAAGCGCAGGGTTGGCTGGCGTCGCTTCCGGGATCGCGATGATCCGCCCGGATATCGGCCTTAGCCCGGGGTAGCTCCCGAATGAAGATCATCCGGAATGCCCGCGGCCGCAGCGGGCCGTGATGGCCCGTCGAATCCGCCCGAGGTCGCGGCGCGGTCTGGGTGATGCCCGCTCTCCCGTGCGCGGCTGGTAGGTCGATGGCCGCCTGCCCGATGCGGGTCGATGGGCCGTTGTATCAGTTAGAGCAGGTACAACGGCGTCATCCAGCCAGTGATCAGCGCGCGCCGGACAAGAAAGGGAAGCCGCGGAGCGGGGCAAATGCCGCCGGTGGGTGGGTGGCTGGCTGGCTGGCTGGCGCTAAACCTACATCACGGGCCCCGGATACGCTCCAGGGTCACATTATTCTGGCGTGCTTACAGGGGCCGGTAATTACGTAAGTGGTTAGTGATGATTGCTGTGCACGGTTCGTGTCTTCGGCCACCCACTATCCGGGAATCAGAGAGGCTTTCCTAGTCGGAATAGTCGGAAATTGCCTCTAAGTCGTGTCCCCGGGCGCGCGATGTGCGCCGTCAGCACGCCAGCCGGCAAGAGCTTCGCTGCCGGCCAGTGGCCTGTCCGGCAGGCCAGGCGGCATGCGGCACGATGGCTTACTCCGCGTTGAGTCGCAGCCATTTGCCAATCGGGCCAGCCGGGAGTCTTGTTCCCGTGGGCTGTATCGCTGACCCTCCGGGGCAGAGACGCGAGCAGGCTAGAAGTACGCTAAGCTCTCCTACGCCGGTTGGCGCAGGAGTTGGCTGCGTTGCTAGATTCGACGTTGTACCAGCCCTGTGTATGACCCGAGGAGACGTGTCACGACGCGAAGCCCCAGGTCAGACACGTCAGACAGGCCCCGTTAGCTCAGTCGGCAGAGCGTCTCCATGGTAAGGAGAAGGTCTACGGTTCGATTCCGTAACGGGGCTC
>Ga0209415_10016209_pt1 | contig 11997 bp, 13 predicted proteins | sample PeaSoiSIISIP2007_FD_187696 | JGI IMG/M metagenome (GOLD analysis project Ga0209415, IMG submission 187696) | Peat soil microbial communities from Weissenstadt, Germany - SII-SIP-2007 (SPAdes) (version 2) | ecosystem: Environmental > Terrestrial > Soil > Wetlands > Peat | place: Germany... | reverse complement strand
ACACCAAGCAAACCGTAAGAGCTACAAACATTCACCGTTCTTGCGAACAGTGCTGACTACGCGGAGTAAGACGCGCCCTAGCCCAAAACATTCAATATTTCCGCGGAAATACCAAAGTTTTTACAAGCGAAGCCAACTATTTGGAAACCAATGACTAATAAACGACGATCGGGGCCTCCCTGAACGGGGCCGCAGCCTCGGCCGGCAATCCCGGGGTGCTTTTCAGCGGATAGCGGAACTGCCTGCCCTTGTAATTGCGGAACACGACCTCGTCGTCGTTGATGCTTTCCACGTACTCGGGATTGACCGGGACCTTGCCGCCCCCCCCGGGCGCGTCGATCGCGTACTGGGGCACCGCATACCCCGTCGTGTTGCCCCGCAGCGCGCGGATGATCTCGATCCCCTTGCGGACATCCACCTTGAAGTGGCTCCCACCGGTGATGAGGTCCATCTGGTAGAGGTAGTACGGGCGCACGCGCATCCGCAGAAGGCGGTGCACGAGGGCCCTCATCACGTCCGCGTCGTCGTTCACGCCCTTCAGGAGCACGCTCTGGTTGCCGAGAGGGACCCCGGCGAAGGACAGCCGCTCGCAGGCCGCCTTGAGCTCGGCCGTGCACTCCCTCGGGTGGTTCGTGTGGATGCTCATCCAGATCGGCCCGTATCTCTTGAAGACCTCGCAGAGCTCGGGCGTGATCCTCTGCGGCAGGAAGACCGGTATCCTCGATCCGATCCGGATGAACTCCACGTGCCTGATCTCGCGCAGGCGGCTGATGATGTGCTCGAGCTTCTTGTCGGAAAGCAGGAGCGGGTCGCCGCCCGAGAGCAGGACGTCCCGGATCTCGGGATGGGCCTCGATGTAGCGCAGGCCCTTCTCGTACTCCGGGTGGAAATTGTAGTCCTGCGCGTTCGAGACCAGCCTGCTGCGCGTGCAATACCGGCAGTACGCCGCGCAGCGGTCCGTCACGAGGAACAGCACGCGGTCGGGATAGCGGTGGACGAGGCCGGGCACCGGCGAATGCGCGTCCTCGCCCAGCGAGTCGAGCATCTCCTCGGCGCTCACGACCATCTCGTCCGCGCGCGGGATCACCTGCCTGCGTATCGGGCAGGCGGGGTCGCCCCGGTCGACCAGGTTGAAGAAGTAGGGGGTGATCGCCAGCGCCAGCTTCTTGTTCGCGAACTCGCAGCCGGCCTTCTCCTCCTCCGTGAGCGTCATGTAGCGCTCCAGCTGCTCCTTCGTCGTGATCCGGTGCTTCAGCTGCCACGACCAGTCGCGCCATTCTGCCTCGGGAACGTGCTGCCAAAGTCCCTGGCCTTCGAACCAGGAGGAGCGGTCTTCGGTGTAGGACATTGGCGTCGGCATCATCGTTAGGCACCTAACGACCGTTGTCAAATGGCGGTTTCCGAAAGCCGACGGGGGCATTTTCCTTGGCAGTTGCGGTCCCGCTGACTTTCCTGAATCCCCGATGCCGTCTAGACCACACGCCGTGCTTGCCCTGGAGGACGGAAGCGTGTTCCGCGGGGTCGCGTTCGGTTCCGCCGCCACGATCGCCGGGGAATGCGTCTTCAACACCTCGATGACCGGCTACCAGGAGATCCTTACCGACCCCTCGTACTTCGGCCAGATCGTCACGATGACGGCGGCCCAGATCGGCAACTACGGCGTCAACGACGAGGACGCCGAGGCGGCCGCGCCCAAGGCCAGCGGGTTCGTCGTGCGGGAGCTGTCGCCCGCCCCGAGCAACTGGCGCTCCCATCTCTCGCTGGGCGACTACCTTTCGGCCAACGGCATACCGGGGATCAGCGAGGTGGACACCCGCGCGCTCACGAAGAAGCTGCGCGTCAGCGGGGCCATGAAATGCTGCCTGAGCACCCTGCCCATCCCGGACGAGGGGGCCGTGTCCCTGGCCCGGGGCTGGAAGGACATGGCGGGCGCCGATTACGTGAAGGATGTCACGTGCAGGGAGCCCTACATCTGGGCGAGCGACGACCCCGCGAACCACAACCGTGCCTACGTGCCCGTGGGCACCTCCTTCGGAACCTCGGTCCCACCATCCAGGAAGTTCAGGGTGGCCGCGTTCGACTGCGGGGCCAAGCGCACCATCTACCGCAAGCTCGTGCGCCACGGCTTCGAGGTCCATGTGTTTCCGGCGACGGCCTCCTGCGCCCAGATCGAGGAGCACCAACCCGACTGCGTCTTCCTCTCAAACGGGCCCGGCGACCCGTCCGCCCTTCCGTACATCCACAAGACGGTGACGGCGCTCCTGCCGAAGTTCCCGATGTTCGGGATCTGCCTCGGCCACCAGATGATCACGCACGCGCTCGGCGGCTCGACGTTCAAGCTCAAGTTCGGCCATCGGGGCGGCAACCAGCCGGTCAAGAACGTCGAGACGGGCAGGGTGTCCATCACCGCCCAGAACCACGGGTTTGCGACCGACCCGGCGAGCATCAGGGACCGCGGCGCGGTCGTGACCGAGTACAACCTGAACGACAACACGGTCGAGGGGCTGCGCCACGCGGAGCTTCCCGTGTTCTGCGTCCAGTACCATCCCGAGGCGTCGCCGGGGCCGAGCGACGCCGACCCGCTATTCGTGGACTTCTACAGAATGGTGGAATCCCGAAAGGCCGGGAAGATCTGAGCTGCGCGCCCCGGGCTAGGGGCCGCGCAGATACTCCTCGAACCTCCGGGCGTCCTCGGGGGTGTCCACGCCGATCGTGGGCTCGTCGGTCAGGCCCACGGCTATCTCCCGTCCGCTCTCGATGACGCGCAGCTGCTCCAGGCGCTCGATCTCCTCCAGCCTCCCGGGGGGGAGCCTGGAAAAATCCTCGAGAAGCCGGGCCTTGTACGCGTAGACGCCCAGGTGCCGGTAGCAGGGGTTCGCCGCGACCCAGGCGTCGTCAAGCTCGCCCCCTCGGTCGCGCGGGTATGGGATGGGCGCCCGGGAGAAATACCTCGCGCGTCCGCTCCCGTCGCAGACCACCTTGACCTGGTTCGGGTTGCGGAAGTCCTCGGCGGTCCTGAAGGGGGTCGCCAGGGTCGCCATGTCGGCGGATCCGGCGATCAGGTCGGCAAGCAGGCGTATCTGCCGGGCGGAAACCAAGGGCTCGTCCGCCTGGACGTTGATCACGTGCTCCGCCCCCACGCTCCGGTTTGCCTCCGAGATCCGGTCCGTTCCGCTCGCGTGGTCGACACGCGTCATCACCGTCCGGAATCCTCCCGGAGCAAGGCAGCCCGTGAGCGCCTCGTCGTCGACCGCGAACCAGAGGTCAAGATCGGGTGCCACCCGCTGGATCCGCTCGGCCACCCAGCAGAGGAGCGGCTTGCCGTTGATCCTGTGTAAGAGCTTTCTCGGGAACCGCTTGGACTCCAGACGGCACGGTACGATTATTGCTATTCGTGGCATCCGGGGCGATGCTGCCATCTGGTTTTTGAGTTGCAAGCCGGGCCTAGCTGGGGAGGGTAAGCGGCTCGCCTGATCCCCTGTCAAATCCAACACCCATGAATCCCATCGAAACGACCCCTGCCGGCCCGCACGTGGTCAAGGAGCTTGTCGTCCTGAACAAGCTGGGGATCCACGCGCGCCCGGCAGCGATGATCGTGCGCATTACCAACAAGTTCAAGGCGGAGGTGTTCGTGGAAAAGGACGAGGAGCAGGTGAATGGCAAGAGCATCATGGGGCTCATGATGCTGGCCGCGGGGAAGGGCTCAAAGGTCAAGTTCCTCGTGACGGGCGAGGATGCGCAGCAGATGCTGGCCGAGCTCGAGCAGCTGTTCGCGCGCAAGTTCGACGAGGCCTGAAAAGGGGCGCCGGAGGCCCTAGAAGCCGAAGAAGGCTCGCGCCGCCGCCGTCGTCGCGGCCGCAAGCTCGTCGAGGCCGACCCCGAAGAGGCGCGCCGCGTATTCCGCCGTGTGGCGCAGGTAGGCCGGCTCGTTGGGTTTCCCCCGCTGGGGCACCGGCGAGAGATACGGGGCGTCCGTCTCGATCATGAGCCGTTCCAGGCCCTGCGCCCTCGCCGCCGCCCGGACAGCGTCCGCGTTCTTGTAGGTCAGGATGCCGGTGAAAGATCCGCGCCCGCCCCGGGCCGCCAGCTGGAGGATCTCGGCCTCGCCCTCCGCAAAGCAGTGGAAGACGACGCGTCTCCAGTCGACGCCGCTCGCGTCGATCGCCTCGACGCACTCGCTGAACGCGCCCCGCGAATGGACGACGACCGCGCAGGCCAGCCGACGCGCGATCGAGAGCTGCGCCTCGAAGGCCTCCCTCTGCAGGTCAAACGCGCGCGCGGCGGCCCCGGGCTCCTTCGGCAGGTGGAAGCGGTCCAGGCCGCATTCGCCCAGGGCGACCGGGACGTCGTCCGCCCCGGCCTCCCAGAACCGCGCGATGCCTGCGACGGCCGCCTCCCAGCCCGTGTCGACGCAGCACGGGTGCATGCCGACCGCGTGGCGGATGCACTCCCGGTTCCCCCTCGCGAGCTCCCTGTTGAGATCCCAGTCGCCGGGAGCCGTCCCGATGGCGATCATCCATTCCACGCCGGCGGCGCGCGCGCGCCGGACAAGGTCCGGCAGTCCACCGCTCCTTGCCGCGGAATCCAGGTGGGTGTGGGTGTCGACGAGGGTCAATGGGAGGAAGCCGGACCCAGCTTCGGGCATCGGCCGCGGCCGATCAAGACCCGGTTGAATTCGAGGGGGCCCTCCCCCATCGTGCGGGCGTGGCCGAAATTCTCAGTGTCTCGGATCTCTGCGTCTCCCGCGGGCGGACGGAAATCCTTCGCAGCGTCAACTGGCGCGTCCAAAGGGGCGAGCACTGGGCGATCCTCGGGCCGAACGGCTGCGGGAAGACCTCCCTCCTCAAGTCGATCGCGGGGTACCTGTCGCCCTCGTCCGGCTCGATCGCGCTCCTCGGCAAGAGGTACGGGGAGACTGACTGGCGCGACCTTCGGCTAAAGATAGGGATCGTGACCAGCGCCCTGCAGGCCTCGATCCCGCCCGCCGAGACGGCGATTGAGACGGTCGTGAGCGGCCGCTACGCGCAGCTCGACCTCTGGGCGCACCCCACCCGCGCGGAGACCGCCGGGGCAGCGAGGCTGCTCCGGTTCGTCGGCGCGGCGCACCTGGCCCGCCGCGCATGGATCCACCTCTCCCAGGGGGAGCGCCAGAGGATCCTGATCGCCCGCTCCCTCATGGCCCGCCCGAGGCTCCTCATCCTGGACGAGCCGTGCGCCGGGCTCGACCCCGTCGCCCGCGAGGAATTCCTCTGGTTTGTCGAGGGCGTCGCCAGGCGCCGCCGCGGGCCGGCCCTTGTCCTCGTCACCCACCACGCCGAGGAGATCATGCCGGCGTTCACGCACGCCCTCCTCCTGCGCGAGGGCCGGGTCTTCGACTCCGGCCCCAGGCGCCGGGTCGTTACGACGCGGGGGCTCAGCGGCGCGTTCGGCGCACGCATCTGCGTCCGCTTGGCCCGCGGCCGCTACCTGACGTCGGCGGGCCATCCCCGCCGGCGGCTCTGAAGACCGGGAGCCCGGGCCGGCTTCCGCTGAATTGGCTTGCAATATGTATGCAGCGGTATATTCCCTATAAGGAATATAGATCGACCGCGCGAAGGACCCCATGAAGCTGACCCAGATCTACCAGTGCCTGTGCGACCGGACCCGCCTGCGCATCCTCAACCTGCTGCACGGCGGGGAACTCTGCGTGTGCCACATCCAGGAGATCCTCGGGGAGCCGCAGGTGAAGGTCTCCAAGCACCTTTCCTACCTCAGGGCCCGCGGGCTGGTCGCTGTCAGGAGAAAGGCCAACTGGATGGTCTACCGCCTGCCCGACCGGCCGTCGGGGGAGCTGTCGGCCAACCTGGCGTGCCTGCAGGACTGCGCCCGCGAGACTCCGGTCTTCGGCCGCGACTCGGCCAGATTGGGGAGACTCAAGGCCAAGTTTGAGGGAAGCAGCCCCATATGCTGCATGACCAAGGTCCGCGTCCCGCAGTCGTCCCGCGGCAGGGCCGCGCGGCCTCGCGCGACCTCCCCGAGGTGACCACGACCCGATGAAGAGGGCGCGCATCGGCATCAACGGGTTTGGCCGCATAGGCCGGCTGACCCTAAGGGCGGCCTGGGACTGGCCGGAATTCGACTGGGCGCTGGTCAACGAGGTGAAGGGCGGCGCCGCATGCGCCGCGCACCTGATGAATTTCGACTCGCTTCAGGGCCGCTGGACCCGCGAGGCAAGCGCCCGGGAAGGAGCGATCGCCGTCGGCGGCCACAGGGTCGCCTTCGCCGAGTTTGCCAGGCCGGCCGACGTGCCGTGGTCCGAGCATGGCGTCGACATCGTCCTCGAGTGCACCGGAAAGTTCCGCAGGCCCGAGGACCTGGGGATGCTTTTTGAGCGGGGCGTGAAGAAGGTGATCGTGGCGGCGCCGGTTAGGAGCGGCGCGCTGAACATCGTGATGGGGGTCAATGACGGCCTCTACGACCCGGCGAGGCACCATCTGCTGACGAACGCGTCGTGCACGACCAACTGCCTCGCGCCGATCGTGAAGGTCATTCACGAGGGCATCGGCGTCGAAAACGGCGTTATCACGACCATTCATGACGCCACCAACACGCAAAGCCTCGTCGACAGGCCCGACAGCGACCTGCGGCGCGCCCGGGCGGCAGGGCTCTCGCTCATTCCCACCACGACCGGATCCGCCACCGCCATCGGGCTCATCTACCCCGAGCTGCTCGGCAAGCTGAACGGCCACGCGATTCGCGTGCCGCTCCTAAACGCGTCGCTCACCGACTGCGTTTTCAAGGTGAGGCGGCCGACCACCGTCGCCGAGGTGAACGGCCTGCTAAAGGGAGCCGCCTCTGCGGGCCCGCTGGTCGGCATCCTCGGCTACGAGGAGCGCCCGCTTGTCTCCGTCGACTTCAAGGGCGACCCGCGATCGGCGATCGTCGACGCGCCCTCGACCATGGTCGTCGACGGGACGCTCGTGAAGATCTACGCGTGGTATGACAACGAATGGGGCTACGCCAACCGCATGGCCGAATTGGCCCGCAAGGTCGCCCTGTCGATGTGACTCCGTGAACCTGCGCAACTACGTCGTCATCACGGGGGCATACTGGGGGTTCACCCTCACCGACGGCGCCCTGCGGATGCTGGTGCTGCTGCACTTCTTCCACCTGGGGTACAGCCCCGTGCAGCTGGCGTTCCTATTCCTGTTCTATGAGTTCTTCGGCATCGTGACCAACCTGCTCGGCGGCTGGCTGGGGAGCCGGACGGGGCTGCGCGTCACGCTGATCGGTGGCCTCTTCCTGCAGGTTGCGTCGCTTGGGCTGCTGGCGCTTCTGAACCCCACCTGGCCCGAGGCCCTTTCGGTCACCTATGTGATGGTGATGCAGTCCCTGTCCGGCATCGCCAAGGATCTCACCAAGATGAGCGCGAAGAGCTCGATCCGGGTGCTGGTTCCCAGGGACACGGACGGCACGCTCTTCAAGTGGGTCTCCATGCTTACGGGCTCAAAGAACGCGCTCAAGGGAGCCGGGTTCTTCCTGGGCGGCCTTCTCCTGAGCGTCGAGGGCTACGCGGGTGCGCTTTGGACCATGGCCGGCGTGCTGCTGGGCGTCTCGCTTGGCGCATGGCTCGCGCTTCCCCCCGACCTGGGCCAGGCGAAGACGAAGGTCGGCTTCAGGCAGCTCTTCTCCAAGGAGCCGGAGATCAACGTTCTTTCGGCGGCCCGCTTCTTCCTTTTCGGGGCCCGCGACATTTGGTTCGTGGTCGGCGTGCCGATCTTCCTCGAGGGCACGCTGGAGTGGACCTTCTCGCAAGTCGGCTCCTTCATGGCGCTTTGGGTGATCGGGTACGGGATCGTGCAGTCCGCGGCGCCGGCCGTGCTGCGCGGGCGCAACCCGACTGGCGTCACGGCGGCCTGGACTGCATGCGTCCTCTCGGGCGTCGCCGCGGCCGTGCCCCTGTCGCTTTCAGCGGGGGTCCCGGCCAGGACCGCGATCATCGCCGGCCTCGCGCTGTTCGGCGTCGTCTTCGCGGTCAACTCGGCCGTGCATTCCTACCTGATTCTCGACTACACCGACGGGGACAAGGTCGCGCTCAACGTTGGGTTCTACTACATGGCCAATGCGGGCGGGCGGCTGATCGGGTGCCTGCTTTCCGGCGTCCTGTTTCAGCTTTCCGGACTCGCCGGCTGTCTGTGGGGCACGTTTGGCTTTTCGCTGGCCGCCGCCCTGGTCGCGCTCCGGCTGCCGCGGGGCGCGCTGCACCCCGAGCGATTGGCCCATGCCGCGATCAGCGCCGGCGACGGCGATTGACGCCCGGGCGGCCTGCCACGCCACGAGTCCACGCGAACGCCGCCTCCACTCATTCGAAAACATGAAAAAAACAACTCCTGACTCCGAGACCATCAAGGCCGAGGTTCGCCGCCGCTACGGATCCATCGCCGCGGGCGACGCTGTCCTCACGCAAGGCGGAGGGCCTGCCGAGGGCTGTTGCCGCTCCGGCCCCTCTTCGCCGTCGGCAAGCGCGTGCTGCGACAACAGCGAGCAGGCGCGCAAGCTCGGCTACACGCTGGAGGACCTGGCGGCCGTGCCTGACGGCGCCAACCTGGGCCTTGGCTGCGGCAATCCCGTCGCGCTTGCCTCTCTCAAGCCCGGCCAGACCGTGCTCGATCTCGGATCGGGCGCCGGCTTCGACGCCTTCCTGGCCGCCAGGGCCGTTGGCCCCGCCGGACGGGTGATAGGCGTGGACATGACGCCGGAGATGCTCACAAAGGCCCGCGCCAACGCCAGGAAGGGGGGATATGCCAACGTGGAGTTCCGCCTTGGCGAGATAGAGGCCCTCCCCGTGGCGGACTCGACGGTCGATGTCGTGATCTCCAATTGCGTCATCAATCTATGCCCTGACAAGCGGCCCGTCTACAGGGAGGCGTTCCGCGCACTGCGTCCGGGGGGCAGGCTAGCGGTCTCCGACGTGGTGGCCCGCGAGGAATTGCCGGAGGCGGTCCGGGGCGACCTCGCGCTGTACAGCGGTTGCCTCGCCGGCGCAACGCCCCTTGCGGAGCTCGCGCTGATTCTTGAGGAGGCGGGCTTTGGGGGCATCTCCATCAAGCCGAAGGGAAACAGCGAGCAGGTTATTGCGAGCTGGGAATCGAAGCGCGGATTCGAGTCGAAGGTCTTCGCCGCCGAGGTCACCGCGGCAAAGCCCGGTGGAGCATGCTGCGCGCCAAGCTGCTGCGGGTGATCGGGTGCGCCACGGTCAGCGCAGCCGGATCGCCGGCTAATCGCCCGACGCCCTGAGCAGGGTCCTGTGCCGTCCGCACGCGGTGAACCGGCACCCGGGGATCCTTGCACCCACGGGGAGGGAGCCAAGGAACCGTCAGCCCTTCGACGGGGCGAAGATCTCGTCGAAGAAGACCTGCATGTCCGCCCATGAACGGCGGTCGGCGGACGGGCTGTACCCGATGAAACCCTTCATCCCCGGGTTGGCGGCGGCAATGGCGTCGGCGCCCGGATTTGTGAATGCGTGCACCGCGCCCGCGTACTGCACGAACTGGTAGTCGACCTTCCCGTCATCCAGCGACTTCATGTACGCATCGATTGCGTCCCTGTTCAGGGACGGGTCGAGCGCGCCGTGGCAGATGAGAATCTTCGCCTTGAGCTTCGCGGCGACCTCCGCGGAGGCGGGAATCAGCCCCCCGTGGAAGCTGACGATGCCCGCGAGCGGCGCGCCCGAATAGGCGAGCGCCTGGACGGTGGACCCGCCGAAGCAGTAGCCGATCGCCGCGACCCTCGCGGGATCGACCAGGCCCGTAGCGAGGAGCTGGTCGAGCCCCGCCTGGGCGCGCTCGGCCATGAGCGGCTTGCCTCGGAACTGCCCGGCCAGCTCGCCCGCCGTCTTCGGGTCCGTCGCGACCACGCCCTTGCCGTACATGTCGAGGGCGAACGCGACGTACCCCAGGTTGGCGAGCTTCACGGCGCGGCCCTTGACGTAGTCGTTCAGGCCCCACCATTCGTGCACGACGAGGACCCCCGGCAGCCTGCCGGCTCCGGCCCTGGCGTCGTCATAGGCGAGGAAGCCCCGGAGCCTGACGCCGCCCTGCTCGTAATCGACGTCGCGGGTGATGATGGAGGCGCGGGCGGACATGGCGGCGAGTGCGAAGGCTAGTGCGGTCGTTATCGTTTTCATGGATGGGGCGCGTGGGAATGGGAAAATGGCGCCCCTCGCGGCCACGTCAAATCCGGCGTTTGAGGAGGGCCGGACACCCGGGCCTGCGCACTCAGGCGGAAAACCCGCCCGCGATGTAATTCTTCAGGTGGTCCGCCTCGGCGCGGCTGACGTCGGCGACCCAGCGGGAGATGTCGCCAATGGAGATCAGGCCCTTAAGCTGGCCGTCGTCCACGACCGGGATGTGGCGGCAGCGCCGCTCCGCGAAGAGCGCCATAGTCTGCTCGACGGTCGTGCTCGAAGGGATCGTGTAGACGTTTTTCGACATCACGTCGGCCACGAGGACGGTCTTGGGATCGATGCCGGCGCCGACGACCCGCAGGAGGACGTCGCGCTCGGTGAAGATTCCCGAGATCCTGCCCTCGTCGAGGACCAGGATGCTGCCGATCCGGTGCTTGTTCATTTCGGCCACGGCCTCGGTGATCGTGATCGTCGAAGGCACGGCGTGCACTGCTGACCCTTTGCGCCCTATTAGCGCCGAGACTGGGGTATCCATGGGTAACGGGGTGTTTGCTGGCCCGACTATCGGCGAAATCCCTGGCACCGCAATCCCCAAACTTGCCGGGCGAGGCCCGGCCGTCGGCCGTTTCCCGCGGGTTCCAAGCGAAGAAGCTTGAGATTCCCCCCCGACCCGGGGCATGACAGCCCTTCGCGCCGACCATGAAGCCTCCCCTCCTCCCCCCCGAAAGGCTCCGCCGCGTCCTGCGCGTGGCGCGGCTTGACGGCACGTCCATCCTCGTGGTCGCCGGCGGCTTCGCCCTCATTTCGGCGGCCTTTCGCGACGTCACCGGCGCGGTCATAGGGCTCCTCGTCGCGGCCGCCGGCGCCATCGAGCTCCACGGCGCAAACCTGCTGCGGGCCGCCGACGTGAAGGGGATGCGCTGGCTCGTCTCGAGCCAGCTCTACCTGATGGCCGTGATGCTGACCTACGTCTCCTTCCGGCTCGCCCGACCGGACATCGCGGCCCTGCGCCCGCTGGTGACCCAGGAGCTCGCCGATTCGATCCGGGAGGCTGACTTGAACGTCGACGAGGTCCTGCTCGAGATGCAGCGCCTGGTGTACTTCGCCGTCGCGGCTGCGACCCTTCTCTACCAGGGCGGGATGACCCTTTACTATCTCAGGCGGCGCGCCTCCGTCGCCGCGGCGCTGCAGGACGACGATTCGTTCTAGCCGTCCGGCGCCCCGGGGCTCCCCTCCCCCGGGCGCCGGGCGTCTTGCCCCCGGCCCGGATCGCTCCAAGATTTCCTCCCGATGTCCAGGGATCGCTACATTGAGGCGAAGCAGAAGTGGGCCGAGAAGCAGAGGGCGCGCGGCGTCACGGCCCGGCCCGTCGCGTCGGCCGGCCGCCTGCCGCCCGGCCAGAAGCTGACAAGCGGTTTCCCCGTGCTGGACCTGGGTGTTCAGCCGGACATTTCACACCGCGAATGGACGCTGACGCTCGACGGGCTTGTCGAGAACCCGACGGTCCTCACCTGGGCCCAATTCAACGCGCTCCCCCAGGTCGAGGACGTGAGCGACTTCCACTGCGTCACGACGTGGAGCAAGTTCGACTGCCGGTGGGGCGGCGTCGCCTTCACGACCCTCTACGACCTGGCGCGCCCGAGGCCGGAGGCGCGCTTCGTCTATTTCACGGGCTACGACGGCTACTCGTCGAACGTTCCCCTAGAGAGGTGCCTGGACGACGACACCCTGGTCGCCACCTCGTTCGACGGCGCCCCCCTCGCCCGCGAGCACGGCGGCCACGCCCGCGTCATCATCCCGAAGCTCTACGCCTGGAAGGGCGCGAAGTTCGT
>Ga0209415_10016208_pt1 | contig 11998 bp, 12 predicted proteins | sample PeaSoiSIISIP2007_FD_187696 | JGI IMG/M metagenome (GOLD analysis project Ga0209415, IMG submission 187696) | Peat soil microbial communities from Weissenstadt, Germany - SII-SIP-2007 (SPAdes) (version 2) | ecosystem: Environmental > Terrestrial > Soil > Wetlands > Peat | place: Germany... | reverse complement strand
GTGCCGCATCACCTGCTGCGCATGACGATCCAATGCCGCCCGGCGCCCTGCGTCATCCGTAGCGGCCTCTGCGTCCAGATACGCCGATAAAGGAACCTTCGCGTCCACGGCCAGCGTGCGTCCACCGGGCAGCCGGACCAGCATATCGGGCCGCATCCGGTCGCCCGATTCCTGTTCATAAAAATCGCAGTACGGGACCATCCCGGCCAATTCCGCCACACGGCGCAAAGTCAGCTCCCCCCATCGCCCCCGCGAGTTCGGAGCGCGCAAAGCCTGTGAAAGCGACACGGTTTCGCGGCTCAAAGAAGAAATCTGATTCTCGAGGCCGCCCATCATATGCTGCCGCTGCGCCTCAAACTCCCGCATCTGAGACTCGATTCTCTGCAAGGTATCGGCCAGCGGAGGCTGGCTGGTTCGCGAGCGGAACCACAGCGCGGCAATAAGCAGGGCTAAAACAAATCCGCCCAGAAATGTAGCGAGGAGCGTCAATCTACTTTAGTGTGCCACAGCTACCGCTGTTCGAGATGCTTGAGGCGTGCGTCGATCACTTCTTCGACCAGTCGCGCAGGTCGTCAAACCAATGGTCGATCGCGTCGAAGCGCCGGTCAACCGCGTCGAACCCGGCTTTCATGCATGCAAACAACAACCCAATGAGCGCGGCATTGAACGTCACTGCAATCCCAATGGCAAGATAAAGTTGTTGATTGCTAACCACGGAATTAACGCACGCTCCTGCCATGATTCTCGCACGCTAAACTACATCTATGCCCGATCCCAAGCGCGACCTGATCCGCCACGCCCTCGCCACCATCGCCTATCGAGGCGGAAAAACTCTTCGCGACGCTCCGCCCGAGTTTGCCAGCTTCGCCGGAACCGGCAAGCCTCCCGTGGAGCTGGTTGCGCACCTGGGCGACCTCTTCGATTGGTCGCTGCGCATGGCCAAAGGCGACCAAAGCTGGAACCCCACTCCGCAGCTCACCTGGGATCAAGCCGTCGACCGGTTCTTCTCCACGCTTGCGGCCTTCGACGCGCATCTCGCGTCAGACCAGCCCGTGCAGGTATCGCTTGAAAAGCTGTTTCAGGGCCCGATCGCCGATTCCCTCACCCACGTCGGCCAGCTCGCCATGATGCGTCGCCTCGCAGGCGCGCCCATCCGCGGCGAAAATTACTTCGTCGCCGCGATCGAGACCGGGCGCGTCAGCCTCGACCAGCCGCACGCCGTTCGCGAATTTTAGTAATTTAGCGAACTCGGCGCGGCTCTGCGCGTATTGTTCTTATAAGAAACCTCATGCCCGACCTTCGCTACGCTCTCCGCACGCTCGCCCGCACGCCGGGCTTCTCCGCGATTGTGATTCTGATTCTCGCCATCGGCATCGGCGCCAACACCGCCATGTTCAGCATCGTGAACGGAGTCCTGCTCCGTCCCCTGCCCTTCAGCGATCCCGAACGCCTGTTCGCGGTCCAGGAAATGGTCCCGCAGTTCGCGTTCGCAGCGGCGCTGCCGGTAAGCGCCCATCATTTCCGCGAATGGCGCAAGGAATGGCATTCGGCCGATCAAATTGCGATCTTCACGACGTTTTCCGTGAACCTGACCTCTACAGGCGAGCCCGAGCGCCTCAACCTCGGCCGAGCGTCCGCCAACTTGTTCCCTCTGCTCGGCGTGCAGCCTCAATTAGGCCGAATGTTTCTCTCCGAAGAAGACCAGCCGGGCCGGGACAAAGTCGTCATGATTACCGACGACCTGTGGCGCAGCCGCTTCAATGCCGATGCCAGCGTTCTCGGAAGAAAGATCCTGTTGGACGGAGTGCCGTACGAAGTAATCGGTGTCCTGCCGGCCGGCCTCAGCGTTCCCAAGGTTAGCGAGCTTCAGAGCATGAAATATGGCGACGTCAACCCCGACCTGTGGAAACCGATGGCCATCCAGGACGGCGAAATCGAGCCCATGGGCGATTTCAACTTCGCGGGAATCGTCCGCCTGAAGCCCGGCGTATCGGCCGCGCAGGCGCTCGACGAGCTGAACGCGATTCAAGACGGCATCGTTCGACGCTTCATCAAAGAGAACATCATCCTGAAAGCCGCCCTGGTTCCTTTGCAGGCGCAGATCACCGGCCGTTCGCGGCAGGGATTGCTGCTGCTCCTCAACGCCGTGGGAGCCGTGCTCCTGATTGTCTGCGTCAACATCGCGAATCTTTTGTTGGCCCGCGCCACCGCCCGCCGCCGCGAGCTCGCCATTCGCGCAGCCATCGGCGCCAGTTCCCGGCGTCTGCTGCGCCAGATGATGACCGAGAGTCTTGTCTTCGCTCTCATCGGCGGATTGCTTGGATTCGCGCTCGCTTATGAAGCGCTGAAACTGATCGTCGCCAACGCGCCCGTCGATTTGCCGCGCATGAGCGAAGTTCAAATCGACGCGCGAGTCCTCACCGTAGCGATTCTGCTGACCCTCGGCTCCGCGCTGCTGTTCGGCTTGATGCCGGCCTGGCGCGGCTCGCGAGCCGATCCGCAGGAAGGCATGAAATCCAGTGGCCGCGGGTCGACGGAAGGCCGCCAGAGCGGGAAACTCCGCTCGCTCCTGGTCGCGTTTGAAGTCGGCTTGAGCACCGTGTGCCTGATCGCCGCCGGTCTCCTTCTGAACAGCTTCGTTCGACTGATGAACGTCAATCGCGGCTTCGACGTGGAACAGATCGCAACCGCCGATCTGAATCTTCCCGTCAACCGCTATCCGGACCAAGCCGCGCGCGCCAAGTTTCTCAAAGATCTGGTCGAAGGAGTTCGTGTGCTCCCCGGCGTCACCGGCGTGGCCGTTTCGAACATGCTTCCGCTCACCGGCGAGGGCAATAACAACCTGGTCAGCGCGGATGGAACCACGATTCCCGAACTGGAGCGCCCCATCGCCGACCGGCGCGTCGTCAGCGAAGATTATTTTCGCGTCATGGGCATTCCGCTGGTTCAGGGACGCGCTTTCCAATTGAACGACCAGCGTCAAGTGGCAATTATTTCAGCCGCCACCGCCACGCGCGTGTGGCCGGGCGAGAATGCTCTCGGCAAGCTGTTCCACTTCGGCGAGCCCAACGGGCCCGCTATCGAAGTGATCGGCGTCGCGGCCGACGTGCGCGCGAATGGCTTACAAAAGTCGCCATCGCTCACAATTTATCTTCCTTACTGGCAGCGCGCGGACCGGAATATGTCGCTCGCCGTACACACCGCGATGGACCCCGGGTCGATCTCCGGAGCGGTCCGCGGTGAAATTCGAAAGCTGGACTCCGAACTTCCCCTCCCTCGCGTGAAAACCATGCGCGAAATCGTTTCCGCCTCGGTTGCGCAGCGCAGATTCCAGTTGAACCTGGTGATGCTGTTCGCCGCGATCGGTCTGGTCCTCGCCAGCCTGGGAATTTACGGCGTCGTTTCCTACGCAGTCCAGCAGCGCCGCGGAGAAATGGGGATCCGCATGGCCTTGGGCGCGACTGCTTCGAATCTGCGCTTCCAAGTCTTGCGCCAGGGATTGGGCCCCGTCTTGGTAGGCCTCGGGGCGGGAATCGCAGCCACTCTCGCGATCGGCAGGCTGCTAAGCGGCCTGCTTTTCGGCGTGAGCTTCGCCGACCCGCTCACCATCGCGAGTGTCGCGGCGATCTTGTTCCTGGTCGCCGCAGCCGCGTGCTATGTTCCTGCATTACGAATTACCCGCGCCGATCCGCTGGCGGCGTTGCGATACGAATGAATCGTTTCTATTCCGATGGTCGCCAGTGACGGCTAAATCCTGGCCCCGTGGGCGACTGCGGCAAGGTACAATTTCTTCAGTTGGGTAACATCATTGAAGAAGGCGAATAGGAACCCGCTCCAAGACTCTCTGTTCCAAGAAGTTGCGAGGATACCAAGGCGTCGCGCGCCGCATCTTCCTCTTCAAGACAATACACCGGAAGGCTTAAAGGCACTTCTTGAAGCGAATCGGCAATACCGTGAGGAAGCGTGGCCGGAACCGTACCGCAGTACAACGCATCGGCTCCATCTGGGAGACGCGCGAGATTTGTCCTGGATATCGGACGCCTCTGTTCATTTGGTGGTGACCTCGCCACCGTATTGGAACCTGAAAGATTACGCAGCCGGCAATCAAGACCAAATGGGCCATTTCGAGGATTACGAACATTTCCTGTCGGAATTGGACCGGGTCTGGCGAGAGTGTAGGCGCATTCTGGTCGGAGGTGGGCGAATCTGCTGTGTGGTAGGCGATGTGTGTATTCCGCGAAAGCGGGGCGGTCGTCACTACCTCGTTCCGCTCCACTCCGATATTCAGGTCCGCGCCCGCAAGATCGGCCTCGACTGCCTCCAGCCGATCCTTTGGAACAAGATCGCGAATGGCGCCAGAGAGGCAGAAGGAAACGGCGCGGGCTTCTACGGGAAGCCCTACCAGCCTGGGGGTGTCGTTAAGAACGACATCGAGTACATCCTCTTCCTTCGTAAGGGGGGTGACTATCGCACGACCCCGACGCTCCAAAAAGCGCTATCGATGCTGACGAAGGAAGAAATGAAGACTTGGTTTCGGTCGATCTGGACCGATGTTCGCGGGGTTTCGACCCGTGACGGGCATCCCGCACCGTTTCCAGTCGAGATCGCTGAACGCTTGATCAAGATGTTCTCCTTCGCGGGCGACACCGTCTTAGACCCATTCGCCGGGACCGGTTCAACTTCGCAGGCTGCTATCATGTCAGGCAGAAATTCCATAGCCAACGAAGTCGAGTCGGCCTACATTCAGATCGCTCGACAGAGAATTGTGAAGGTCGCGCGGCAATATCGCGGCAGCGGTGCGATTGAATCCCAGGTGACGTTTGACGGAGAAACCCGCACAACCCGAATACCGGCTTCTAACGGAATTCCGGCGGCTCTTTGACGGCAAGGTTTACAAGCATCGCAATTCGAGCCAAGGCGACTTTGTGGCGATGCAGCTCTATGAAGATCTCATCACCGTTAAGCGCTCCCCTAAGTTGATCGAGGCGTCAATCACCCGAAGAGACCGCGTATTAAACGTACAGAACAAACGACGCGGTGTAGCCGCCCGGCGCGGTGACGGGACGTTTGGCGAGATTATTCCAGGTGAGACGGCGATCGCTGATTCCGGCTACGTCGTGCCGCGAGGTCCAATAGCGACGGTCGAGATCGGCGTAGAAGTGAAGATCCTCGCAAAGGCAATGATCAAGCAGATTGACCGGGTGATTAACGATCTCCGGAATCAGGTGGTTCAGTTCAAGCGCGGCGGCGGCCATCCAATCTGCATCGCGGTTCTAGGAATCAACCACGCGGAAAGCACTGTTGGGTACGAAGGGGACCGTCCTTTCCCGACAACCGGCAAACAAGGATTTCTTCATCCGTTCCAAGAGGCGCCCGAAGCCGAACGCCGCTTACGAGCCGAGGCCGCGCCGGCGTTCGACGAGTTCCTCGTCCTGCGGTTCCGAGCGACGAACGCACCACCGTACCCGTTCGAGTGGGTCGACTACAACGAGACCCGGCTGGATTATGCCGCAGCACTATCTTGCATTAGCGCGCGCTACCAACAACGGTTCTAACCTTCAATCGCCGATCTTCTCAGGCGGCTCCGGCAGGAAAAAAGTCAACGTCATCGCGAGCGCATAAATGAACAGCGCGACCGCGGCCGCCGCATACGCGAGCCTTACCGATGGAGTTGCTCCCGTCATCGAACCCGCCAGGTGTGTCGTCACATATGCGGCTGACGTCCCAAGCATTCTTCCACCCACGTTCGCCGCGAATCCTTCACCCGTTCCGCGCAAGTGCAGCGGATACACCCGAGGCAAATAATTTCCCCAGAAACTTAACTGCGCGACCGTGCAAAAACCCGCGAAAAACATCCCGTAACGGAACATTTCCAAGCTATGCGTGGCCGGATAGAAGAACACAAACGGCACGATGAACAGCCCCGGGAGCACGAAGAAGCGCAACAAAGCTCGCCTGCTGACGATCACTACCGCGAGTAACGCCAGAGCGATGCGCCCGGCTAGTCCGCCCCACTCCTGCATCTGCTGGACCTTCGCCACCGTCTCCCCACGCACTTGCGGCGCGAGTCTTGCCACTTCCTGAAGACCCGGCGTGATCTGCGGAGCCTGCTGGATGGCTCCGAACGCCGCCCCGTAAGCGCACGCGAACAGTAGCGACGTGACGATCGTGGTTCGACGGTACGCCGGCTGGAACAACTCCGAAAAGTGTGGACGTTTCAATGTGCCGGCGTCACGTTTCTGTTTCCATAGCGGCGATTCCGGCAAGAACGGCCGGATGATCGCCAGCGGAATCGCAGGGATCACCGCCGAAATCAGCGTATAGCGCCACGCGGAGTGCCCGGCGTAAATCTCCGGCAGCGACAGGTGAAAATGGTTCGCCAGATAATTCGCCTGCGAAACCGCCACGCCGCCCAGCGACGAAAATGCCTGCGTCCACCCGAGTACGGTTTCGCGCATCTTCGGTTCCGGGAACAGCTCCGCCAGCCATGCCACCGAAGCCACAAACTCCACGCATGCGTCGATGAAACTCAGCGTCCTCCACACCAGCAGCCATCCGAGCGTGGTCGAATAGCCCGCGGCCACCGCCGAAACGACGTAGATCATGATGGTCCACACCAGGATCCGCTTGCGGCCCACGCGATCGGTCAAGTAGCCGCCAATCAGCCCGAAGAATCCTCCCGCCAGCGGCGGAATCCAGAACAGGTACGCGGCCCAATCCCGATACTCCGGCGTCCCCGGCCGCAGCTTTCCGAGCTCCAGCAGCGCAGGCTGCAAAATCAGTGGAGCGACCAGAATCGCGTAAATATCCACCAGGAATCCAAGTGCGGCCACCGCGCAGATGGTCCACTTTACGACTGTGGAAACGCGGATAGGGGTGGGATCTCCAGAGTCGGGCATAAGAATCGTCAGACTACCACAGAATGCGTGGGCCGGACTAGTAAACTGCCGGGCTAAATCCAGCATCACGTGCCGGGGCTCCAATGGCCACCCGACCCCAAAGTCATTCCGAGCGGAGCGAGGAATCTGCTTTTCGTTCCGGTGGTATCGACGCTTTAAGAGCAGATCCCTCGCCGTGCTCGGGATGACGGGCGTTCAAAGCATGACTATGTGGTCAGCAATTATCCAGCGAACTGCTAGTAAACTGATAGCCTACGCCAATGAACCGAGCCCTTATCGACGCCGCCCTCGCCGTCCGTGAGCGCGCCCACGCGCCGTTTTCGAAATTCCGCGTAGGCGCCGCGCTGCTCGATTCATCCGGCCGCATTCACACCGGTTGCAACGTCGAAAACGCGACGTATGGACTCACCATGTGCGCCGAACGCGTCGCCATCTTTAAAGCCATCTCCGAGGGAGCGCGCGAATTTCAGCGCATCGCCATCGCAGCCGATGCCAGCACCCTGACGCCCCCGTGCGGAGCCTGCCGCCAGATTCTTTGGGAATTTTGCGGGAATATAGAAATCATTCTGCTCAACCCGCAAGGACTTGAAGAGACGCTGCACCTGAAAGATCTGTTCCCGAGGCCCTTCGATGCGTCCTTCCTCTAGACCACCCAACATCCCCAACCCAACCGAGCCGCGACCGCCAGGGAGCGGACAATCTCGCGGGTTGTCACACACGCCCTTTTGGCGACACGCCCTCACGCTTCTCTTCTTCGCCGCGGTCACCCTCCACGCCGCGCCCGCCGACTGGATCTGGAGCGCCCGCTGGATCGTCACCATGGACGCACAACACCGCGTCATCGAAAACGGAGCCATCGCGATCGTCGGCGACCATATCGTCGACGTCGGCCCGCGCGCCGCCATCGACAAAACCTGGCAGCCCAAGCAGCGCCTCGACCGTCCCAACGCGATCCTCGCGCCCGGCCTGATCAATACCCACACCCACGCGCCGATGTCTCTGTTTCGCGGCATCGCCGACGACCTCAAGCTCCAGGAATGGCTCGAAAAATACATCTTCCCCGCCGAAGCCAAGAACGTCGATCCCGATTTCGTCCGCTGGGGCACTCGCCTGGCGTGCCTCGAAATGGCGCTGGGCGGCACGACGACTTACGTCGACATGTACTATTTTGAGGACACTGTCGCGCGGACCACCAAAGAAGCCGGTCTGCGCGGCATCCTCGGCCAGACCGTCATCGGCTTCCCCGCCCCGGACTTTAAAACTCCCAAAGAAACGCTCGCCGCAACAGAACGATTCTTCAAATCGTACGCCAACGATCCGCTGATCATCCCCGCCGTCGCACCACACGCGATTTACACCAACTCGGACGAGACCCTCAAGTCGTGTCGCGCGTTAGCGGATCGTTACCGCAAACCGCTGGTCATCCATCTCTCCGAGACCAAGAAGGAAAATGACGACTCGCTGACGAAATACCACATGACTCCCACCGCCGCCCTCAACTCGATGGGCGTCCTCACCGGCTGGACCGTCGCCGCGCACGGCGTCTGGCTCGACGACGCCGACCTGAAGCTCATCAAATCTCGCGGCGTCGGCTTGGCCCACTGCCCGTCGAGCAACATGAAGCTGGCCAGCGGCGTCGCGCCCGTCGTCAAGATTCTCAGCCTCGGAATCCCCATGGGACTCGGCACCGACGGCGTCGCCGGTTCGAACAACGATCATGACCTGATGGAAGAAATGGACCTGGCGGCGAAACTGCAAAAAGTGACCACCGGCGACCCTCGCGCGCTGCCCGCGGAACAAGCCTTCGCCATGGCGACCATTCTCGGCGCCCGCGCCGTGAAGCTCGACAACCTGATCGGATCGCTCGAAAAAGGCAAGCGTGCCGACATGATCACCGTCGCCCTGGACGCTCCCCACGCGGTGCCGATGTACAACGTCTATTCACAGCTCGTCTACGCGCTAAACGGATCTGACGTAGCGGACGTTATGGTGAACGGCCGGACAATTGTCCGAGATCGAAAAATGCTGACGCTCGATCAGTCTGCGGTTATAGCGAAGGCGGTCGAGTACGGCCAGCGCGTCACGAAATCGCTGCGCTGATCACTTGCAATCCGCGACGTGAATCAGGAAATTCGCCACCGGCTCCCACTTCGCCGAGGCCCGCTGCTCGACGTGGAACATCTTCCCATCCGCGCGCAAACGATACCTGGCGTCCTCTTTCCTGGCCATTTTCAAAGTGACCGGCTTAACGGTAGTCTCGCGGATCTGCCAGCTCCCGCCTCCGGTATTGGTCTCATACACCTCGTGCGTGATCCCGCTGCCAGACCGATGGTCGATCACTAGCTCGCCGGTGTTGGCTGAATCGAACCAGAACTGTGCGATCGAGCCGAACCGCGATTCCTCAAACACCGGCTTCTGCGTCCACGTTTTTCCGCCGTCGCTGGTCGCCAGCAGGAAAGGATCTTTAGGCAGCGGCTCGATGATCTGCCCGCTGACGAATCCATTTGAGAAGTCGAGAAACTCGATCTGCTCCAGCGCCCCGGCGCGTATGCGCTTCATCGGCTCTGTCCAAGTCTTGCCTTCGTCTTCGCTCTGAAGCAGCACGCCATACAGCGTGGTCGATTCCGTGTGCAGATTTCCCGCCGCGAACCATCGCCCTCCCGTCAAATCCACCGCCGAAAGCTCCAGAAACACCGCGCACGGATCTTCCCCCGAGCACGACATTCCGAACGATTCGATATCCTCCGGCGGACACGCATATTCGACCTTGACCGGAGCTTGTGCGAAAACAGACGAGCAGACCAGGATCGCCGCCGCAAACTTCACGAACTCATTTTAGCCCGCAAAGCGACCCGCACGATGTAGCGAGCACCCGCGCATCAGAATACAATGAAGGTGCGTGCCAGTACCACCGATCCCCACGCCGCTCGATCAGGCCGGATCTTTTCCGTTCCACCCGCATCGTCCCTTCTCCTTCGACCCGCCCATCGTCAACGGCGGCGAGAACGAATGGCTGTTCCAGCGCGCGACTTGGAACGAGATCCAGGTAATCAACGCCAAGACTTCAATCGAGCTGTGGATTCCTCGCCGCTTCGTCGGCGGCGTCTCCCCGGTCGACGATCCGGTGATGATCGTCGGCCTGGTAAAAGAGCTGGAGGTAAACGCCGGCGCGGTCTATCCGCATATCCGCCGCGTTATCGAAATGCCGCGCCGCACGCACGATAAACCGCCCGCGCAAGCCGCGGCCCGTCCCGCAGCGGTAGTCGGCATAAGAGTCGAATCCGGAAGCGGCATGCGGATCGTTCTGGGAACCGTCGCCACGGGATTACTCGCCTGCGTAGCGGTGCTGATCGTTTTTCGCGATGGGACCGTGGGATCGCGTCTCGCCATGTCCGCCGCAACCCAAATCGACCTTCCGTTTACCGCGCAGGACGACTACGATTCCATCGTCAACCGCCTGGGACCTCCCGCTGATGACCGTTTCCGCTCCTCCGGCGGCGTTCGCTACCGCCGTCTGTGGTATTCGCAGGAATCCTACGCGCTGATTCTGGTCGATGGCCACTACGCCGGAGCCAGAGACTCCTACGGGCGCATCATTCACGCGGTCCAGTCGCTGAAAAATCTGCGGTGAAGCTCGGAGTCCTCGCCGGCGCTTTCAATCCGGTAACGCGCGCCCATCTTGCCCTGGCCGAAGCCGCGCTCGCGCACGTTGATGAAGTCGTCTGCGTGACCCCACGCGTTTTCCCGCACAAGGAATTTCACGGCGCGACGCTCGACCATCGCCTGGAAATGCTGCGCCGCGCCTCAGACCGGTATCGAGTCGAAGTGACCGAAGGCGGCCTGTTCATCGACATCGCCCGCGAATTGACCCGCGGGCTTATCCACGCGCAACCGGACGAAATCTATTTCATCTGCGGCCGCGATGCCGCGGAGAGAATCCTGACGTGGGACTACGGCGAATCCGGCGCCATCGATCGAATGCTGGAAGAATTCCATCTGCTGGTAGCCGGACGCCAAGGCGCATTCGACCCGCCCGAATCCTTGCTCCATCGCATCCACTCCCTGGACGTAGCCGATGACCTGGACCACGTTTCATCCACCGAAGTCCGCCGCCGCATCGCGCAAGGCGAGCCGTGGGAACACCTAGTGCCCGAGCCCATCGTCGAGCTGGTTCAAGCCATTTACAAGTGAGGCTACTGCGGCGCCGGCCAACCCTTGTCGACCGGTTTCGACGGATCGGCAGCGATATTCAGAACCGCGCAGTGATGGTAGGAGTAGCCACCCGGATTATTATATGCGTGCTCCGCCATGAATTCGACAATCTGCAACGTGCAAACGGTCCCGTCGCAGCGGCCATCGCCAGACGACGAGCTCCTAATGTTTCGATGGCGGCGTGACTTGCTTGGTGCTCACAAGGTTGAAGTCCGCATCAAGGATAACCTCCTGATCCCATCGATTATGGAGAATTAAACGCCATTTGCTACCTTGTTTGCTGACCGACGCGATAGCGTTAAGGTCATCTTGGCAATTTGCGTGTAGCGGTGCACAGCGAAACTCGGCAGAAATCGCCTTCCTGAGGTCGACCGGCGTGTAGTCGGTGTGGTAGCCCGCGTCGAAGACCGCGAGATTCTTCTGGATTTCTTCGATGGACGCGCGTTCGGCGGCATCAAGGCTGTCCGCCTGTTGCGTGTACACTTTAACAAAAAAATCGTTCGAGAATACGAAATCAACAAGGCTGGCCTCCTCGCTGAAAGCGGCTTCCCTTCCGGACTTGAGGTCATCCAGGAAGCTGTTGGAATCTCCGGGCCAGTTGAGAGGTGTATAGCGCCAGAAGTAATGATGATTCTGGGGATCGAAAACCACTGTCATATCGCCGCGCTCTTTCCTACCGTGGGGATAAGCGATGTCGAGATGAAGCCGCACGACGGGAAGAGTGATCTTGCCCGCAGGCGAGAATGCCGGAACCACATTTTTGGACTCCGAAAACGGAACTACGGATGCGGACGGTTGAGCAGCCAGCGGTATGCAAGCCAAGCTAAAAAGGAAAGGACCCACTCGCATGGTTGGTCTGCTTATATTTAACAGTGACGCAGCCGGCA
>Ga0209415_10016206_pt1 | contig 11998 bp, 13 predicted proteins | sample PeaSoiSIISIP2007_FD_187696 | JGI IMG/M metagenome (GOLD analysis project Ga0209415, IMG submission 187696) | Peat soil microbial communities from Weissenstadt, Germany - SII-SIP-2007 (SPAdes) (version 2) | ecosystem: Environmental > Terrestrial > Soil > Wetlands > Peat | place: Germany... | reverse complement strand
CCTCGAACCGCTCCGGATAACGCAGCACCGTGCGCATGATGCGTCCGTTGAAGCGCATCGACGGCGACACGATCCCCGCGATGTGGATGAAGAACAGCGGTAGCGTGAGCCGCCGGGTGCCGGCCGCGCGCGCAAAGCGCCGCGCGGCCTCGTTGTAGGTCAGCGCCTCCGGCCCCTGCACCACGTACTCGCGGTTCGCCGCCTCGGGCAAAGCGAACGAGCGTGCCACCTGCCGCCCGAAGTCGCGCCCCGCGATCCACCAGTTGGGGTTGCGCGACCAGCCCGTCATGACGAACACCCTTCCCAGCATGTGCCGCTGCGGCAGCGTCTCCATGAAATTGGTCGGGTAGAAGATCGTGTAGGGAATGCCGGAATCCTTGATGCGCGCAATCGCGTTGCGCCAGATCTCCAGCACCCACCAGCGGCTGGGGCTGTCGTGGATCATTGCCGAGACATAGCCGACGCGCTTGATGCCGGCGGAGCGCGCGGCCGCCAGGATATGCTCGAGCCCCTGCTGCTCGGTGTGGAAGTCGCCGCGCCGCTCGGTCGGCGCAATCGACAGGTTGAGGTAGAGCGCGTCCTGGCCCTGAAGCCCGCGCTTCAAGCTCGCCAAGTCGCGCGCGTCCGCCGCCACGATCTGCGTCGCCGCGGGCAGCACGCGCCGTGCCTCGTCGGGCTTGCGCGCGAGCGCGGTGACCGCGAAGCCGGCGTCGAGCAGCGCGATCGTCACCGGAATGCCGAGCATGCCCGTGGCGCCGATGATGGCGATCTTCCGGATCGCGTTCATGGTTGCACGCTGCCCCGCTCGCACCACCAGTCATCGAGCGACATGCCCGCCATCACGGCCTTCACCGCCAGCGACCGGATCGGCTCGGGCTGAATGGGGAACGAGCGACGGTTGACGAACCACAGCTCCGTCAGCTCCGTCTTCCGGCCGAGCACCAGGTCGCGCAGGATGCGGCCGTTCATGTGCGTCATCGCCACGCCGTGGCCGGTGCAGCCGATCGAATAGAAGGCGGCGCCGCCGTGCAGGGTGCCGATCTGCGGCGTCGAATCAGAGGTGACGGAGAATGCGCCGCCCCATCGGTGGGTAAAGCGGATGCCGCGCAGGGCGGGGAACGTCGTCGTGATGAAGGCCTCGAGGTGCGCCCACGCCTTCGGGTAGGCGTCGTGGTCCATGCCGCCGCCGTAGGGCACGAGGCCAGGCCCGCCGCCGACGAGAATGCGGTTGTCGGGCGTTAGCCGGTAGAAGTGCATGAAGTTGCGGCCGTCCTCGATGCCCTCGCGCCCCGCCCAGCCGATCGCCGCGCGCTGCGCCTCGCTCAAGGGCTCCGTCACCACGATGTAGGCGAAGGCGGGGACCTGCTTGGAGGCAAGACCGGGAATGAGGTGCGTGTAGCCGTTGGTCGCGAACACCACCTTTTCCGCGGTGACAGTGCCGCCGGGCGTCGCCAGCCGGAACGTGCCGCCCGCGCGCGTGACCGTCTCCACGCGCGTGCCTTCGTAGAGCCTGGCGCCGCGCGCAACCGCAAGCCGGCGCAGCGCGTCGACCCACTTCACCGGGTTGAGCAGCCCGCAGTTCGGCTCCCAGCAGGCGCCCATGAATGTGGGCGAGCGCACGCGCGTCGAAACCTGGCCCGCATCGAGCCACTCGAAGCCTTCGGCGCCGATCGAATGGAAGAGCTCGATCTCGTCCTTGATGCGCCGCTCGTAGGTGGGCGAGGTCGCGACCTTGAGGAAGCCAGAGCGCTCGAAGTCGCAATCGATCTTGTGCTCGGCGACCATGGCTGCGAGCGCGTCGATGGCGCTTTCCATGTACTTATGGGCGGCGAGCAGCTTGTCCTTGCCGTGCAGCGATTTCATGAGGCCGGAGGAGGCGCCGAACAGCGTCATGACGAAGCCGGCGTTGCGTCCGCTCGCGCCGAAGCCGGCGGTCTCCGCATCGAGCACGGCGACCTTGAGAGAGGGATCGGCGCTTCTGAGGTGGTAGGCGGTGGCGAGCCCGGTGTAGCCGCCACCGATGATGGCGACGTCGGCGGAAAGCTCGCCGGCGACGGGCGCATGCACCGCCCGCGGCTCTTTGCTCTCCCGCCAGAAATTGCCTTCGGCCGTGTGCGCGTCGGCGCTCATCCCATCTCCCCGGAGCGGTTCAAGCAGTCGGAGAATTTCGGCAAGGGCTGCGGCCAGTTGGGGGTGTCCCTCTCTAGCACGCCGGCCGCCGCCGAAGCGACTGCTATTGCGGTGAGCCGCGGCGGCTTCCGATGGGAGCCGCCGCCACTCGTTTGTGAGGCTAAATTTTAGGCCGCCTGGGCAACCGGGAAGGCCGCCGCGTTGGCGATGGCATCGACGATCGACTCCACGAACACGCGGGCCTTGTCGACCACCACCTGACGCTGCTTGTCGAGGGTCACCATGTGGTAGCTGTCCTCGAGCACCACCATGTCGACCCGGCCCGAAAGCTCGGTCTTGAGGTACACGGCGTTGTTGAGGTCGGCGTAATCGTCCTCGCGCGAGTGCACGATCAGCGTCGGCTGCTTCACCCGGTGCAGAAGGTTCATCGCGGCGTCCACCATGCGGCGGTGCTCGAGAACCATCGTGCCGTTGACGCCGGCGCGGCCGTAGTCAGAGCCGCCGGCGGTGTCGAGCGCCGACTTCACGAAGGAGCGGACGCGCGGGCACTTGATGCCGAGCGAGTCCGCATCCGGGAAGTTGAAGAAGTTGGCGAACCAGCGCGACCGGACCAGCTTGAACAGGCGCATGGTCCAGGGCATCGCCCAGCCGTTGATCCAGAGGGTCGGTGAGAAGAGCGACACGCCCTGCACCTTGCCCGGGTTGCGGGCGGCGAGGTGGAGGCCGAGGATGGCGCCCATGCAAAGGCCGCCGACGATGACCGTGTCGCACTCTTTGCGGATCTCGGTGAGGGCCTCACGGGCGGAGAGGTACCAGTCCTGCCAGCGGCCGCCGTTCTCGGTGCCGTGACCGGCGAGCTGGGGGGTGTGAACCGTGTAGCCGGCGCGGGCGAGGCCCATGGCCACGAAGCGCATCTCGGCGGGGGTGCCGCAGAGGCCGTGCAGGAGCAGGACGCCCGTCTTGCCACCGGCGAAGCGGATCGTCTGGTCCTTGGCGTTGGTCTTGGTGGTGGCGGCTGTCATGGCACTTGCTCCTCTTTGATGTCCCCAAGGTAGGCGGGAGGGGTCGGAGCCGCTGTTCCGGGCGTGACAGGCGCGATGAAAGTTTTAAGTCGCTGATTTGAAACGGAAAAAAGTGACGCGTTGGCGCCGGCGAAGGGCTTGGTTTCGGGAGTTCAATAAGGATCGTGCCGCCGAGCGCTCGTCTGCTTGGGTGATAGGTCCAGCCGAGCTCACTTCACCTCTCCCCCTGGGAGAGGTGAACGGGCTACGCCTCTGCGCCTGATTGGGTGGACCGGGGAAACTTCCCTTCGGCGCGCTGACCGCTCCCCCGGGAAGAGGTGGGTCCAAACGCGCTCGGGGCGCCAAAGCGCCCCGAGCGGATAGCCAAAGGACCGCCGGCGCCCTTGCGGCGCGGGGTCATCGAGTAACAGAGTTTACTGCGCCTGAGCGACCGCGGCTTCCGCGGCGATCTTGGCGTGCGCTTCCCAGATCAGGCGTTTGATCACCTGCACGCGCGAGGGCACGTTGGGGTGGGCGCGGCGCAGGTCGTCAAGCTGCTTCAGGGTGTCGGTGTCCAAGCCGACGGAAACGATATGTTCCATGACAGTCGTCCTTCCCGGTCACTTCGTTTGCGCTAGGCGCTTCCTGGAGACTGGCACCGGTCGCGCGCGGACGCTGTTCCCAGAGTTACTTAGCATAAGGTCGCCGCCGTGCAGATGCGGAATATCGACGAGGTGCTTGCAAAGCTGGCGACGTCGACATTTCGGCGCCGCTTCCGGCTGGGCAAGCAGGACCGCGCGTATCTGGAGGCTCGCGGGCTTGAGACCATGCTGGCGCACGCGCGCGACTTCATCGACCGGCGGCTGGCAGCGGCCGAGCCGCGCAACGACGGCAAGCAGACGCCCTATCGCGGGCACCCGGTGTTCGTCGCCCAGCATGCGACCGCGACCTGCTGCCGCGGGTGCCTGGCCAAGTGGCACGGCATTCCGCAGGGGCGCCCGCTCGATGAGGCGGACAAGGCGCACATCCTTGCGGTGCTGGCGCGCTGGCTCACGGGGCAGATGCGTAGCTGAGGCGGGCGAGATCCCCCGCGCCTGCCGACGCCGCCTCCTCCCAGTTGCGCCTTCTCCATTCCCTTCTATTTTCGCTGAGACAGGCGACGCAGCGTCGGCTAATGGGGCTCGCATGAGCCGCCCCATCTTGCTCGTCGCCGCCGCCGCGCTCGTCGATCCCGACAACCGCGTGCTGATCACCCGCCGTCCCCCGGGCCGGCCGATGGCGGGCCTGTGGGAATTTCCCGGCGGCAAGGTCGAGGCGGGCGAGACGCCGGAAGCGGCGCTGCGCCGCGAGCTTGCCGAGGAGTTGGGCATCGACGTGTGCCCGACGTGCCTGTCGCCGCTCTCCTTCGCAAGCCACGCCTACGAGGCCTTCCACCTCCTGATGCCGCTCTACCTCTGCCGGCAGTGGGACGGCACCGTCCGCGCGCGCGAGGGCCAGGAAATCGCATGGGTGCGCGCCTCCAAGCTTTCGCGCTATCCGATGCCGCCAGCGGACGAGCCGCTGATCGCGCCGCTCTGCGACCGGCTGGGGTGAGCCTCCCCACCGGGGAGAGGGGACGGTTGGAACAAGTCGAGGCCACTCCGCTACTCCCGCAGCTTGCGCTCGGGCACGCCGAGCGCGTCGGCGAGACGCGCCTTAGCGGAGCCCGGGCGCAGCGGCTTCGGCTGGCTCTCGTCGGGCGCCCATGCCGTCAGCGTGAGGATCTCGAACGTCGCGGGCATGCGGCCGCCGGGGCCGGCGAAGCGCTCGGAGTAAATCTCGGCCGCGCGAAACAGCAGCCGCCGCGTCACCGGGTGGCGCCGGCGCGCCAGCAGCATGTTGCTCGCGCCCATCGCCCTCACCTCCCGCATCAGCGCCAGCGGCGAGGGGTACGTCACCGTCACCACTTCGGAATCGATGACGGGAAGCGCGAAGCCCGCCCGCTGCAACAGCGCGCCGAGATCGCGCACATCCGCGAAGGGAGCGACGCGCGGCGAGGCGCTGCCGGTGATCTCCGCCTCGGCCGCGAGCCACGACTGGCGCAGCTCGCCGAGCGTTGTGCCGCCGAGCAGCGACGCCAGCAACAGCCCGTCGGGCTTGAGCGCGCGCCTGATCTGCACCAGCGCGCCGGGCAGATCGTTGACCAGGTGCAGCGCCAGCCCCGACACGACAAGGTCGAGGGAAGCGTCCGCGAAGGGCAGCGCCTCCTCGTCGGCCGCGACGCGCCAGCCACTGCAGCCGCGCAACAGCCGCAGCGAGCGCTCGACGTCGACAATACGCTCGATCCCCGCCACGCCGGCGAGCCGCCGCGACAGCAGCCCATGGTGCGCGCCGATGTTCGCCGCCAGGGGAAAGCGCCGCTTGATCAGCGCCAGCCGCTCGGCGAAATCCTCCGCCACGCGGGCGAGCAGGAAATCGTGCGCGGGTGCGGCCTCGGCATGGCGGTCGCGCCGCCGCGCCAGCAGATCGCGGTCGAAGATCAGGTTCGGTTCTGGCGCGGCGGTCGGCAACGACGCTCTGGTCCCACGGATGTCAGACGGCTCGCGGCGAAGGCCGGGCCACGCTAATATGGTGTGGCACAGTACTGCATCGGGTGCGCGTAGACAGGTGGGACGTGCTGGAGGGGGACAGCCTCGAGCCGCGGGTGGGGGAGCTAAGGCCGAGCGCCCTGCGCCGGGCCGTGGGTGCCATTGCCGACGTACTCGTGCCGCCGCTCTGCCTCGCCTGCCACGGCCGCCTCTCGACGCACGATGCCCTGTGCCCGATCTGCTGGAGCGGGGTCGACTTCATTCTCGCCCATCGCTGTGCGACCGGCTCGGCCTGCCCATGCCCTACGACACCGGCGGCCCCATGATCTCGGCCGCCGCCGCCGCCGACCCGCCGGCCTATCACCGCGCCCGCGCGGTCGCCCGTTTCGACGGCGTCATGCGCACCCTCGTCCACGATTTCAAATTCCACGGCCGCCACGATGCCAGACGCCTGTTCGGCCGCTGGCTGGCGCAAGCCGGCGCCGAGCTGCTCGGCGACGCCGATCTGCTGGTTCCGGTGCCCCTCACCCGCGCGCGGCTCCTGACCCGCCGGTTCAACCAGTCGGCGCTGCTGGCCCACGAGGTCGCCCGCGTCGCCGGCGTCAGGGTCGAGCCGCTGGCGCTCCGCCGCGTCCGCACCACGCATCCGCAGGTCGGCCTGAGCCGGGAGGAGCGCCGCCGCAACGTCGCCGGCGCCTTCGCGGTGGCGCCCGGCCGCAAATCGGCGATAGATGGCGCGCGGATCGTCGTCGTCGACGACGTCATCACCACCGGAGCGACGGCCGACGCCTGCGCGCGTTGCCTGAAGCGCGCCGGCGCGGCCCGCGTCGACGTCCTCGCGCTCGCCCTGGTCGCGCAGGCCCACGTCGTGGCCGCCTAGAAGCTAAATTCTTGGCAAGGTGTGACGCTGGTCATATTTGCGGCGACTCAGAGAACGATTAGATTGGCTCCCGGGCGTTGAAAGGATCCCAGCTGAAAGCCATGGCGAACATCACCGTCTACACGGCCAAGCTTTGCCCCTATTGCCGGATGGCAAAGGAGCTTCTGCGCAAGAAGGGCGCTATGTTCCATGAAATCGACGTCGGCTGCGGCGCCGAGCTACGCGCCGAGATGTGCCACAAGGCCGGGGGTCGCAATACGGTGCCGCAGATATGGATCGGCGAGAGGCACGTGGGCGGCTGCGACGACCTTTATGCGCTCGAGCGCGACGGCAAGCTCGACCCGCTGCTGGGGGCCTGAGCTGTCTCCCGGCGCACCCGGCGAGGCGCGATCCTGATGGCGGACGCCAGCCCCGCCCGCGCGTTCCGCGTCGGCCTCGTGCAGATGTGCTCCGGCCGCGACGTCGAGCGCAACGTGAGCGACGCCACGGAGCTGATCCGCCAGGCCAAACGCGAGGGCGCCGACTACATCCAGACGCCCGAGATGACCACCATCATGGAGCTCGACCGCGCGCGGCTCCTGGCGGTCGCGCGGCCGGAGGCCGGCAACCCGGCGCTCCTTCACTTCCAGGCGCTCGCGCGCGAGCTCGGCGTCTTCCTGCATATCGGCTCGATGGCCATCCAGCAGCCGAGCGGCCGGCTCGCCAACCGCTCGTTCCTCATCTCGCCCCGCGGCGACGTCGTCGCCCGCTACGACAAGATCCACATGTTCGATGTCGATCTGGGAGGCGGCGAGAGCTACCGCGAGAGCGCCAACTACGAGCCGGGCCGTCGCGCCGTCCTTGCCGATCTGCCCTGGGGCAAGCTCGGCCTGACGATCTGCTACGATTTGCGCTTCCCTCAGCTTTACCGCGCCCTCGCCAAGGCCGGCGCCCGCTTCCTCGCCATTCCCTCGGCCTTCACGCGACCGACGGGCATGGCGCACTGGCACACGCTCTTGCGCGCCCGCGCCATCGAATCGCAGTCCTTCGTGTTCGCGGCGGCGCAGGGCGGGTCGCACGAGAACGGGCGCGAAACCTTCGGGCACAGCCTCATCGTGTCGCCGTGGGGCGAGCTTCTGGCCGAGGGCGGCGTTCAGCCTGCAGTCATCCTCGCCGATGTTGAATTGCAGCTTCTGGAGGATGTCCGCCGTCGGGTGCCCTCGCTCCAACACGACCGGGCCTTCGACGTCGTACACGCCGCGCAGGAAACGCCGGACAAGGTCGTGCCGTGATCAAATATCGCCTGCATTGCGCCGAGGGGCATGAGTTCGAGGCCTGGTTTGCCTCCAGCTCCGCCTACGACGCGCAGGCGCAGGGCCAGCAGGTGTGCTGCCCCGAGTGCGACGGCCGCGAGGTCGTCAAGGCCGTCATGGCGCCGAACGTGGCTCTGCGCGGCGCTGCCGAAGGCGCCGGCGAGGCGCAAGCCAGGGTGCCGACGGCCGCGCATCTGTTGCGCGAGTTCCGCCGCGCGCTGCTTGCCGATGCCGAGGACGTCGGCGGCCGCTTCCCGGAGGAAGCACGCAAGATCCACTACGGTGAGACGAAGCCGCGCGGCATTGCCGGCACGGCCTCGGGCGAGGAAGCGCAGGCGCTCATCGAGGAAGGCATCGAGATCCTGATGCTGCCGCCGCTGCCCGAGGAAGCCAACTAGCCTGTGAACTCATAAACGCGCCGTTGCACCATGGCTGAGTAGTCAGGCGCGAGCGGCCATCGCCTCGGGCAGACGCACGCAATTGTGCATTGTGGTGCAACGGCGGCTACACCCTATGCCTCATCTGTGATGGCAGGCCACCTCGCCACTGATCTAGGATCGTGGGACGCATTGCTCCGTGTACATGCAAGCGGGTCTCATGATGACACAGGCTGAACTCCTAGCCGCCGGGCGGGTTGCCGCGTCTCCGATCGAAGTCGAGATTGCCTCGGTTGCCACGGCTGTGCCGGAGCACGTGACCGGGCAGCAGGAGGTCGCTGAGCGCGCCCACAAGATCTATCCACAATATGCACGCCTCGACGCCCTCTATACCAACACGGGCATTGAGCGGCGCTATTCGGTCGAGCCGAAAGAATGGTACCTGCAGCCGCACACCTGGGAAGAACGAACGCGCTCCTATCAACGACACGCGCTCGACCTTCTCGAGAGAGTCGCGACGCAATCGGTGGCCGAGGCCGGGCTCGACGTGCGCGACATTGACACCATCGTCACCAACACCATCACCGGCCTTGCGATCCCGAGCCTCGAGGCCCGCCTCATGAACCGCCTCGGCTTCCGGCCGAATGCGGAGCGGCTGCCGATCTTCGGGTTGGGCTGCGGCGGGGGTGTCGCCGGTCTCGCCCGCGCGACGCGCATGGCGCAGGCGCGGCCTGGCTCCAACGTTCTGTTCTTGACCGTCGACCTGTGCTCGCTCTGCCTCCGCATCAACGATCCGAGCCTTACCATGTTCGTTGCGGCCGCGTTGTTCGGCGACGGAGCGGCCGGCGTCGTGCTGCGCAGCCCCGCTGGCGACCGAAGCGGCAAAGGTGGCCGAGCGCTCGCGCGCGTAGGTGGCATCGGCGAATACTCCTGGTCGAAGACCGAGCACATCATGGGCTGGGACATCACGAACGACGGCTTTGGCATCGTCTTGAGCCCCGAGCTGCCGAGCTTAATGCGCGAGCGACTAGGAGAGGCGCTGTTTCCGTTTCTCGCTCGCGAGGGGCTGTCGCTTCAGGACTTCGACGGCTTCCTACTGCACCCCGGCGGCAGTAAGGTGCTGCAGACCGCCGAGGATGCGCTCGGACTGTCGCGCGACCAGATCCGTTACTCGTGGATTGTCTTGAAGAGGTACGGCAACATGTCGTCAGCCACGGCGCTGTTCGTGCTCAAGGAAGCCTTGGCCGATGGCGCCGGCGGTCGCTTCTTGCTGGCGGCGTTCGGTCCCGGTTTTTCCGGCTACTTCGTCGTGCTTGAGCTCTAAGCGGGATGAGTATGTGCTTCACGTGTCCCCCCGCTCACCCCTGGTCGAGCGCGGCGAGCGTATAAAGCACCGCGGCCTTGGCGTCCTCGGTCTTGAATTTGGGCTCGGTGTTGCCGGGCGATTGCCAAGTGTAGCTGCGGCCGTCGAAGTGCCAAATACCGTGCACGTGCCCGGAGCGGTCGATGACGATGCCGCCGGCGGGTGCGCAGCTGAACGAGTAGCCCCGTGTCCTCAGCATGTCGTTGCGGCTCAAGAGGCCGAGCAAGTGACGATTCTCCGCTTTTCCCATGTGCCGATGACCCCCTCAGCAGGAAAGCTCAACGCGATACTGGTGCATTCCCAACCCCCCCGCCGACGGAGCGGCGGCTGCGCGCAGTTCAAGTCTCCTTGTCGCGACAACCAAAGAGTTGAAATGAATCAATGGCAATTTCAACTGTAAATCGGATCATTCGTTACTGAATCAATACTGGATGTCTTAAACAGCTGAACCGTGGTTCTGTTCCAAAACTTGACACTCATTAACCACGCGCCAGAGATGTTCTCATGGCGCGGCGGCGAGCGCCGCTAAGAATTGCTGCCGTCGCTGCCGTCACAACTCCATCATCTACCGGGCTTAGCCAGCACGATTCGCCTGGTGGACATTCGGGGATCGCATGAAGCTGACAATCGCCGCCGCTTGCGCCGGCGCGGTGCTGAGCGTGGCCGCGGTGCCGGCCGCGGCGCAGACCATCTATCCGATCGACCGTGCGCAGATCCTGACCGGCGCCGCCTTCGACTTGAAGGTCGAGTTCCCCGGCGCGCCGGCGCCCGCCGATGTGAGGGTGACGATCAACGGCGAGGACGCCGCCAAGGTGCTCGGCAGGCCGCCGCAGATCGTCGCCAACGAGGACGGCTTCGCGCAGACCGCCTATTGGATCCGCGGCGCGCATCTCGACGGCGCCGGCGCGTATAAGGTCGAGGCTGCGGCCGGCACCGCCCGCGTGGCCGTGACGTGGGAGGTGTTCGCGACGCCCGGCGGCCGCAAGGCCAAGAACGTCATCCTCTTCATCGGCGACGGCATGTCGATGGCGCATCGGACGGCGGCGCGCATCCTGTCGAAGGGCGTCACGGAAGGCCGCTACGGTGGCGAGCTCGCCATCGACGATATGCCCTACATGGCGCTCGTCTCCACCGCCGGCACCGACAGCGTCATTACCGACAGCGCCAACTCGATGACCGCCTACACCACCGGCCACAAAAGCTGCGTCAACGCCCTCGGCGTCTACTGCGCCAACAACAAGAGCTCGCTCGAGCACCCGAAGGTGGAGACGATCGCGGAGCTGGCCAAGCGCAAGCTCGGGCTCGCCGTCGGAGTGGTGACCGATACCGAGATCGAGGACGCAACGCCCGCCGGCATGGTCGCGCACACGCGGCTGCGCGCTGACTATCCGCATATCGTGCGCATGTTCTACGACGTGCAGCCCGACGTGATCATGGGCGGCGGCACGCCCTACTTCCTGCCCAAGAGCGATGCGAAGGGCAAGCGTCCCGACGAGGAGAACTACATCGCCAAGTTCGAGCAGGCGGGATACGCCTTCGCGACGACCGCGGCCGAGCTCAAGGCGGACGCGGCAAAGAGCGAGACGCGCAAGCTGCTCGGCCTCTTCAACGACGGCAACATGGACGGCGCTCTCGACCTCAAGTTCCTGAAGAAAGGCAGTGTGGCGAAGTTCCCCGATCAGCCGGATCTGGTCGAGGAGGTACGCGCGGCGCTGCAGATCCTGTCGCGCGGCGACACCGGCTTCGTGCTGATGGTCGAGGCTGGGCTCATCGACAAATTCAGCCACAACCTCGACTGGGAGCGCGCAGTCTACGACACCATCATGCTCGACGACGCGGTGCAGGTCGCCAAGGATTTCGCCGCCAACCGCAACGACACGCTGATCATCGTCGTGCCCGACCACGCCCATCCGATCTCGCTGATCGGCACCTACGACGACGCTGCGGGTACCACGCTGCGCGAGAGGCTGCAGGTGTATGCGGCGGCGAAGTTTCCCAACTACCCGCCGCCCGGCCCGGGAGGCTATCCGCCGTCGGTCGACGTATCGCGGCGCTTGGCGCTCGTGTTCGCCGCCTATCCCGATTATTGCGATGCCGGCAAGCCGAGCCTCGCGGGCCCCAAGGATCTCGCCAAGGCCTCGCCGAACGAGGTCTATTGCGCGCCGGGCACCGCGCTGCGGGTGGGGAATCTTTCCATTTTCGCGCACGCCGGCGTGCACTCGGGCGACGACGTCGTGCTCACCGCCACCGGCCCCGGCGCGGAGCTGTTCCACGGGCACATCGACAACACGATGGTGTTCCGCGCCATGGCGCTGGCGCTCGGGCTTGGTAAATAGCCGCCGGGCGACCCCGGCTTGTGCACACCGACATGCATGGGGACAGGCGGGG
>Ga0209415_10016205_pt1 | contig 11999 bp, 12 predicted proteins | sample PeaSoiSIISIP2007_FD_187696 | JGI IMG/M metagenome (GOLD analysis project Ga0209415, IMG submission 187696) | Peat soil microbial communities from Weissenstadt, Germany - SII-SIP-2007 (SPAdes) (version 2) | ecosystem: Environmental > Terrestrial > Soil > Wetlands > Peat | place: Germany... | reverse complement strand
TTCGAGATCGGCGATCCCCAGAACGTGGCCGATCTCGCGATCTTCCTCATCGTCGCGATCGTGACCAGCCACTACACAGCGCTGCTCAGACGAATGGACCGATCCGACCGACATCGTCGGCGCCGCCGTCAAGCAGAAGGGGGCGCGGCTTGCCGGTCACCGCCTCGAGCTTGCGGTCGCTCCTGATCTTCCGCTGGTCAAGGTGAACTCCGTGCTGGTCGAGCAGGCCCTTGGGCAGGTGCTGGAGAACGCCGCCAAATATTCTCCGGCCGGCTCGACGATCAGGATTTCGGCGCGCGCCGAGCAGGATCGCGTCGTGCTGGCGGTCACCGATCAGGGCGCGGGCTTGACCGAGGACGAAAGACGGCAGATCGGCCAGCGGTCGTTTCGCGGTGCCCGCCATCTCCACCACGTGCCGGGCGCGGGGCTCGGCTTGTGGATCGCCGATACGTTTGTCGTCACCAATGGCGGAACGCTCGATGCCGAAAGCCCCGGCCCCGGGCTCGGCACCACGGTCTCGATCCGCCTGCCCGCTGCCGCAGCGAGCGAGGGCGCCGCCGAAGCGATGTCGTGATTTATTTGCGCGTCTGCTTGAAGTAGCGCAAATCCGGCGGCGGCTGTTCCTTGCGGGTCGGCATCAGATTGCCATCAGCGCCCCGGTAGTAGGTTTCATTGCCGATCTTGATCAACTCGTTGTCGGTCGAGCAGTTGTCCTCGGGCCAGTCCAGGAACTGCCCCGGCAGGCGGCGATAGGTCTTAGATACCGTCCACGGGCGCGTGAACGCGTGGTCTTCGAGCGTGATCTCGTCGTGCAGCAGCGCCGGATTGGCATTGTCGAAGAAGATGCGCTCCTTGATGACCGATTCATTGTCCGCGTGGGTCGGCATGCCGGCCGGATCGAGCGGGCGGGGGCCCTTGAGGTAGCGGGTCTCGACCTCCAGCACGTTGAAATGGCCGTCGCCCTTCTCGTCGATCCATTTGCCGATCGAGTAGCCGAGGAAGCTCGGCTCGACGTTCTTCGGCCAGTCGCGCCCGTCGGTGTAGATGCGGCGATGGGAATCGATGACATGGTCGATCAGGATGTAGGTGACCTCCGGCAGCACCACGATTTCCATCGGCCGGTAGAGCGTCATCATCGCCGGCATGCCGGGCGGCAGGCACTCGCCGCCGGTGTGCCAGTTGCCCTGGCCGCCGTTCGCCTGATCGGCGAGGCTCGCTTCCAACACCTTCTGGTATTCGGGCGTGAGCGGCGCCTGCTGGCCGAGGCCCCAGGGCTTGGTCGGATCGTAGGCCGGCTGGCCGCCGACGCCGCGGATGCGGACCGCGACCCACTGGCCGCTGAGGTCGGGATATTTGGCGTCATCGAACGCCTGCGCGCTCATCGATGTGGTGAGCAGCGCTGCAAGAACTGCGGCGCCGATCGCGCTTCGGTAAAGCATCATTTTTTTTCTCCCTTCAGCCTCAGTGCCACGGCTCCATGGCGCTCTTGCGCAGTAGCGGGCCGGCGTCCGCCGAGACGATGTAGTTGAGGAACGCCCTTGCGAGCTCCTTTTCCTTCGACACCGCGAGGACGGCGGCCGCGAACCGGACGGTTTCCTGCAGTTCCTTCGGCAGCGGGCCGACGTAATCGGCGCCTTCGACCGGAACGATGACGTTGATCTGCTGCAGCCCGACCTCGACTTCGCCTTTCGCCACCACCTCGGCGACCGGAAGGCCGTCGATGAACCTGGTCCTGGCCTTGAGCTGGTCGGCGATGCCGAGCTTCTCCATCACCTTCGCGGCGATGTTGCCGCTGCCGCCGCGCGAATAGCCGATCGACTTCGCATTGAGCATCGAGGCCTTGAAGGCCTCCACGGTGCCGATGTCGGGGCGTGCCGCGCCGGCCTTCACGGCGACGCCGACCCCGGCCTGGGCGAAGTTGGTCTTGGTGCCCTCGACCATCTTGCCCTGCTTGATATAGGTGTCGATCTGGTCGGGTTGCAGCGCCGCAATGTCGGCCGGGGCCCCGGTGCTGATCTTCTCGTTGAGGATGGGGGTCGGCTCGAACCTGACCGTGACCTTGTGGCCGGTCAGCTTCTCGTAGGCCGGTGCGAGGTCGCGCACGCCCGATACCACTCCCATGCCGGCCAGAACGGTGATTTCGCCGGCTTGGCTCGGCACCGCAATCATGACCACCAGCATCCCGGCGGCGCCCGCCATCGTCGACCACTTCGTCATGACATCCTCCAAGTATCACTCGCCGCCCGGAAGCTACGCGTTCCTCACATCGGCTTGTTGACTTCGTCCGGCGCGCCCGCCGGGACCGGATAGCGGTCGACCACGAACAGCATGGTGAGGCCGGTGAAGTGCCCGATGGTCCCCACCGTCTCGACGATGCCGCGCTCGCCGACCAGCGCCACCATGGCCTTGAAGTTGGCGTCGCTCACCTGACGGGTGGTCAGGAGCTGCGTGGTGAAATCATACATGGTGGCCTCGTCCGCCGACATATTGGCGGGCCGCTCGCCGGCCGCCATGGCGGCGATGAAGGCGGGGCTCACGCCGGCGTCGAGCGCCTGCTGGCGGTGCGAGTACCACACGTATTGGCCGCCCCAATAGCGCGCCGTCAGCATGGTGGCGATTTCCTTGAGCTTGCGCGGCATCGGCGCCTTGAAGCGCAGGTAGTCGCTGTAGGGTTGCGACAGCTCCGCCATCTGGGGGCTGCGCAGGTAGATGTTGAACGGGCCGGTTTCCGGCTTGCGGCCGCGGGCGAGCTCCTTGTCGGCGAAGGCGCGCTGGTCGGGCGTGAGCTCGTCATAGCTCAGCGGCTTGAAGCGGTTGCCGCGGGTGTTGAATTCGGGCGCTGCGGTGGCCACCACCGCGGCACCGATCGCGGCGCCGGCGACGCCGGCCATCATCAGCTTTGCGAGCATATTTGCGGTCATGTCGGTTCCTCCCAGGCTGTTGCCGGAAGCCTATGCGAAGCCGGTCGCTCCCGCCAGGGCATAAACAGGCGATCGGGCGAGAGCGGCGCGGACAAACAGGAGGCTAGAATTCGAGCGTCGCCACATCGGCGACATTCTCGATATCGAGCAAGCTTTGCAGCAAGGTGTCGGCGCGCTTTGCGGCGCCGGTCAGTTTCTTGAACTTCGCCGCTACCTCGTCGATCGACATCGGCGTCTCGGGACAGCCGCGGAAACTGTCCGCTTTGCCGGCGACGTTGCGGCCATCGCGCAGCATCACCGAGAGGTCGGCGCCCCAGCCGGGCGCATCGCCGGCGGTGAGCTCGATGCGGGCGGCGAGATCGAGGATGCCGGCATCGTGCACGCAATCCTCCGCGAAGGCCGTGGGGTCGTCGGGGTCGCGCCAGGCCGCGACCGCGAGCGAGAACGGCACGCTGTATTGGCCGAGCATGACATCGGCCGGGCGGCGCTCGTTGTGGTGGGATGCGACCTTGGCCGAGGCGATGATCTTCATCGCGGCGATGTCCGCGGCGGCGAAACGGTGCTTTGCCATCAAGGCGCGCAGCACCTCGATCGGCGCCTGCGCGGTGACGTGGCATGCATAGCGCTTGATGCAGAGCTTCGTGATCTCGAAGAACGCCCCGAGCCTTGCCGTCAGCAGGGCCGGCTCGGCGCGCGAGCAGAACGCTTCGAGGATGCCGAACTTGCCGTCGAGGATCGAGCGCGGCCCCTCATAGCCGCGCGCCGCCAGCATGGCGGCCAGCACGCCGCTTTCGGCGGCGCGGCCGAGGTGCAGCCGCTTGACCATGCCGCCCGATCCGCCCGTGTGGCTCGCCGCGAAAGCCAGAAGCCCGCCCGTGCAGGAGCCCGCGATGCCGAGCGCCGCCGCCAGCCGGTCGGCCGAAAGCCCCAGCAGGCGTCCGCTCGCCACCGCCGATCCGAACGGCCCGACGATGCCGGGGGCGTGGAATCCGGCGAGCTCCGGGGTGTGCAATGTCGCGGCGCCGATACGGAAGCTCGCCTCGCAGCCGGCCACGATCGCGGCGATCACGTCGCGCCCGCCGCGCCCTTCGGCTTGTGCTACCGCGAAGGCGGGCAGCGCCACGGTGGCGCCCGGATGCGCGCCGACGCCCGGCTTGCGCAGGCTGTCGAGCTCGAAGGCGTGGGCGAAGGTGCCGAACGCCAATGCCGCCTGGCGCGGGTCGAGCCGCCGGTCGAGGCCCGGCACCGCGCAGCGGCCGGTCGCCCCGGATGCGGCGATCAGATCAATGACGGCGCGCGACCACGGAAAGCCGGCGCCGAAGATCGCGCAGGCGACGGCATCGATCAGGCACAGCTTGGCGTTGAGCACGGCCTCGGGGGGCAAGTCCTCATAGCGCAACTCGACCGCATAGGCCGCGAGCCGGTCGGCCGCGGCGCGCGTGCGGGTCTCATGCGTCGCGGGATTCATCGCGGGATTCATGGCGCCTTCCCCATTCCATTGCCGGGCTCGTTTCTGCTATCGTGGTCACCCAACAAAGTCTGGAGGAAAGCACATGGATCGTCGATCGATTTTCAAGATCAGCGTCGCCGCATTGGCGGCCGCGCCGTTGTTCGGCCGCAAGGCGGCCGCCGCAGTCGAGAAGAAGCAGCACAAGCTCGTCGTTCATGTCGACCAGAACGATCCCGCCGTGATGCGGCTGGCGCTCGGCAATTCGCGCAATTGCCACGAGCTGTACACCGCGATGGGCGAAGAAGTCGCGATCGAAATCGTCTGCTACAGCCAGGGCCTTCACATGCTGCGCGACGACACCTCGCCGGTGAAGGACGAAATCCGCCAGACGCGCGAGAAGGTGCCGCAAATCGCCTTCGGCGCCTGCAACAACACCAAGCGCGCCATGGAGAGGACCGAAGGCAAGACCATCCCGATCATCCAGGAAGCGGTGGTCGTTCCGGCCGGCATCGTCCGGCTCGTCGAACTGCAGGAGCAGGGCTACAAGTACGCCAAGCCGTAAGGCGGGCGACGCGGCGGCTACTTCTTCGCCGCCGCCAACTCCCTCACCTTGGCGCGGATAGCATCGAACGGCCCGTACTTGTGCAGCTCGGCCGGGAAGCCGTCCGCATACGGGCCGTAGGGCGAGTCGACCGGCTTCTGCAGCTTGTTGGGAAAATCCTTGTCGAGATTGGATTTGACCGGCCGCTCGTGGCTGTTCACGTAGGCCGCGACGTCGTAGGCGTCCGCATCGGACAGAACCGGTTTGTCGAAAGTGGTCCCCAGCGGCATGTTGTGGCGCACGAAGGCGGCCGACGTCAAAATCCGCGTCATGCCGGCGCCGTTGTTGAAGCTGTCCGGCCCCACCAGCGGCGGAAACTGATAGCCGGCGCCGGTCGCGGCGCGCTGGCCGAGCCCGTCCTTGCCGTGGCACAGCGCACAGGTATCGGCAAACACCTTGGCGCCGTGATCGAGATCGGCCGCGCGCCCGGGCTCCTTCACGTTCTTGGTGCCGGCGCCGACGAGCTTGGCGCCGTCCGGAATCCCGTTCGAGAGCCATTTCATGTAGGCGAGGTAGGCCTTCATCTCCGGGCCGTCGAGCGGCAGCGCGCGACCGTTCATGCTGCGGTCCATGCAGCCATTGATGCGCTCTTCCAGGGTGCCGATCTCGCCCTCGCGTCCGCGATACTGCGGGAACTGGCCCCACACGCCGACCAGCGGCACCGCATAAGGCTGGGTGCCGGCGTTGAGGTGGCAGTTCTGACAGGTGAGGTTGTTGCCCGAAAAGCGCTTGGCCGGATCGGCCACCGACGGGCCGATCTGGTTCGCCGTATCGGTGATGAGGGCATAGCCGTATTTGACGAGCTTGCCGAACGGGTCGTCCCCGACCGACTTGATGCTTGGCGCCGTCCACGTGGCGAGATCGATTTGCGGCACATCCGCGGCGGGCGCATCGTGGCTCATTCCGGTCGCGAGCACCGCCGCGACGACTGCTGCGATCAGGCCAAGATGGAGTTTCATTTGCGCGTTCCCTCGACGATCGGCTATTGGCACCAGAATGTGCGGTTTTGGCGGCGTCCGCAAGAGAGGCCCCAACCAGGCGGGCGACATGCCTACACCCCTCAGGGAGGGAAACGGAGCCAAGATGACGGTTAACATGATCATGACCGGCGACGTCAATCTGATGAACGTCGCCGACCCCGGCGTGCCGTTCGCCAGGGTGGCGGAGGAGTTCCGCGCGACCGACGTGGTGTTCAGCAATCTGGAATGCTGCCTTTACGAAGCGCCGCGCGGGCACTCGGTCAGCAACGAGGGCTTCTTCGCCGATCCGAAAGCCGGCAAGGCGCTTTCCCTCGCCGGCATACAGGTGGTCGGCATCGCCAACAACGTGCACTACGGAGAAGCCGCCATCCTGTCGTCGATCGCGCGGCTCGACGAGCTCGGCGTGCTGCATACCGGCGCCGGCGCCGACCTTGCGGCCGCGCGGGCGCCGATCGTGGTTGCCAGCAACGGCATCCGCTACGGCTTCCTGCAGCGCAGCTCGGTCTACTGGCCGACCAACCACGAGGCCCAGAAGGACGCCGCCGGCATCGCGGTGATCCGCGGCCACACCGCCTATCATGTGCCGGTGTTCAAGACCCGCGTCGGGGTGCCGCCCCCCAACCGGCCGGGCGTCGCGCCGCAGATCATCACCTGGGCGGATCCCGAATATCTGGGCTGGTTCCGCGACGACATCGCGGCGTTGCGCTTACGCGCCGACGTGGTGGTGGCGTCGTGCCACTGGGGGCTCGGCAAGGAGGTCCTCCAATACATGACGGAAATCGCCCATGCGGCGATCGACGCCGGCGCCGACATCGTGATCGGCCACGGGCCGCATTATTCGCTGCCGGTCGAGGTCTACAAAGGCAAGCCGATCTTCTACGGGCTGGGCAGCTTCTCGTTCCACACCGGCCATGGCGGACGGCGGCACGACCACTGGGTCGGCATGATGGCGCGCGTCGGCGCCAGCCGGAATGGCGTCGAAGCCGCGACGTTCCAGTTCGTGCGGCACAATGATCGCAACGAAACTTACCTGTGCCCGCTCGCCGACGAGGCGGAGGCGTTCGCAGAGATCACCAAGGCCAGCGCGTCGTACGGCACGAGGTTTACGCCTGAAGGCGACCAACTGCGGGTGGAGCTGAAGCCCTGACGTGGCGCGCTACAGGGTCCCGATGGCTCTGATCTCATTGAGATTTTTGCGTTGGGGTACTTGTCCAATGGGTAAAAAGTGAACATTCTGTCCCTGGAACATTCGGTCACCAGGAAAATGCCGTATCAAATGCCGGTGCAACGATGAACCGCGGCCAGCCTGACCTCGGTCCGGAGGGGGAAGGCGCCGGCGCCGCGCAGGCTACCGACTACCTGGAGGTCGTCCACACGGCGCTCGCGGGCCTCAGCCGCTGCACGCCCGAGGCGCGACACGACGCCTACGCGCGGGTCAGGGAGGTCGTGCACCGCCATCTCGGGCTCAGCGGGATGGCGAAGCCGCTCGCCGATCTCGAACGGCTTGCCCTCGATCTCGCCATCCGGAATGTCGAGCAGCAATGGCGCGCGCGCGAGAGCGCCGAATTGGCTGCTCGGGAGGTGAGGGCGCAGCGGCCGCCACCGCGGATCGCAGACCTGGGGTCCGTGGGGCCGGCAGCTCCGCAAGAGGCCTTGCGGCGAATCACCTTACCACCGCTACGCGTACGGCAGCACCCGATGGTGCGGAGGTTGCTGTCCCCGATCGGTCTCACGGTCGCGCTGCCGGTCGTCGGAGCGATAATCCTCGTCGTCTATCTGCTCGGCAATGACATTTCGTTTTGGGGTGCGGATACGTCGGAGCGGCTGGGCGCGATGGGGCAGACGGTTGCGGGCCCCGCCTCGCAGCAGCTGCAATCCGTCGCGCTGCCGGCTAAATCCGCCGATGCGGCGTCCGATCGTCCGACCCGGGTTCGTCCCGTCCGGGCCGATTTCGCCGCCAAGCCCTGAGCTAGTTTCCAGCCTTCGGCGGCATTCGCTCCGCGACCGGCGGCAGGAAGCGATCCGTATACACGGTCGCCGGATCGGGGCTGTTCGGCAGCGCATAGGCGGCGACGACGGAATCGATCGTCTGCTTCAGCTTCTCCGGCGTCACCGAGCTCAAGCCCTCCTTCGCGACGTGGGGTGTGTTGGTCAGCCCAAGTGCCAGGTCGAGCCGGATTTTCTCGATGTCCATCTTCATCATTGGATCGCGCCCCTTGAGGAGGTCGAGCGCCTTCTGGGGCGCCGCGATGGTATCGCGGGTCCCCTGGTTCAACGCCTTCACCACGGCGCGCGTGGTCTCCGGGTTCTCGTCGGCGAATTTCTTGCGCGTCACCAGCGCGAGGCCGTACATGTCGGCGCCGAAGTCAGAGTATTTCAGCACGAACAGGTCATCCATGGTGAAGCCCATTTCCAGGATGGCCGGGACGTTGGAGTTGGTGAAGCCGCCGGTGCCGTCGACGTCGCCGCGCTTGAACATGGCGCCGAACAACTGCGGCTGCACGGAGACCCAGTTCACCTTGACGTTTTCCGCATGCGCCGCCTTGAGCAGGATCGATGCCGTGTCGTGCACCGCGATGCCGGGGCCGCCGGCGATCTTCTTCCCGTCGAGGTCGGCCGGCGTGCGAATGCCGGCGGACTTGCGGGTGATGAAGGCGAGCGGCGTTGCGTCGAAGCTCACATAGACGGCGATCAGCGGCGCCGTAGGATTCTTCGCGTTGAACAGGATCATGGACGGCATATCGACCCAGCCGAACTGGTAGGCGCCGCTGCCGACGACGACCGCCACATTGGTGGCGCCATTGCCCTTGTCGATGGCGTCGATGATGACGCCGCCGTCCTTGAAGTAACCCTTCTCCTGCGCGACGAAGAATGGCGCATGGGTGCCCTGGACGATCCAGTCGAGCGAGATCTTGACGTTCTTGACCTCAGCCCGGGCGGACGAGATGGCGCCAGCCGCGATCAGGAGCGAAGCGACAGCGCGGAAAGAACCGCCGATCATGAGCATCTCCATCCGTTTTGGTGTAGCCCGGATGGAGCGAAGCGAAATCCGGGGCCGGCCATGCTGTTGCGAGACCTTCCCCGCATTGCGCTTCGCTCCATGCGGGCTACAGTCCAAATCGTAGCACGTTTCATGCCACCCAGGAGGACCGTTGATGCTCAAGCTTCCCGGCCACGCGCGCTATGCCTATTCGCCGATCGTCAAGCGGCCGGACTATACGTGGCCCGGCGGCAAGCGGCTCGCGTTCTACATCGCGCTCAACATCGAGCACTTCGCCTTCCAGGCGGGGCTCGGCATGGACCCGGTGCGCAGCGGCCAGCAGACCACGCGCAACTGGGCGTGGCGCGACTATGGCAACCGCATCGGCAACTGGCGCCTGTTCGAGATCCTCGACGAGCTCAAGCTGCCGGCCACCATCCTGCTCAACAGCGCGGTGTGCTACAACTACCCGGAAATCGTCGACAAGATCAAAGCGCGCGGCGACGACGTGCTGGGCCACGGCCGCACCAATGCCGAGCTGTTGCGCGGCATGTGGGAAGACGACGAGCGGCGCGCCATCGAGGAGTGCACCGAGGTCATCGAGAAGCACGTCGGCGTGCGGCCGACCGGATGGATGGGCCCGGGCGCGCTCGAATCGAACGTGACGCCGGACCTCCTCCGGGAAACCGGCTACACGCACCTCCTCGATTGGCCGGTCGACGACCAGCCGATCTGGATGCAGACCCGCGCCGGGCCGCTCCTCTCGGTGCCGTACCCGATGGAGCTCAACGATGCCGGCACGCTGGCACATCGCGACCACACCGGGCGCGAGTTCGCCGACATGATCGTCGATCAGTTCGAGGAACTGCTCGAGCAGTCCGAGCGGGCGCCGCTGGTGTTCGCGCTGGCGCTGCACGGCTTCATCGTCGGCCAGCCGTTCCGCCTGCGCCCGCTGCGCCAGGCCATCCGCCACTGCGTCGAGCACAAGGGCCGCGACCGCGTGTGGTACACCCGGGCCGGCGAGATCGCGAAGTACTGCTTCGCGATGCCGAAGGGGATCATTCCGGGGAGCTGAACGCTTTCACCTCGCCCCGCTTGCGGGGAGAGGTCGGCGCGCGCTTGCGCGCCGGGTGAGGGGGCTCTCCGCGAGTCGGAACTTCGTGGATAGAGCCCCTCACCCCGACCCTCTCCCCGCAAGCGGGGCGAGGGAGAAGACACCTACCGCCGCGCCTGCGCGCCGAACTCCACCGTCTCTTCGGGCGGCGGCAGGCCGAGCAGCTTCGCCGGGTTGGACTTGTACATGAGGTCGAGCTCGCGCTGCGTGATGCCGTGGGCGCGCAGGCCGCGGGCGGCGAGCGCGAGGCAGTCGGTCGGATAAACGTTGCCGGTCTGGCCGCAATCGGTCGAGATGATGATGTGCTCGGCTCCGACCTTGCGGATCAGGTTCGCGGCGGCGGTCCGGCCGGCGTCGGTCTTGTAGACGTTCGAGGCCGTGATCTCGATGAAGGCGCCGAGCTTGGCGGCGTCCGGCAACTGCGGAATGTCGCCGGGATGGGTGAGGAGAACGTTCAGGCCCTGGCTGCGTCCTTCACGGGCGAGCAGCAGGTGCTCCTCGGGCGTGGCGTGCCCGGTCGCCAGCACCATGCGGCCGTTGCTGTCCACGGTTCTAATCTTGGCGAGCACGCCGATGAGCTGCTTCACCTCGGGCAACAGCTCGCCGTTCTTCGATACCGCGATGTAGGGCGGGGTGCCTTGCGGCATCATCAGCATCCATGGCCGGCTCTGCTCGAGAGCCTTCGGTTCCATGCTGCCGGGCCGCGTCGTCGCCGTGATCGAATCCCGCGTCGGCATCTCGAAGATGCGGCCCCAGCCGCCCTTGATCTGGGTGTAGTGCTCCAGCGCCGCGACGTTGATGCCGCCGGTGGCGTAGTTCGAGGCCATGCGGCCGAACACCTCGAATGTCGGCGCGAAGTGTTTGCGCACCAGATAGGCGGCACCCGCCGAGCCGGCATCCTGATGGGTCTTGAACACGAATCCGCGCATGCCGCGGGATTTGGCGATGGTGACGGCGTCGATGATGTCGAGCGCCCGGATCACCCCGCCGGTCCCGGGTGCGTCCGGATCGACGTGCATGTGGACGTCGATGGCGCCGATCAGCGCCGGATCGGTGAGGCCGAGATCGACCGGCCCGCGCATCGGGTCGACCTTCCAGTCGTCGAGCTCTGCGGCCTTGGTCAGTCCCTGTCCGGCTTGCTGACTGGCTTCCTGGCCGCGGCTGGTGCCGTAGGTGCCCAGCACGATGCCCAGCGGGATCGCGATCGCCGCGAGCCCCAGCATTCCGAACATGCGCGATTTCTCGGTGAAACGCTTCATCACGATCCTCCCTGCCGTTCCGGCGCGGCCTGTCGTTGCGGCCCGGCCTTTGGGGCCGGGCGAACTGAACAACCGCACTATACACCTCTCGTCGTCGAGGGTCTTCGCTTTGAGCACCAGCGACGCTCATGTTAGGCTCGTTCGCCCGGGTTGGCGCGCCGCAGTCGGCGCGGCCGAAGGACCTTCATCATGGCCACGACCGACTCCATCGAAGCGCGCGGCGGCGCGCCCGCGGCAAGCCGGCGCAAGCTTCCGCTCCACCAGCGCAGGGCGTTCCGGCGCGTGCTGCCCTGGATCGTCATCGTGGCGATCTTCGCGTCCTGGGAGCTGGTGGTGCGGGCGTTCGACATCGAGCAGTTCGTGCTGCCGGCGCCGAGCGCCGTGTTCGCCTCGGCGTGGGAGTGGCGCTGGCCGATCCTGGAGAACGCATGGCAGACCTTCATGACCACGGCGGTCGGCTTCTTCTTCGCCGTGATCTTCGGCCTCGTCACCGGTGTCGCGATCGGCTCCTCGTCGCTCATCTATGACGGCTTCTATCCGGCCCTCGTCGGCTTCAACTCGATCCCCAAGGTCGCTGTCATCCCTATCCTGGTGATCTGGTTCGGGGTCGGCACCGTGCCGGCCATCATCACGGCGTTCCTGATCTCGTTCTTCCCGATCCTCGTCAACGTCGCGGCCGGCATCGCGACCGTCG
>Ga0209415_10016203_pt1 | contig 12001 bp, 11 predicted proteins | sample PeaSoiSIISIP2007_FD_187696 | JGI IMG/M metagenome (GOLD analysis project Ga0209415, IMG submission 187696) | Peat soil microbial communities from Weissenstadt, Germany - SII-SIP-2007 (SPAdes) (version 2) | ecosystem: Environmental > Terrestrial > Soil > Wetlands > Peat | place: Germany... | reverse complement strand
ATCTTCATGATGGCCACCACCCAGCCCGAGGATATTCCCCAGACCATCCGCTCGCGCTGCCAGCACTTCAGTTTTCGCGCCGTGAAGTTCGAAGACATCATGGGCCAACTCCGCGACATCGTCACCAAAGAAAAGATCCCCGCGGACGACGATGCCTTGGCCCTGCTGGCGGAAGCCGGCGACGGCTCGCTGCGTGACGCACTCTCCATTCTCGACCAGGCCATCGCTTCCACCTCCGATCACCTGACCCTCGATTCGGTTCGCAGCCTGATAGGGTCGGCTCCGGCGGCCGCGCTCGAAACGGTAATGCAGGCAGTCGCCGAAAGTGCCAGCGATAGGATTCTCGTGCTGGTCGACGAACTGATCGGCGAAGGTCACAGCCCCACGCATTTCGCGCGTCAACTGCTGCGCTTCCTGCGCAACGTCACCGTAGCCAAGATCGCTGGCAAAGACTCGCCGCTGCTGCAGATCTCCTCCGATGAGCGCGCCCGCGTCGCTCGCATCGCCGACCTGTTCGGCGAGGAGGACCTGGCCCGCCATTTGCAAATTATGCTGCGCACCCATGGAGAACTAGGGTACCGGCAAGAGCAGCGTTTCCATCTCGAACTGGGTCTGCTGAAAATGGCGCATGCACAGCGTCTGCTGCCCATCGAGCAATTGCTGAGCGGCGCGGCGCCCGTTGCCACCAGTCCACCGCGGCCGGAGATAGTGAAGACCATGTCTGCACCGGCGGACATTCGACGCAACGAATCTCTTCCCTCCTCTACCATGACGCGATCGAATTCGGTGTCGCCGTTTGCGGCCGACTCCGCACGCAAAGGCACACCCAAGGCAGAGTCATCGCCAAACACTGCGATGAGCCTCGCCAGTGGGTCCGGCGCGAACGTAGTCATCATGGGATCGGCCGCGCCGGCTGTCGAAGAGTTTTCGCTGGAAGCCGATCCGCAGCCAGTCGAGCGCACCCAATTAAAGGCCGATGTAAAGGCCGATGTAAAGACGGAAGCGAGGGCCGAAGCCACCGCCGACTCTCTCCGGGCCGCCGTTCTCAACGCATTGGCCAACCAGCAAATGCTGGTTTCGATTCTGGAAAGCGCCGAGTGGAGCCTGAATGGCAACACGTTGATCGCAAGCGCGGCGGCGTCGAGCACCATGATCGAAATGTCCTTCACCGCCGACGCTCGCCGTATAGCCAGTGCAGCCGCCAGCGGTCTGGCCGGCAAGCCGATCAAGGTGCAAGTCGAGTCCGCCGGATCCGCCAGATCGGCACAGCCGGCTTCCGCTCCTCCCCGGCCGTCCAACGGAAGCGCCCGCAGCCGGGCCGAACAAGATCCGATCGTGCAACGCATGAAAGAAAAATTCGGCGCCGAAATCCGCACCGTGATCGATTACCGGGAGAAAGGATAACGCCATCGGTTGATCGGATCATCGGGTCATCGGGTGATCGAGAATCAAAAGCAAATGCGTTTGTCCTTCAGATCACCCGATGACCCGATCACCCGATTGGTCTTCTTATGTCCGGATTCAATTTGCAAGAGTTAATGTCGCAGGCCAAACAGCACTACGAAACGCTGCAGAAAAAGATGGAGCAAACCGTGGTCGAGGCCTCGGCCGGCGGCGGCACCGTCACCGTCAAAATGGATGGCCGCAAGCAGGTGCTCGCCATCAAGATCGATCCCGAAGCCGTGAAAGCCGGAGATGTCGAGATGCTCCAGGACCTGGTGATGGCCGCCCTCAACGAAGCTAGCCGCAAGGTCGATCAGGCAATGCAATCCAGCGTAGGCGGAATGCTCGGCGGACTGGGAGGGATCATCGGGTGATCGAAATTCAAGAGCAAGAGCATTTGCCCCTCAGATCACCCGACGGCCCGATCACCCGATGACCAGATGGTTTCCCTATGTCTAAATTTGCCGAACCGATGACCCGTCTCATCGATGAACTCAAAAAGCTGCCGGGAATCGGCAGCAAGAGCGCGCAGCGCCTCGCCTTTCATATCCTGCGCGCCAGCGCGGACGATGCCGAAGCCCTGGCCTCCGCCGTTCGCGACGTCAAGGCCAAACTGCGTCTGTGCTCCATCTGCAACAACATCACTGACGTCGATCCCTGTGTTTACTGCAGCAGTCCTACCCGCAATCAAAAAACAATCTGCGTAGTCGAGGAGCCGACCAACATAGCCGCGGTCGAGAAGACGCGCCATTTTAACGGCGTCTACCACGTGCTCCACGGCTCGATTTCGCCCTTGCACGGCGTAGGGCCCGAACAGCTGCGTATAGGAAATTTACTGACCCGCGTCGGTCACGGCGAAATCGAAGAAGTGATCCTCGCCACCAATCCCACGGTTGAGGGAGAAGCCACCGCTACCTACCTCGCCCAGCAGTTAAAGCGGCAGGGACTCCGCATAACCCGTATCGCCATGGGCATTCCCGTAGGCAGCGACATCGAATACACCGACGAAGTCACCATGCTTAAAGCCATGGAAGGCCGCCGCGAAATGTAGCGTTACTCCGGGGCAGGGCCACGTGCCTTACGCTTCATTGCAAGTCCAGTTCAGGCTCCCAAGGGTGTTCCTTCGACCGCCCTTGACGCCGTTCCCTACCGGACACTGTGCAACACTTTGAAGCGCTCCCCTGCCAGAAACCCTGTACAAACGGATTAGCCCAGCGAAACACAGATTGGAAAACTACTGTTATTTCTTTAACTTGTAGTCATAATTGAAACCATCGCATGGATCTAGCCATTGGCCCCACAGTTGCTCCTTCGCTCTCGTCCTCGCTCCTTGGCACTATTTTGCTGGCGCGAGACGCAGAAGCGGACGCGAACCGCGCCTGCGTAAAAATCTCCAAAGCCAGCCAGCGCTTGGCTGCGATGTAACCGCATCTCAGCCGACGCTCTCGAAACCGGGCTAACCGCCCGGTTTCCTTTTGCCCGCGCAGAACCCAACTCGCGCCGCTCATCCCAAATACCTCGCTGGATTAGTCGCCCGCGGTTCTCAGCACGAATTCGTTGGGTTCTTCTTCCCGGGCCACCAGTCCTTCCGGCAGCTGGCCCCGGTTGTATTCCGCCATGCGGTTTTTCCATTTGAGAAAATCGGTAATGCTCTCCGGCTCAATACGAATCTCCACCCTCCGCAAACTGGCCAGCAAAAGATTCATCTCGTTCTCGAACCCGATCGCGGACCGCAGCTTTTTCGCCGACGCCTTCGCCCGCTCAATCTCCCGGCCGCACACCTCCAGCAACCCCCAACCCTCGGGAAGCTCCTCGATCCGTATCAAACCCCGGGGCGCCAGGTAATATCGCTCGCAGCCAACGCCGATCTCCGGCTTTTGCCGAAAAGGCTTGTCGCGATCCGCTAGAAAATCCGCGCGCGACACCTTGCCCTCAACCAGCACCGAGTGGCACGCCTTTTTCCACCCGATCGCGTCCGGCATCTCGCCACTCGCGCAAGCCTGCTCGCTCAACACCACTCCGCAGCGATAGCTTCGCAGCCACCGTACCGCCATCAAAACCAATTTTGCGTGAGTCACCAGATAAGTTTGGTAGGAGAAGGCCTTCCTGAGAAGTGTCAGAACAGCTTCAGGCCAGACTCCGCAGCCCCCGGACTACCACCGGCCGCCGCAGCACCGTTTCCAGCAGGTGCCGAGCTGCGGCCACGCCTTCCGCCGAGCGCTCCAGCGCCGAGTATCCCGCGGACCGCACCACCACGAAGCGATCCTGCAACCCAACCTCCAATTGCGGACCGTGTGCGCCGCCGTCGCGCCCATGCCGCAAGTCCAGCGCATTCGCCAAACGCAAAACGCCCGCCAGTTCCATAGCGATGGCTCGATCCGCCAGCGCCAGCCCCTGCATGGTTTTTCTCCGCGGACCAGGCAGCGCCCCGCGATGATACCGGGCCACCACCGCTGCCATTTCCAGTTCGCGCGCACTCCACCCCAAAGGCCGAGCCAGCCCGCGGATCATCCGGTAAGAATCTTTCTGATGATTGTCCGAGCCCTTCGCTTTTCCCACATCATGCATAAGCGCCGCCGCTTGCAGCACCGCGCGCCCGTCGCCATCAACCTCCGCAGCCGCCGAGTTCGCAGACCGGCCGACCGCCGTCAGCAACCCGGCGCTCTTCAACCCGTCATATAGCAGAAGCGCCAACTGCGCCACGCGCTGCGAATGCAAGAAATCGGGGTCAAGATATCCCGCCCACGTACGAAGCCGGCTCATCGCCGCCGCCCTCAACTGCGGACCCGCCGGCAACTCCAGCCGCCACACGCGCCACAGCGACTCGCGGCCCACCATCTTCTCGCGATAGCGCGCAATCCTCTTGGCGCGCTCCACATTCAACTTCTCGCGCCAGCGCTGGCGGCTCTCCACATCGGGAAAAGCCGCAATCTCAACCGCCGTTGCCCATAGCACATCCAGATCGTGCACCTCTCCCAGCAGATCCTGCAGCTCTTTCAGGTCCGGACCCCACAACTCATGCTGCCGCGGCAGAAAATTCTCCACCGTATAGCGGAAGCGTTTGATGCCAATGCGCAATTCGTGCCAGCTGACCTGTGAGCGCGACCGCAGGGCGCGTTGGTGCAGATCGTAAGCGGCCGTCCACTTCTCGAGCGCCAGATGCAGATACACCACGCTCCCCGGACGCACCCGGGCCGCCCGCCGCGGCAGGCTTCGACTCCACTGCCGCCATTGCTTGCGGTCAAACTGCTGCAGATCTTTGAACGCGTCCTGCTTGCATTCGGCTTCCCGTGCGTGCACGTGCTCGAGCAGCTTGATCGCCAGCGGATCACCGGGAGAACGATCACCGGACAAACGGTCGCCGGATAAACGATTACTGGAATTGCCGGGATCCTCCAGCTTCTCGATCCACTCCTGCATGACCTGCATGTCGCGCAGGCCGCCGAGCGCCCGGAAAAGTTTGCGCCCCGCCTTCTTCATGTCCTTCCATGAAGAGTCGGGATCGATGGCCATCAATCCATCAGCCAGAGAACGGCAGCGCCGCAATGCCACTCGAAGATCGTGCACCGCCTCCGCATCGAACCCCGCAGCCGCCCGATCGCACTCCACCGGCACGCGCTCCATCCAGGCGCGCAGCCCCAGCTTCGGTTTTGGGCTCGCAGGCTTCGCATCCACAAGCTTCAGACCCGGCTTCAGAATCGGACTCGCTGCCAAACGTGGCTCCTCTCGTCGTTTGTCGACGGCAACCATTGTCGCCTCTTTGGGCGGATTCTTCTAGCGGCCAGAAGCCCCACAAACGAAGCAGGGGCGGCCCACTCTTTGCGGCAAGGTGGTGTGAGCGCCGTCACATCTTTAGCATCCCACCCGTGCCTACACTCTCCCGTACCTCACGGTCTCTTTCCTCGATCAAGACCGCGTGGCGACCTTATCCTGTCTCCTATTGAGGTGGCTTATGATTTCCGTTTTGACTCCATTGGAATTCCTGGCCCGCAGCGGTTCGGTCTACCGCGACTACGTGGCGGTTGTGGACGCAGTTGTGGATGAAGAGCGGCGAGTATCCTATGCCGAACTTCAATCCCGTGTCCACCGGCTGGCTTCGGCGCTGACGCGTGCGGGCGTCAATCCCGGAGATCGGGTTGCCGTGCTTTGCCGCAATCGCCTGGCGGCGCTCGAATGCCATTTCGGCGTCCCCTTGGCCGGAGCGGTGCTGGTGATGCTGAATACCCGTCTTCAGGCGGCGGAAATCGCAACCATTCTCAACCATAGCGGCGCCACGCTGTTGCTGGGCGAAGCCCACTTGCTGAATTCCCTCGAGCCGGTCAAACAGGAATTGAAAGACCTGAAACGTATCGTCCACGATTATGAAGGTTTTCTGGAGACAGGCGATGCATCGTTTCAGGGGATAACGCCGGAAGAAAACGGAGTCATCTCCATCAATTACACCAGCGGTACCACCGGGTCGCCCAAAGGAGTGATGTACACGCACCGGGGCGCTTATATGAATGCGCTGGGCGAAGTGATCGAGCACGGCCTTTCCCATTCCTCCATCTATCTGTGGACCCTGCCGATGTTTCATTGCAACGGCTGGTGCTTTCCCTGGGCGGTGACCGCCGTGGGCGCGCGTCACATTTGCCTTCCGGATTTCAATCCACAACGCGCCGTTGAACTCATCCAGCAGGAAGGCGTCACCCACCTGTGCGGGTCGCCAACCGTGCTCTTGATGCTCACGGAACACTGCCGCAAACAAGGTATCAGGTTTGGAAAGCGCCTGAAGATCGTTACGGCGGGTGCGCCGCCTTCGCCGGCCGTGATCCGGGCGGTGGAGGAGATGGAAGCTGAGGTCGCCCACGTCTACGGCCTCACGGAAACCTACGGGCCCCACAGCGTCTGCGCCTGGCAGCAAGAATGGGACACACTCCCTTTGGCCGAGCGTTCCACCCTGCGCGCCCGCCAGGGAGTTGGCTACGTGATTGCCGGGACCGACATGCGCGTGGTGGACGCAGACATGAACGACGTTCCTGCCGACGCCAGCACTCTCGGCGAGGTCGTGATGCGAGGCAACAATGTGATGGCTGGGTATTTTCAGGATCCCGAGGCCACGGCCAAAGCCTGCACCGGGGGTTGGTTTCACTCCGGCGATCTGGCGGTCATGCACCCCAACGGCTATATCGAGCTGCGGGACCGCAGCAAAGACATCATCATCTCCGGCGGCGAAAATATCTCTTCCGTGGAAGTAGAGAAAGTGCTCTGCGATCATCCAGCGGTGTTGGAGGCCGGTGTAGTCGGAGTCGCCGATCCCAAGTGGGGTGAGGTGCCGCTCGCCTACGTAACGCTACGGGACGGTATCTCCGCGAGCGAGAAAGAAATCATAGACTTCTGCCGGAGCCGTCTGGCTCATTTCAAGTGCCCTAAATACGTTGAGTTCAGGAGCCTGCCAAAAACTTCCACCGGAAAGATCCGAAAGAACGTTCTGCGCGCTGAAGCTCGTTCCAAGAAAGACCAGGCGGTCGTGCGCTAGGAAAATTGCGGATCTCCTGAGGACACGGCGAGAAGCGCGGCAGGCCGCGTCTCTACGGAGGACTTTAAGCTTGTGTGCTCAGAACTTTCTCGCGCTCCTCGGCATCCTGGACCTCTTCACTTGGCGAGCTGGGCAGCGCAAACTCTAGCACCTCGTCGATGGTCTTGACGTAATGGGTCGATAATCCGAGCAACTGCTCGGGCGTCAGGTCCTCTTCGACGTTGGTTTTGTTTTCTGCCGGCAGGATTACGTCATGGACTCCAGCGCGTTTGGCGGCCAGCACTTTTTCCTTGATGCCGCCTACGGGCAGCACGTTTCCGCTTAGCGTAATCTCTCCGGTCATCGCGGTCAGCGGACGAACCTGTTTGCCGGTCAGCAACGACACCAGCGCAGTCACGATCGTGACGCCCGCCGACGGACCGTCTTTCGGGATCGCTCCCGCGGGCACATGAATGTGGATGTCGTGGTTGGCGAAAAATTCTTCGTCAATGCCCAGTAGCTTGGCGTTCGAGCGCACCCAGCTCAACGCAGCCTGCATCGACTCCCGCATCACATCCTGAATCTGGCCGGTGATGGTCAGCCCGCCTTTGCCTTTCATCTGATTGGCTTCGACGAACAGCACGTCGCCGCCCGAGGGCGTCCACGCCAGACCGACTACCACGCCGGCGCGCTTGGTGCGTTCGGCAATTTCGCCCTCGCTGCGGACCTTGATGCCGCCCAGAAATTCCTGCACGATCTCTTTGGTGACAACCAGCTTGTCCGTCTTCCCTTCCGCCAGGCGGCGCGCCTGTTTGCGGCAGATGGTGCCGATGGTGCGTTCCAGGTTTCGTACTCCTGCCTCGCGCGTGTAATGACGGATGATGTAGCTGACCGCCTCTTCCGGAAATTCGATCTGTTCTTGCGTGATTCCGTTTTCCTCAATCTGCCGCGGGATCAGGTACTGAAACGAGATGTGGATTTTTTCTTCCTCCGTGTACCCCTGCAGTTCGATGATCTCCATGCGGTCGCGCAAAGGCTCGGCGATCGGATCGAGCATGTTCGCGGTGGTGATGAACAGCACCTTCGAGAGATCGAAACTCACGTCCAGATAGTTGTCGCGGAACGTAGCGTTCTGCTCGGGGTCGAGCGCTTCCAGCAGCGCCGACGCCGGATCGCCACGAAAATCACGTCCCACTTTGTCAATCTCGTCAAGCATGAAGACGGGATCTTTGGTCTCCGCGCGCCTTATGCCCTGAATGATCTGACCCGGCAAGGCTCCGATGTAGGTTCGGCGGTGGCCGCGAATTTCGGCTTCGTCGTGCACTCCACCGAGCGAGAGACGCACGAACTTACGGCCCAGGGCGCGCGCGATGGATTTGCCGAGCGACGTTTTGCCCACGCCCGGAGGACCGACGAAACACAGAATCGGGCCTTTCATGCTTGGCTTCAGGCGCCGCACCGATAAATAGTCGAGGATGCGGTCTTTCACCTTCTGCAAGTCGTAGTGGTCGGTGTCGAGAATCTCTTTTGCCTTCGGAATTTCAATTTCTCCGCCCGAAGTCTTCGCCCAGGGCAGCACGGCCAACCACTCGATGTAGTTGCGCGTGACCGAATAATCAGCCGCCATCGGCGACATGCGCGCCAGCCGTCCCAATTCTTTGAGCGCTTCTTTCTTTACTTCATCGGGCATGCCGGCGGATTCGATTTTCTGCTTCAGCTCTTCGGTGTCGCGCTGGCCTTCGTCCTGCTCGCCCAGTTCTTTTTGGATCGCCTTCATCTGCTCGCGCAGATAGTATTCGCGCTGCGTCTGCTGCACCCGATCCTGCACTTCCGACTGGATCTTGTTGCGCAGTTGCTGGACTTCCAGTTCCTTGGCCAAGTGCTGATTGATTTTTTCCAGGCGCACGCGGACGTCGGTCGTCTCCAGCGTCTCCTGCTTATCCGAGGTTGACAATGATGGCAGCGACGAGGCAATGAAGTCCACCAGGCGCCCGGACTCTTCAATATTCATCGCGACGGTCGAGAGTTCGTCCGAGAGCGTCGGCGAACCCGCCACGATCTGCTGGAACAGGGTCAGCACATTGCGCTGCAGCGCTTCGATCTCGGAATCCTTCGGAGGAATGACCTCCGGAATCGTGGTTACGCGCGCGCGCATAAATGGCGTAAGCTGCGCAAAATCGGCCAGCCGCACCCGCTCCAGGCCTTCCGCAAAAACGAACAGGCTCTGGTTGGGCATCTTCACGACTTTGTGGACCACGGCCAGCGTTCCGATCGCGTACAGATCGGTCGGCTGCGGCGCGTCTACACGTGCCTCACGCTGCGCCACCACGACGATGGTCTTGTCTTCGCCTAGCGAGTTGATCAGTTGCACAGAACTTTCGCGGCCCACCGTCAGGGGCAACACGGCGTGCGGGAATAGCACCGTATCGCGCACTGGCAGAATCGGCAGCGAGCGCTCGGTGGTTTCGTACGATTGGTCGTTGGAACCGGAATTAGAGATAAGATCGCTCATGATTTTTCCTTGAGTGACTTCCGCTCAACTTTGGATGAACGAAGCTGCCCAAAAGATGCAAGCCCTACGGCTAGGCTGTTGAATTCTAGACCCTTTTTGGCCTTTTGCAAGACACAGAAAGAGATTCGACCCCACTTCGGTAACGGGGCTTTGGGACGAAACCGGACCTCCAGCACGTCCCCGCACGCGCCCCCGCCAAATCCAGCACTTCCCGCGTTCTTCTTCTCGATCTTCTCCTCGAACCAGGCCGCCAACTAGAACACGTGCTTGACGCGATCGCCCGCGAAGATCAGTTCTTGCAGCACCCTCTCGTTGGCCGCATTCACGGTGTACGTCTTTTCATCCCTGCCGGCCCTTGCGCTCAATGGCACCAGTGTGCACTTCGCGCGCACCTCAACCGGGTTCTTCCCCCCCACTTGCCGGAACACCATAATGTGGTTCGAGCCTTCCATCACGTGCCGGATGTCGTAGTTCCCCTGCGGCAATAGTGTGTTGCCTACGCGGACCTGCTGCGAAAACGTCACTTTATAGCTGTCTTTGATTCCCATCTGATTCTCGGCCGCCGCAACCGCGCCGAGCATAACTACACACATCACGACAAGAATTCCTGCCAGGATCTGACGCATATAAGGCCTCCTTCAATTAGGGCCAGTACGGCCCACCTTCAGGCTAGACCGAAAGACCGATTTCCGCAGTGCAGTCCCTCACACCAGGTTGTGATGAAACGAGGTACAGGCCGGCGGGCTTTCACGGTGAATTCTGACTCGCGTTACTGCACGTCCACAATCTTTAGCGTGGCCACCTGCCTGACCCAGCGCGCCATTCTCTTTTCGTCGGGAATGACAATGCGATATGGCCCTTCCTTGGCATCGAGCGGCTTCCCATCTTTCAGGAAAGCCACAACAATCTGTTTGTCCGTAAATGCCGGGTCAATCTCGGGCAGGGCAATCACCACGCGGTATCCGTCGGCAGCTTCTACCAACAGACACGAAGCCATTCGTTTTCCCTTCATGGTCTCCCCAAACCCAACTCCCCCTCGCTCCAGCAGGGCTTTTAATGGGACGCCCTCAAACGTAGTTGATGAACCGGAAACGCCGGCCGTGACCTTCACGTGCGGCAACGCCTCGATTTCGGCCCTAGCCAAAACCGTCTGCTTCCCACTCTCGTTTTGAACGATCAGTTGCTGACACGACGCGAGAGCCGCGTGCAGCGTCAGGGTAAAACCCAAGAGCGCGGCGGAAAAGGATAGGCGATTTCTCATTGATCACACACGTAGAATCATCACTTCGGTGGCCTTGATGAGGGCGGCCGCAGTCTGGCCTGGCTTCAACTGCATCTCCCGCGCGGAGGTTGCAGTGATAATCGATGTTATCTGCTGGCCGCCGATGGAAATCTTCACTTCCGCCATCAGCCCGCTGATGCGGACCGAATCAATGCGCCCCACCAGTTGATTGCGTCCGCTGACGCGGCGGACGACCAGTTTACGTTCCTGCTTGGTGCCGCCCCGGGTTCTGAAGAGCAGCTTGTCCACTTCACTCTGCGGGATGCGGTGGTGTCCTCCGGCCGTCTGGATGCTGCGAATCTTCTTCTTATAAATCCACTGCTTGATGGTGGGGAAGCTGATCCCTAGTTCTAAAGCCGCATCGCGCAGCTTCAGCATCGCTTCAGTGTTCTGCTCGACTTTGCGCCGCTCGCGCATCGGAACGAAATCGTACAGTCAACGCTGGAAGCGGTCAACACGTTGAGTTCACGAACAGGATTGCCCATTCTCCCCTCGATCGCCTCCATCAATTCTCGCCGCCCCCATCCCGTTCTGCCACCTTCGGTCTTACTTTCGAAGCGGCAACAAGACACGGCTCGCCAACAAGACAATCGTTTTCGATCCGTTCAATGCAACAATGAATCGCATATATCAGCATGGTATTTGACAGCATAACCGCATGTACTATACATTTCACAATTCTGCGATCCAAGCTACGTTGGGGCCTATGCATCGACCTCCTCGAGGCGGATTCTCAGGAAAAGAAAGGTGGTCCATGGTGAAACGCTCTGGCGGCTCGCAGATCCTCTTCCGGTACGGGAGGCGATGGAAAACTTTGACGCGCGCCGGCTACATTCCAACGGCTGCCTCACTGCTGCTGGCCCAACTCTTCTTGCTGCTTTCGTGGCTTGCGATGGGGGCGTTCCCGGCGTGGGCCCAAACGGGCGCGAGCCTTTCCGGCGTGGTGACCGACCAAACCGGCGCAGCCCTTAGCGATGTCGCGGTGACAATCAGGAACGTCGACACAGGTGCAACGCGCACGATCGCAACCGGCGGCGGAGGGCACTATCAGGCGTCCGCCCTGCCTCTGGGGCGCTTCGAGATTCGAGCGGCAAAACCAGGGTTCGCCGATGAAACGCGCGCGGGAATCAGCTTGGCGGTTGGCCAGGACGCGACGGTCGACATTAAGATGCAGCGGAGGACGATCGAGGGCACTCCCGACGCCTGCGCGAGCGGCCACGAGTTCGCCACCACCGATTGCACGCTGACCTGGCACGGCATCACGCTG
>Ga0209415_10016202_pt1 | contig 12001 bp, 8 predicted proteins | sample PeaSoiSIISIP2007_FD_187696 | JGI IMG/M metagenome (GOLD analysis project Ga0209415, IMG submission 187696) | Peat soil microbial communities from Weissenstadt, Germany - SII-SIP-2007 (SPAdes) (version 2) | ecosystem: Environmental > Terrestrial > Soil > Wetlands > Peat | place: Germany... | reverse complement strand
GACGCCGAATCCGCCCGGGTCCGGACCCACTCTTGGACTGGATTTCCCGAATCCCCTTGGCAATGGCCTTGCGCGACAAGCCGCTCGCCCGATGGGCCAGCGACACGCCGCCGTACCCTAAGCTCAACGCTTCATTGGCGACAGTGAGGCGGCGCGTGCGCTCGTCCAGATGGGGCCAGACCGCACGGAACTTCCGCCGCAAGTCCGACAAGATCCCCACACGGGAGAGTATACGACACGGCTGGTCATGATACCTTTATTTTCTAACGAAGCCTTAGACCGCGACACGCGGGGGAAGAACAGCAATAGCGACACCCGCGACCGTCTCTGCGGTCCGCGCCGAATCGTACGCCGGGGCAACGGAGACCCACTGTCTTGGGGCCATGGCTGGCGGACGCGAGCCACGCCACCGTTCGGCCCCAGCCACGTCGCGGACCCCGCCGGCGGCGAGAGCAGGCCAACCGGCGTGGGGCATCGGGAGACCTGCTCCGAGTGATCGTCTATGCGGGATATGCCGCCGCGCCCGCGGCGGCGGTTCGGGGAGGTGCACGCGGTGGCGGTTGAACAGCGGCGCCTGCAACAATTGAATGGATTGCTCAAAGGCCGGGAACTGGTGGTCGTCAGCAACCGCGAGCCCTACACGCACCAGACCGGACGGCACGGCGTGGTCGTGACGCGCCCGGTCGGCGGCCTCGTCGCCGCGCTCGATCCTGTTATGCAGCTCACCGCCGGCACGTGGATCGCGTGGGGCGACGGGGACGCGGATTTTGCCGTGGCCGATGGCGACGGGCGAATCCGGGTGCCCGCCGACGCGCCTCGGTACACCCTGAAGCGCATCGCGCTCAGCACGCTCGAGGTCCAAGGATACTACCACGGCTACGCGAACCAGGTGCTCTGGCCGTTGTGCCACATCGCGCTCGACCAGGTGCGTCTGCGCGCCCGCTACTGGGAGATGTACCAGGCGGTCAACGAACGGTTTGCGGACGCCGTCGCCGCCGAGGCGCCCCGCGACGCGATCGTGTGGCTGCACGACTACCATCTGGCGACCTGCGCCCGCGCGCTGCGTGGGCTGCGTCCGGACCTCTTCCTGATGCAGTTTTGGCACGTGCCGTGGCCCGGCTGGGACGTGTTCCGCATCTGCCCGCAGCGCGTGGAGCTGTTCGACGGTCTGCTGGCGAACGACCTCGTGACGTTTCAGCACCCGCGGTACGCCGCGCACTTCCTCGACGGCGCGCGCCGGGAGCTCGGCGCGCACGTGAGCGGGGACGTGGTTGAGTACGCGGGCCGGCGGACGCACGTGCACGCCTTTCCCATCAGTGTGGACGTCCCCGCGCTCGACGACACGGCTCGCTCGCCGCAGTGCGCGCGGTGGATGACGGGCCTGCGCCGGCTCCTTGGTCTGGAGGGCCGGCGCGTGGTCGTCAGCGTCGACCGTCTCGACTACACGAAGGGCATTGTCGACCGGCTGCGGGCGATCGACCTTCTGCTCGCCCGGCGCCCGGAGTATCGGTCGCAGGTCGTGTTCGTGCAGAAGATGGCCGCGAGCCGCGGAGAGATCAAGGCGTACCGAGACCTGCGAGCCAGGGTGGAGGAGCGCATCGGCCGCATCAACGCGGCGTACGGCACCGGCGACTGGCAGCCGGTCGTGCCGATGCTCGACCCCTTGCCGCCCGCCGGCATGGCCGCGTTGTACAGGATGGCGGACGCGTGCCTGGTCAGTCCGCTCCTCGATGGCATGAACCTCGTCGCCAAGGAGTTCATCGCGTGCCAGCTGGACGCAGCCGGCGTCCTCCTGCTCAGCGAGTTCGCGGGCGCCCACGATGAACTCACCGGCGCGCTGTCGGTCAACCCGTACGATGCCGACGCCTGCGCGGTCGCGATCGCCCGCGCGCTCGAGATGCCGGTCGAGGAGCGGCGTCAGCGCATGGACCACCTGCGCACCCGCCTCATCGAGCGCGACGTCTACCGTTGGATGGGCAAGCACCTGGAGGCCGCCGCGCGCATTCTCGACCCCGTGGCGCCGGCGCAGCCCCTCGAGGCCGTGAGGGCGGTCCGAGGCGTCGCCTCCGACGGGCGGCCGCTGGCCGTGTTCCTGGACTTCGACGGCACGCTCGCGCCGTTCGACGACAACCCGGCCCGGGTGCTGCTGCCGGGAGACGCGCGGGGGATTCTGACGACACTCTCCCAGCGCCCCAACGTGTTCCTGGCCATCGTGAGCGGTCGGGGACTCGACGACCTGCGCCTCCGCGCGGGACTGGACCGCGTCGCGTACGCGGGGAACCACGGCTTGGAGATCTGGGGACGCGGCCTGTCGTGGGCGCTGCCGGACGCCGAGCGGACCCGTCCCGCGATCGAGGCGTGCGGGCGCCGGCTCGGCCGGCGGCTCGGGGCGATCCCCGGCGCGTGGGTCGAGGCGAAGGGGCTCACCCTCACGGTGCACTACCGCCGGACGCCGAGCGCGTTCGTCGACCGGCTGCGCGATGCGGTGTTCGAGGAGAGCGCGAAGGCACCCGCCGGGCAGGTCGCCGTGCACCTCGGATACCATGCGTTCGAGCTGCGGCCGAACGTGTCGTGGAACAAGGGCGCGGCGGTGCGGCGGATGTTGGTGGAGGCGTTCGGCGAGTCCTGGCCCACCGACGTGCGCGTCGTCTACATCGGCGACGACTGGACCGACGAAGACGCGTTCGTCGCGCTACCGGATCCGGCGGTCACGATCAAGGTGGGCCGGTACCCTGAAGAGACGTCGGCGCGGTTCCGCGTCGCGGGCGTGGAGGACGTGCACCGCATCCTGGCGGTGCTCGACGCGCAACGCTCGGGCCGCGAGCAGCCGGTCTAGGTCGTCGCGCTCCGCCGCAACCCGCACCGATGCGTCGGGGCCCCCGTAGGGGGGCCCCGACGCGCATGCGTTCCGGTCGCTGACTACTGGTCCTGCTGGAAGATCGTCTTGTACTGCCCGGGGTTGAAGACGAAGACGACCGAGACCCGGCTCCCCAGGGCTCCCGACTTGTCCACGACGAACGCGACGCCCATCTTGTCGTAGACGAGGGTATCGTCGTCCTCGTGGCTGTCGATGGAGTCCTCAGCGCCGTACGCCGTGCGCACGGTGTTCATCTCCGCGCCCGCGCCGACGCCCTTCTCCGTCTGGTAGCCGTCGTCGAGGGAGACGACGAGCGCCACGACCTTGTTGCTGCTCTTGTCGGCGATGGCGCCGATGCGCTTGAGCGGCCAATAGTAGCCGGAGAGGCTGCTTCCTGGAATGTCGTCCTCGGAGTGAATCGGTCCAAGCGCGCTCACGAGGTCGGACACGTTCTCGCCGAGGCGAAACGTCCCGATCGCCGACCCGGGAACGATCGCGGGCTCTGCCGCGGCGCTCCGGATCGATCCGGCCGTGCTGCCCCCCAACATCACCAGGACCGCCACCGCGACCCCGATTAGCCGCCGCATCTCCCGCCTCCTTTGTCACCGGCCGTAGATGACGGGCCGGCGCATTTATTCCAGTGGAACGGCTCTTCCCCGGGCGGTATTCCCGGCACCGCGCCTTCCGCTTGAGGCGTCTGGAGAAAGCGTGTACAATCTGTTAGTATTTTGGGGCACCGGGTATCTCGCGCGCCCGTAGCTCAGCGGATAGAGCGCCTGGCTACGGACCAGGAGGTCGGGGGTTCAAATCCCTCCGGGCGTGCCACCCCTTCCCGATGTCTGTCCCCAACCGAGGCTTCGCCCCGGGCCGCCGAGACACGTGCGCGATACGCCGTCACGGAGGCCGTCGCGGGGTGGCGTGTGCCCGCCACGTCCGTACCTCCGGCCCAGCGCCGCGCCGTCGCCATGGCGGCCGCGGCGACCGTTTCACTCCTGCCGAGCGCTGCCGGTCGTGGTCGCATTGTACCGCGCGTCTTGTAACGGGACGCTAACGCACGGCGCTGTTCTCGCGAAGACCGCAGGATGGTTTGAAGAAGAGGCCCGCAGGTCTCGTGCAACATTACCACCAACCGCCCGTGCGCGGCGTTCCGTCACGCGACCCGACCTACGCGGGGTCTGCGGGCGGCCGCTCGGGCGGGTCCTCGGGGCCTGCGGAAACCGACCGGCCGGGTGTGGAGACCGCCGGCCGCTCCGATCTGTCCAGCCGCTCGCCCGGGCCGGGCCTCGCCGAGTGCGGTTGTCGGCCCCGCGCCCGGGATGTTCTCAGCGCGTGAAGGTCCACCTCGAGCGCCGCGATGCGCGCCTCGCGCTCGCGCAACTGCGCCACCAGCCAGCGGACATCGTCTTCAGCCTCCACGTAATGGGAGAGGTACCGCCAGCGGAGCAGCTTGTCTTCGATGTCGCGCAGGCGTTCGGCGTCGGTCACCCGCGTGAGCTTCCCGATGTTCGGTGCCGGCCTCCTGCCGAACATGAGAGGCGTCGCAGATCCCCTCGTCACCGCGCAACACGCCGAACACCGCAGCGATCGCCGAGGCCCGGCGCATTCATCGAATCCTCGTGCGGCCTTCACCGGTTCTTGAAGACGTCGCGGCACAATGGGATCGGAGGCGGATGCCGATTCGTTCGTCCGGAACGCGAGGGCGGAGCGCGGCCGGCAGCCCGTCGGCGGGGCATGGCGGCCCCGCGAGGTCGGTCCGGACGCTCCAGACTCCGGCACCGCAGGAGGTCGATGATGAACGCGGTCATCTCCACACGGCTCGTTCTGGCGGTGCTCGTGGTGGCGGCGGTGTTGCCACTGAGCGGGATCCCCGCGCAGGCCGCAGTTCGGGAGGGCATCACCGCCCAGCCCTTTGGACCGCCCCCCGATCGTGTCTGGTATGCGGCGCACCAGGACTGGATGGCGCGCTGCCTCCCGCAGCAGGATCGCGACGCCCGGTGGGGTCGTTACCGTCAATCGGACCGATGGTGCGCAGACAACGGGCGGTTCCGTTCGTCGACTCCCGACTCGCGGTGGCGGCGTGACCATCCGGGGGACGCGGGGCGATCGATTGAGGGGTCAGGGAATCACTAGGCGCAGCGGGCGCGTCGGCGGGCGGGCTTCCGGGAGCGGAGGGCTCGCCCGCCGCGTCCGGGGTTGCGCGCGGGCGACGCAAGGAGGGGAACCGCGGCGGGTATCGTAAGATCCTTACGGTATGCGCGCCCCGACGGAGGGGTCTGCCCGAAATGCGACCGGCCGCACGCGATCGGGCCCATCCCGACCGGCGTCGGGTTGGGGCGGGAGCGCACGAACTCGCCGCCGGTCCCGTGGATTAGTGCAGCATGCTGTGCGCGATCACAGCCACGGCTGACATTGTGGCGATCGTCGCCAGCACGCGTGGCGACCACACGGTGCGCCCCTCCCCGTCTGATCCGCAGAGCGCATGGTAAGCAGAGTCTTTCCCATGCCGCGGCCGGGACAAACGTGACGGGCAGCGGCGGTCGTTCGGGGGGAGGATGCGTCCCCGGTCGCGGGATGCCCGACCGGGGCGAACGCCCGTTTTGCCGAGCGATCGTGCACACGGTGAGTCGGGACGGGATGGCCGGCGCGCCACCCATCGCATCGCAGCCGCGCCGCGCGAACGTCTTCGCCGCACGCACCGCGACCGCCACCCGCGTCCGACCATCGGGCGGGGCACCGGTTGCTGGGGGGAGAATTTCTTGTATAGTTTGCTGTGGGGCGTGACGCCGTCCCGTGCGGGCGGGGTCAGGGAGAAAATCGGTTCTGCACCCGATACGCGGGTGCGATCGGGGAGGATAAAGTCGAGTTGGTGTGTGGCTGAGTCCCGCCTTTGTTGGCGGATCACGGTCATTCCTGTGCGGCGCGGGTTGCGTGACGGTCGGTGGAGGACGATGGACCGCGGCCGGACGGTCGCCGGCGCAGAGACGCAGAGATTGGAGAGCAACCGATGTCCATATGTGTGGGCGTGCCGAGGGAAACTGTTGGGGGCGAACGTCGCGTCGCCCTGGTTCCAAGCGTCGCGGAACGCTTGATCAAGCTGGGCGCCGCGATCGCGCTGGAGACCGGGGCCGGCGCAGGGGCTTTCTTCGCGGACGATGCCTACGCCGGAGTCCGCACCGTGTCCAGCGTTTACGGTGCGGCCGACGTGATCCTGAAGGTGCAGCCGCCCACCGTGAAAGAGGTCGACCTGATGCGGGAAGGGACGTGTCTGATCAGCTTCTTGGCCCCGTGGCGCGATCCCGAGCGCGTGGCGCGCCTGCGCGATCGGAAGATCACGAGCTTCGCGATGGAGCTGATCCCGCGGATCGCGCGGGCGCAGGCCATGGACGCGCTGTCGTCCCAAGCCTCGGTAGCCGGGTACCGGGGTGCGTTGATGGCGGCCGAACTGTCCGGGCGCTTCTTCCCGATGCTGACCACGGCCGCGGGCACGATCCGCCCGTCCACGGTGTTGGTCATCGGCGCGGGCGTGGCCGGCCTGCAGGCCATCGCGACCGCCAAGCGGCTCGGGGCGGTGGTGGAAGCCTACGACGTGCGGGCGGCGACGAAGGACCAGGTCATCTCGCTTGGCGCCAAGTTCATCGAGTTCGACGTCAAAGCCGAAGGCGCCGGCGGGTACGCGCGCGAGCTCACGAAGGAAGAGGTGCAAACGCAGCAGGAGATGCTGGCCCGGCACATCGGCGGGGTTGACGTGATCATCTCCACGGCCGCCGTGCCCGGTCGCTCGGCACCGCTGATCATCACCGAGGCCGCGGTGGCGCTGATGAAGTCGGGCTCGGTCATCGTGGACTTGGCGGCCGACAGCGGCGGCAACTGCGCGCTCACGCGGCCGGGCACGCGCGTCGACCATCACGGCGTGACGATCTACGGACCGCTGAACGTCCCGAGCTCACTGCCGGTCGACGCGAGCGAGATGTATGCGAAGAACCTGTTCAACTTCCTCTCGCCCATGATCAAGGACGGCGAGCTTCGTTTGAACTGGGACGACGAGGTCGTCGCCAACAGCGCGCTGACGCGGGACGGCAAGATCGTGCACGAACCGACGCGAGCGGCGGTGGAAAGGACTGCGGCGTGATTACCGGGTTCGCGGCGCTTTACATCTTCATGCTAGCGGCGTTCACCGGGTATGAGGTCATCGGTCGGGTCCCCGTGATCTTGCACACCCCGCTGATGTCCGGGTCGAACTTCATCCACGGCATCGTCCTGGTTGGAGCGATGGTGGCGCTGGGATACGCTCAGACCGACCTCGAGCGGGTGATCGGGTTCGTCGGTGTGCTGCTCGGAACGATCAACGTGGTCGGGGGCTACGTGGTCACCGAACGTATGCTCGGCATGTTTAAGAAGAGCAAGCCGGGATCGGGCGCATGATGGCCCAGGCGATCCAGGCGAGCTACCTGCTCGCCGCGATCCTGTTCATCTTCGGCCTCAAGCGCATGAGCTCGCCGGTCACCGCCCGAGGCGGGATCACGTGGGCGGGCGCCGGGATGGCGCTCGGCATCCTCAGCACGTTCTTCTGGCCGGGCATGCACAATTACGGGCTGATGGTGGTGGCGATCGCACTCGGGGCGATCCCGTCCTGGCTGTCGGGCGAGCGCGTGGCCATGACCAACATGCCGCAGATGGTCGCCATCTACAACGGCATGGGCGGCGGCGCCGCCGCGGCGATCGCCGCGGCGGAACTACTGCACGGCCCCAGTGCGGACCAGGTCACCATCGCGGTGGCGGGGCTCGGCGCACTGATCGGCGCGGTGTCGTTCAGCGGCAGCGTGATCGCGTTCGCGAAGCTGCAGGGATTGATCAACCGCTCGGTCAGGTTCCGCGGCCAGCAGGCGCTGAACATCTTCGTGCTCGTCGCCGCCGTGGTCGCCGGCGCCGCCGCGCTGCCGTTCGTCAAGGTCTCCACCGGGATGGTGGTCCTGTTCTTTGTGCTGGCGATCGTCTACGGCGTGCTTATGACCGTGCCGATCGGCGGCGCCGATATGCCCGTGGTGATCTCCCTGTTCAACGCGTTCACGGGGCTGGCCGTGGGCCTCGAGGGCTACGTGCTCAACAACGCCGCGATGATCATCGCCGGCATCGTGGTGGGGGCGTCCGGGACCCTGCTGACGCAGTTGATGGCCAAGGCGATGAACCGCTCGCTGGCCAACGTGCTGTTCAGCGGGTTCGGCGTGGAGAGCGGCGCCGTGGCCACGGGCGGAGTCACCGGCAGCCTCAAGCCGATCGACGCGAGCGACGCCGCGGTGATGATGGCCTACGCTTCATCGGTGATCATCGTGCCGGGCTACGGCATGGCGGTGGCCCAGGCCCAGCACAAGGTCTGGGAGCTTGCCCAGGCGCTGGAGAAGCACGGCGCGCACGTGGCGTTTGCGATCCACCCCGTCGCCGGGCGCATGCCGGGGCACATGAACGTGCTGCTGGCGGAGGCGGGCGTCCCCTACGACAAGATCAAGGACATCGAGGAGATCAACGCCGACTTTGCGCACGCCGACGTCGTCCTGGTGATCGGCGCCAACGACGTGGTCAACCCGATCGCCCGCATCGACCCGAGCAGCCCGATCTACGGGATGCCGATCCTGAACGCCGACCAGGCCAAGAACGTCATCGTCGTCAAGCGCGGCCGGGGCGCCGGGTTCTCCGGGATCGAAAACATGCTGTTCTACGCGGACAACACCCGGATGCTCTACGGCGACGCCCAGGACGCGGTGAGCCACCTGATCCAGGAGCTGAAGTCGCTGTAGCACGCGCGCGGTGCCCTCCCTCCCGGCGTCCCGGACGTCGGGAGGGCGTGTCTTCTCTCCCGGCGTCGGGCGAGCCCCCGAACCGCAATACGTTCCCCGCCCGATAGTCGGCGCCGTCTCGATTACGTACGCTAGATACCGCGGACCCGTCTGCCGATGCTACGGTAGCGGTTGGCGGGCCGGCGCGCGACCCGAACATCGGGGTGTTCCGCACCGGGGAGGATTCGGCATGCCCAACAAGCTCAGCGACATGACGCCCACCGTGGATTTGACGTACGGAAAGGGAACCGGTCCCTTCCGCCAACGACGGCCGGAGTACGTGGCCCTGCTGCCGCCCTGCAACCACGCGTGTCCCGCCGGCGAAGACATCCAGGCGTGGCTCGCGCTGGCGCAGGCGGGCAAGTACCGTCAGGCGTGGGAGACGTTGGTCAAAGACAACCCGCTGCCGGCGGTGCACGGCAGGGTCTGCTATCACCCGTGCGAGAGCCACTGCAACCGCGCGGACCTCGACGCGGCGGTCAGCATCCACGCCGTCGAGCGGTTTCTCGGCGATCTGGCCACGGCCGAAGGATGGACGGTGCCGATCGACGCGCCCCCGAGCGGCAAGCGCGTGTTGGTCGTGGGCGCGGGACCGAGCGGCCTCTCCGCCGCGTACCACCTGACGCGGCTCGGCCACGCCGTGGAGATCCACGAGGCCGGCCCGCTGCCGGGCGGCATGATGCACTTCGGCATCCCCGCCTACCGTCTGCCGCGGGCGGAGTTGATGAAGGAGATCCGCCGGATCGAAGGGATGGGCGTGAAGATCACGCTCAACCATCCCGTCGAGAACGTCCTCGCAGAGCAAGAGACGGGGCGGTTCGACGCGGTGTTCATCGCGATCGGCGCCCACGTCAGCAAGCACGTCGACATCCCGGCCCGCGACGCCGTGCGCGTGCTCGACGCGGTGAAGATGCTGCGCGACGCCAGCGCGGGCGATCCCCCGCGGCTCGGCCGGCGCGTCATCGTCTACGGCGGCGGGAACACCGCCATGGACGCGGCGCGCACGGCGAAGCGCCTCGGCGCGGACGAGGCGCTGATCGTGTACCGGCGCGACCGCGCGCACATGCCCGCCCACGGGTTTGAGGCGGACGAGGCGCTCGAGGAAGGCGTCAAGATCAAGTGGCTGACGACGATCAAGGAGATCACCGGCCCGTCGCTCACCGTCGAGCGCATGGCGCTTGACGCCAAGGGCTGGCCGCAGCCCACCGGCGAGTTCGAGACGCTGGAGGCGGACGCGGTGGTGCTGGCGCTCGGCCAGGACACCGAGAGCGGATTCCTGCGGCGCGTGCCGGGCATCGAGTTCAAGGGCGACGGCACGGTGATCGTCGGCCCGGACATGATGACGGGACACCCGGGCGTGTTCGCCGGCGGCGACATGGTGCCGAGCGAGCGCACGGTGACCGTGGCGGTCGGGCACGGCAAGCTGGCTGCCCGCAACATCGACGCGTGGCTGCGCGGCGAGCGGTACGAGGCGCCGCACAAGGGGCCGCTTGTGTCTTTCCCGATGCTCCACCTGCCGGTGTTCAGCGACGCCGATCCGTCGGTGCAGCGCGCGCTCAAGCCGACCGAACGGGCGACCGGGTTCGAGGAGGTCGTGTCGGGCCTCTCCGAGGTGGCCGCGCGGTACGAGGCGCGGCGCTGCCTCAGCTGCGGAAACTGCTTCGAGTGCGACCACTGCTACGCGGCCTGTCCCGAGGACGCCATCGTCAAGCTCGGTCCGGGCCGGAAGTACTTGTACGACTACGGCAAGTGCACCGGCTGCGCGGTCTGCTTCGAGCAGTGTCCGTGCCATGCCATTGAGATGATCCCGGAGCCATCGTGACGCGGCGGCGAAGGCGCACGACGATGACCCCGGGCGTGGGAGGATAACCGAAATGAGCAAGCAGATCACGACGATGGACGGCAACACCGCCGTCGCGCACGTGGCGTATCGGGTCAACGAAGTCTGCGCGATCTTCCCGATCACGCCGTCCTCGACGATGGCGGAGCTCGCCGACGAATGGTCGGCGGCGGGGCTGAGCAACATCTGGGGGAACGTGCCGATCGTCCAGGAGATGCAGAGCGAGGGCGGCGCCGCGGGCACGGTCCACGGCGCGCTGCAGTCCGGGGCGCTCACCACGACCTTCACCGCGTCGCAGGGCCTCTTGTTGATGCTGCCCAACATGCTGAAGATCGCCGGCGAACTGACCTCGACCGTGTTCCACATCGCCGCCCGCACGATCTCGACCCACGCGCTGTCGATCTTCGGGGACCACTCCGACGTGATGATGGCGCGGACCACCGGGTTCGCGCTGCTCTCCTCCGGGTCCGTGCAGGAGGCGCACGACAGCGCGCTCATCGCCCAGGCCGCGACGCTCGCGTCGCGCGTGCCGTTCCTTCACTTCTTCGACGGGTTCCGCACGTCGCACGAGCTGAACACCCTGGAGCTGCTGAGCGACGAGCAGATCCGGGCGATGATCGACGACGACTTGGTGCGCGCCCACCGCGGCCGCGCGCTGAACCCGGAACACCCGGTGGTGCGCGGCACGGCACACAACTCCGACACGTTCTTCCAGGGGCGCGAGGCGGCCAACCCGTTCTACGACAAGGTCCCGGGCATCGTGGAGGCGGCGATGGACCGGTTCGCCGCGCTGACCGGGCGCCGGTATCACCTGTTCGAGTACGAGGGGGCCGAGGACGCCGACCGCGTGATCATCCTGATGGGCTCCGGTGCCGAGACCGCGCGGGCCACCGCGGCGGTGCTGGCCGCCCGGGGCGAGAAGGTCGGCGTGCTGCAGGTGCGGCTCTACCGGCCGTTCGCCGCGGACGCGTTCGTCGCCGCGCTCCCGAAGACCGTGCGCGCCGTCGCCGTGCTGGAGCAGACCAAGGAGTCCGGCGCGCCCGGGGAGCCGCTCTACCTCGACGTCGTCACCTCGCTCTCCCAGGCGGTCGCCGCCGGCACGCGCGACACCATGCCCAAGGTCGTGGGCGGGCGGTACGGGCTCGCGTCCAAAGACTTCAACCCGGCGTTGGCCAAGGCGGTGTTCGACCACCTGACGCAGCGCACGCCGCGGAACGGGTTCACGGTCGGCATCGTCGACGACGTGACCCACACCAGCCTGGAAGTGGATCCCGCGTTCTCGATCGACGCGGACGACGTCGTCCAGGCGGTGTTCTACGGCCTCGGCGCCGACGGGACGGTCGGCGCGAACAAGAACAGCGTGAAGATCATCGCCGAAGACGCCGGGCTCTTCGCCCAGGGGTATTTCGTCTACGACTCGCACAAGTCGGGCGCGCAGACGATCTCGCACCTCCGCTTCGGGCCGCGGCCGAT
>Ga0209415_10016201_pt1 | contig 12002 bp, 10 predicted proteins | sample PeaSoiSIISIP2007_FD_187696 | JGI IMG/M metagenome (GOLD analysis project Ga0209415, IMG submission 187696) | Peat soil microbial communities from Weissenstadt, Germany - SII-SIP-2007 (SPAdes) (version 2) | ecosystem: Environmental > Terrestrial > Soil > Wetlands > Peat | place: Germany... | reverse complement strand
GCCTCTCGAAATCGTCCACGTTTCCGATGTAGTCGATCCCCTTCTGGAACTCGCCGATGAAGCGCGGGGCCAGGGAGCTGACCATGACCCGGCGAAGAGCAAGCTCCTCTGCGATGAACAGGTGATGCTCAGGCAGGGTCGGCGCGGTTGTCTCATCTATGCTGATCTCCAGGTCATACAGGTCCCCCCGCCTGGCCCGGATGTGGCTGTCCACGTCCTTCGAAAAATCGAGCGCGCGGAGGTACATGAGGGCGCATCGCTTCGCCTCGATGGCGCTGAAACGGATTTCCGTCCCGCCCGGACGGAAGGTCTTGTCCGCGTACTCCCGCAGCACGTGCGATCGCACTCCCTCGCCCAGCTTTTCAAACTCTTCGTCCACTTTTCCCGGGCTCCAGGAAGCGGGCGCCGCGGACATGACATCGCTCAGATCGAGGGTGATCATGGGCATCCCCGCCGCCAGGGCAGCATCTATGTCCTGGATTGTCTTGAGGTGGTCTCCGTCCGCCCCGTACCCGCGATCGTAGCCCTCCTGGAAGACGAGGAACGTCGCGTCGGCGACGACACCCGGGAAATCCCGCCCGGTGAGCGTGAGCTCCCTGACGGACTGCTGGGCAAGCACGGGAGCTATGTCATACCTGGCTGCCGCGCGGAGGTGACCAGCGGTTGCCAGCCCCAGGCGGTCTCCGCATCCGATGGTCGTCTTTCTCTCGCGCAGGGAAACGGGCGCGGTGAAGGGGAAGACCTCGTGGAGACACTTCGCGTTCCGCGGGGACAGGGCGGCTTTCAGGACGGAAAAGCCGGCTATTCGCGCGCTCACCCCTTCAAAGCCGGAGGGGACGGCCTTTTCTCCTACGAGGTAGAGGCTCTTTTCCTCTCCCGTTGCACCGATGAAGTGAAGGACTCCGCCTCTCCCCTGGATGGAGTGGCGATAGATCCAGGCTTTGTCCCTGGAGATCCTCTGGGCGCCCCGGGCCTTGAAACCTTCCAGCCCGGCCTGGTCAGCGTCGATGATTCCGGATTCTTTCACGATGCGCAGGATCGTTTCCATGACCGGATGGTATACCCCAAAATCCACCAAACATGATAGCTTTCTCCGATGGACGCTGCTTTCCACCTCGGGGAGTTCCGGATGGAGGACTATGACGCCGCCTATGCGCTGTGGGAGGCCAGCGAAGGAATCGGGCTCAGCGCGGCGGACGCGAGGGACAACATCGAGTCGTTCCTTTCGCAGAATCCGGGGCTCAGCTTCGTTGCCCGTTCCGACGATGGCACCCTGGCGGGCGCGCTGCTTGCAAGCTGCGACGGCCGCAGGGGGTTCCTCTACCACTGCGCAGTCGCGAAAAGCCACAGGCGGCGGGGAATCGGAAAAGCCCTTGTTGAACGGTCCCTCGCGGCGCTGGCCGCCCGCGGCATGAGGAAGTGCCACATCTTCGTTGCCGCATACAACGCCGAGGGCAAGCGGTTCTGGCAGCGCATCGGCTGGGAAGAACGCACCACAATCCTGGTGATGTCCCATGATGTGGCGACCTTCGCCGCGGGGAGCGGGAAGGGGCGGCATGGGGCTTGAAGAGCTGGTGGTCAGCATGAATCGGCTCGGGATCCACTACACCGTGCTCGAGTCCGGCGCGGATGGGGCAATCCTGATCCTGCCCGAGTACGGGCGGATCCTGGGCGTGTGGCCGCATTGGCGGGGAGAAAACGCGCTGTGGGTGAACCCCGACTTCCTGCGCCTTCTCGAGATCGGCTCCAAGGAGGACGGGTGGCTCAACCCGGGTGGAGACCGCATGTGGCTGGGGCCCCGGGAAGAGTTCTTTCCCCCCGAGACGGTGCCCCCGGCCCTGGACCCCGGCAAGTATGCGGGGATTCCCGACAAGAGCGGGTTCACCATGGAGAACAAGGGCGAAGTCCACGCGTGGAAGTCAGGAATGCTGCTGGGGTTCCGCATCCAGCGCAAAATCAGGTCCCTCGAAGAGCAGGAGATGTCCGACATGTGGGGGACGAAATGGCTGCGCCAGGCCGGCTACAGCGAGGAAACGACGCTGGAGGTCTCCCGCCAGGTGCCGCCCAGCGTGTGGCTGTGGAACCTGACATCGGTCCCGAGAGGCGCGGAAGTCATTGCGGGCAAAGGCCCCTGCGCGGAGCCCGGCGTCCCCGTGGTGCCTGACCGAATCCTCTGCGTGGAGGAACGGGATGACGGCCGCGGGCAACTCCTTGTCAAATCGTTTGAAGCGCAGGCGACAGAGCCCCAGCCGCGCCCTCCTGACGAGCGCCCCGGTTCGACACCTTCCGGGGCCGGCGTGATTTCCTGCGTTTCCGCGCCGGCAGACCCCCGAGACCACAGGCGCGTCCTTTTTCGGACGACCCTCTGCGCCTTTTCCGGCAGGATCACTGAAATTCGGGCCGCCGCGGCCGTGATTGCATCCTGATGTCGGCTTCCGTCGACTTCTCCCGCGCAGGTGGCTATACTCGATAAAGAGAGAGTATGCCCTCCGACGACAAAGACAAAAATACGCTGTATGAGAGCCTGCTGCGGCAAGGAGTATCGAAAGGACAGATCGAAAAAGTCTACCGCGACTTGCGTGAGAAAGGCTACGGAGAGGAAGAAACCCGCAGGAGGTCAGTTGCGGCCCTCGAACGCCTGAAGTCCCAGGCGATCAAGGAACGACGCGCACCGGCGGCTCCACCGGTCACACCCCGAAAGGCCTCCTCCGCCCGGGAAGCCGGTCCGTTGCCGTCGGCGCAGAAACCGGCCGAGGAGACTGGCAAGCGCGCCATTGACTGGCTGCCCGAGGTGCCGCCCTGGCTTCGCCGGCGAATCAACCGCTACGCCTATCGCAACGGGTTCCTCATCACCCGCCTGCTGGAGCGCGTGGAGGACCTCCTCAGCCTCTTCGATCCCGCGCGCGAAGACTTCGTCAGCTTCGCCTTCATGCGGCTGCTTGCGGAGCGCAAAGAGGGGAGGGATGGCAACCCGTTCGCGTTGTCCTTCATCGACACCCTGGACGCCCTGCGCGTCAGTGCGCGAACGTTCGTGGGAAAAGGTCCCCTGGGGCCCGAGCCGGCCGAAGAGACAGAGGGGGCGGCCCAGGGGGAAGACGTTGTCAGGCTGCTGCGCTCTCGGGAGCCCTTCGCGCTGGAGTTCTTCGGAGAGTTCACCCGACCCTGGGAGATGCTCAGAAAGAGCCTTGCCTTCATCGAGGCGAAGCTGGCCGAGGGAGCCCGGGCGCGCATTTCCGAGACTGCGCGCGTGGTGAAGGACGGCTGCCGCCTCATTCTCGTGACGGAGGCCATTGAGAAGGACAAGCTGGAGACGCTGTTCGACATCGTGCGCGAGACCAACCTCTTTCTCCACCCCGGGGCCGAGGAAGCCGCCGCGCTGGCGGAAGCGGAGGGATTGTTCCGCGCGGCCTACCAGAACCTTCGCAGGTTCAATCATGAGCTGTACCCGGCCCTGCTCAAGATGATCGCCTCCTTCTACGAGGAGAACGACGCGGACCCCGAGAAGCGACAGCGGATCCTTGCGTTCCTGGGCATTCGGGAAGAGCAGGTTCTGACATGGGAGGGATGGCAGCGCAAGGTGCGTGAAGAGCGGGAGCGCGCCCTGGCGGAGGAAAAGGCAAGAGAGCTGGAGCGGCTGGAGCGGGAGAAAGCGGAGAAGTTCTCCACCCAGTTCGAGGGGACCCTTGCCATCCTGGCGGCTCTCTTTCCGGATTCGGGGATGGAGCGCGTGGAGCAGGGTGAGTACATGCTGCCCTACTTCGTGAACAGGGTCTTCACGCGCACGGCGCTTTTCCAGTCACGGCTCGCTGACCTGGAGCACCTGTCGGCGTCCGACGTTTTCGGGCAGATCATGGTATTCCATTCCATCCTGGACGACCTTCTCTCCTCGGTGGAGCCGTACGCCCTGGAGAAGGCGCTGGGGCGGGAAACCCTTGCGGGCGAGCTGATCACGCTTCGCGGGCTCTGGTCCGCAGTGTACGAACGCCTGTTCGATCCCTACCTCGATGAGATCCGCGAGTTCGCCCGCGAGATGGAGGGGGATGCGCGCTTCGTGAAGATCTTCCGCGACAGCCAGCGGGCGCGCGGGATCGAGGAAAGAATCAACCGCCTGCGCAACAGGGTGATCAGGAACTTCGGTCACGTGATCGGTGAAGCTGATCACTACGAGGGGCCGCGGCTCCACGAGCTGGCAGCCCGGCTGGTGGAGATGCTGGCGGACGTCGGGCAGTTCATCAACCAGGACCTGCTGGCGGCGGAGGACCCCGTGCGCCGCAAGGTGGCCGCGGAGCTGGGGACACACCGGTTGGTTGACTACATCGGGCGATCACAGACATCATCACCGGACTACCGCCCCGTCACCCGGCAGATCCGCCGGTGGATCGAGGCACGGTTCCACGAGTCAGTCGTGGACATCCCCCAGAAGGCGCAGATCGGGTTCATCGACGTCTTTCGAGGGATCGCGGAGATGTACAACTATCTCCTGAACGATCCCAAGAGCTTTGCGGCCGCCTCAGGGCACGGAGTGGTCCTGGCATCTACCGCGGAGGCGGAGAGATGGGCGCGGGAGCGGGGCGCCCGCGGCAGGGGCTCCCTGGATACACTGCAGGCCACGCTCAAGGAAGAGTTCCCGGGGCGCTACCTGGATTCGCTCACCGGCCTGCAGAACAAGGAGTACTTTCTGAACGAGCTGCCGAAGAAAGTCGCGAAGATCAAGGCGCAGGGCAAGCCGCTGACGCTGCTGATGATCGACATAGACCACTTCAAGTGGGTGAACGATGAGCTGGGACACACGCGGGGAGACGAAGTGCTGAAGTCCACGGGCCAGGTCATCCTGGACAACATCAGGGAGGGCGACCTTGCCGTGCGCTACGGCGGGGAGGAGCTGCTCGTGCTCGTTCCTTCGGACCTGCATACCGGAATCATCCTCGCTGAAAGACTCCGCCACGCCCAGGAGCAGGGCGTCCGAGGCCGTGAGTCAATGAGGGACGTGCAGGAGCTTGCCGGGGCAAGCGGAGACCCCTGCGGGACGCTCTCCGTCGGCGTCGCGGACGTGACAGACAGCTCGGACCTGGCGCGGGCGGTGGAGAAAAGCGACAAGGCGATGTACTTCGCCAAGAGATCCAGGAATACTGTCGCGTTCCTGGACCCAACCAGGGACGAAGCCCTGGAGGAGCCGTTCACCACCTATTCTGAATACCGGGAGCGGGCAGGGAGAGCGGCCTGGTGACGGGCGTCTATGCCCTCGCGCCCGGCGCGTGGACGCTTGCGTCCATCAGCGCCTTCACGGCCGGGCTCAGCAAGACGGGAATACCGGGCCTCAGCACGATCTTCGTGCCGCTCTTCGCCCTCGTGCTGCCCGCGCGCCTCTCCACCGGCGCGATCCTGCCCCTCCTGATTGTCGGGGACGTTGTGGCGGTCACCTGGTATCGCCGGCACGCTGTCTGGCGCCATCTCCTGCGGCTCTTTCCCTGGGCCGTGGCCGGCATCGTCGTGGGCTTCTTCGCCCTGGGCAAGATCCAGGACCGGCAATTGCGGCCCGTGATCGGGGCGGTGGTCATCGTCATGCTCGGCATCGGCGCGTGGCGCGACCTGGCAACACGCGGGCGCGCGGAAGTTCCGAACGCCTGGTGGTTTGCCGCGCTGATGGGGATGCTCGCCGGCGCCACGACCATGCTGGCGAATGCGGCCGGACCGGTCATGATGCTGTACCTGCTGGCCATGCGCCTCCCCAAGGATGAGTTCCTGGGGACCGGAGCCTGGTTCTTTGCCGCCGTCAACCTGGTGAAGGTGCCCTTCAGCGTCAGCCTCGGGCTGATCACCGCCCAGACCCTCGTGTTCGACGCCGTTCTCTCAGGTGCCGTCCTTGCCGGAACCGTCGTCGGGATCATCGCCGCCCGAAGACTGCCCCAGAAGGCCTTCAGCATCGCGATGCAGGTCCTGACTCTTGGCTCTTCCGTGATGCTTTTTTTCTGAGAAGGGGGCGAGCTTTTCCCCGAGCTCCCGCGGCACGGCGGCGCTGAGGCGCACTCCTCCTGCCGCATCTTCCTTCTTCTTCACCGTTCCCTGCTCGTAGACAAGGGTGACGAGGTCGTAGCGGTCATACGGGATGAGGAGGCGCACCTCGGACAGCCCTTCTGCCAGGACGCGCTCTACCTCCCGGAGAAGGGACGGGATGTTCTCACCCGTTTTTGCGCTTATGGCCAGGGAGCCCTGGTGGGCCGTCCCGTGAGGCTGGGGCAGGCTCCTGTCCGGCAGCAGATCCATCTTGTTCCAGATCATGAGAAGCGGCGTGTGAGCGACGTGAAGAGAGGCGAGCACGGCCTGCACCGCGGAGACCTGCTCGGAGGCATGGGGATGAGAGGCGTCCGCGACATGCAGGATCAGGGCCGCCTCCTCAATGCCCTCCAGGGTCGCGCGGAAAGCAGCAACCAGCTCGTGGGGAAGCTTGCGGATGAATCCCACCGTGTCTGTCAAGAGAGCCTCCCGGCCCTCCGGAAGCATCAGGCGGCGGGTGGTCGGGTCCAGAGTGGCGAAAAGCCTGTCCTGGACCAGGACCCCTGCCCCGGTCAGCGCGTTCAGGAGCGAGCTTTTCCCCGCGTTCGTATACCCCACGAGGGCGATGACAGGAAGGCCGGCTCGCAGCCGCTGCCTGCGGTGCTGATGCCTCTGGGTCCGGACCTCCTCCAGCGCTCGACGGAGCGCCGTGATCCGACGCCGGGCCTGCCGCCTGTCCATCTCCAGCTGAGTCTCGCCGGGACCGCGCAAGCCCACGGGGCCCGCCCCCGAGCCGCCGACCTGCTGTGCCAGGGCGCCGCGCATGCCGGCCAGCCGGGGCAGCAGGTACTGATACTGGGCAAGCTCCACCTGGATCTTCCCCTCCCGGGAGCGGGCGTTGAGGCTGAAAATGTCCAGGATGAGCCGCGTGCGGTCAATGACCTGCGCGTTCTCTCCCAGCGCCTCCTCCAGGTTTCTCTGCTGCCCGGGGGAGAGCTCGTCATCGAAGAGGACGTACCGGGCGTCCTCCGCGGCCATGAGAGCCGCGACCTCTTCCACTTTGCCGGATCCGATCCATGTCGAGGGATCACGCCTGGCAAGCTTCTGCCAGGTCCGCCCGACCACGGCCAGGCCGGCGGTCCGCGCAAGCTGAGAGAGCTCGTCCAGGGAATCCTGGATGGTCCACGCCCCTTTGCGTCCCTTCAGCTCGACTCCGACGAGTATGGCCTTGTCCTCTGGCACCCGGGCAGTGTATCAGAAGGAAAAAAGTTTATGAACTCTTGCATTCTTCTTTTTGATGTAGTATGCATTGGCCTAACGACACTGTGGGGAGGGGGGACTACAGACCCTTTCCAGCATGACATGATGAAGGAGTCCTGACAGAAATGGAAACCAGGGTGCTCAGCACTGAGGAGGCAGAACCTCCAGGTACCATGCCCGTAGTCCAGGAGCTCGCCGGGCTTGCCGGTATCCGGACTACGATCCCGCCTTTCAAGTCCTACCAGCGTTTCAGGAAATCGCCTCAACCATCGCCGAAGTTTCCCGTTTCGCGCCGCTCGGAGGAGTTCCGCGCTCTGCACTTCCCCTTTGCCTCCGCGGCGGAATGGTGCGACTGGCGCTGGCAGATGCGAAACCGCATCAGAACGCTCGAGGTGCTGGAGAAGATCCTCCGGCTCTCGGATGACGAGCGTACGGCAATCACCCGCCGGACCGGGTCTCTCCCGTTCGCCATCACCCCGTACTACCTCAGCCTCATTGACGCGGATGACCCCAACCAGCCCTTGCGGCGCACCATGGTTCCGGTCATGGATGAATACCTTCGCACGCCCGGTGAAGCGGAGGACCCGCTGGGGGAGGACAGGGACAGCCCCGTGCCCTGCCTCGTGCACCGCTACCCCGACAGGGTGCTCTTCCTGGTCGCCAACACCTGCGCTTCCAACTGCCGCTACTGCACGCGGTCGCGCATCGTGGAGAACCCGGATGCCAACAGCATCTTCTTCCAGGCCCAGTGGGAGCAGGCAATTGCCTACATCGAGGAACATGGTGAGGTGCGGGACGTCCTGCTGTCCGGCGGAGACCCCCTGACCCTCTCGGATGAGAAGCTGGACTGGCTCCTGAGCCGGCTGCGCCGAATCCCCCACGTGGAGTTCCTGCGCATCGGCACCAAGGCGCCCGTCGTGATGCCCCAGCGGATCAGCTCTGCACTCACCCGGATGCTCAAGCGCTACCACCCTCTCTGGATGAGCATCCATTTCACGCATCCTGACGAGCTGACCGAGGAAACGCGAGAAGCGTGCGCGCGCCTTGCGGACGCCGGCATCCCCCTGGGGAGCCAGACCGTCCTGCTTTCGGGCATCAACGATACCGTGGAGGTGATGAAGCGGCTGATGCACGGCCTGCTGATGGCCCGCGTGAAGCCGTACTACCTTTACCAGTGCGACCCCATCGTCGGGTCGGCCCACTTCAGGACGCCGGTTCGCAAGGGCCTTGAGATCATCAAGGGCCTGCGAGGCCACACCTCCGGCTATGCCGTGCCGAGCTACGTGATTGACGCTCCCCAGGGGGGAGGGAAGATACCTCTCCTTCCCGACTACACGGTGGGCTGGGACGGTGACGACCTCGTCCTGAAGAACTACCAGGACCTCTATTTCCGCTATCCTGATCCGCAAGGGTCTCGTGGATAAGGAGACAACGCGCCGCGCCGTCTCGACGGCGCGGCGTACGCAGAGCTTTTCATGGGCCAACGAACCATAGCTCTCCTGTATGGGCAGGTCGAGGCGGACGCACCGGAAGACGAGAAAGATATCCTTGTCCAGGTGGAGACGGTCCGAAGCGCCCTCCACACGCTGGGCTACGCGACGGAAGACGTGCAGCTGACGCTGGACCTCGACACTGCGTCTGAAAGGCTGCGCTCCCTGCAACCGTCGCTCGTTTTCAACCTTGCTGAGACCATCGGTGGGAAGGGCAGCCTGATTCACCTGGCTCCCAGCCTGCTCGACAGCCTGGGGATCGCGTATACCGGCGCTCCCATGGAGGCTATCCTCTTCACTTCCCACAAGCTTCTTGCCAAGAGGATGCTGGCTGCGGGTGACATCGACACGCCGCCGTGGATATCCGCCGGCGCGGCGCTGCGAGCGGGGCCGTCCTTTGCGCCGCCTTTCATCGTGAAGTCAGTCTGGGAGCACGCGTCCATCGGCATGGAGGACAGCGCGGTGGCCTTCTCCCGGGCGGAGCTGGAAGCGGAGATACGACGCCGGTCAGCCCGGGAGCGCCAGGGTCATCTCTTCGTTGAGCGCTACGTGGAGGGCAGGGAGTTCAACCTCGCGCTGCTGGGCGGGCAGGAGGACAGCGACCTTCCCCAAGGCCTTCCCCCGGCCGAGATCCGGTTCGTGGGCTACCCGCGGGGCAAGCCGATGTTCGTCGGTTATCGCGCGAAGTGGGACGAGGGCTCTTTCGAATACGGAAGCACGCCGCGCTCTTTTGATTTCCCCCCGGATGACGCTGCCCTCCTGGCCACGCTGAAGCGCCTGAGCCTCGCGTGCTGGGAGATCTTCGCCCTGCGCGGGTATGCCCGGGTGGATTTCCGCGTCGACGCGGAGGGCAAGCCATGGGTACTTGAAATCAACACCAACCCCTGCCTCTCACCGGATGCCGGTTTCATGGCCGCGGCCGGTCGCGCGGGGCTGTCACGGAACGACGTTGTTCGACGAATCATAGCTGATACTGCAATGCAGAAGGAGCCAGAGACATGGGCACCCAGGTGATCACCATCCGCAGCACCGTGGAAAAAGCAGACGTGGAAAGGATCCGCTCAATCACGGAGTCTACGGGTTTTTTCTATCCGGAAGAGGTCGAAACCGCAGTCGAGCTCATCGAGGACAGGCTGATCAAAGGGCCGCGCTGCGGCTACCACTTCCTGTTCGCCGAAGAGGAGGGACGGACTGTCGGGTACACGAGCTACGGTCCCATCGCCTGCACCCGCACGAGCTATGACCTGTACTGGATCGTGGTCGCGGGAGACTATCGCGGGAAGGGCATGGGCACCCGGCTCCTGGAGGCGAGCGAGCGGGCCATCACAGCGCTGGGCGGGAATCGCGTCTACATCGAGACCTCCATGCGGCCTCTCTACGAGCCCACCCGTGGCTTCTACCTGGCGCGCGGTTACACCTCCGTTGCCGTGCTGGAAGACTTCTACGCGCCCGGGGACGCCAAGGTCATCTATCTCAAGGTGATCTGAGGAGCGCGTGGACGGAGCGCGCCTTGTGCCCGCCCTCCTGGGCGGCATGGTTCTTTTCGATATCCTCATCAACCTCCCGGGCCTGTCCGCAATTTCTCCCCTTGCATCGCTCCTGGCTCCGTCCGTCGACCTCCTGGTTGTGCTGGCAATTCTCATGAGCGCGGCACGGGGAGCCCAGGGTGTCAGGACCGGCTTTGCTGTCGGCGTCTCCGCCCTTGTGGCGCTGGTCACGGGCTGGCAGGCGTACCACCGGTGGGGCGCGCCCTCGGCGTGGCGGCTTCTGGCGCTGGGTGCTGCCGCGTGCGCAGCGGGCGCCGCGTCTTTCTTTTTTTCGAAGCTCGTCTATCGCGGCTTCAGAGATACCGTGCTTCGAAGCCTGTTCCTCCTGGCGGCGGCGAGCTGCGCGGTTATCCAGGCCCTTCTTGGCCTGCGCATTTTCGCGCCCAGCAGCGTACCGGGGATCCTCAGGGCCATTGGAGCAGGTTTCAAGTAGGCGCTGGGCACGGCATGAGGCTCTCGTAGCGGCCGCAGGTCCCCGTGCTGAGTATCTCCCTCACGTGCGCGGCGGCCGGCCCGGCCACGAGGTCCGGGTCCAGGGGGGACGAAACACTCGGGGTGCGTGTCGGGCGGGGGGCGCAGCTCGCGGCGCAGGACGTCAACCGCGTTGGTTTTCACCGCTTTTCCGCGCGACCGTCACAATATGCGCAACGCCCTCGATAGAGGGTCATGCCGGCCTTCGCAATGAACCACGAGTCTATCCTTCGAAACCGGCGAGGAATGGACCTGGTCTGGATCTCCTTCACGGTCATGGAGTTGTCGTGCTTCGGTTTGCGACAGTCACGATTCGGCAGAAGTGGAAGGGGATGTGAGAGGCTCTTGTCAGGCTGACTCTCTTTGAGAGCCCATCATCCTCCGTCGGGAGGTCCCTGCTTCCCACAATCCCCTTCAGTGATGAATGGGATTCATCGAGGGCATTATACGTCCGTCGTTCCGGGAATGCAAGAAAAAATGCTCGGCCAAAAAAATCCGCTGTATTGCTCACACTTCCCGTGCGTTGTACCTTTGCGCGATGAGCCTGGAATCCGAAAGTCGCGTCCCGCGGCTGGTGAGCGAGATCGATTGGCAACAGTGGAACCCGACGGAACGGGCCACGTTGCTGTTTGTCCTGCAGAACAAACACATCCTCCTGATCAACAAGAAGACGGGGCTCGGCGCGGGGAAGATCAACGGGCCGGGCGGCCGGATCGAGTCTGGTGAGACCGCCGCCGAAGGGGCCGTTCGCGAGGTGCAGGAAGAGCTGTGCGTGACGCCCACCGGAGTTCGCCCGGCGGGCGAGTTGTACTTCCAGTTCATCGACGGCTACTCCCTCCACGGGAGCGTATTCACCGCGTCCGGCTTCGAAGGGCAGCTCTGCGAGACCCGTGAAGCCGCGCCCATCTGGACGCCGCTTGACCGGATCCCCTACGACCGCATGTGGGCCGACGACTCGTTGTGGCTGCCGCTGCTTCTCCAGGGGAAGGGCTTTTGCGGCTTTTTCGTGTTCGACGGAGACACCATGCTGGATTCGAAGGTGAACGAGACCAGGATCTGAATGGAAGAAAGAGGGACTGTCCTGGACTGCGCCGGAGGCATGGCGCGCGTGCGGATTGACCGGTCCGAAGCATGCCAGGGCTGCACGCTGTGCACTCTCTCGGAGGACGGGGAGCACATGGTGGCCCGCGCCATGGATCACCTGGGAGTCTCCCCGGGAGACAGGGTTCGCATCGAAACT
>Ga0209415_10016200_pt1 | contig 12002 bp, 9 predicted proteins | sample PeaSoiSIISIP2007_FD_187696 | JGI IMG/M metagenome (GOLD analysis project Ga0209415, IMG submission 187696) | Peat soil microbial communities from Weissenstadt, Germany - SII-SIP-2007 (SPAdes) (version 2) | ecosystem: Environmental > Terrestrial > Soil > Wetlands > Peat | place: Germany... | reverse complement strand
GAGCGGGACGACGCTGGCGAGGCGCTCGCCGCGGGCGGGACGAGCGGCTGCGGAGCGGGCTGCGGGGCCTCTCGATACGCCGTGGTCTGCGCGCGCGCGTCGGAGGCGGCCGTGAGCCAGACGATGCCCACAAACAGGAGGAGCGGGAGCCTCAGTTGCATCCGCACCCGCCGCCTGCTGCGAACCCCCCGCCGACGGCCCCCTCCTGGACCGCGCGCACGTGCTCCTCGGCGGCGCGCGAGAGATCGGAGGTCGTCATCGTGGGGTGCGCGAGCGCGGCCCGGTCATAGGCAGCGACATGGACGCATGCCGTCGCAAGAGGGGTGAGCGCGAGGAAGAAAGCAGTAAGCACACGAAGCGACAAGCGCGAGGCCATCCGACGATGGATGGGTGTAGCAACGCGGCGCGTGGTCGCGGTTGACGCACCGCACTTCGCGGCGAAAAACGCGGCTCATCCAGGCGGAAGATTCCAGGAATGTGAACGACGGGCTCCTCAGATCGCCGACACACCGTCGTCGCGGACGCCGCGCGCCCGCCATCTCCGGACCCAGAACGCGCCGAGCGCCACGGCCGCCGTGCCCGCTCCCAGCTCGACCCACGTGGAGAGTGACGCGGTCTTGACCGCGTCGAAGAGGCGCGGACCGAAGAAGCTCACCGCGAGGACGGGGGGGATGTAGCCGAGGAGGGATCCCCAGAAGTGCGTCCACCCGCGCACACGCGAGACGCCGAAGAAGGCATGCAGAAGGGGCGGCATCCAGAACACGAACCTCAAGACGAAGACCGTCGCGAACGCGCGACGCGTGAGCGCGTCGTCGTACTTCCGGAAGCGCGCGGGGATTCGGGGCGTCACCCAGTCGCGCGCGACGAAGCGCGCGAACGAGAAGCCGACCGTGCTCGCGGCCATCGTCCCGATCATCGAGAGCACGAACGCGACGGGCCACGGCCAGATGAGCGGCGCCGCGAAGATGAAGATGGTCCCGGGGACGCCGAAGGGCTGGAGGAGGGCGTAGGCGACGATGAAGGCGAGGTAGCCAGAGGCACCGAGGTCGACGAGCGACGCCGCGAGACGCGCGGGCTCGCGGAGGTGGTCGAACACGCCGAGCCACTTTGCGACGGCGAGCCCGAGGAGGACCGCCGCGACGGCCGCGACCTTCAGGTGTGTGCGGAACGGGGACGCGCGGTCGGGCAAGAAGGGTGTCGTAGCACGGGGTGAGAGACCGTCGCATCCGCCACGGACTGGCGGTCTGCCGGTCGTCGGGGTACTCTCGGCCGTCATGTCCGTCCAGACGAGCCCCGCCCGATCCCACGAGACCGACCCCGTCCTCCTCGCGGCGTCACGCGCGACCGCCGGCGTGCCCGAGACGGTCGAGGAGCGGCGGTTCGTCGCGGCCGCGAAGGCCGACGGGCGGTTCGTGCCCGCTCGCGACATCCACAGCATGCTCGAGGTACGTGCGCGCCTCGAGAAATGATCTGGGACGTCGAGTGGTCCGTCTCCGCTGAGCAGCAACTCCGAAGTCTCCATTCGTGGAAGCGCGCCGAGCGCGTGGCGACCGCCGTGCACCGCTTCGCCGCGACCGGCGAGGGACACGTCGTGACCGTGCCCGATCAGCCCGGCGAGCTCCGCCTGCTCGTGCCTCCGCTCGAAGTGCGCTTCTCGCTCGACACGCCCGCGCACGTGCTGCGCGTCTGGACCGTCTTCGAGCGGACCTGAGCTATCGCGTTCCCCCGCGCATGGCGCGCATGATCCGCCGCGACGCTGCGCCCGCGGACCCTCCGAGCAGCGCGGCCACCGCGACGTCGAGCACGCGACCGTAGGGAGGCGCCTGCAGGGGCCGCACCGGCGCGAGCGCGCTCGCCTCCAGCACGCCGCGCAGATGGGAGAACCGCTCGAACCCCCACACGCCGTGGTACGCCCCCTGGCCGCTCGCGCCGACGCCGCCGAAGGGCAGCGTCTCTTGCGCGAAGTGGTTCAGCGTGTCGTTGAGGCACGCGCCCCCCGACGGGATCGCCCGCAGCACCTCCCCTGCCCGCCGCGGGTCGTCGTCGAAGTAGTAGAACGCAAGCGGTCGCGGCCCGTCCGCGATGCGCTCGCGCGCCTCGTCCTCGTGCGCGTACGGGATGACGGGGAGGATCGGGCCGAAGATCTCTTCCTGCATGACCCTCATCTCGTTCGTCGCGCCGAAGACGAGGACCGGCGCCATCTTCACGGACCCGGGCTCCGTCGACGGACCGATCTGCTGGAGGCGAGCTCCACGGCTCGTCGCGTCGGCGAGCAGCGCGGCGAGCCTCTCGCGGTGCCGCGGGCTCACGATGGCCGAGTAGTCACGCGTGCGAGGAAGGTCGGGGTATGCGCGCAGGGCGGCCGCCTCGAACGCCGCGCCGAACTCGGTCTCGCGCCCCGCCGCGACGAGGACGTAGTCCGGCGCGATGCAGGTCTGGCCCGCGTTGAACAGCTTTCCGACCGCGACGCGCTCCGCCGCGCGCGCGATCGAGTACGCGGAGTGGATCCACGCGGGCGACTTTCCGCCGAGCTCGAGTGTGACGGGGACGAGATTCTCGGCGGCGGCCCTCGCGACCTGCTTGCCGACCGCGGTCGAGCCCGTGAAGAAGAGATGGTCGAGCGGAAGGCGCGTGACCTCCTGCGCGACCTCCGGCCCCCCGTCGACGACCGCGAGCTCGTCGGCCGTGAACCGGCCGCGGAGCGCCTCACCGAGCACCTCGCTCGTGCGCGGCGTCAGCTCGGACGGCTTGAGGATCGCTCGGTTTCCCGCCGCGAGCGCGCCGACGAGCGGCGAAAGAAGGAGATTCACCGGGTAGTTCCACGGCGCGATGATGCCCACGACGCCGAGGGGGAGCGGCTCGACCCAGGCTCGCCCAGGGAGGAAGTAAGGGCTCGGGTGCTTCGGGCGCGGCTCCATCCACCGCGCGACGTGGCGCCTTCCATCGCGGATCGACTCGATCGTCGACATGACGTCGACGAGGAGAGTCTCGTGACGCGAGCGCCCGCCGAAGTCGGCGTCGATCGCCGACACGATCTCCTCCGCGTGCTCGACGACCACGCGCTCGAGCCTCTCGAGCCAGTCCTCCCTCTCCGCCACGCTCGGGAAGGGGTGCGCGCGCTGCGCCTTGCGCAGCCGGGCGTAGCTCTCGCGCACGGGTGAGGTCCTGAGTGGGGTCAGATTGGTGGCTTGCATGGGCTCTCCCTCTGGTCGGACCAGTCGACCATGCAGATCCTCAGGCTCGGTTGTCAATGGTCGGCGCAGCTGGCGCAGGGTCCCGGTTTGCATGGGATCGGCCCGCATGGTACTGGTCGGACCAGTATGAGTGCCGCAGCGAAGAATCGGGCCCCTGCCGCGACGGGCGTCGCGAACCGCCTCGCCGCGTCGCTCCGGCGCTCGATCCTCGACGGGCGCTTGCGCCCCGGTGACTCCCTCCCCAGCGAGCGCGACCTCGCGAGCCAGTACGAGGTCAATCGCTCGAGCGTCCGCGAGGCGATGAAGCAGCTCGAGGGATGGGGGCTCGTGAAGATCCGCCACGGCGGCGCGACGCGCGTCACCGACTTCCTGCTCTCGGCCGGGCTCGACCTGCTCCCCTTCCTCGTCGAGCTCGACGGGCCCGTCGATCCGAGCATCCTGCGAGAGCTGCACGAGATCCGCGCGATGCTCTTCGGGTGGTGCGCGGAGCAGGCCGCGCGAAAGGCCGACTCGGCATCCATCGCGCGCCTCGACGCGCTCGCGCGGCGGCTGGAGGAAGCCAACGGTCGCCCGGCGGAGGCGCAGGAGCTCGACTACGACTTCTTCGAGGCGCTCGTGCAGATCACCGGCAACCGTCCGCTCCTCCTCCTCTCGAACGTGGTGCGCGAGGTCTACCTCCGCGGCCGGCGGCATTTCCTCGGTCTGTACGCGAAAGACACGTTCGATCCGAAGCACCACGTCCGCGCCGTGGACGCCATCCGCCGCCGCGATCCCGCGGCGGCGGGCGCGGCGATGCGGGCGCACGCGGAGACCGCCGTCGTGGCCGCCGGAGGAGCGCGATGAGAGGCCGAGAAGACCGCGACCCGAACGCCCTGCGGTATTCGGGCAAACCGGGCCACGTGGAGAGCTACTTCCTCCGCGCGAACGACCCTGACCGTCCTCGCGCGCTCTGGCTGAAGGCGACGGTCTTCGCGCCCATCGATGGCCCCGCCGAGATGGAGAGCTGGCTCATCTACTTCGACGGCTCGCGCGCTCGCCCGATCGCGGGGCGCGAGTCGGTGCCGCTCGTGGGCCCGGTGACCGAGGCAGTGCCCGGAGCGACGCGCGTCCACGCGGCACGCCTGCACTTCGAGCTCGCAGGCAGAGGCTCGGCCGCGGGAACGGTGCGCACCTCGACGGGGGACGCGCACGTCGACGTGACGTGGTCGCGGTCGCAGTCCCCCGTGGGCGCGCCGCTCTCGATGCTCCCTCGGCGCCTCGCGCACGGAGGGTCATTCCCGCGCTCGAAGCTCCTGAGCCCGCTCCCGTCGCTCCTCTTCTCGGGGACGCTGGACGTGAACGGCGAGCACGTCGAGCTGCGCGGATGGCGTGGGATGCAGGGCCACAACTGGGGGCGCGAGCACGCGTTCGAGTACGCGTGGGGCCAGTGCGTCTTCGCGCCGGAAGGCTCCGAGCCCGAGGCGATGGTGGAGGGCCTCTCGGCGAGGGTGCGCATCGGTGGGAGGACCACGCCGCTCATCTCGTGCCTCGCCGTGCGGAGGGGGCCGCGGACGTTCCGATTCGATCGTCTGGTCGATCTCTGGCGGCAGCACGCGTCGGTCGAGGCCGACCGCTGGAGCTTGCGCATGTCAGGCAACGACGGCGAGGCGCGCCTCGAGATGGACGCCACGGGTCGCCCGATCGCGTGCCTCGGGTACCGGAACCCCGACGGACACAAGAGCTACTGCTTCAACACGAAGCTCGCGACCGTGCGCCTCCAGGTCCAGCCCGCGCGCGGCTCCGCGTTCGAATGCCGGAGCGAGCACGGCGGCGCGCTGGAGCTCTTGCGGCGGACCCCTGACCCCCGATTTCCCGACGTCGTCTGAACCCGAGGAATCCCCATGACCCTGTCCTTCGTCGAAGCGATGCGCGGCTGGCTGCGCGCCGGCACTGGTCCCGACATCCCCGTGTCATTCGAGATTCACGCGGTCCAGCGCGGTCGCGGGCGCTTCGAGGTCAAGGGGGTCATCGCCGCCCCCCCTCTCACGCGCGAGACGCCGGCCCGCGGAACGCTCGAGCTCGGCCTCCGCGCCATCGCGTACCACCTCGAGTTCACGTCGACCGATGGCCGCGCCCTCACGCTCGATGCGACGAAGCACCCGACCCTCCTTTCGCCGCTCCGATCCATGACCGCGATGCACGCCATCGTGCGCGACGCCGAGGGAACCGCCGTCGCCTCGGGCGAGATGCGCTTCAACACGCGTGACCTCCCGGGATTCCTGAGGTCGTGGGTTCCGGCGCTGGGCAACGCGCACCGCGAGCTCGACGCGCGGCGAAGGCAAATCGAACGGCGCACCCTCGCGCGAGATGGAGGCTCGTGATGGCGGACACGAGACGCGCGGGGCCGACGCTGGTCGCGCTCGCGGAGGCCGTGCTCCCTCCGGGCCGGATCTTTCCGGGGGCGGGGGCAAGGACGGCCGAGAAAGCGGCGCGCTTCGTAGGCACGCTCCCGGCGACGTTGTCCACCGGGTTCTCGGCGCTGCTGGTCGCGCTCGAGGTGTGGTCGCGCGCGCGCACCGGGTCACGCTTCGACGCGCTCCCGCTCGGCCGTCGCCTCGCCGTGCTCGAGTCCTGGGAGGGCACCGAGGCCGGGCGGCTGGGCCTTCGCGCGCTGACCACCCCGATCAAGCTCGCGCACTTCGATGACCCGGAGATCTTCCGCTCGCTCGGCTGCCGCTACGCGATCGACCCGCCGACGGTCGAGCGGCCGCGCTGGCAGAGCCAGATCACGGACGCACGGGACCTCGGCGACGGGGAGACGCTCGAGTGCGACGTCGTCGTCGTCGGTACGGGCGCGGGGGGAGCGCCCGTCGCGCAGGCGCTCGCGGAGCGCGGCCACGCGGTCCTGCTCATCGAGGAGGGGGCCTACTTCACGCGCGAGGACTTCACGGGGAAGGGGCCCGAGATGCTCGCGAAGCTCTATCGCCGCGCGGGCGCGACGGTCTCCGTCGGCAACACCGTCATCCCGATCCCCGTGGGGCGCGGCGTCGGCGGCACGACGCTGATCAACGCCGGCACGTGCTTCCGCGTCCCCGAGAAGACGCTGGCCGAATGGCGCGACACGATGGGTCTCGACGAGTTCACGCCGGACCTCCTCGCGCCGTACTACGACATCGTCGAGCGAGAGCTCGGCGTCGCGCCGTCGTCGAAGCAGGCGATCGGCAAGCCCGGCGAGCTCATCGCGCGCGGCTGCGACGCGCTCGGCTACTCGCACCATCCGCTGCGGCGGAACGCGCCGGATTGTGACGGCCAGGGGCTCTGCTGCTTCGGGTGCCCGACGGACGCGAAGAAGTCGACGAACGTGTCGTTCGTGCCGAAGGCGCTCGCGCGCGGCGCTCAGCTCATCACGCGGCTCAAGATTGACAGGGTCCTGCTCGACGGTGAGCGCGCAGTAGGCGTCGTCGGCCGCACGCGGACGGCCTCTGGTGCGTCGCGTACCGTCCGTGTCCACGCGCGCGCCGTCGTTCTGTCGTGCGGATCGCTCCACACGCCGACGCTCCTCCTGCGCCAGGGCATCGCCAACAGCTCGGGCGAGGTCGGGCGAAACCTGTCGATTCACCCGGCGGTCGCTGCGATTGCTCGATTCGACGAGCCGGTGCACAGCTGGAACACCGTGCCGCAAGGGTACGCCATCGACCACTTCGCGGACGAAGGCATCATGTTCGAAGGCGGCTCCGCGCCGCTCGACATCACCGCGGCGTCGACACCCGGCTACGGACCGGGTTTCACCGATTTCATGGAGCACTTCGACCGGATGCTCGGCTTCGGCTTCATGGTGAAGGACACGTCGCGGGGACGCGTCCACCGGACGGCGAAGGGCGAGCCTCGCATCACCTACTGGATGAACGACCACGACGTCTCGCAAGTGCGTCGTGGAATGGGGATCCTCTCGCGTGTGTTCTTCGCGGCCGGCGCGCGCGAAGTCCGGATGCGTCTCGGCGGGACGCCGCCGTTGCGGAGCCTGCGGGACGTCGCGCGGCTCGAACGCACACCGATCCAGGCGCGCGACGTCGACCTCTCCGCCTACCACCCGCTCGGCACCGCGCGCATGGGCAAGGATCCGCTCCGGTCGGTCGTCGATCTCACCCACGAGACGCACGACATCCACAACCTCTTCATCTGCGACGGTTCGTCGGTCCCTGGATCGCTCGGCGTGAACCCGCAGCTCACCATCATGGCGATGGCGCTGCGCGCAGCCGAGTTCATCGATCGAAGGCTCGAGCGCCTCGTCGCAAAGGTGGCGTAGCGCTACAGGTTGACGAGCTTGGTCTCGGGCTTGATGGAGCCAGGCGTGACCTTCACGGTGAAGCTCCGGCCGTCCCACGCCAGGACGACCACCGAGAATTTCACCGGGCGCTGTGGAGCGTCGGCCGTCCACCTCACCGCCCACGGCCGCTTCTCCCAGTCACCCTGCCCGAGGAGCACGCCGTAGAGGGCGACCTTCGACGCGTCCGTAGGCTCGCCGAGGAGGTCTTCCTTCTTCTCGTCGGCCGCGCCCAGCGCGAGGTGCGCGTCGTGATCCTCCCACGTCAGCAGCGCGAGCGAGCCTGGTCCGCTGAACAGCCCGAGCTCCTTGAGCTTCCGTGCGATCGCGTCCTTCGCGTCCGGCCCGCCACCCGCCGCCTTGGGGTCGAGGTAGAGCGTGCCGAGGCGCGCCGCCGACCAGAGCTTGGCCCAGTAGCGCGGATCCTCGGGGCCAGGGCTCCCTTCGCCGGACTGCACTTCGCGCTCGATGCGAAGCGCCTCGTCGACCCGGCCCGCGCCAGCTGCGGCCGCGGCGAGCCTCAGCCACGACGTGGCGTTCTTGCCATCGAGGTCGGTGAGCGTCTTGTACTGGCGGTATGCCGCGTCGTACCAGCCGTTCCTCAGGTAGAGATCGCCAAGAAGTCGGCGGGCAGAAGCGTCGCCACCGTTGAACTCGACCACCTCCGAGTAGGTGCGCATCGCCTCGTCCGGCTCGCCCGCGATCACGAGCGCGTCGCCGAGCTCTTCCGCCAGGAGCGGCGTGAGCAGCCCACGATCGCGCAGGCGGCGTCCGTGCGCGACGGCCTCGCGCGCTTGTCCCGCTTCGACGAGGAGCTTCACGAGGCGCACGTCGCCCGCCGGATCGCCCGGCGCGGCGAGCATCGCGGCCTTCAGGTGCGTGATCCGCGCGTCGACCGCGGGTGTGTCGAGCAGCTCGCGATCCACCTTCGCCCAGTCGACGCGATCGCCGAAGAGCGCGCGAGACACCGCCGCGGCGAGCCGCGGGTCGACGGTCCGCCGGAGCACGGCGCGAGCCACGAAGCGCTGCGCCTCGCTCTCGCCCGCGAAATGCCCGAGCACCACCGCGGCCGCCTGCTCGTTGTCGATGCGCGCCTCGACCAGGTCGAGCAACGCCTCCTGATCGCGCCAATCGGGGAGCTCGCAGCTTGAACGCGCCACTTCGTACTGCGTCACGAGATCGTTCGCGCCCGTCGCGCGCCGGAGCCGCTTCTGCCAGAGGACGAGCCGCTCCGCGAGCGGACGGCTCGATGCGTCGCTGCACATCGCGAGGGCGCGTCGCGCGATGGGCTTGGGCCGAGCTCCGACGATCATGTCCATGTGAGGCGGCTCCACACGGGCGGGGTCGTTGTCCTTCTTCGCGGCGTCGTTCTTGCTCAGCGCCTTCACATCGTCGTGCACGCGCACGATCCCACGCGGCTGGATCGCGGACGGCCTCGAAGGGGCGGTCCTCGCGAGGGCATGATGCGCACCGGCCCCGGCCTTCGCCTGGCCCGCAAGCTTGTCTCCGGAGAGACCCAGGGTTCCGATGCTCCCGATCCCCGCGCCGAAGCCGGGAGCATCCGCCAGGCTTCCGCCGGCCGTCGGCGCGGGCGCGGGCACGGAGGCCGCCATGCTAGACGATGGGGCCATCTGCGCCTCGCGACTGTCCTCGAAGCCTGCCGCAGGCTCGCCCGGCGCGAACGCGTTCGACTCGGCGGCCGGCGGGGCCGCGATCGCGGCAGGCGCAGCGGCCATTCTCGCCGCGGGGGCCTCATCGTCGCTGAACGAGCTCGACGCGCTGGTCACCGACGAGGCCGTGCTCCGGCCACACCCGGTCATCGTCCGCGGCAACGGGGTCAGGTACGGCGCGACGAGCTCACGCTCATCTTGCTCGTTCTGGATCGACGTGAGGCGTACGCCGCGTAGCTTGGAGTTGCGCCGCGGAACCCCCTGTCGCGAGTACGCCGCGTCGCTCTCGAGCGCGAGGATGCTGGTGTAGGGAGTCATGAGGCCATACTCGACACCGAGGTCGAGGATCTTGGAGCGGTTCTCGTCGGGGGACGAGCCGCTCCCGAGGAGGCGCCGCACGTACTCCGCCGCCCAGAGCCGTGGCACGAGCGACGTCGTCGTGCTGGACTCGAGCGCCAGCGGGTACTCGCTCTTGAAGTCCTTCCCCGCGACGCGCCCCTTGATGGTCACGATCTTCGGCAGCTCGTGGTGGGTGCGCGCCAGGAGCTCGAGCTCCTCGCCGCGCGCGAGCTTCCCGGCGGCCGAGTAGAAGGGCTGGTCGAGCCCTGCGCCGAGATCGATGGAGAGGTCGGTGATCGTCGGCGTCTTGATCGCCGATGTGAGTCGGAGCGCCTGACCGGTGGTCTCGTCGGCCTCGTTGATCCTGAGGTACTGCCCGCTCCCCGCCCGCGTGAGCTGCTCGAGCAGGTCGTGCCTCGCGTCCGCCCCGACGCCCACGGCGAAGAACCGGGCGCGCGACCCCGAGAGCGATCGTCGCATCCGCGCCATCAGCGCGTCCGCCGTCGTCTCCCCCGAGGTCGGGTTCCCGTCGCCGACGTACACGATCGCCGGCTGCTCGGCGCCGTGGAGACGCTCGAGAGCGGGCTCGAACATCGCCCCGAGATCCGTCGCGCCCGCGACGCCGTGATCGGCGAGCTTCTCGAGCGCCTTGGCGACCTCGGCCTCCGTCGCCTGCGCGAGCCCTTCCTTCGGGTAGACGACCGTCGGCCTCACGTCGAGCGTCACGAGCGCGAAGCGGTCCTCGTCCGAGAGCGCACGGAGGATTCCCTCCGCGGCCGCAGTCCTCTCGGCGCGCTCGGTCTCGTCCCCCCCCGCCGAGGTGTCCACGACCACGACGAGCTCGCCCTTCGCCGCGGGCAGCGACGCGAAGGTCACGTCGTGATCCGGGACGTATCGCAACATCACGTAGTCGGCCTGATCGCCGCCCGCCGCGAAGCGCCACGCGCGAACGGGCGGCTCCGTGTGGCTCGGCGACATCTCGAGCTGGAAATCGGCCTGCGGCACGTAGCCGCTCCGGCGCATCGCCACGAGCGACCCGTTCTGCTCCACGGTCGCGTCGAGCGAGGTGGCGACGTGCATCTGCGCCGCGTTCGGCCCGAGATCGACCGAGAGCGCGAACTCGTCGAACCGGACGCCGTCGTCGGACCGCAGCGGGTAGACGTAGTGGACCTTCCCCTCGATGGCGGGGAGGAGCTCGATATAGCGGAGGACGACGCGACGCGTTCCGCTCGCCGGGATCGGAAAGATCCGCGCGCGGTAGCTCTTGCCATCGACCCACTCGAGCAGCGCGGGGTCGGCAGACTGCCGCTTGGCCGTCGCGTAGCGTGCGGCGGCCTCGCTCTTCTCGATCACCTCACCTTCGACGAGGTGCCCGTTGGTCTCGAGCGCGAAGCTCGTGACGATGGCGCTCGTCGGGACGGTGAACCAGTACCAGCCCTCGATGCCCTGGCTGCCGGGGTTCGAGAACGTCTGATCGACCTCGGTTTCGGCGAGCCCGTCGCGCAGGACGGCGCGAACGACCTGCTTCGCGATGCCGAGCTTCTTCGCAGGCGTACCTGGGAGCGCGTTGGGGTCGAGGCCGTAGATCCGCCCCGAGCCGCTGCCGCCGATGCCGCGGGCGACCCGCGTGTCGCCCATCCCGCCCGTCCAGTCCTGCCAGAAGGCGACCGGCTCCACCTTGGGCGCGCCGGCGCCGGTGGCGTTGCCCTGCGTCCCAGCGGCGATCTCGACGCGACCGCCCGGCGAGGTGAGGATCGCGAGGCCGCGCGCGACGTAGACCTTCGCGTCGTCCCCGTCGCGGGTGATGCTGAGCCCCGCGTCCGCCGCTGAGACCGCGTGCTTTCCGAGCCGGCACGCGATCGCCTCCCCTTCGGCGCGCGGCGCGTCGAGCCACACCTCGCCCTTCTCGAGCGTGAGCCCCGAAGGCTCGAGGACGACGCTGGTGTCGCCGCGCAAGAAGACCGACGCCCCCTCGCCCGTGCGAACGAGCGCGCGCGCCCCCTTCCCGGTCGCGATGCGCGCCCCGGTCGCGAGCGGCGTCCCGGAGAGCGCCTGCGCCTCGCCGTCGGCGTCCTTCACGAGGACTTGCCCGGCCGCGAGCTCGAGCCGCGCCCCGAGGTTCTTCGCGCGAACCGGCGGCGGCGGCTTCATCAGGAAGAGGACCAGGGCCGCGGCGAGGGCGAGCCCGCTCGCACCGAGGAACAGGACCGTCCGCAGCGGCACCGGTCGCGGGGCGGTCTTGGCTTCGAAGGACTCGTCTTGCATGGAACCCCCTGGCGGGTGAATGGCGACGGTGAGCGTCCAGCGTACGACGGACCGGGCGGGGAAAGGGTCTAATGCGCGGGGGACGCGCCCGCGACGATCTCCGCCACGCGTGCTGCTATCGTGAAGGGGTGGTTTTTCCGCAAGAATTGCCGACACGGAGCTCCTCGCCTTCGCTGCGCATCGCGGCCGGACTGAGCGTCGTGCTCGTGGCGTGCAGCGGCGGCGGGAGCG
>Ga0209415_10016198_pt1 | contig 12004 bp, 11 predicted proteins | sample PeaSoiSIISIP2007_FD_187696 | JGI IMG/M metagenome (GOLD analysis project Ga0209415, IMG submission 187696) | Peat soil microbial communities from Weissenstadt, Germany - SII-SIP-2007 (SPAdes) (version 2) | ecosystem: Environmental > Terrestrial > Soil > Wetlands > Peat | place: Germany... | reverse complement strand
GCGCCTGCAGGAAAGCGCCGAAACCGCTTATAGCGCGCTCTACGACGCCCCCGAATCCGCCCTCTCGCAAACCCGCGCCGCGGCCAAAAAGCTCGACGATCTCTGCCGGATCGATCCCTCGCTCGAAGGCACGCGCGAGCACCTCAAGGCCGCCGATCTCAGCCTCCAGGACATCATGGATATCTGGGACGCGCTTGGCCCGCACTACCGGCTCAGCGCCGGTTACATCGTCAGAGTGGTGCGGGTAGACCGGACCATTACCCCCGCGATGCCGGTGGTCTCCACACGCTTTACATTGCAGAACGGAGGCAGCTCATGATCAACGAGCCGGTGGACCGCCGGATCCTGGGAGCCTTTGTCTGTGTCGATGCGATTACCAGCAGCTCGATTGTAAACCCGGTCAGCGTCACTGCTCCGCAGTGGTCCGTAAAACCCAACCGCAGCGGGACGTATATCATTTTCAATGGGCCCAACCTGTATCTTTCGACTACCCAATTCGTGGCGGGCGCCTGGCCGACGCAAACGTCCTTCGAGGTGACGCTACAGGACCCCAATGGCAGATACTTGCCGCGCAGGGCCAGTGTCCAGACGTCCCTGACTGTTCCGGCGATTCCCCCGGCGCCTCCAGGCGCTACGAGCAACGCGGCGGCCATCGCCGCTTTGGGGCAGTCCGGAGCCGTGTTCAATCCACAGCAGGTGGCGCTCTACAGGGCGCCGTCGGCGGGCTTCGGTCCCAACTGGGCAGTGATCCACGCGTCTGTCAACCGCGCCGGAACCACGCCGCCGCAAGGGCTGCCGTGGGCGGTCCTGCAAGTGACTCGCAATAGCGACAACACCGTGATGGTGAACGGCCAAGCCGATACCAGCGGTGAGGCTCTGCTGGCAGTTGCCGGGTTGACTATAGAGACCAACCCAACCGGCACCGGGCCGGTCACCCTATCGACGGTTGCCGTGACGGTGACCGCGTACTTCGATCCCACTCGTTTGACTCCGCTGCCGGGCTGGATCCCGAATCCGGACGATATTTTGAACAGCCTTCCCAACGCCGCACTCGCGTCGGCCAGCCAGACCGTGCAGCTTGGTTCCGGGCAGGAACTACTGATGAATTTCGCTCTTTCAGTTTGAGCAAGGAGGATAAATCGTGCCAACGTATCTAGCGCCAGGAGTATACGTAGAAGAAGTCAGTTTCCGCGCCCCGACCATCGAGGGTGTAGGAACCACCACAACCGGGTTTGCCGGACCTACTCTAACTGGTCCCGTAGCAGGCATGCCCTATGGCGGACTGCCCGCCACCGGCAATCCAGCCGCGAACGCGCCGGCCGGCGGAGTCCCACAGCTTTTGACCAGCTTTGGCGACTTCCAATATATCTATGGCGGTTATAACAACCTGGCGATGGGGGGGGGCACTTTACCCGCCGTTAAGAACGTCAACTACATGGCGATGGCGGTCAAGGCCTTTTTCGATAACGGCGGCTCGATGCTCTATGTATCGCGGGTCTACGCCAACAGCGTACCGGCCGGCGCGCCTGCCGGAACCATCGACCCCGGCATTGCCAATTCCGGCGCCGCGGCCGCCGGCAGTGTGGTGGTGGCCGCGCGCTTTCCAGGAGCGCTCCTGAACAACCAGCCGGTGACCGTCACCTTGACGGCCGCCAAGACCCTGAACGTTTCCAGTTTGCCCCTGGGGTCCCTGCTGGGCGTGCCGGGAACCGGCGGTACGGCGCCGACGCTGTACGCTAACGGATCGACCGGCACCTTCATGTCCAACGCGGCCACGCCGGTGGCCCTGCCTTCGCCGCTCCCGGCCAAGCTCTACGTTCTCACCGTAACGGTGACGGCCCCCGGCGCGGGAGGGTTGCAGATGTCGTACACCGGTCTGGGCCTCGACCCCAACCACCCGAACTATATCGGCACGGTGCTGGGCGTCAATCCCCCGCGGCCCATAGACCAGTTGCAGAACCAGATCTGGTTCAACATCGGAAGCAGCCTGGTAACCGCCCCCCTCTTGTTCGCCGCCCTGTTCGGGACCACCTGGACCGATCCCTCGGTCTCGCCTCCGCCGCCGGCTCCGGTGAGCACTTTTACGCTGACGAATTTAGGGGACGATGGCGGGGAGCCTGTCGCCGCCAACTATACCACCGCGCTGCAGTACTTCGAGCCCTTGGAAGACATCGCCATCGTGGGCACTCCGGGAGCGTCGGCCTACACCGATGCGACGGACATCCTGATCGGCTCCTTGATACCCCACGTACAAAGGCAGCGCGCCTATCGCGTGGCCATTCTGGAGGCCGGGCCCAATCTGCTGGATTCCGATTATGAGAATGTGCGCGCCCAGATAGACTCCAGTTACTCGGCGCTCTATGTGCCGTGGGTCGAAACTCCCAACCCGCTGGCGGTTTCCGGCACCTCGATTCCCGCTCAAATCGCAGTGCCGCCGACCGGCTTCATGGCGGGGATTTATGCGCGCAGCGACACCAACAACAGCGTGGCCAAAGCGCCCGCCAACGAGGTGGTTCTGGGGGCCGTGGATTTTGAGCGCCACATTACGTTTGCCGAACAGGCCGTGCTCAATCCGCTGGGCATCAATTGCCTCCGCTTCTTCCCCGACCGCGGCTTCCGCGTGTGGGGAGCGCGCACCGCCAGCTCCGATACCGAACTGATGTACATCAACGTGCGCCGCTATTTAATCTACCTGGAGCACTCCATCGATAACGGCACGCAGTGGGCGGTGTTTGAGAACAACGGACCTTCGCTGTGGGCGCGCGTGAAGGACTCGATCGATTCCTTCCTGAACAACGAGTTCGCCGAAGGAAACCTGCTGGGCACCGCGCCCTCGAATGCCTATTTCGTGCGCTGCGACCGCACCACCATGACACAGAACGATCTCGACAACGGCCGCATGATCTGCCTGGTGGGAGTTTCGCTCTTGAAACCGGCCGAGTTCGTGATCTTCCGCATCGGCCAGATGACGGCCAGCGCACCAAGTTAACCGCAAGTTCCGACGAGAAAGGAGAAATAAATGCCAGACAGGACCACACCGTACCCATCTTATAGTTACTTAGTCGACCTCAAAGGCCCGCGCGACCCGGAAAAGCCTTTGGGAGGATTCTCCGAAGTTACGGGAATCAAGACGGAGCTGCACATCGCCGAGTATCGCGATGGCAACGACAAGAATCCGTGGGTCCACAAGTACTCCGGCGTGCACACCACGGCCGACATTACGTGTAAGCGCGGCATCGTGGACTCGTCGGACTTGTGGGCCTGGATCACCGAGGCCCGCACCACCGGACCGGCCGCGCAGCGCGATGTGACGATCACGCTGCGCGACGAGAGCAACAATCCCGTGCAGATCTACAAGCTGTACGCGGTTACCCCGAAGAGTTTGACGGGTCCGGCACTGAACGGCAAAGGGACGGGAGACCTGGCTATCGAAGAGCTGGTTCTGGCTCCCGAGAATATCGAGATCCTGCCCGCTTCTTAGCCGGCTTACTAAAGCGATGCGTCCCTGAGAGATGGTCATGAGCCGCCTGGTTTTCGACAATCAGCCCGCCGCGCCGCAGTTCAATACGGTTCGCACCGATATTGCCTGCTTCGTGGGGCTGGTGCGCGTGCTGCCGGGCGCCGCCCTTTCCGCGAGCGTGTCGGCATGGCTCAACTATCTCCACTATTCCGCCACCCAGATCACCCAGATCACCAACGTTCCGGTGCCGCTGGACTCCTGGGGGGCCTTTACGGCGCTCTTCGACGACGGCAGCTCGGGCCTTGCACACGGGACCGACTACGTGGCCGCCACGGTGCGCAGCTTCTTTGCGCAAGGCGGCCGGCGATGCTACGTGGTTCGAGTCGCGGACCCGGTCACCCCCAAAGATCAGGCGGCGGACAAAGCGGCGAAACTAACAGCGCTGCTTCCGGGCGGCGGGTATGCGCCCGACTCGCAAACCTGGACCGGCGTGGAGAACCTGGCGGTGCTGGAGGATGCATCCATCCTGGTGGTGCCGGATCTGCCGGTGCTCTGCGCCTCGCAACCGGTACAGGCGGCCGGCCAGGCGCCTGCGGCGCCCACCGGCCCCGAAGAGTTTGTGGAATGCACGCAAGGGGACATCGTTCCGCAGCCATTTCAGACCGTCCCGGCGCCCGCGCCGCGCCTGGCGTTCGGGGACTATATCACCTGGGCCAACAACGTGGCCACAATTTTGCTCTTTCTGGCGAACGGACCCCAGAGCAATCAGCTCAATCTGCGCGAAATCCAATTCGTAGCCGCGTTTCCGCTGCCGCAGGACATGGACCCCGCCACCGCCGCGGAAAATCCCTCGAGCACGGAGATCGCGCAGGACATCCACGACGTCATCAGTAACCAAATGCCGGAGATCGCCGATGATGTTCACGGCTTCGACGCAACGAAGCAGCACTGCAACATCTCGAGCGCTTTCCTGCAGCTCGCGTATCCCTGGCTCAAGACCTCAGGCTCCGGTTTCCTGCTGGAACTGCTGGAACCGCCGGACGGCGCGCTGGCCGGACTGATCGCGCGCAATGCGCTGACGCGGGGCACGTTCACCAGCGCCACCAAAATCACTCCGGCGGAAATCTACGATATCTTCCCCGCGCTTCCCGCTCAGGAGACCCAAACCTCCGCGGCGCCTCTGGCCTGGGGACCCAATTCTCCGCAGAAAGCGCTGATCGAGCGGCTCAGCCTGTTCGGCTTTACTCCCAGCGGCTTGGCCTTGCTTTCCGACGTCACGGCGTATCCCGGGGAAACCTACCGTTCCGCGCCCGTGAACCGGCTGGTCGAGGTGATCAGCCGCTCCGCCCGGCGCATGGGCGAGAGCGCGGTGTTCCAGTCGAATGGGCCCGCGCTGTGGGGCCGCGTGCAGCGCTTTCTGCAAAACCTGATGACCCGGCTGTGGAGCCTGAACGCGCTCGACGGCGCTACCGTGAAAGACGCATTTTCGGTGCGGTGCGATCGCAGCACCATGACGCAGAACGATCTGGATAACGGCCGCTGCCTGGCGCTGGTGACGTTTGTGGCGGCGTCGACCATCGAGACCATTACGGTGAAGCTGGCGGTCGAGACCAGCGGCACGAGCGCGCAGGAGATCACCGCCGGTCTCGCGGAGGCAAGCTGATGGCATCCACTCTCACTCCGCTGCACGTTTTTCGTTTTCAAGTGGACTTCTTCACTGACTCGCTTTCGGACGACGACAGCCACGAGCAGTTTCCGGTGTGCTCCGGATCCTTCGCGGAATGCACCGGCCTGGAAGCGATCATGGAACCCAAGGTCATCAAGGAAGGCGGCCGGAATTACGGGGCGGCGCAGCGCGCCGGAGGCACCACCTTCGCGACCGTGGTTCTGCGGCGCGGCATTAGCAGCAACCAGAACCTCTACCAGATTTTCAACTCGGTGGCCACCGGGACCTTCGCTCCGCGTATGCAGGTCACCATCAATCTGTTCGACATCGACGGCTCGGCGGTGCTGGCGTGGCAGCTCGACAAAGCCATGCCCATCAAGTACAAATTTGCGGACTTCAACGCGCGCAATGCGGAGATCGGGATTGAGGAATTGCACCTGGCTCACGAGGGCCTGTGGTCGGTGACGCCCACCACGCAGCAGCTATAGAACCATGCCCCAACAGCCACCCCAAGTCGCCAAAGCCACTCTGACGTCGCTGCCCAGCGGCACGCCGCTTACGGTGCACTTCAATCCCACGTCTTTGGTGTATTCGGTCGAGAACTCGGTTTCGCAGCAGTCGGGCAATCCGAAGAAGGCGCAGTATGTAGCGCAGTTCTCGGGCAAGCTGACGATGGATCTGCAGTTCGACACCACCGATAACGGCTCCGACGTGCGCACCTACACCAACCAGGTCGCGCTGTTTATGCAGGCCAGCGCCAACGCTTCGGCGGCTGCCCAAAATGCCGCGCCGCCCAGTGCCAACAGCGGCAGCTCCTCGGGTCCGCCGCCCAAGGCTCCGCCGGTCCTGCAGTTTCAATGGGGCACGTACATCTTCCAGGGAATCATGGATTCCTTCAAGGAGACCATCGACTTTTTTTCCGCCGATGGGGTGGCTCTGCGCGCGCTGGTCAGTATCGGGCTGTCGCGGCAGGACCAGGTCTTCGACGAGGGCGCCAACCTCTCCGGCCCTACCAGCGCCGGCAGCCTGGTGCCCACTTCGAGCAGCGACAGCGCTCTCTCGGCGGCCACGCGGGGCGGCGATCCGAATGCCGCGCGGCAGCTCGGTACCGCCAACGGTCTGGATAGTCTGCGCTTTACCGGTGGAGCGCCATTGCAGGTGGGCGGCGGGGGAGTGCAATTGAATCCGCCGGCCGCATTTGTGACGCCGCCTTCCATCTCCGCCAGCGCCGGATTGAGCCTGGGGCTTTCCGCGGGAGTCTCGGTGGGCGGGTCAGTGGGCATCTCGGTGGGCGGGTCAGCGGGTGTCTCGGCGGGCATCTCGGCAGGCGGGTCAGTGGGCATTTCGGTGGGCGGGTCAGTGGGCATTTCCGCGGGCGTCTCGGCCGGCGTTTCCGGCGGCGTTCAGATCGGCGGTCTCGCCCCGGCGTTCGGGGCCTCGGCGTCGGCGGGAGTTTCCGCCTCGGCGGGCGCGTTTGCCGGGTTGCAGACCGGACGCGCCACGGTCAGCAGCACGGCCAATCTCAATCCGCTGCAAATGGTGCCGGTCACCGTGAGCACGGATGTCTCGGCGTTCGATGGCGCCAGCTTCAGTCTGGGAGGCGCGGCCAATAATACCGGGTCCGCCGGCCTATCTACCGACGTCGGCTCGAGTTTCAGCTTCAGCGACCGATTGACTTTCAGCAGCGACGACTAACGCGAGGGAGCGCATGGCAGTAACGATCGACGAAATGCACGTGGAAGTTCAGGAGCCGGCCGCGGCGAAGACCCCGGCGCCCGGCCCGGAACAGCCCAAAGACGTGAATCTGCGCGAGGCACTGGAGATTCTGTACGAGCGTAAACTTCGATTGCGAGCCGACTGACCATGCCGGAACAACCACTCACTCAGAACGCCGTTTACACCGCGATTCCCACCGTCCAGATCGACGGCCAGGCGAACGACAAGGTGACGGCGCAGTTGCTCAGCGTGGAGATGCGCGAAAGCGAAGGCGGCATGACGGCGCTGGAGATGCGCTTCAGCAACTTCGGAACATTTGCCAGCCAGATCGCCAACCTGGTATTCGAGGACGGAGCGGTGTTGAAGTTAGGCGCGGCCGTGCTGGTGTATGCCGGCGACGCCAGTACACCCACGGAAATCTTTCGCGGAAAGATCACCGCGCTCGAAGGCCGATTTCCGAATGGCGCTCCGCCGGAGCTGGTCGTGCTGGCCGAAGATGCGCTGCAGGCCGCGCGCATGCAGCGCCACACCAAAAACTGGGACTCGGCGACGCTGACGCAGATTGCGCAGCAGGTGGCCACCAATCTCGGCCTCACTCCGGTGCTGAACGGCCTGGATGCGAGTATCGGCGACCAGCAGCAGTTAAACGAGAGCGATCTGCACTTCCTGCGCCGCCTGTTGGCGCGCTACGACTCCGATGTACAAATCGTCGGCACCGAACTGCACGCTTCGCCGCGCGCGCAGGCACAGCGCAACGCGATTGAAATCGACCTGAACAGCCAACTGAAAGAGGTGCGAGTGCTCGCCGACCTCTCGCACCAGGTCACCCAGATCACCGCGACCGGTTGGGATTACAACCAGGGGCAGACCATCTCGGTGACCAGCCAAACTGCATCTTTCGGTCCGGGCTCAGGCCAAACCGGCAAGGATTGGCTGGGGCAAGCCCTGTCCACAAGGTCGGAACAGCTCAGTCAGTTCGGGAATTTGAACACGGCCGACGCCCAGGCGCTGGCTGACGCCGAATTCGCGCAGCGGATCCGCACCTTCGTCGTCGCTCACGGCGTCTCCGAAGGCAACCCGAACCTGCGCGTGGGAACTTACTTGCAGCTCGCGGGAATCGGACCGCGCTTCTCGAATACTTACTACACCACTGCCACGGTGCATCACTTCGATACCGAAAAGGGTTATGAGACCCGCTTCCGCGCGGAATGCGCCTACCTGGGGAGTGGCTCATGAGCCGCCTGCTGCAGGAGAACACGCTCGCCATGCTGGGGCCGGCGGCGTTCCTGGCGAAAGTGGTCAGCGTCAAGGACCCCGCCAGCAGAAACCGGATTCAGGTGCGCCTGTATAACGCCGACGGCATCAACGGCCAGGATGGCGCCGTGTGGGCCCGAGTGGCGGTGCCCTTCGCGGGCAGCAGCCGCGGCGCTTTCTTCATCCCCGATGTGGGAGACGAAGTGCTGGTGGTCTATCTGGCCGGAGATTCGCGGTTCCCGGTGGTGGTCGGAGGCATGTGGAACGGCCAGGATTCGGCGCCGGACCAGTTCGGCGGTCCGGGCGATAGCGTGGACCGCTGGACCATCACGGGAAAGGCCGGGACGAAAATCGCCATCATCGAGGACAGTACCGGCCCGACGATCCAGTTCACTACACCGGGCGGACTTTCGGGCAAGATGACTGACTCCGGCGGGGGCTCCATTGAATTCACGGATTCCTCGCAGACGTCGGTGAAGATCGACAGCAGCGGAGTCACCATCAACGCGCCCACCGCGGAAGTCACTGTCACCGCGGCCAGCAGCATGAGCGTGAATGCTCCCCAGCTCAGCGTCAACTCGGCGATGTCGACCTTCAGCGGAATCGTGCAGTGCCAGGTGCTGCAAGCCACGACGGTAGTGGCCACCACCTACACCCCTGGAGCGGGCAACGTATGGTGAAGCAACACGAGATCATGGTGCGCGGCGTGGCCCTGGACGGGACGGAGCAGAAACCTCCGCTGCTGCTGCAGATGTACGACGACGGTTTCCCGGCCCGTTTCCTGCAGGACCTCGCTTCGGCGGGGCAGACCTCGCTTTCGAACGCTACTCAAGTTACCAGCGGGACGCTCTACCAGCCGGTGCAGCGCATTCTGCACGTGGCCCTGGCCGATTTGCGATGCAACAGCCTGATGTTCCCGCGGGTGGATCCGACGCGCGTGATCTCGGCCGGTCTCGTGATCCGGCGCTGTTACCGGTGGGCGGGCGTGAATGGCGCCCCACCCTGGGACGACCCCTGCAAACTCTCGGCCTGGATGCGCAGTCCAACGGGCACTACGCAATGGGTAGTTCTGCGGCCCGACCAGGAGACGCTCGACCCCGATCCGAAACAGCGCCCGCAGCTTCAGTCCGGGCAGCCGGCGCTCGATGCCCAGCTTGCGCAGTTGGCCCTTTCGGTGGCGTCCACGGAGAGCACCTCGCCGGCGTTTGCCGCTCCGCCGGCAACCTGTGCGGCTCTCGATCGGACGGTGTTCTACGGGGTGGTTCCCACCGCCAGCAGCGAGGTGAGCGACACGCCGCCGGCCTCGCCACCGCTGACTGATCGGCCCGGGCTGATCAGCGCTCTGCCGGCGCTGCTGCGCTCCAGCCAGGGCGCTGCGCCGCCGGCGGCCCCATCCGCGGGGGCAACGGTGGATTTTCGTTGGATGTCGGACGATTTTCTAAACGCCCTCTATCCGCCGCAGATGTCGACCAGCACGCCGCCGGTCCCCACCATCAATCCGCAGGCCACGCAGTTCCAGCAATTCTCGCTGGCATTGCGCATGCTGCAGAGCGTGTTCGGCGCGTTCGATGGCACCAACGAAGGCAAACAAATCCTGGCGATCTTGAACCGGCACAACGTGAACATCGGCTCGGGGACGCAAGCGATGGGCGACTTCTATGCGGCGGCGAAAGTCGCGCTCATCGATTACAACGGTCCTGTAGGCTCCGCTCCGACCAAGGTCATGCCCACGGCTTGGGACGGCCTCACCAACGCCGATGAATCGGACCTGGTGACCGCCATGATCGCCGCCCTTACGCCGCGCTCGCAAAACCTGCTGGCGCCGCAGGGACGGTTTCAAGACGCGACGCGCCTGTACCGGCTGCGGCTGTTTTTCCGCATCAAAGGAGAGACGCCTGGGTGCCCGCCGCAGTTGGTCTGGAGCCCGTACAGCGATACTTTCCGCATTGCGGCATGGTACGAAGGCGGCGAGCGGCCACATCCCCCCGTGCCGCTGCCCGATCCGGCGAGCATCCGGAGCATGAAGCCCAACTGCTCCTTCCAGGTCCCCACCAACCTGATGAATTCCATGCAAGGGGCGACCATGTCGGGATTGATGAACGGCGGCGCCGGCGGCAGCGGCGGCGGCGGGCCGAGCCTGGGCTGGATTTGCGGCTTCAGCATCCCGCTCATCACCATCTGCGCGTTCTTCGTGCTCAACATTTTTCTGTCGCTGCTGAACATCGTTTTCTTCTGGCTGCCCATCATCAAGATTTGTATTCCGTTTCCCAACGTGTCGGCCAGTTCGCCGGAGGATGGCACACCATGAGCGCTTATCAAGACCCCATCGGCTGGCCCTTCCTGCCCAAGCCGCAGAACGGGCAGCTCAACTATCCGGATCTCGACCGCAGCGTGCGCGATTCCATCCGGATCATCCTGGCCACGCGTCCGGGCGAGCAGCTCATGCGCCCGCGGTTCGGCGCGGGACTGCAAAACTTCCTGGACGACGGGAACACCGTAGCCCTGCGGCGGCAAATACAGTCGGCCATTCTGCAAAGCTTGCAAAACTACGAAAACCGCATCACCGTGGATGCGGTAGACGTGGATACGGTCGCGGGCGCGCCGTCGCAGGTCCAGGTTCAGATTCACTACCGGGTGCTGCGGACCAACCAGCCGCAGCAGATCGGCGCAACATTGACTTTGAGTTGATACCGTGCCGCTGATACCGCCATCTCTCGACGATCGCTCCTACGACGACCTCGTACAGGACATGCTCGCCAACATTCCGGCGCACACGCCGGAATGGACCAATCCACAGCCTGGCGATCCCGGCCGCACCCTGATCGAACTGTTCTCATGGCTGGCGGACACGATTCTCTACCGCGCCAACCTGATTCCGGAGAAACAGCGGATCGCGTTTCTGCAACTGCTCGGGCAGTCGCTGCAACCGGCCGCGGCGGCCTCCGGCATCCTTTCGCTGGCGCTCGATCCTTCTTCGACCGCTCCGCTCGGCTTGATCGCCGGCTGCCCGGTCACAGGCCCGGTGAACTTCGAGACCCTCGACGAAGTGAACCTGCTCCCGGTCACGGCACAGGCCTATATTAAGGTGCCGCTGACGAAGGACCAGCAGACTCAATCGATGCCTTTGCTCGCGGGACTGCAAAAGCTCTACGGCCTCGCGACACTGCCGGCCGGCTATACTACCACCCCGGTCTTCGCCAACAACCAGGGCGATCCGAACGGCATCGACGTGGTGAACGGCACCACCGATCAAAGCATCTGGCTGGCGCTGCTGGTGGCGAAGGCGGGGACGCAACCGGCCGTCGTCAAGGCGCTCAGCCAGGGCGGACAGCAGATGCTCAACATCGGTTTCGTTCCGTCGCTATCGGTTCCGGGTCTCTTTGCGGCCACCGGCGCGCCGCCGGCGGTACAGAACACGTGGCTGATGAGCCAGAGTCCAACGGCGAACCCGCCCTATATCGCTCTGAAAGTCTCCGCCGATACGACTCAGGGGCTCACGCAGCCCGGCGTGGTGCAGTTGATCATTCCGGCGGATGCGAGCATCGGCGCGCCGTCGAACGATGTCCGAACCGATCCGCGAGCCGGCGTGGGCCTGAAGCCGCCGCGCATCGACGATACGGGCATTGCGTCGCGCGTGCTGGCGTGGGTCCAGCTCAACGCGCAAAGCTCTCTCGATGTGAGCTGGCTGGGCGTCAACGCCGTGCGGATCGACCAGCGCACCACCAAGAAGTCGATCGTCATCGGGGTCAGCGACGGCAGCGCCAATCAGCAATTCACGCTGCCGCAATTGAACCCGTCGACTCCGGTGCCGGTGGATCCCTCCACATTTCAACTGGCGGTCGACATGCCCGGCCTGGGGTTCCAACCGTGGCAGCAGGTGGACGACCTCGCGGTCCTGCAAGGCCCCG
>Ga0209415_10016197_pt1 | contig 12005 bp, 7 predicted proteins | sample PeaSoiSIISIP2007_FD_187696 | JGI IMG/M metagenome (GOLD analysis project Ga0209415, IMG submission 187696) | Peat soil microbial communities from Weissenstadt, Germany - SII-SIP-2007 (SPAdes) (version 2) | ecosystem: Environmental > Terrestrial > Soil > Wetlands > Peat | place: Germany... | reverse complement strand
CAATCCGGTGACGAAGACGGTAATCTCGGCCACGGGGAAGAAGACGGTCTACAAGGCAATCAACACGAACGCACATCTGTTGTGCTATCCCATCACCGCACCGACTCAGCCGAGCTTCACGGTCTCGGTGACCAATCAGTTCGGGACGGCTCAGCTTGTCACCGGTCAACCTCAGGGACTGTGCCTGCCGACGTGGAAGAGCCTGACGGGTCCACCGAACAAGACCCCTATTCAGCCACCCAAGCTTTCCCACTTCACCTGTTATCCCGTGGACTACGCCCCAGGGTCGCCGCCGTACCAGCCTCCTGCGAACATCACACTGCAGGACCAATTCTCGCCCTCACCGGTCTCCGTCCAGGTCGGTTCGCCTGTCGAGCTCTGCGTGCCGACGACCAAGACGGTGATTCCCACCAAGGGGAAGAAGAAGGTTTACAAGATGATCAACCCGAAAGCGCACCTGCTGTGCTTCGAGGTGACCCCGACGCCCTTCCCACCGTTCGTGTTCGATCAGAACCAGTTCGGAACCGACCAGATCAACCTTCAGCAGACGGCTGCTCTGTGCCTTCCCTCGTTCAAGACGATCATCAGCTAGCTGCATCACGCTGACCGACGTCATCGGGCCAAGGACACGATCCGAAGCGGTGATAGAGGTACGCGCGGTTGAGGTTGGTCTTTGACTGTCTCACTTGGTATGCGAAAGGGCCCCGGTTCGCCGGGGTCCTTTCGCGTCCTGGCTCGGTGACGCGTTCGGGCTGCGGCAGATCATCGTGGTGGAGTGCTGCCGGCGCGCCCGAACGACGGCTGTCGCGCTCCCCGCCCGTGGGATCGCCAACACCAGCCAATTCCATGACCAGCCTGATCACCCACCCACGGGTCGCCATCACCCGCCTGAGCATGGCATTCGCGGGGTTCGCGTGCTCAGCCCGTGGGATGGCCGCCCGGTGCATCACCGGCCGAGCTTGGCCACGAGATCCCGGTCGAGGACCAGGAGGTGGCCTCGTTGTGTGCGTACGGCACCGGCTTCCTCAGCCTGGCGAATCAACCGGTTGACCGTCGGTCGTGTCGTGCCGGCGAGACTGGCGATGTCGTGCTGGGTCAGCGGTATTGCCGAGTCCGTTCCGAACACCTCCGCCAGTTCGGCGATTCGTCGCATGACGCGGGTGGGAGCGGGCAGGTACAGGGCTTCCACCAGTCTGGCTGAGAGACGCCGCAACCGGTCGTCGAAGAGGGCAGCCAGGAATCGATCGACCGAGGGGTGGAGTTGGCGCAATTCGTCGAACGTCTCCCGGCCGAAGTACATGGTCTCCACGGGCGTGAGGCTGAGGGCCGAGGTCGAACGGCGACCCCCGTTCTCGACGAGAGACTGTTCACCTAACGGTTCACCGGGCCCCACCACGGCCACGGTGGCGATGTCACCGAGCGGGGTCGTCAGCCGTACAGCGACCCAACCGAGCTCGATGAGATACATCCCGTCGCTCAGGTCACCTTCATGGAACAGGGCCTGACGTCGCGCAAAGCGACGTCGTTGCGTCTGACCGAGAAAGGCGCGCCGAACCTCGTCATCCACACCCTGGAGCAACGGCCAGTCCATGAGCACAGACTCTCATCTCGTAGCGGCCGGGGTCGGCACCGGACGGTGGACCGTCGTGCGGGGTCCCGACCGGTGCCTTGCCGGTGCGGCGTCGGCGCAGTGAGGGTTCCTCCTGGGAGGGAGGTGGACCGTTCGCACGGGGCGAACCCGCAGCGAAGGACGTCGAGACCCGGGATGTGTCGATCTTGATCCAGCCGATCGGCCCACTCGTCGTCGCCATCGGGGCTGGTCACGCTAGCATTCGAGTGTGTGGGCACTCCATGTCCGGGCCGCGGCGGCAACCATCGTCGACACCGCATCCGGCCTGAAGAGATGCCGCAGGGACGCGAACGGTTGGCCGTTGAAGCGATCGACAGTTGAGCTGCACCGGGGGACCAGATGAGTGATGTGGCAGGGAGCTCAGGGTCGGCGGGCGCCAACTCCTTGAGCGAACGGGCGCGGCGACACTTGTGGATGCACTTCACACGCTTGGGTGGTTACGGCGTCCGTAACGAGGTGCCGGTGATGGTGCGGGGTGAAGGTGCGTACGTGTGGGACGCGCACGGCAAGCGATATCTCGACGGATTGGCCGGATTGTTCACGAGCCAGATCGGACATGGACGCACGGAGCTCGCCGAAGCTGCATCGAAGCAGGCGAGTGAGTTGGCGTACTTCCCTCTGTGGACCTATGCACACCCCCGCGCTATCGAGTTGGCCGAGCGCGTCGCCGCTCTCACTCCGGGCGATCTCAACCGCGTCTTCTTCACAACCGGGGGATCCGAGGCCGTCGAGTCCGCCTGGAAGCTCGCCCGGCAGTACTTCAGACTGACCGGTCAGCCGGCGAGGACGAAAGTGATCAGTCGGGAGATCGCCTACCACGGGACGACGATGGGTGCGCTCTCGATTACAGGCATCCCCTCGCTCAAGACACCGTTCGAGCCGCTCGTGCCCGGAACCATCAAGGTTCCCAACACGAACTTCTACAGGGCTCCGGAGCACGGCGACGACTACGAGGCCTTCGGACGGTGGGCGGCCGACGAGATCGGCAGGGGAATTGAACGCGAGGGTTCCGAAACGGTGGCCGCCGTCTACCTCGAGCCGGTGCAGAATGCAGGTGGTTGCTTCACGCCACCGCCTGGGTATTTCCAGCGTGTGCGCGAGATCTGCGACCGCCACGGAGTCCTTCTCGTATCGGACGAGGTGATCTGTGCATTCGGACGTCTCGGCGAATGGTTCGGAGCCATCCGGTACGGATACCAGCCCGACATCATCACCGTAGCCAAGGGTCTCACCAGCGGGTACGCCCCCCTGGGGGCGATGATCGCCAGCGACCGACTGGTCGAGCCCTTCCTGGATGGCGACAGCAGCTTCTCGCACGGGTTCACGTTCGCCGGTCATCCTGTCAGCTGCGCCGTGGCCATGGCGAACCTCGACGTGTTCGAGCGCGACGACATCCTCGGCCATGTGCGACGCACTCAGGGCGCGTTCCGAGCCGGGCTGCGGACGCTCGAGGACCTTCCCATCGTCGGCGACGTGCGCGGTGACGGGTTCTTCTACGGCCTCGAGCTGGTGAAGGACAAGCAAACGCGGGAGTCCTTGGACGACGAGGAGAGTGAGCGTCTGCTGCGAGGGTTCCTGTCAGGAGCTCTGTTCGATGCGGGCTTGATCTGCAGGGCGGACGACCGGGGCGATCCGGTGGTCCAGCTCTCACCTCCTCTGATCTGCGGTCAATCCGAGATCGACCTGATGGTGGAGATCCTGCGCGGCGTCCTGTCGGAAGCGTGGTCCCGTATCTGAGCAGGGCACTGCGCTCGGCGGGCAGCCGGCGCAACAGGGCGACGATGCCGTGGGGTGACATCACCCGCTCGTCGGATCGATCACGGCGTGGCAGGATTGCGAGATGACTGAACGGTTGAGCGTCGAGCGGACGATCGCGGCGGATCCCACGACGATCTTTCAGCTCCTGTGCGACCCGCAGGGGCATGTGGCGATCGACAGCTCCGGGATGCTGATGAGCGCCACGGGCGACCCTGTCACCGCTGTCGGTGACAGCTTCGTGGTGCACATGGACCGCGAATCGCTGAACGACTACCCGATGGGTCGCTACGACGTGACCGTCACCATCACCGCTCTCGAGCCCGACCGCGAGATCGCGTGGACGATCCTCGGCCAGATCCGTCCGCAGATCGGTCACGTCTACGGATACACATTGGACCCGGCCGACGAGGGCACCCTCGTCACCTCGTACTACGACTGGTCGTCCATCGACGAGGTCTGGAAGGAGGCCGGGATCTTCCCGGTCATATCGGAGGGGGCACTTCGGGCCACTCTGGGGATCCTGGCCCGGACGGTGGAGCCGAGAACGCCGACTCCGTCGACGTGAGACCGAGCCGGTCGCGGGCCGCCCCAGAGCGACGCGCGCAATCGAGCTCCTAGTCTGCCGCCGTGGTCGAAACGATCCCGTTTCATCCTCGGGTGGCCGCCCGCGGGATGGTCGCAGCCGCAGATCAGCTGGCGTGTTCGGCCGGGATCGCCATGCTCGATCGCGGGGGTAGCGCCGCTGATGCCATGGTCGCTGCCGCCGCCGTGATGGCCGTCGTCGGTCCACATCTGTGCGGTCTCGGGGGGGACGTCCTGGCCATGGTCAAGGCGCCGGAAGAGCCGCCTGTCGGTCTCCTGGCCGTGGGGCGGGCGGGTTCCGGGGCCGATCCGGATCGTCTGCGCGCCGAGGGACACGCCGACATGCCGTTGCGGGGGGATATCCGGAGCGTCCCTGTCCCCGGTGCGGTCGACGGATGGCTGGCACTTCACGGCCGGTACGGCCGGCTGTCCTGGGCGACGGTGCTGGAACCGGCCATCATGGTGGCCGACGAGGGATTCGCGGCTTCGACCATCCTGGCCTTCGCCAGCCACCTCGTGGCCGACGTTCGTGGAGCGTCGCAGCTCTGCCCCGGCGGACCGCTCCACCCGCGTCAGCGCGTGCGGCTGCCCGGCATCGCCCGCACCCTTCAGGAGCTGGCGTCTCACGGGAGAGAGGGCTTCTACGGAGGGGAGTTCGGCCGGGCCCTCATCGACCTGGGCGAGGGGGAGTACGCGGCGGACGATCTGGTTCAACCGTTGGCGCAGTGGACGGAACCGCTCGTGCTGGGTGCCTTCGGCCACGATCTGTGGACCGTTCCACCACCGTCGCAGGGCTACGTCACACTGGCCGCGGCCTGGATCGCCGAGCGGATCGGAGTCCCCGCCGACTGCAGCGACGCTCTGTGGCCCCATCTGATGTCCGAGGCGGGACGGGCCGCCGGCTTCGATCGCCCGGCGCTCCTCTACGACGGTGCCGACGGGGTGGGCCTGTTGTCCCCCGACCGGCTCGGTCCTCGGGCCGCGTCCATCGACCCCGAGCGCGCCGGGGTGTCGGGAGGGGAGGCGACCACGCCGTGGCCCGGGACGTCTCTCACGTCCGACGGTGACACCACCCACCTCTGCGTCGTCGACGAGGAGGGCCTCGGGATCTCCCTGACCCAGTCCAACGCCCTCGATTTCGGCGCCCACCTGGTTGCCGGCGAGACGGGCGTCTTCCTCCACAATCGGGGAGTCGGCTTCAGTCTCGAGCCCGGTCATCCCGCGGCCTACGGTCCGGGCCGTCGACCTTCGCACACACTCTCACCGGCGCTCGCCACGCGCCCGGACGGCTCCCTGGCCGTCGTCATCGGGACCATGGGAGGCGATGTCCAGCCGCAGATCATCGCCCAGCTGCTTGCCCGACTCCTGCACTCCGGGGAGGATCCGGCGAGCGCCATCTCCGCCGCCCGTGTGGTTCCCGAGGCGCGGGGAGCGCCTCCGTTTCGGCTCTGGCAGGCGCTCAACCAGTCGTTGCTGATGGAATTCAACGCTCCTCCGGCTTGGCACCGGGGCCTCGAGTCACGCGGACACCGCGTGCGGGTGGTCGGCGCGTTCAACCCGGTGGATGTCGGATGTTCGCAGATCATCACCGTCGAGCGCTCCGGACACGACCTGACGCTCACCGGTGCCTCTGATCCGCGCAGCTCCGAGGGCTCCGCGCTCGGCCGGTAGCGCTCGTCGGCCCGTCGTGCCCGCCGACGATCGTGGTCGAAGGCGTAGTGGCGGCCCGGGTCAGGGACGTGACGCCGTCGCTTGATCCTTGGCGACGAGGGGGGCGACCTCCCTGCCGATGAGCCGGACGTGGTCGAGATCGCCCATGTCTAGGATCTGCAGGTAGGTGGTGACGGCGCCGGCCGCTCCCCACTGCAGTATGCGTTCGGCGACGTGACCGGGCGAACCGCAGGCCCCGAAGCGCCTGAGATCGTCGACCGACCAACCGATGGCCTGTGCCCGACGGGCGACCACGGTGTCGTCCTCACCACAGCAGACGATGAGAGTGGCGGTGTGTCGGACCGACGCCGGGTCGCGACCGATCCTCTCGCAGGCGTCGTCGACACGGCGGTACTGCGTCGCGGCGTCGTCGGGGGTGAGGAACGGTGCGTTGAACTCGTCGGCGAACCTCGCCGCCAGTGTCGGTGTCCTCTTCGGGCCACCGCCTCCCAGAATGATCGGTGGCCGGGGCAGCTGGGTCGGTTTCGGCAAGGCCGGGCTCTCGGCCACCTGGTAGAAGCGGCCGTCGAAGTTGAAGGTCTCGCCGACCGGTGTTTCCCAGAGGCCGGTCACTACCGCCAGTTGCTCCTCGAGTCGATCGAAACGCTCCGGGAGCGGTGGGAAGGCGATGGCGTAGGCGCGATGCTCGTCCTCGTACCATCCGGCCCCGAGACCGAGCTCGATCCGACCACCGCTCATGGCGTCGACCTGGGCGACGGTGATGGCGAGTGGTCCGGGCAGGCGGAACGTGGCCGGCGTCACGAGGGTTCCCAGTCTGATCGAGCTCGTCTCGCGGGCCAGCCCGGCCAGGGTCGCCCACGCATCGGTGGGACCGGGGAGGCCGACGCCGGTCCCCATCTTGAGATAGTGGTCGGACCGGAAGAAGGCATCGAACCCCTCCTCCTCCGCGCAGCGGGCGACGGCCAGCTGGTCCTCGTACCGTGCCCCCTGCTGTGGTTCGACGAAGATTCGCAATCGCATGTCACCATCATGGTCGATCCACCTGTCGACGTCTTCGGTGTCACCACCACCCCCTCCGGATAGGGTTGCCAGGCGATGACGGCGGAGAGACATGGCTGACGCGGCGTCGTGACGGCGGTGGCACTCGGACCTGCCGACCTCGTCCTCTGCTCGGGCACGCTGCCGAGGGGCATCCCGTTCCTCGACCGCCTGGACGCGGCGTCGGGGGCGGGCTTCGGCGCCATATCCCTCTGGGGCCGTGACTACCGTGGGGCGCGCCACGAGGGGTACAGCGACGCCGATCTCCGGTCGATGGTCGAGGACCACGGCCTGGCCGTCGCCGAGCTCGATCCGGCCTGGTGGTGGACGCCGGGCGCCCGTGACGTCCACATTCCGCCCGAGGTGGACCCCGTGGATGTATTTCGCTACGACGAGGATGAGCTCCTGCGCATCGCCGAGCTCTTCGGGGCCCGCTCGATCAATGCCGCCGACGTCCTCGGCGGGGATTGGAGCCGTGAGGAGGGTGCGGCGGGATTCGCCGATCTGTGCGATCGCGCCGCCGAGCGCGGCCTTCTGGTCCATCTCGAGTGGTTGGCCTGGTCGAAGGTTCCCGATCTCGGGGCCGCCCTCGAGATCGTGCTCCTGGCCGACCGGCCCAACGGTGGGCTGAACATCGACATGTGGCACTGCGCACGGACCGGGACCACCACAGATGAGCTGCGCGGCCTGCCCGGCCATCTCGTTCTGGCCATCCAGATCGACGACGGACCGGCGGCGGCGGAGGACGATCTCGTCGATGCCACACTCCACCACCGTCGCCTCCCGGGGGAGGGTGACTTCGATCTCCTCGGATACCTGCGCGCCTTGAAGGACGCGGGGTCGTGCGCACCGGTAGGTGTCGAGGTCTTCTCCGACGAGCTCCACGCCCTCGGGTCCCATGCGGCGGCACGACTCGCCGCCGCCGCCACCCGGCTGCTGCTCGGCATGGTCGACGGGAAGCGATCCTCGTGACGGGATCGGGCGGTGCCAGCGACGACTGGAGGCTCGGGGTGGTCGTCGTGGGCACGGGCTTCGGGTGCTTCACCCATGTCCGTGCTCTGCGGGCCGCGGGGTTCACCGTCGAGGCCGTCGTGGGGCGCGACGAGGCCCGGACGGCCGATCGGGCACGGTTGTTCGACGTCCCGAGAGCCTGCCGCTCCTTGACCGAGGCTCTCGAGGTGCCGGGTGTCGTGGCCGTGACGATCGCCACTCCACCGCTCACCCACGCCGGGCTCGCTCTCGAGGCCGTGGCGGCCGGCAAGCACGTGCTGTGCGAGAAGCCCTTCGCCTCCGACGCCGTCGAGGCGAGAATGGTGTTGGCCGCGGCCGAGGACGCGGGAGTCGTCCATGTCCTGGGCACCGAGTTCCGCTACGACGCCGGCCAGGCACTCCTGGCGCGGGCTGTGGCCGACGGGAGCCTGGGCGAGCCGCGCCTGGCCACATGGCTCATGCACGTCCCCGTTCTGGCCGAGAGCGACGCCGAGGTCCCCCGATGGTGGGCCGACGCGTCGGCCGGCGGCGGATGGCTGGCGGCCCACGGCTCTCAGCTCATCGACCAGATCCGGGCCACACTCGGAGAATTCCGTGGCGTGAGCGCCTCGCTCGTCCACGTCGTCGATCGCCCCATGAGCGCCGACGACGGGTTCGTGGTCCATTTCCGGATGGAGAGTGGCTGCGTGGGGACACTGCAGAGCACGGCGTCGGACCACGGGATCATGGTCGAGACCCGGGTCACCGGATCGACTGCGACGGGATGGATCGAAGGGGTTGGAGCCACCGTCAAGGTGGCATCGGCCGCCGGGGTGCGGACTCTTCCCCCCATCGAGAGCATGCCGACCGTGGCCGCCCCCGCGCTACCGACGGGGTCGGTGACGACGACCTACGAACGCATGATCACGTTCGGCGTCGAATACGGCCCCTACACGCGGCTGGCGGCGGCGTTCCGCGACCTCATCCTCGACAGGCCGGCGCCCGATCCACGTCCGGCGTCTTTCGCCGACGGGGTCGCCATGATGACGGTCCTCGATGCCATACGTCGGTCGGCGGCGGCCGGAGGCGAATGGACCGAAACCGATGCCTCGGGCCGCCGAGGCGCCGACCGTCGCTGACGAAGCGGCGTTCTCTCCTCTCCTCGCGCAACGACGGGTCGCTACACCCCGATCATCAGGCCCGGCATGGCGAGTGCTTTGGTGGCGTCCCGCAGCGCATCCATCGCCTCGGTGTCGCCCCGCGACGCGTATGCCCGGAGGACGAGGACGTCGGTCACGCTGTGGGCTGTACCGGGCGGCGCCGGGAGCCCGGTGGCGTCGCCCATGATCTCCGCCCACAAGGCGGCCGCCGCCGCTGCGGTCGTGGGTGCGTTCAGGACGCGGGCCGCGGCGGCTGCCCGCTCGACCCACGGCCGTGCCTCGGCGCCTCGACCGGCGAGCACGAGGGCGAGGGCGTGGAACACACGGGCCACGTCGGCGATCGGTCCGAGCTCCGGCCGCGGCGTTCTCACCACGCGGGCCAGCGCCTCCTCGACTCGTCCGGCCATGGTCAGCTCGGCCTCGATGATGAGCTCGGCCATGGCGACGACGGGGTCGCGAGAGGTCTCGGGGGGAAACGGTGCCGCCGCGTCCGACGCGCCACCGGCCACGGTGACGGCGAAGCTTGCCGCCCAGGCGAGCCATGGGTCGCGGTGAGGCACATTCCCGGTCGATTTCTGAAGAGCGGCGGCGTGCTCGCCCGCCTCCTCGAAGCGTCCGCTCAGGCGAGCCATGATGGTCAGGAGGCTCCAACCCTGCACCGCCTGGTCGCGGGCTCCGAGATCGTCGGCCAGCTGTGTCAACCGTCGGGCGAATCCCTCGGCTTCCGCCATGTCGTGTGGCCCGCCGCAGAAGGAACGCAGGAAGTGATTCCAGGCCAGCGTGGTCAGCGTGTTCAGCTGTCGCGAACGGTCCCCCGAGGCATCGGCGAACTCCAGGGCGTCGGCCAACCACGTGGACACCCGGGGGTCTGTCGGTTTGACCAGACAGAGGAAGGAGGACACGGCGATGGTGCCGGCCCGGTCGTCGATCTGTTCGAAGAGCTTCAGTGCGTGCTCGAGCTCGGCGGCCGACTCCTCCATGCGGCTCAGGTTGAAGTAGGCCACTCCGGTGTTGCCTCGTGCCCAGGCCTCCTTGTCCGTCACTCCGAGCGCGCGCCATCGACGTGCCGCCCCGTGAAGGCCGGGGATCGACGACGACGGATCGGAGAACATCGTCGACGTGGCGGAGGTGTGGTCACGCTCGACGGCGACGGCGGGATCGTCGGGGTCGTCCTCGATCATCGCCAATGTGCGCAGTGCGTCCTGATCGCGGCTGGAGAGGGCCTGCAGCTTGGCCAGATCGAGCAGGGCCGACGACGGCAGGCACCCGAGCGCCAGAGCCCGTTCGAAGAGGCGGAGTGCGTCGAGATGACGCGACGCCTGGATCAGGGCCTTGCCGGCCACGACCAATGCCTCCACCGCCTCTGCCGCCACCGTCTCATCGTCGGAGAGGTAGGTGGCGGCCCGGTCGAGGTGCCGTGCCCGCTCTTCGGGTGTCGCCACCATGTCGGCGGCTTGCCGGTGCAGCTCCCCACGGAGGTTGTGGGGAAGCGTCTCGTAGGCGACCTCGCGCAGGAGCGAATCGACCGTGTCGTAGCGGCCGTCGGGACCGTGCCGCAGGAGACCGACGTCGACCAGAGATCGGAGGGTGGCGGAGGCCTCCTGCGACCCGAGACCCGATACCTGATCGACGGTGGCGGCTTCCCCTAACACCGCCACGTGCTGGAGCCCGAGCTTGAGGCCCGGTTCGAGGGCGTCGAGCCGGGCTGCCAACAGGGCCTGGAGCGTGGCGGGGATGGCGGCGTGGGCCGTGAGGCGGTACAGATCGCCGTCGACGACGAGGGATCCGCGGCTGCGGGCCATCGCCACCAGCTCGCGCAGGTACAGCGGATTCCCACTGGCCCGGTCGACCAGGAAGTCGGCGGCCTCGGGAGCCAGGGGCCTGTCGCAGACGAATGCCCCCGCCAGGGTGACCGCGTCCGCCCGGCTGAGCGGTCCCAGACGGACCGTCGTGGCCGCCGGAAACCGGGTCAGCCACTCTCCGGGCTCGGTGCGCCCGGCCAGGACGATGAGGAGGGCGACACTGTGCAACCGGCCGGCCAGCTCGCCCAGGATCTCGAGGGTGCGATCGCCGCTGTGGTGCATGTCGTCGATGATCAGCAGGAGGGGCTCGTCGGCCCCCTTCTCCTGGACGAGGCGGGCCAGGGCCCAGAGCTGTTCCTGGGGCATCCCGGCCGGATCGATCGCCTGAAGCGACGGGTCCAGCTCGCCGGCGATCGACCGCAGCCTGGCGTCGACCTCGCGGTCGTGGGCCGGGCCGAGTTGGCGGATGACCTCGGCCGCCACCCGGGAGCCTCCCATCGTGCCGTAGGCCGGGTACGTCGCCCTGATCACCCTGCCCCCGGTGGCCGCCGTCAGCGCCAGCTCGTTCAGCAAGCGTGTCTTCCCCGAACCGGCCTCGCCGCAGAGGAGGACGACATGGGGTTGCCGATCTCGCCGGACGCGGCGCCATTGAGAGGCGAGGAATGCGAGTTCGTCGTCGCGCCCGACCAACTGGGGGCCGTCGGCGGCCGGCTCGGCGTCCACCGGACGCAGGGCGACGGCCTCCCACACCCCGACCGGTTCCTGCTTGCCCTTGAGCAGCACCGGCTGGCGCTCGCGGAACCAGATGCCACGGCCCGCCAGTTCGGTCGTCAGGCGTCCACAGAGCACCTCGCCGGGTGCCGCCACCTTCTCGAGGCGGGCCGCCACGTTGACGGTGTCCCCGATCACCGTCACCTCGCCGGCCCGGCCGACCGAGGTCGCCATCACCTCACCGGAGTTGATGCCGATCGAGAACGTCAGGTCGCCCCCGAGGGCCCGCACGGCCAACCCGGCGGCGACAGCTCGTTCGGCGTCATCGTCATGGGCCACGGGGACTCCGAACACGGCCATCATCGAGTCACCCATGTACTTGTCCACGGTGCCGCCGTGCTCGGCCACCACCTCGGCCAGCTGACGGAAGGCCGCATCGACGATCCGGGCCACCACCTCGGGATCCGTCCGCTCGGCGAACGATGTGAAGCCCACCACATCGGCGAACAGGATGGTGGCCAATTTCCGTTCCTCGATCGCAGGCAGGAGCCCCTTGACCGACGCGACATCGATGGCTGCCCCACACTGTCCGCAGAAAGGCTGACCCTCGGGGTTGGGTGCCCCGCATGACGCACACGGCGACGCACCCAGGATCGTGCCGCAGTGACCGCAGAACCGGTTCCC
>Ga0209415_10016196_pt1 | contig 12006 bp, 11 predicted proteins | sample PeaSoiSIISIP2007_FD_187696 | JGI IMG/M metagenome (GOLD analysis project Ga0209415, IMG submission 187696) | Peat soil microbial communities from Weissenstadt, Germany - SII-SIP-2007 (SPAdes) (version 2) | ecosystem: Environmental > Terrestrial > Soil > Wetlands > Peat | place: Germany... | reverse complement strand
CGAGAGCAAGCGGGTCGGGGCGAGGGGGACGAGCACGCCCACGAGGTGCTTGGCCTGCCGTATGCCGCGGGTGTCGAGGGGTCGCAACCGGTCGTCGCCGGTCCAACCCTCCTTGGTCCCGGCGTGACCGTGACGCACCAAGAGCACTCGCACACAGGACATGATGCCCGCTGCGCGCCGCCAGGGATATTCTCGGGGGTCACTCGAGCCTGGGAGGCACAGCGCGTTGCCGTGGGAGCCGATAGCGATCACGAGCAAGAATGCCGTCGACGTCGAAGGTGACGAGGTGCGGGTGGTCTGGTCCCTCAACCGCCGCCCGACCAGTGACTGGGCCCGCGAATTCCGGGCGGCCGCCGTCCAGCGTGCCGGCTCGCCTGATTTCCTGGCCATGCCCGCACCGGACATCCGCAGCGGCGGCACGGTGCACTGGACGGTGCCCGCCGCCGACCTTCGCGGCGCCGTGCAGTACGTCAAGGCGTGCGTCGATGCCGCCAACGAGGGACACCGCCAGCTGCTGCTGCGACGCGAGGAAGAGCGCAGGCGCCGCGACGAGGAAGAGCGAGCCAAGGCACTGCGCCTCGAGGCAGCCCAGCAGGCCCTCAACGCCCTGGACTGACCGACGCCGCGCTAGCCGCCGGCGAGGATGCGGCCGAGGTCGTCACCCGCGGCTCGCAACATCTCGAGCAACAGCGCCATGCGCTCGTCCGGAGCCGCCGCCTCGAGCAGTCGCTGGCGATCGAAGGCGGTGACCGGCGCCAGTGCGCACAGCTGCCACGCCACCATTTCGGAGCTCGCGTCGAGCGTCGGGGCCGCCGGCAGTCCCGGTGCCCGGCCGAGCTCGGAGAGCAGGGCGCGCACACGCCGCAGCTCCGCCTCGGCCAGCTGCAGCGCTCCGACGTCCTCGACGAGCCCTTCGGCGCGCTCCTCGACGGCGGCACGCGGGTAGGGTTCGTCGTCGAGCCACCGCCGCACCCGGAGCAGGCGCAGCCCGCGGACGGTGAGATGCCAACGGCCGTCACCGAGGGGCTCGGCCGCGTCGATCGATGCCAGCATCCCGGCGTCGTGGCGCTCGTCCCCGCCACCGACCTCCGGTCCCCGGGCGATGAGCACCACGCCGAGACGCCGGTCGCCGGCGAGGCAGTCCGACACCAGCGCCTGGTACCGAGGCTCGAAGACGTGCAACGCCATCGACGCATGGGGGAACAGCACCGTCGACAGCGGGAACATGGCGAGGTGGCCGGGGTCCATCCTCTCAGGATGCCTGCCGACGCCTGTCCCCCGCCCCCCGGCCTTGCCGACGCTCCGTGGCCGAACGAGCCGGAATTGGATCAACGTTGTGGGTAAATTGGGGCGGTAGTGGGCCAAATGGCCCACAATCAGTGAGGTATGAGGGACTAGTAGTGGCGGGCTGGCCCCTCGACCGGCGGACACCCGTCGGACTGGGCGAAGAGCGTCGGCGTCACTTCGTCCGACAACGGCCTGAGAGAGGCAATGGCAACCGACGAAGGCGAGCTCCGGGGCGATCACGAGGGCGACGACCTCCGGCAGGAGGTGAGGGAACTCCGTGACCGGCTCACGAGCGTCGAGGGCCATTTCCGGGGGGCCGTCGACAACAGCACCGACGGCGTGGTTGTCGTCAACCGCGACGGCATCGTGGTCTTCGCCAACACCGCGGCGGCGGTCATGCTCGGAACGACGCGCTCGCAGCTGGTGGGAAGAGCCGCCAACTTCCCGGTGGTCTCGACCACCTCGCGCCGGCCCGACAACGAGGTCATGCTGTCCGACGTGCGGGTGTTGTGCACGGACTGGGACGACGAGCCCGCCGTCCTGGCCCTGATGCGAGACATCACCGAGCGATCGGTGGCCGACTCGGAGATGGCCTACCGGGCCACCCACGACCCCGTCACGGGGCTCCCCAACCGCTATCTCCTGGACGACCGGTTGAAACAGGCGTTGGCCCGGGACCGTCGTGAGCCGCGCACGCTGGGCGTGCTGTTCTGCGACGTCGACGGGCTCAAGGGGATCAACGACCGGCTCGGTCACGCCGTGGGGGACCTGGTCCTCATGGAGACCGCTCGCCGGATCGACGCCGTCATCCGTCCGGCCGACACCGCGGCCCACCTGGGCGGGGACGAGTTCGTGGTCCTGTGCGAGAGCATCGACGAGGATGCCGCCATCGCGGTGGCGGCCCGGGTGGAGTCCGCCTTCGACGTCCCCATGACCATCGACGGCATGGAGCTGAGTGTGGGCGTGAGCGTTGGCCTGGCCATGACGAGCGACCCCGACGTCATCCCCGCCGATCTCCTGGCCCAGGCCGACCACGCCATGTACGTCGCCAAGCAGCGCCGCCGCCGCCAGCCGCCTCGTTAGCCCGGGGTCCCCCGCCGCCGCCGACGGCCGTCGAGCAGGCCCACCCCCACCAGGCACAGCACCATCGCCGCAGACACGGCCAGCAGCGCGTCGTAGAGGCCGAAGCCGCCGTAGGAGAACGTGACGGTGTGCACCCCCGGTCCCACCACCACCGCCGGCAGCGCCGGGGCGAGCATCTCGACGGCGGCCGGCCGGCCGTCGACGCGCACCGACCACCCGGGATCGAACGAGGCGCTCAGGACCACCGCCGCCCGTCGACGCATCACCACCGTGGCGCGCAGCGCACCGTCCACGAGGTCGGCGCGCTCGGCCCGCACCGTGCCGGGCGCGCCGCGGGCACCGGGTACCCCCGGCTCGGTGAGCGGCGCTGGGGCCGCCCCCCCGTAGGCCACGGTCAAGTACCGACCCGCGCCGGGAAGGTCGGACTCCAGGTACGGCACGCTCATGGTGCCCACGTCGGTCTTGTCCGCCGTGAGGGTCCCGACGGTGTCGACCACCCGGAGGTAGCCGGCGTCGGGCAGCACCCACAGGCGGTAGGACCCGGCGCTCATGACCAGCCGAGCCGGCACGGGAGGCGGGCGACGCAGCGGCAGCAGCAGGTAGTGGACGGCGAACAGGGCGTAGTCGCCGGGCACCTTCTCGTCGAAGAAGTACTCGGGGTCGGTCATGAGCGACGCCGTGCGAAGCGTGTAGCCCACCTCGTCGACGTCGCGGCTCTCGAGGTACTTGAACACCGGGACGGCGCCCACGGTGAACCCCGAGCCCCAGTTCGAGGGCATGCCGGCGTACACCCGACCGCCCCCGTGGTCGCGCACGTAGGCCACGAGGCGGTCCACCTCGGCCCCCTCGGTGTCGTCGGCGGCGCGCTGGGCGGCGACCCAGTGGGTGTTGGTGGCCCCGAAGGTGTCGATCTGGGTCCACGCCGGGCTGAGCACGGCGAGGCCCGCCGCCCCGGCGAGCACCAGCACGGCGAGGCGCCGCCCCGGTGACCGCGCCCACCCAGCGGCGGGTGGGTGCCATCGCACGACGGCGCCTCGGACCAGACGCGCCACGGCCACGCCGCCGACCCCGGCCAGGTACAGCCCGCCCAGCTGCACCCCCATCATGAAGCGGCGCATGAAGATGTCCTTGCTCCCGGGCAACAGCATCGTCAGGGCGCCGAAGGTGGTGCGCCCGAACGACAGCAGCAGGCTCATGGCCACCAGCGCCACCAGTGCCCGTCCGGCCGGCTGGGAGCGCCAGCGCCGCACGCAGCCCACGAGCCCGACGCCGGCCAGGACGGTGACGACCGGGAGCCGATGGGCGTCGAACAGCTGGCCGGAGAAGAGCCAGGACAGCACCTGCTTGGCTCCGTAGCCGTTGACCAGCGGAGTCTGGCTGAGGACCTCGTTGGTGGCCGCCCAGCGCCCCTCCACCAGGAGGGGGACCGTCACCCAGGCCGAGGCGAGCAGAGCCCCCGCACCGACGGCCACGGCGCGCCTGGCCCGGGCGCGCAACTCGCTCGGTGCCAGGAACGGGAATATCGCCACGGGGATGAGCGCCAGGTACCCCGTCTCGTAGTGCAGGGCCATGGTGAGCGCCACGAAGACGACGGCAGGAGCCACCGCCCGACGCGACGCCATGGCCCGCCAGGTGAAGGCCCAGGCGAGCGGGAGCGTCCACGACGCCCACAGCTGCGCCCACACGCCGTAGCCGATCCAGATGTAGGCCTTGGGCTCGTAGCCCACCCCCACCGCGCTCATGAGCAAGGGCGCGGCCAGCGCGCTCAGTACCGATGCTCCACGCCCCAGGTCGAAGAGCCGGGCCGACCAGTACACCGAGAGCGGCCACAGCGCCAACAGCAGGTACAGCGTCAGGCGGAACGCGGTGTCGCCGCCGGTCGCGATCCCCACGGCCGCCGTCACCATGGCCGGGAGGCCCTGGTAGTGCAGGAACTGGGGCGACCCGAGACCGAGGAACGGGAACCAGCTCGTCATGGGCAGGTGCCCGCCCCGGAAGCGACCGAGCGCGAAGCGCACCATCTGCTCGTGGACCGAGCTGTCGTCGCCGTAGGCCACCCCGGTGAGCTCCGGCCACCACCGCCAACATCCCCACGCGACCACCCCGGCCAACGCCACCCAGGACCCGACCCGGGTGGCGGCGTCCTCGGGGACGACCTCGGACGGCGGCGCGGGCGGCGCCGCGGGCGCGTCTGTCGCCGGCGCGGCGGGCTTACTCATGGGGCGCCGAGAGCTCCAGGACCTACTTCTTGGCCTTCTTCGACTTCACCTTCGACTTGGCCCTGACCCTCCTGGGCCTCCTGACCTTCGTCCTCACCTTCTTCTTCTTCTTCTGGTGTTGCGCCAGGGTCGTGTGCGTCTTGGTGCCGGCGCCCGTTCCGGTTCCCGTCCCGGTGCCGGTGCCCGTCCCGGTGCCGGTTCCCGTCCCGGTGCCGGTTCCCGTCCCGGTGCCGGTTCCCGTCCCGGTGCCGGTGCCGGTGCTCGTCCCCTTGCCAGGGAGGCCCGGGGCGGGCTCGTTGAAGATCCTCCACCGCAACGTGGGCTTCTCCAGGAGCTCCAGCTGCGCCGGCTTGGACCCGGCGTGCACGGTGAAGAACTCGCATCCCTGCGTCGACTGCCCGGGTGCCAGCGCCGCCGCGAATCCCTGCCCCTGGCATTGGGGCAACACGACCGTGCTCGTGGAGGCGGGGCTGTAGGTGTGCCCGGCGACATCGCTCAACAACGAGATGCCCGACAGGTTGGCGACGCTCACCGTCGTGGCCGAGGTGTTGAGGACCGTCAGGACGGTGGTGATCACATCCTGAGTCTGATCCGGGATGACCTGTTCCAGCGTGAACTGGGCGTCGTCGGCCTGCAGTGCGCTCCCGATCGTGCCCACCATGGGAGGCGGGGGCCCGGACGCCACCGACGTGCCTGCGCACCCCGTGATGGTCAGGGCGATGACCAGGAGCGCGACGACCGGCCGGTCAGGGGGTCTGCGCATGTGTCGACACGCACCGTGATGCCGACACGCCCTGCGCCATCGACATCGGTCGTAACCCTCCGTTCTCACGCCATCCCCGGCTCCAGATTACTCCCCGGCCCGGTCCAACCCCGGGCGGGCCTGCAGGAAGCGTCGGCCGAGGCACAGGCGTGCGACGCACTACCGCCGCGCTTCGGCCTCCTCGACCAAGGCACTGAGCACGTTGGCCGCGGTGGCCTCCCAGGTGAGGCTCCGAGCCCGGGCCATCGCTCCCCGGGCCAGGCTGTCGCGCAACGCGGTGGAGGTGAGCACCTGCACGAGGGCGGCGACGAAATCGTCACCGGGGTCGACCAAGAGGCCACTCACGCCGCTCGCCAACGAGTCCCGGTGTCCGGCGATGTCCGAGACCACCGCCGGCGTCCCGCACGCGCCGGCCTCGGTGACGGTCATGTTCCAGCCTTCGCGCAGCGAGGTGCTGGCGAGCACCCAGGCCCGGCGATAGGCGTCGGCCAGCTCGTCGTCGGACGCGTGGCCGGGCATGTCGATCCACGACTTCCCGTCGACCGCCTCGACCTTGGCCTCGAGCGCCGGACGCTCGTACCCCTCGCCGATCACGAGCAGCCGCAGCTCGGGGACCATCTGGCGTGCCCGGGCCGCGGCCTCGATGAGAAGCTCGAGGCGCTTCACCGGCACCAACCGCCCCACCGCCACCACCAGCGGGACCGGCGACTTGGCTCCCCCGGGGCTGAACCGCTCGTCCACCCCGGGCGGGACCACGCTCACGCGCGACGCGTCCAACTTGAGCATGGACAGGATCTCTTGACGCGACGAGGTCGACAGGGTGAGCACCCGGCTGTGGCGATACAGCGGTGGGGCGATCTTGAGCTCGACAGCCTCGCCGAGACGTGCCAAGCGGGGGGGCAGGACCATCTTCCACATGGCCCCGTGGACGTGGTGCAGCAACACGATCCGGGGACAGCGCGCCCACAGCGGCGTGAAGAAGGGCATGCCGTTCCAGATCTCCACCAGTCCGTCGGGTCGTCCCCGGCGACCCACCAGTCCGCTGAGCGCGCTCCGGGGGAACACCCCGTAACGCCCGGACTTGCGGATCACCTGGTAGCCCGCTCTGGTGGAGATCGACTCCTGGCCGGGCGCGGCCGAACTGCGCATCGAAACGTCGATCCCCGCCCGGGCCCACGCCGAGGCCACCCGGTGGGCATGGAGCTCCGAGCCCCCCGCCTCGGGGTCCACGAAGTCCCGCCAGGCGAGCACCTGCACCCTCTTGAGGCCGACCTCGAGAGCCCTGGCGGCCACGGCGTCGAGACGGGCGAGGCCGACCCTCGGTGTCCGGGAGCCGTGCTCGCCGGAGGGCCCCGGGGTGCGATAGGGCGCCCGTGTCGGCACCGAGCTCGGCACGGCCAGGTCCCCGACGAGGACGTCCTCCTCGAACCGATCGGCCAGAACCCCCCACTGACGATCGACCTCGGTCAACCCATCCCCCCCAGACGGACGACAGTCCGGACACGCGACGGCGCGCCGCGACGCGCCCTGCCAGGCGCCACGCCCCACCTCAGCCGACTCTATGAACCCCCGAACCGCGTTCTCATCGTCACATCTGATGAATTTGCCCCCGCCGGCCTGGCCACGTCCGGCACGGCCGCTCTCACGGAGCCTCGGCCGAGGCCAGGAGGATGGACGACAGGCTCGGGACCTTGCACAGCAGGCGGTCGAGCGGTCGGAGGGGGCGGGGGACGTCGTGGTACGGCGCCCCGGTGATGGTGACGTGGACGAAGCCGTGGGCGTGGAGCAGGGCGGCCAGGGCTCGACGGGTGAAGACCCGCAGGTGGCCCACGACCTCGTGCCCGGGCCGCCCGTAGATCCCCCGGAGGCTCACCTCGGTGAAGATTGGTTGGACGCCGCACAAGAGAAGGCCCCGGTTGTACCAGGCGGCCAGGTTGGGGGTCGAGAGCAACAGCCTTCCTCCGGGCACGAGGACCCGTCGCACCTCGGCCAGGGCGGTGTCGGTGTCCACCAGGTGTTCGATGAGCTCGCTGATGATGACGATGTCGACGCTAGCCGAGCCGAGCGGGAGCCCGGGGTGCTCCACCGAGCCCCGGACCACCTCGAGGCCGTGCCCCCGGGCTTGGCGGAGGGCGGCCACCGACCAATCGAGGCCGATGATGGTCAGGTCGATCCCGGCGCGCGCGGCGACGTCGGCGGCCAGCGCCGTCCAGGTGCCGGTGCCGCAACCCACGTCGACGGCCCGCAGGGCCCGGTGCGCCCCCAAGGCGCCGTCCACGAGCATCTGGGCCTGGAGCCGAGCCCGCCCGGACCCGGAGATCAGGGGGGTGGCGGGGTCCTCGTAGAGCTGTTGGAGCGATCGCGTGCTCATCGTGGCGCGTCGCCGGCGCGCTGCAGGCAGTCCCCAGCGATCACCGCGCCCTCAGCCACCTGCCCCCCGTCCCCCGAACGACGCCAGTATAGCCCGGCATCGGCCCTATTCCCGCAGGATATGGGCCTATTCGGGGTCGGCGCGGCCACACCGCGCGGCCCGTCGCCGACGGGTCAACCCTCGGTGTGCCCGGCGGCGTCGCCCTCCCGGCGGTCCCACCCCGTCACGTCGATCCCCAGGCTCTCGAGCAGCGCCCGGTCCTCGGTGAACACCTCGACGTACTCGTGGCGCAGGCGTGAGCCGTGGGTGCCCGAGGTCGCCTGGGACTGCAGGCGACGCCGCACCGCCTCCCGGGCGATCCGCCGGGCCCACCGGGGCACCACGGGCCGGGCCCGCTGTCCCCGCTCGAACACGGTCTCGAGGAGACGGCTCTTGCGGTCCACGGGTGTGTACATGGTCTGGTTGAGGCGCGCCTCCACCAGCGGTCGCCCCAGGGGACCAACGCCCAGGAACGTGAAGACCTCGGCGACGGTCCGGTCGGGTGCGCTGTCCAGGTCGTCGCTGAGCACCACCTTCACCTGCTCGCGCGGGAACACCGTGAACAGCCGGGCCAGCTGCTGCCCGTAGAGCCCGAGTTCCCGGTAGAACCAGAAGGGCTCCCAGTTCAGGCGCCGACGCTCCTCCTCGGCTGCCATGGCCGAGGCGAAGTCGAGCTTCTCGCGACCCTGCTCGCGCAGGTCAGCCCAGTTGGAGTAGGCGCGCACGGTGGGCTCGCGCAGCACCGCCACCAGTCGCGCCTCGGGGACCAGCGCCCGGATGCGGGGGGCGGCGGACGGGTCCCAGAGGTAGTACGGCGTCGACTCCCCCGCGTACCCGCCGGGGCCGGGCGGGTACTCGAACAGGGCCTCGTAGGCGTGGCGGTCCACGACGTACGCCCGACACGCACGCTCGTCGTCGGGCCCGCGGTGATGCGGGCGCTCCCCGTCGGTGAGGAAGAACTTCGGCTCCTTCATCGCCGACATCGAGATCCGAGGGTGCTGGTCCAGGTACCGGTGCAACGACGTGGTGCCGCACTTGGGTGCCCCGATGACGAAGAGGTTGGGGAGAGGCATCGCTGCACCCGGATCGTAGCGGTGGCGCTGTGCCGTGTTCGCAGGCGCGTCGTCGTCGCTGTGGTCAAACAGGTGCGGTAGCGTCGCGACGTGCCCAAGCGGCTCAAGCGCGAGCCCGGGTGGTTTCGGCACAGCGCCGCGGTCCGGCGCCACCTCGACAAGGTCCCCGACGACGTCGGTGGCTCGGGGGGAGTCTGGGCGGTGGGGATGGTGCGCGACGAAGCCGACATCATCGAGACCGTGGTGCGCCACCTGTTGGCGCAGGGCGTCACCCGCGTCCTCGTCGCCGACAACCTGTCCACCGACGGGACCCGCGAGATCCTCGAGCGCCTGGCCCGGTCCCACCCCGTCACCGTGCTCATGGACCGGTTGCCGGCGTACTACCAGGCCGAGAAGATGACCCTACTGGCGCGTGCCGCCGCCCGAGCGGGAGCGCAGTGGGTCATCCCCTTCGATGCCGACGAGGTGTGGCGCGCTCCCTCGGGGACCCTGGCGCAGTGGCTGGCCGACTGTGATGCCGCCGTGGTCCAGGTCCCCATGTTCAACCACGTGCCGACGGCATCCGACGACGCCGCCGAACCCGATCCCGTGCGCCGCCTGCGGTGGCGCAAGATCGAGCCGAACACCTTGCACAAGGTCGCCTTCCGTGCTCATCGGCGGGCACGTCTGGCGTATGGAAACCACGGGGTCTCGCGCCGGGGACGGCGCGTCGCCGGCCTCGAGATCCGGCACTTCCCCCACCGCTCCGAAGAGCAGTTCGTCCGCAAGCTCCGTCAAGGTGCCGACGCGCTCAACGCCACCGACCTCTCCGACAAGATGGGGGTGGCCTGGCGCGGGCTCGGAGCCCGAGACGACGAGAAGCTGCGGGCCGCCTGGCGCAAGTTGGTCGAGACCCACACCCTTCCCATCGAGTGGTGGGTGCCGGCGGGCGACGTCATCGAGGACCCCGTGCCCCTCGACGACCTTTCGCTCGGACGATGAGGATGCCGGTCCTCAGCCCTGCAACGGCAACTGCTGGCGGGCCAGGCTCACGAAGTCGTTGTAGCGGGAATGGCCGAAGTCGTGGACCACGTAGACTTGCTGGTGCCATTCCGCCAGGGATCGCCAGGCCAGATGGACCGCCGGGCAGATCTTCTGCAGTGGATGGCACGCGTTGAATTCGGCGATGGCCAGGCGCTCGCCGGTGTACTCGTTGTAGAGCGAGTTCTCGTCGCCGATGATGTCGTCGAAATAGGTGAAGATGCGCGGCAGCCGGAATGCCTCGTCCACGTCGAAGAGCTTCAGACCTGCCGACGTGGAGGAGTACAGGTCCATGTCGTGCATCACGGCACCGATGGGTGCCGGGTGATGATCCTCGACGAAGCTCTGCAGAGTGTCGGCGACCTCGCCCAGGATCAGCGTGGCGTGGCGGAGCCGGGCGCGCAACGACGCCGCGTCCATCTCGAAGAACCCGGCCTTCCAGTGGTACGGGAGGTCGCGATAGTCCGTCGGGGCGGGTAACCCCCGCCCGCTGTCGAAACCGTAGACGTCGATCTCGACGCCCACGGACTCGGCCACGCGCTGCGCATGACGCTCCAGGGCGAGCAAGCCGTTGCCCCCCGCCACGCCAAACTCGATGACACTGATCCGGGGCACGCCCAGCGCCTTGGCCAGGCGGGCCGCCTCGCGGACGCAGTAGGCGTAGGCCGGTCGCTCGACGGCGCCCAGATCGACTCGCCAGTCATAGGTCCCGAGGCGGCGCTTCTGGATGGTCCACAGCGTCCAGGTCCGCAGGGGGTGAGGGTCGAGGGCGAAGTTCAGGAGCTTGCGCTTCCACCGTCGGGCGCCGGTCACCCCCGGTTCCCCCTTCACCGGCGCGCCCGGCGCCGGGCGGCCTGGTACCGCTCCTTGAGGCCCACCGGGGTCAGCCGAAGGGCGAGCTGGCGGGCCGGGTGCCGGCCGGCGCGCACCACGTCGGCCACCTGGGACTCGTCCGGCCGGGCCTGGAAGAGCGTGGAATGGTGCCACCGGAACATCGGCCGCGGGGCCGTGTAGTAGTACCACGCCAGCGAGCGCCGGAAGCGGCCCGGGGGACACGACAGCGGGTCGGGGTGGCCGTGGAACGACGTCCGGGTGGTGGCGAAGACCACGAGGCGGTTGGCGATGGGGGCGATGCGGGCCTCGGCCGCGCTCATGTCCGCCTTCCAGAGTTCGAGATGCCCCCCGTAGGAGTCCTCCCAGTCGGCATTGAGGTAGAGCAGGGCGTTGAGCCGCCGGTCGACGTGGAGATGGGGATGCTCGTTGAAATCCGCGTGGACCTTGAGCAACCCACCCGGGGCGATCTGGTGCATGCCCCCGCCCGCCAGGCCCGGATCGGCCAGGAGGCCACTGATCCCGGTGAGGCGCTCGAGGAACTCCAGGAACGCCTGGCCGTTGAACTGCTGCACCACGTGCCGTACCGGCGCGGGCATGGCCTCCTCGTCGCGCTGGGTGAACTTCACTTCGAGCACGCTGTCGAACTTGGTCCATGCACTGGTGGCGTCGGGGAAGCTCTCGATGAGGAGCCGCATCACCTCGGGAGGGAGGAAGTCGTCGATGACGATGTGCGGGAAGGGCTCGGCGGTGGCGAACGCACTCGAGAGGCGCTCGGCGAGCGCCAGGAGCTGACGTCGTTCGAAGAAGAACGGGTCCGGCATCGGTGTCCTCCCTGCGAGCACCTCGTGGGAACGAGCCAAAGTGTAATTGCCACGATGTGCCATCACGTTGGGACGCCGACTGTGGCGAGTCTGCGACGGCGCATCCGACCGGCGAGCAATCCGCCGCACAGCCCGAGCGCGCACGCCACGGCGATGGCGATGCCGGCCGTGAAGGTACCCGGCCAGTAGGTGAGCTTCACCACGTGGCGGCCCGGCGGGATGCGCGCCTGGAGCATCACTCCGAGGTAGCGCTCCAACGTCAGTGGTCGGCCGTCGATGCTGGCGTGCCACCCGGGAACGTCGGTCAGTCGCAACCGCAACACCTGCGGTCCCGTTCCGTGGGTCACGAGCCTCCACGACGCCGGGTCGGGGTCGGTGACGCGGACCGGTGTTCCCGGAGCGTCGGGCCCGGGCAGCCTCCCGCTCGCCGGCGTGGCGGTAAGGGTGGCGAGGCCCGTCCCGGGGATGCGGTACAGGTCCTCGTCGCCCACCGCGG
>Ga0209415_10016195_pt1 | contig 12007 bp, 7 predicted proteins | sample PeaSoiSIISIP2007_FD_187696 | JGI IMG/M metagenome (GOLD analysis project Ga0209415, IMG submission 187696) | Peat soil microbial communities from Weissenstadt, Germany - SII-SIP-2007 (SPAdes) (version 2) | ecosystem: Environmental > Terrestrial > Soil > Wetlands > Peat | place: Germany... | reverse complement strand
ATGTGGGGCGCGCGATCGGCCGTCACCGGCTTGCTCCGGCCGCCAGTCCCAACAAAAGCTGGGAAGGATCCGTTGCATCCGTGGTGGCTTCGCTGGGTTATGCTGCGTTGTACTTTTTGTGGGTCTATCCGAACTGCGGAATCCCCTGGCCGCAATTGCTGGGCATCACCGCTGCGGGCAACATCGCCGGCCAGCTTGGCGACCTGGCGGAATCCGCGCTGAAACGCGGCGCGGGCGTGAAGGACAGTGGCAATCTGTTGCCCGGCCACGGCGGCTGGCTGGACCGCGTGGACAGCTCGTTGTTCGCCATGCCGACGGTGTACCTGCTGGTGGCGTGGCTGCTGGGGAAGGGGTGACGGAACTACTGTAGCGCACGCACAACAGCGTACGCGGCATCAGCGGAACACGTCGCGCTCCCGCGCCGAAGCGATACACTGTCCCTTGGCCCTCATTCGGATCGAGTCATACCATGAAAATCCACGAATATCAGGCTAAGGCGATCCTTGCCCGCTACGGCGTACCCGTGCCGCGTGGCGAAGTCGCCTACACCGTTGAAGAAGCGGAAACGGCCGCGCGCAAGCTGGGTGGGAGCGTCGTCGTCAAGGCGCAGATACATGCCGGCGGCCGGGGCAAAGGCGGCGGCGTGAAGGTGGCTCAGGATGCCGAGGAAGCGGCGGCCATCTCCAAAAAGATGCTGGGTATGAAGCTGGTCACGCATCAGACGGGCCCCGAAGGCCGCATCGTGCAGCGCCTGCTGATCGAGGAAACACTGCCCATCGAGCGCGAGCTGTACCTCGGCATCGTGCTTGACCGCAATCAGGGTAAGGCCGTGTTCATGGCCTCCTCGGCCGGCGGCATGGAGATCGAGCAGGTGGCCGCGGCAACGCCGCACCTCATCCTGCGCGAGACCATGGAGCCCGGCTTTGCCCTGCAGCCATTTCAGGCGCGAACGCTCGCCTTCGGCATCGGCGTCCCCGCGGCCAGCGTGCGCAGCGCGTCCGACGCCATGATGGCCCTGGCGAAGGCTTACGAGGACATTGACGCATCGCTCGCCGAGATCAACCCCTTTATCCTGACGAAGGACGGAAAGGTCTACGCGCTCGACGCCAAGATCAACCTCGACGACAACGCGCTTTACCGCCACAAGGATCTGCTGGAACTGCGCGACCTGAACGAGGAGGACCCGCTGGAGGTGGAAGCCTCGCGCCACGGCCTCAACTACATCAAGCTCGACGGCACCATCGGCTGCATGGTGAACGGCGCGGGCCTGGCCATGGCCACCATGGACATCGTGAAATATGCCGGCGGCTCCCCGGCGAATTTCCTCGACGTGGGCGGCGGCGCGAATGCCGATCAGATCCGCAATGCTTTTCGCATCCTGATTTCCGATAAGAGCGTGCACGCGGTGTTCATCAACATCTTCGGCGGCATCCTGCGCTGCGATACGCTGGCCACCGGGGTGGTGGATGCGGCCCGTGAGCTGCACGTCGATGTGCCCATCGTGGTGCGCATGGAGGGGACGAACGTCGAGAAAGGCCGCGAGATTATCACCGCGTCGGGCCTGAATTTCACCATCGCCGAAGGAATGCGTGACGGCGCAGAGAAAGTGGTCGCGCTGGCCGACGGAAAGGAGCGGGCATGAGCATTCTGGTGGACAGGAACACGCGGGTGATCGTCCACGGGTTCACCGGCCGCGAGGGCACCTTTCACGCGCAGCAGTGCATCGCCTATGGCACACAGATTGTCGGCGGCGTGGTGCCCGGCAAAGGCGGGCAGATCCATCTCGACCGGCCAGTGTTCAACACGGCGATCTCGGCCGTTGAAGCGACCGGCGCAAATGCCTCGCTGATCTTCGTGCCGCCAGCGTTTGCCGCCGATGCGATTATGGAAGCCGCCGACGCCGGCGTTGCGCTTGCCGTGTGCATTACGGAAGGCATTCCCACCGAGGACATGGTGCGCGCGTGGCAGTTCCTGCGCTCGCGGCCCACGCGGCTGATCGGTCCGAATTGTCCGGGCATCATTTCGCCGGGCAGGTGCAAGATGGGCATCATGCCCGGACACATTCATCTGGAGGGCAACGTCGGCGTGGTCTCGCGCTCGGGTACGCTGACCTACGAAGCGGTAGGCCAGTTGACGAAGCTGGGCATCGGACAATCCACCTGCATTGGCATCGGCGGCGATCCGATCATCGGCACCACGTTCCTCGACGCGATCCAACTATTTAACGACGACCCCGATACGCACGCCATTGTGATGATCGGCGAAATCGGCGGCAATGCCGAGGAACAGGTTTCGGCATACATCAGGGACAACGTGAAGAAGCCGGTGGTGGGTTTCATCGCGGGACAGACCGCGCCGCCCGGCCGGCGCATGGGCCACGCGGGTGCGATCATTTCGGGCGGCTCCGGCAAGGCGTCGGACAAAATTGCGGCCATGCGCGCGGCCGGCATCACGGTGTGCGACAGCCCCGCGGATATCGGCGATAACGTGAAAAAGCGGCTGTAGGAGTGGGGCAGGTTTTCAACCTCTAAGGCCGATTTTCAATCGGCCACTGACCGGCTGCAACCAATCTCTTCCAGCCTCTCAAACCATTCGGCCGACGAACTCCTCGACGCTCCCTGGCAGCGCCGCGCCCTCCGATGACCCATCCACTTCGTGCAGCGCGCCGAGCTGCTCCACTACCGCCGAGAGATCCGGATAACCCGGCGTCCCGACCATCGCCGTGAACAGCGCGCCCAGGACAGCGCCCTTGTTAGCCAGCGGTCCCGTCCGGCTGCTCACCAGCACACGGCAATCCGCCACCAGCTTGCGGAGACCCGTCTCCAGCACCGACTGGATCAACGCCGAGCGCGACAGCCCGCCGGTGATCACGAACCGCCGAATAGGCGAAACATCCGCGTCGACAACCTCGCCCAGCATGTCCTTTACCAGCCGCAGCATGTGCACCGCGATGGAAGCCTGCGTGGACAGCACTTTGGCCCCCAGCGGCAGGTTCTCCCAGCCGTCGGGATAGACTTCGCTCCAACCCTGCGCCGTCTGGGCCTGGCCCACGAACAGCAGGTCCGCCGGCCGGGCCTCGAGCGCCAGCCGATTCAGGTCGGCGTAACTCAGGCCCTCGCTGTTGTAGGCGCGCACGAACCGGTCGTACCACACGGCGCAATCGGCCAGCATCATCAGCAGCAGGCTGTCGTCGAAGTATTCGAAGCGGGCGGCATTCCCTCTGAGCCGCGCGTCGGGACAGCAGCGGCGAATCACCGTCCCGCTGCTGCCGAGCGACAGCACCACCGTCTCGCGGTCCGCGAGACCCGATCCCACGCCGCCGGCGTGGTTGTCGCCGAGTCCCGCGCGCACCGTCCAGCCATCGAGCGTAGCGGCCACCTTCCGCCAGGCTTCAGGTGCCTTTCCGGCATCCACATTTGCGACTGCCGCGCCGCTTTCAATCGGCGGAGGGAACCACGCGGGGTCGAGCCCGGCCATCGCGATCGCCTGGCTCGCCAGTGCCTTCGTCTTCTGGTCCAGCAAGCCGTTGCTCAGGGCGTCTGACGTGCTCAGGCGTTCGACGCCGGTTAGTCGCAGCGCCATGTAGTCGCCGGTGGTCATGGCCCGCCGGACCTTCGCGGCCAGTGCCGGCTCCTGTCCCAGCGCCCACTTCAGCTTGGGCAGGATAAAGCGCGGTTCGATGCGGCCCACGCTCTGTTCGACGCCCGCCCGGCGCAGTTCCTCCACCTCGGCGGTGGCTGCGTTGCATTGCCACGTGATGAAGGGAATGAGAACCTCTTGGCTCGCGCCCAGCAGCACCATGTCGTGTTGGCGCACCGAGGCGCACAGGTCGCCCTGCTGAGCGAAGCTCCAACCCTTCTCCTCAAGGGAGTCCAGAGCCTCCGCCAGCATTCCAGGCAAAGTAGCCGGCTCAACGGCGGGCTGGCCAAACCAGGTCGTCGATCCTCGCATGGGAACAGCCGCCAGGTCTTCTTCGCCCTGAGCGTCCCGGACACCCATGGTCACCGCCGTGGTGCTGATGTCCAGGCCCAGAAAACGCGCGTATTTTTGCGGAGTAGCCATGAAACGGGCATCATATCAGGATGCGCATACGCGATGCGGCAGTGGCTTACTCGTAATGCAGAGCCTGCTGCGGATCGGTGAGTGAAGCGCGGCGTGCGGGCCACCACACGGCGATCAGCAGAAGCGCCAGCACACCCGCCCCCGCTGCGCCGAAGGTCACAAGATCGGATCCCCACCAACGCCAGCAGCAGCGAGATCCCCCCGAAGATCGCCAGCAGCCAGGCAAGCACTCGCCGCAATCCGAGCGATTCGGCAACGCGCTTTTCCATGGATGCCATATCGTAGACCGCGACCGAGGCATGGCGAGTGAGAATTCCCCGCGCTACGCCCACTGATTGCGTGAGTGCAGTTTCTGTTGACGGGCGTGTGGAAAGTGGGTTCCTGGAGGAACGATCCGCGGGTTCCAAAGGGAAAGCCCGGGTAACGGCCCGGGCTTCCATACATCACGGAACAGAAGGAGGTGAGAACAATGTTCCTCACCGCTGTACTCAAGCTCGTGCTGAAATTTCTCGGCACGTTAGAAGCGAGGCTTCGGATCCGCTGGTTCTGAAGCTGACTTCACCGGCCCTTCACAAGGGCCGGTCTCTTACCCGCCTCACCCTCAAGACTACACGTTCGCCGGCCACGACGTCCATACCCCCTCTCCTCGTTTGGGAGTATTCCGCCCTACTTGCCGTACCCCTCAGATCCGGTGAAAACTCCGCAGAATTTCGCGCGTCGAGTAGCGCAGCGCGATCGGCCGGCCGTGCGGGCAGCTCATCGGATACTGTGTCTCCGAGAGCGCCTTCAGCAGCCACTGCATCTTAGCTTGATCGAGCCGCATGTTCACTTTGATCGCCGCCCGGCATGCTATCGACGCCGCCATCCCGCGCCGCAAATCGCTCACCGACGCCTTCCGCAGCTCGGTCTCCGAAATCTCCAGGATCTCCTGAATGATCTTCTCCACGTCGCCCACGCCCACGTCGGCCGGCGCCCCTTTCACCGCGATTGTCCGCGTTCCAAACGGCTCTGTCTCGAATCCCGTGCGCGCCAGTTCGTCGGCGATGCGCGCGTACTCGATCTGCTGCGCCGCGGTCAGTTCAATCAGAATGGGCATCAGCAACTGCTGCGTCTCCACGCGGCCGCGCGCCTGTTGCGCCAGCACCTTTTCGAAAAGTATCCGCTCGTGCGCCACGTGCTGATCGATGATCCACAGCCCATCCCGCCCGGCGGCCACGATGAAGCTATCGTGAATCTGGCCCAGAGGGCGCAATTCGGGCAACGTCGCCAGACTCTGCGGGACCTCGCTGTATTCCACGCCGGCCGGCAGTCCTCCATGCGTCTCCGGCACGGGAAGCCGGCTTGAAGCCGGTGCTTCTTCCTCGTGAAAATCGAAGCGCTGCTCCAGCCGCGCGGCGGGCTCCAGCGTAAACACCGGCAAATCCTCGACGCGCTCCATCGGCGCCATCGGATCGGGCACCGCTTCGAACTGCTGATTCTCGATGCGCTGGGTGAAATCGGAGAACGGCAGATCCGCCCCCGGCTGAGGTGCGCGCGCCGGCGTCAAACTGGCCGCCGGCCGCACCGTTACCAGCCGCTCGCGAATCGAGTCACGGATGAAATCGTGGACGAATGTTCCGTGGCGGAAACGCACCTCGGTCTTCGAAGGATGCACATTCACGTCCACCTCTTCGCAATCGCAATCGAGGAAAAGGAGCGCGAACGGATAACACGCCGGCGGCATCAGGTTGTGATACGCCGACGACAGCGCGTGCAACAGCAGCTTGTCGCGAATCAGCCGGCCGTTCACGAACAGAAAGATCGAATTCCGGTTCAGCTTCTGCACCTGCGGACCCGAGACGAACCCGCGCAGCAGGAAAACTCGAGACGAGGGCTCGTCCCCTTCCATGACGCTCAGCTCATTCTCCACCGCGCCGAGGTCGATCAAATCGTCCAGCACCTGCCCGCCGAACACCTGATACACGCGCTCGCGCAGCGTCGCCACGGGCGCAACCTCCAGCAACGAATTGGGCCCGTTACGCAGCTCGAATGCTTTGTCGGGATGCGCCAGGCTATAGTGCGTAACCAGCGATGCGATGTGCGCCAGCTCGGTCTGCTCCGAGCGCAGAAACTTCTTCCGCGCCGGAACATTGAAGAACAGGTCGCGCATCGTGATGGTGGTGCCGCGCGGCGTGGTGAACTCATCAACCTTGAGCAGCTTGCCGCCGGCGATCTCCACCCGCGTGCCCGCCGTTTCGCCATCGGCGCGCGTCTCCAGCACCAGCCGCGATACGGAAGCGATCGACGGCAGCGCTTCGCCGCGAAACCCCAGCGTAGCGATAGCCAGCAGATCCTTCACATCGCTTAGCTTGCTGGTGGCGTGGCGTTCGAAGGCCAGCAGCGCGTCGTCCCGCAGCATCCCACTACCGTTGTCGGCCACGCGGATGAGCTGCCGGCCGCCGGAGTCTATGTCGATGCGCAGCTCGGTCGCACCCGCGTCCAGCGAGTTCTCCAGCAGCTCCTTGACGACGGAGGCAGGCCGCTCCACCACCTCGCCGGCCGCGATCTTGTTCGCCACCGCGTCGGAAAGAACGCGAATCCTGCCCATTTCTTCAGGCTACTCGTTCAAACGGCTCTGGTGCCGGCACAAATTGGACGGGCGCCTCCGTCACGAACCCCTTCAGCCACTCAGCGCAGTACTTCATACCCGCCTGTTCCGACACGATATGGCCCATCAGAATAAGAGCCTTCGCCTGGCCCGCCGAAATCGCGTCCTGCGCGTACTCCACCACTTCCCACTCGCGTGCCTCGCCGCCGATCAGCACATCGACATCGGGCCGCGCCAGCAACTGAATTCCCGGGCCCTGGCTGATGTAGCCCCAGTTTGCGATCACGCGCCGCACCGGCAGTGCCGAGTCGCCTACAATCCGCATTGTGCGGATCTTCAGCCTCACCGCGATGTCTTTCGCGAATTGCGACAGCGGGATCGCGGGGAACACGAATAAGCGTGGGTCCTGCGCATCGGCATTGTTCTCCCAACCCAGCGCCTGCGCCATTCCCGTCGCGATTCCGTCGGGACGATGCGCATGCCAGTGATCGTGGAATCGCCAGATCACCAGGTTATTTTCGCGGATGAACTCGGCCTTGCGCCTGTACACCGCATTGTCGCGGACGGTGTCCACGGTGTCCTGATGCAGCCAGAACGTCGGCTCATGCGTGATGATGAGATTCTTTCCCGCCGCCGCGCAGCGCTGGATGACATCGAGCGTGGACATCATCGTGGTGGCGATGCCCTTCACCGGCGTCTGCGGATCGCCCGCGATCACCCGGTCCACGGTCTGCGCGTTCCACGGCACGCCCACGTTCTTCTGAATCCGCTCGATGACCTCCGCGGCGGTCAGCGTGGTCTCTCCTCGCGCGGTTGTGGCGGCAAGACCCGCACCGGCAAGCAGTATCGTTCGTCGTGAGATGTCCCCGGTATTCATGCCGAGGAGATTCTACCACTCGCGCCCGCTATTGCTTGTCGTAGACCTCGTGCCGCTTCTGTTCGCCCTCGTCGGTCTTCTGCACCGCGTCGCGGGTAATGTTCTTCCCATCCGGTGAAAGCGCCATGCGCGCGTTCTCAACCTCGGTTCCCTCTGGCGTCGTGCCGATAAGCACCAGCGCCTTCCCATCCCAGTGCGCCGCAATGGTGCCGCCATGCGAGTCAGGGCTCGATTTCCCGTCGGTCGTGAACGACTCCGTTTCTTCAAAATCCTCGCCGCCCGCCGTCCCTTTGGCCGTGAAAGTGAACGAAGGGTCCTTGTGCCCCACCGTCACCACAAGCGCGGTAATGGGCGCGCCGCCGAGATCGGATTTTTCCATGTTGAGCTTCCAGGTGCCGGTGAAGTCCGGTTTCGACTGAGCCGAAAGAGCACCCGCGCCGAGAGCCAGCGCCGCCAGGACAAAAAGCTTCTGCAGAGATCTCATGCTGACGTACTACGGGGCAACGTGCCCCTTTGTTCCGTCGGTTTCACGATTCGGAAGACCAGATTCTCCCGGCTCCTGGCATCCGTTCGCCCCTCCACGTGCACGCCACCGATCTTCTCCATGGCCTTCTGCGAACGCATATTCTGCGGCCCCACCAGAAAGACCACGTTGTCCACGAACCGGAACGCGTGCCCCAGCATCAGCGACTTCATCTCGCGGTTGTAGACGCCGCCCCAGTGCGACCGCGCCAGAAACGTCCAGCCGATCTCGATCTCGCTCGCCGCTACGTCGTAGCCATAGAATCGCGACGATCCGACCATGCGGCCATCCTTCCGATCGACGACAACGAATGCGCCGCCCGATTCCAGACCGGTACGAAAATATTCGCGGAACACCTCTTCCTTGTACCGGTCGCGGATCGGATGCTGCTCCCAGATCAGCGGATCGCTCGCCACGGTGTAGAGTTCCTCGAAATCCTCCGGCCGCAGCGGCCGTAACTCCACAAGCTCTCCCCGCAGGATCGGCTGAAACTCAAACGACATCCCGTCAGGATCTCACAACATGACGTGGCGCACGCTTCAGCGTGCCGCGTCGCGACTCCTCGCGACGCTGGATCTTCTGCACCTCACGGCCGCACCGTCGCGGTCCGCTCCAGCTTGCCCCAGCCCACCAACCGGCCGCGCATCGCGTACAGAATTGATTTCCCCAGCACGTAGTACATCAATTGCCGATAATAGATTCGCTGGATCAACAGCAGCGCCACATCCCACGCCGCCGTTCCCTCCAGGACGTACGCCAGCAGCGCTGTCGCCAGCTCCAGCAGAAACAGCCCGAGATAATACAGCAACACAATCCGCCAATTCCCCGCGTACAGCGCAATCAGCATCGCGACCTCGGCGAACGGCGAAAGCGCGGCTAACAATATCTGAAATATCCAGATGCTGGGAAGCGCCACCATCCCCAGATATCCGTACCCCGGATTGAACGTGGCATCGCGATGCTTCCACACCGCCTGCAGCGTTCCGAATGCCCAGCGGAATCGCTGCCGAGCCAGCCCGCGCGTCGTCTCCGGTGCTTCCGTCCACGCGACCGCCGCTTCCTCGTAGCGAATCTCGCGGCCCAGCCGCCGAATCGACAGCGTCAGGTCGGTGTCCTCGGCCAGCGTGTCGTGCCCGAATCCCCCCAGCGCCACGATCAGATCTTTTCGCCACGCCCCCGCCGCGCCCGGAACCACCGTGATCGCGTTCAGCAGATCGAGCGCGCGCCGGTCCAGATTGAACCCCATGATGTATTCCAGCGCCTGAAACCGCGTGAGCAGCGTGTACCGGTTGCCGACGCGCGCATTCCCCGAAACCGCCCCCACCTTTGGATCCACAAAATGCCGCACCAGCTTCGCAATCGTCCCCTGCCGGAAAATCGTATCCGCGTCGAGCGCGATCAGAATGTTGTTCCGCGCCTGCGCGATCGCCCGATTCAGCGCCGCCGACTTCCCGGTGTTCGCCTGGGTCAGAATCGTCACCCGCTCGTCGTTGCCGAACTTCTCATGCAGAACTGAAAGCGTGCGGTCCTTCGAGCCATCGTCCACCACCACGATTTCCAGATCGTCGTAGTCGTTCTCCAGCACCGACCGCACCGTTCTCTCAATCACCATCTCTTCGTTGTATGCCGCGATGATCACCGACACCGGCGGACGAAACGACTCATCGAACGTCCGCCGTCGCGCCCGGAACTTCTGCGCCACCGCCAGCGCGCCATACACCAGCGATCGCAGGGCCGTCAGATAGATGGCGATCAGGAACAACAGGCCAACCGCCTTTTTGAAATTGCCTTTCGTGATGAGCGCGCTACCTTCGATCCGCGCCATCCGCATCTCTGCCGCCGGCGGGACGGGCATCACCTGCGCGCGCGTCCGCCCCATGATGTCTTCCAGTGCGACAAACTGATATCCCTTGTCCCGCAGCGTGTCGATCAGTCGGGGTAGCGCCGCGACCGTCGCCGTACGGTCGCCCCCGGCGTCGTGCAGAAGGATGAGGTGATTGCTTTCGTCCTCTGCCGCGCTTTCCTCCAGTTCGTTCACCACCTCGTCGATGATCCCGTCCACCGTGCGTCCGTGCTCCCAGTCGCGCGGATCGATGCTCTCGGCGATAGTCACATAGCCCTGCTGCTGAGCTTCCACGATGGGCACAATCTCGTCCGGCGTGGTCGGCTCGCTGTCGGCGTTGTACGGCGGGCGGAAGAGAATGGTCCCGTGCCCCAGTTCGCGCTCGATGATTCGCAGCGTCGTGCTCAGCTCCAGCCGCACATGCTCGGGTGACAGCTTCGCTATGTTCGGGTGATCGTAGCTGTGGTTGCCGATGGTGTGCCCTTCGCGATACTCGCGCTGGATCAGCGGCGCGTTCTCCTCGGCGTTCACCCCCACGACGAAGAAGGTCGCCGGCACGTGCTTCTCGCCCAGAATGTCCAGAATGTGCGGCGTGTAATTCGGATCCGGCCCATCGTCGAAAGTCAGGCTGATCCACTTCGAATTCACCGCGCCGCTGCGCTCGATCACGTAATACGACGGGTACGATTGATACTGCTCCACGAAATTGTCCGTCGGTTTGTCCAGCCAGACATTCCGCCCGCCATCGTGCGGCGTATCGGTCACCCGCAGCACCTCGCCATTGCCGAACCGATTGGGCGACGCGGCCGACGTCAGACGAAACAGCGGCCACGGATTGAAGGTGTCGTCAGGCCATTTCTTCTGCTGCAGAATCGTCCATAGCCCGGGGTCTTCCGCGCCCAGCCGCCACACGGCCACGCCCGCGAACCCAGCCTCGCCTGCGTCGGCAATCTGATTCAGCGCCGTCGCCGCATCCAGGAACCACACTTCGTGCTGCCCCTCGGCGTCGCTGTAGCGGAGGACCGGATTCTCCTCGTCTTCGTCCCAGGCGATCCGAGCTTTGTTGTCCTCCGCCGCCGAAATGGTCTCGCTGAACTTCTTCTCGACGCCGCCCTCGCCGCCGATGACCCAGTCGTACCCGTAAGCGCCAAGCCCGATCACCGTCTTGTTGCGCGGCACTACCTTCTGCAGCGTTCCGAGTTGCCCATAGAACCAATCCTCCGACGCCACCGGCCCCGGCGGACTCGATTGATAGTGCTCGTCGTAAACCATCGGAAGCAGGTAATCGTCGATATCCGCCAGCCGCGGCAAATCATAGTTGTCGTCGTCCACGGGGACGGCCTGCGTCAGCAATAACCCCGCGGGCTTCAGCTTCGCCCGAAGTTCCTCCATGAATCGCACCAGCGCGACGCGGTCCCTCTGCCGCAGCTCCTCGAAATCGACGCACACGCCCGCGAACCTGTGTTCCTCGAGATTGCTGTAGATGTTGTCGATGAGGTTGTCCCGCGCGTCGGCGTTGGTCAGCGCGCGGTGCAGATCGGCCGCCTGCCATCCATCGTCGTGATAGTTGTTGATCTCGGCGATCACCGGCAGATGCGCGTCGGCCGCGATCTTCGCCACGGTGTCATCGGTGTTGTCGGTGACGTCGCCCTTGCCGTTCTCCAGCGCGAGCCACTCGGGAATCAGATGCGTCAGTTGCGTGAGGTGCAGCCGCAGCGACGCGAGGCTCGCTTCGTCCCAGTTCACGTAGAAGCCGAACACCAGCGGCTGGCCGGCGTGCGGAGGCGCCACGGTATGCAGGTGCATAACCGGGTTTCCGCCGTTGCGGACGTACTTAACCGTGGGATGTGTTGGGTCGTGCCACGGAACGTTTCGCGCGGCCTTCTCTCCCCGGATGATCGCCGGCACTTCCGCGAAGCTGGCCAGGTGCTGCACCTGCGGCAGGCCCAGCGGCGGCAGTTGCGCGTTGCTGAAGATGCTCAGCCCGAGCACCACCAGCAACACCGCCATCACCACGCCCGCCACACCGAACGCCCTGCGAAAGCGGCTCCAGCGCCGGCCCGTCGGATCGTAGAAAACGAATGAAGTTCCCATCCCTTTATCTATTAGATGGGA
>Ga0209415_10016194_pt1 | contig 12007 bp, 7 predicted proteins | sample PeaSoiSIISIP2007_FD_187696 | JGI IMG/M metagenome (GOLD analysis project Ga0209415, IMG submission 187696) | Peat soil microbial communities from Weissenstadt, Germany - SII-SIP-2007 (SPAdes) (version 2) | ecosystem: Environmental > Terrestrial > Soil > Wetlands > Peat | place: Germany... | reverse complement strand
CCTCCACGAGTTGCAGCGCGGGGACGACGAACCCCGGCGGGCGGCGGGCAACCTTCGCTCACTCCTCAAGCAAGCGCCCGATTTCCTGGACGAGGCGGCGGCCGTGGTCCGCAACCCGGAGCGCGTTTGGCTGCGGGTGATGGAGCAGACCGTGGCGGGCGGCATGGCGTTGCTGGAGGGCGTCGGGAAGTTTCTCCAGACGGCTGCGCCGCAGGCAGGCGATGCGGCGTTGGTCAGCAGCGCCGGGAAGGCGATGCAGCGGTACCGGCAGCGGGTGAAGCAGCGTCCGCTAGCGCCGGCGGGCTCATTCGCCGTCGGGTCTGCGGCCCTGCAACGCCGGGTGCGGGATGAGCTCGGGCTGGATTACACGCTCGGCCAGGTGGAAGCCCTTGCCTTGGGCGAGGTGGAACGCGTGGGCAAGCTGCTCCAGGCCGCCTGTGCGCGCTTTGGCCGGAACCGTTCGGCGGCCCAAATCATTGCCGAGGCCCGTTCGCAATGGCGTCCCGGCAAGCCATTGCTGGAGCTTTACCAGCGGGAAACGCGGCGCATGGCGGCGGGGTTCCGCCAGGCCCGCGCGGTGTCGTTCCCGGAAGGGGAAGTGCTCATGGTCAAGCCGGTGCCGGAGTTTCTGCGCCGAGTGATTCCCACGGCCGCGTACCTGCCGCCACCGGCGTTCACGAAGGCCCAGCGCGGAGTGTTCTGGGTAAACGACTTGAGCCTCATCAAGCACACCGAGTCCGGGAAACTTGCCGAGCAGCAGCAGCATTTCGGCCTGCCGCTCACCTGCGCCCACGAAGGTTACCCAGGCCATCACCTGCAATTCGTGACCGCCAACCATCATCCGCGCAAGTGGCGCCGGTTGTTTGCCCATGCCGTCTTTTACGAAGGCTGGACGCTCTGGTGCGAGCAGATGCTGGTGGACCTGAGAATCGACCGGTCAGCCTGGCTGCCGGTGCAGCAACTGCACGACGCGCTGTGGCGCTGCCATCGCATCCTGGTGGACCTCCGGCTGCAATCCGGCCGCTACAGCTACGAGCAAGCCGTCCGGCACCTGCAGCGGCATGCCGGCTTCACCCGCGCGCGGGCGGAAGTGGATGTGAGTTGGTACACCGCCCAGCCCGCGGTGCCGATGAGCTACTGGCTGGGCCGGCTGGAAAACGAGCGCCTGCGCCAACGCCTGATCATCGGCCGCGGCTGGAGCCTGCGGCAGTTCAACGATTGGCTGCTGAGCTTCGGGACTATTCCGCAAGCGTGGATCGAGAAGTATGGCCTAGACTGAGTGCCCAAAATGCGGGAGCCAGTGGTGAGGCCGGCGCGTTGCGTGTATTGCGACGTCTCGTTCCCCCTCACCCCGGCCCTCTCCCCGAGGAGAGGGAGCCCCGTCGCCGGCGCTGGAGGGAACTCGGAGCGCGCGGATTTGTCGCAAGACGGAATGCGATTCTCCCTCTCCTCTGGGGAGAGGGTTGGGGTGAGGGGGAATGAACCGTTCGACCTTCCCGAAGTCACGACGACTGCACTTACCTCCCAAATTCCAGTTTCCAAAGCTGTCCAGTGGGTTATCTTCCGCGCATGGATCTACTGCCGTTTGACACGCTGCCCGCCCATAAGCCGCGCCGCTTTGTGCCACCAGGGATCGACCTCGGCGACTGGGGCCAGATTGCTTCGCTCTTCGACCAACTCGACCACCGCGCGCCAGCGTGCACGTCCGCCGCCGACCTGGAACGGTGGCTGCTGGATTGGAGCGAACTCAGCGCCGCGCTCGATGAGGAATCCTCCAAGCGCTACATCGCCATGACGTGCCATACGGACAATCCGGAGGCGGAGAAGGCCTACCTGCATTTCGTGGAGAACGTTGACCCGCAGCTCAAGCCGCGCCAGTTCAAGCTCGCCCAGGCGTACGTGACGCATCCGCTCCGCCAGCGATTGCCGCAAGCGCGCTACGAGGTCTTCGACCGTGCCACGCTGGTCCACGTCGAGCTGTTCCGGCCCGAGAATGTGCCGCTGGAGACCGAGGAAGCCCGCCTGAGCCAGCAGTACCAGAAGCTCAGCGGCTCGCTGACCGTGCAATTCCGCGGGGAGGAAAAGACGCTGATCCAGATGGGCCGCTACCTGGAGGAGCCCGACCGCGCGCTGCGCCAGGAAGCCTGGGAACTGGTCGCCAACCGCCGGCTGCAGGAGGCGGAGAAGTTCGAGGAGTTCTTTGACCAGCTCGTGAAGCTGCGGGAGCAAATCGCCCGGAACGCCGGCTATGCCAATTACCGCGATTACGCCTTCCGCAAGCTGGGCCGGTTTGACTATACGCCGGAGGACTGCGAGAAGTTCCACACCGCCGTGGAGGCGGAGGTCATGCCCATGGTCGCCGAACTCCAGGCCGAGCGGCAGCGGCAGCTCGGGGTCGAGACGCTGCGCCCGTGGGACCTGGCCGTTGACCCGCTGAGCCGGCCGCCGCTGCGTCCGTTCGAGCAGGTGGACCAGATGGTGTCGCGCACGCAGGAGATTTTCGCGCGCCTCGACGGTGAGCTGGGAGCAGGGTTCCAGCGCATGCAGAACCTGCGGCTGCTCGACCTGGCCAACCGCAAAGGCAAGGCGCCGGGCGGTTACCAGTCCACGCTGGCAGAAGCGCGGGTGCCGTTCATTTTCATGAATGCCGTTGGCCTGCAGCGGGATGTGGAGACCATCCTGCACGAGGCCGGCCATGCCTTCCATGCGCTGGCGACGCGCGATGAGGACCTTTACGCCTACCGCAGCGCGCCGATCGAATTCTGCGAGGTGGCCTCGATGAGCATGGAACTCCTGGGCAACGAGTTCATCGAGCGGTTCTATGCCGCCCCGGAGGCCAATCGCGCCCGCCGCACGCACCTGGAAGGGATTGTGAACATACTGCCGTGGATCGCAACGGTGGATGCCTTCCAGCACTGGATCTATACGCATCCGGGCCACACGCGGGCGGAGCGGACCGCGGCGTGGGTGGCATTGATGGGCCGGTTTGGCGGTGCGGTGGACTGGAGCGGATACGGGCCGGCCCGGGCCAACCTCTGGCACCGCCAGTTGCATGTCTTTCTTTATCCCTTCTATTACATTGAATACGGCATCGCGCAGCTCGGCGCGTTGCAGGTGTGGGCCAACTCGAAGCGCAACAAGGCGGTAGCGCTGAACCAATACAAGCACTCCCTGGCGCTGGGCGGCTCGCGGCCATTGCCGGAATTGTTCGCTGCGGCCGGCTGCAAGTTTGAATTCAGCCAAAAGACGCTGGCGCCGCTAATGCGGCTGGTGCGCGAGGAACTGGGGAAACTTAAGGCGGAGAAATGAAACTCCTGGTGACCGGAGCAACGGGGTTCGTCGGGCAGGAGGTTGTCCGGCAGCTTCACGAGGCGGGGCATTCGATTCGGATTCTTGCCCGCAGGAGTAGTTCACCACGCGCGCAGGAGGCAATTTCGCACTGCGGCGCCGAAGTGTATCCGGGTGACGTGCTGGATGCCGCTTCACTGGGTGACGCGGTCAACACGATGGAGGCTGTGATTCATCTCGTGGGGATAATCAGCGAGGTGGACGAGAGCACCTTCGAGAACGTCCACACACGAGGCACCGGCAACCTTGTAGCGGCGGCGCGCCAGGCAGGCGTCCGGCGATTCGTCCACATGAGCGCGCTGGGCACGCGGCCCAATGCGGCCTCGCGTTATCACCGGACCAAATGGGCCGCCGAGGAGCTTGTCCGGCACAGCGGACTGGAGTTCACGATATTCCGGCCCTCGCTGATCTACGGACCGCAGGATCAGTTCATCAACCTGTTTGCGCGGATAATTCGCCTCTCGCCGGTGGTGCCGCTGATGGGCAATCCGCGCGCAAGATTCCAACCGGTTTCCGTAGAGGTAGTCGCCGCAGCCTTCACGCAATCCCTCGGCCAGCCGAAATCAATCGGCCAGACCTATGATCTGTGCGGCCCGGAGGCTTTGACGCTAGCGGAGATCGTGGACCGGATTATGGGGGTGATGCAGCGGAAACGCTTGAAGCTCCAGGTGCCGCCCAGTCTTTCCCGTTGCCAGGCAGCCCTCTTGGAATTCGTCTTCCGGCGCCTGCTGCGAAAGGCGTCCCCCCTCAACCGCGATCAGCTCATCATGTTGCAGGAGGACAATGCCGGGAACCCGCAGCCGGCAAACGAGCTGTTTGGGCTCCAGCCGGTCCCGCTGCGGGCAGGCGTGGCGGCATATTTGAAACGGGGTGCGTGAAACGTCATGCGTGAAACGTGAAACGTGAAACGTGATAAGCGGCCGTGCGCCGGCCTCATTTCACGCTTCACGTTTCACGCATCACGCTCCGCCCCTCACACTTCAATCCCGTAGGCCTTGATCTTATTGTAGAGGGTCTGGCGCCCGATGCCGAGGCGTTTGGCGGTTTCGAGCTTATTGCCGCCGGTTTCCTTGAGCATCTGGATGATGGCGCTGCGCTCGACCCCTTCCAGCAGGGTAAAGTTGGTGTCGCCGCCGTCGCCGGTGGTCCGGACTTGCGTGACTGATAGGTCGCTGGCCTCCACCTGGTCGCCTTCGGACAGGAGCACCGTGCGCTGCACTTCGTTCTGCAACTGGCGCACGTTGCCCGGCCAGTCGAAGTTGGTTAACCGCTCGACCGCGGCCGGGCTAAAGCCCTTGATGACCCGGTTGGCCTGGGCCGCGAAACGCTTCAAAAAGGCATTGGCCAGCGGCATGATGTCTTCGCGGCGTTCGCGCAGGGGCGGCAAGTGGACCGAAATGGCGCTGATGCGGTAGAACAAATCTTCGCGCAGCTTGCCCTGGGCAATGGCCTCTTCGGTCTTGCGATTGGTGGCCGCGATCAGACGGCAGTTGGTCTTGTAGGTGGTCTTGCCACCGACGGGGCGCACTTCCTGATCCTGGAGCACGCGCAAGAGCTTGCTCTGGGTGTCGATCGGCATCTCGGAGATTTCGTCCAGCAGCAGCGTGCCGCCCTCGGCCTGGCGGAACAAGCCTTCGCGATCGCTGTGGGCGCCGGTGAAGGCGCCTTTGACGGAGCCGAACAGCTCGCTCTCGATCAGCTCGCGGGGCAAGGCGGCGCAGTTGATCTTGACGATGCGGCCCTTGCTGCGCGGGCTGAAGGCGTGGAGGAGGTCCGCGATCACTTCCTTGCCCGTGCCGCTCTCGCCGGTAATCAGCACGGCGACGTCGCTGGGGGCGATGCGCTCGACGGTGCGGACGACCTCGCGCATCGCGGCACTTTGGAACACAGGCGAGGCGGTGCCGCTCATGGTTTCGAGCGCGCGCCGCAGCATGCTGGTTTCCTCCGTCTGCCGACGGCGTTCCAGCGCGTTGTTCACATCGGCCAGGAGTTTCTCGAAATCGAACTGAGCCGACTTCCGGATAAAGTTGTAGGCGCCGCGTTTGGTGGCCTCGACCGCCCAGGAGACGGCCTCTTGGTCATCGGGCGCGCCGGTCAGCACAATGACCTCGGTCTCCGGCCAGCGCTTCTTGATGGTCGGCAGCAGGTCGAGCCCGTTGCCATCGGGCAATTTGACATCCAGGAACACCAGATCGGGCTGTTCCTGGGTAAGCGCCTTGTCCAGCGCCGCCTTGCTGTCGGCCTCGGTGATGAGGTTCTCGCCTTCGAGTGCGTCCCTGAGCAGCTTACGGAAGTCAGCCAGGTCATCTACGATAAGTATTTTGCCCTTCATAAACTATTCTTTCCGACTGAGCACGCAGGCCTGGGTGAACCCGCGGAAGATCGCTCGATGTTCCGGATACCGATCCACCAGCCGCTCCGGGTGAAACTGCACGCTCAACAGGAACGGCAACAGCTCGACCGCGCCCGGCCGCAACTCCAAACTCTCCACGATCCCGTCACTGCTGACGGCGGCCACTCTTAACGGCGCGGCAACCCGTGCGACAGCCTGATGGTGTGTGCTATTGACACCCAGCTTCTGCCTGCCCGTTATCTTGGCCAGTAACGACCCCCGTGTCAACTGAACTTCGTGAACAATCTCGCTGCGCCGGTCCATGCGGCGGTGGTTGATCGCCCGGGGCATCTGGCCCAGAATATCCGGCACCAGCGTGCCGCCCAGCGCCACGTTCAGGATCTGGTGGCCGCGGCAGATCGCCAGCAACGGTTTGCGCTGCCGGAACACTTCGTCAATCAGCAGCAATTCCCGCAAATCGCGCGCCCCGCCGTCCGGCGTCACGGTCACCGTCCCCCGCAAGCGCGGCGGCAACCCGTTCCCGTAAAGCCGCGGGTCCACGTCTTCGCCGCCGGTCAGCAAAACGCCCTGGCAGCGGCTGACGCATTCGGCGATCAGCTCCGGGGAAACGGTGGCCGGGAGGGCCATGGGGATGGCGCCGCTGCCCATGAGCGCCTGCTGATACGTCTCGGACAGGCTGATCGAGAGGTCGCCGAACTCATCCCCTTTCTTCTCGATGTTGGGCGAGATCAAGATCAACGGTGCTGCGGTCATGGGTGTGTATTCTGGAATAAAGGACCTGGTGTGTCAGCATAAATTACGCTAGCGCCATTCGTGCCGGGGGTACTTGCGCTGCAGCTCCTGCTTGATCCGGGGGTAATGCTCGCGCCAGAAGCCGGGGAGGTCCTGGGTGATTTGCACCGGGCGCTGGCTGGGGGCCAGGATGTGGACCAGCACCGGCACGCGCCCCAGCGCGATACGGGGCGTGGTGTTGACGCCGTAGAGCTGCTGGATGCGGAGGGCGAGGTGCGGCGGGTTACCGGGCTCGTAGGCCACCCGGGCCGTGCGGCCGTTGGCCAGGGCAAGGCGCTCGGGAGCGTGTTTCTCGAGCAGTTGCTGCTGGGCAGGGCTGAGCCAGCTCTTCACCACGGGCTTGGCAGGCTTGTCCTTGAGGTCTTTGCCACCAAAGGAGCCGTGGCAGACCTGCTCGACGAGGTGATGGCGGTCTTCGTCGCCAATAGGCGGCAGCGCCAGTTCGGGGCACCACTGGCTAAGGAGATTGAGCCGCAGGATCCATTGCTCGAGGTCGTCGTCCCAGTCGTTAAGCGTCAAACGGCCAGCGAGCACCTCCTCAGCCAGCAGGCGGGCGGCGGCGTCGGTCGGGGGCGGCTCGACGCGGCGCGCGCCGATAGCCAGGTCGCGAAAGCGAAGCTGCTCCTCGGCATAGACGCGCTTGGGGCCCGCGTCGTAGAAGACCCTCGGCACCGATACGAGGTCCTCGGGGAACAACTCGCGGAGCCAATCCTCTTCGATGGCGGTTGCCAGGCTCAGGAGCGTCTGGACGCTCTTATCCTTGCTTTCCACCTCGCGGATTTCAGCCGCGACCAGGAGCGGGCTGCTTTGGACCACCGTTTCCCGGGCCAGCGTGCCGCGGCGGCCATGGACCAGTTCGCAGCGGAGCGTGCCGGAGTCCAGCCGCCGGGCCACGCGGTCGCTGAAGCCCAGGAGAATGCACTTTTGCAGGGCTTCGTCGGGGACCTCGCGGGGTGCAGCATCCAGGCCCTCGCGCCGGGCGAGTTCCAGAAACTGCTGGAACAGTGGACCGACCTGGCGGGCGGCGGCGGCATGCACGCCGATCCGGCGGCAGGCTTCGGGGCGGAAATCGCTGGCGGAGGCGTGCTGCCAGGCGCCCATCAGGAGCCAGAAGTCACTGCCAGCCTTGTCGCCGAGGAGATCCTCGCGATGCCGGACGGTGTCGCGATCGATGTTGCGCAGGAGGAGGTCGCGGCCCTGGGTGAGGGCGGCGAGCAGGCAAGCCTGATAGACGCAGCCGTGATCGTGCGCGGCGATCAACATGCGGGCGTAGCGGGGGTGCAGCGGAAAGGCGAGCATCTTGCGCCCAAGGGCGGTGATGGCGAGTTGATAGGGGGGTTTGAGTTGATGGTTGATGGCCTTAAGGGCGCCCAGGTCAGTGAGCAGTTCCTCGGCGTGCGCGAGGGCCTGTTCCTCGGGAGGTTCCAGCCAGCGGAAGGCCCGCAGGTCCTCGACCCCGGCGGCCTTCAAGGTCAGGACCACCTCGGCCAGGTCCAGGCGCTTGACCTCGGGTAGTTCCTGCTGTGGACGATGGCCATGCTCCTCTCGTGACCAGAGCCGGCGGCAAAGTCCCGGCGCGGTGCGACCGGCCCGGCCCGCACGCTGGTCGGCCGAGGCACGGCTGATCTTCTCGATCAGGAGGGTGTTGATGCCGCGATAGGGATCGTAGCGCGGAATGCGCGCCAGGCCGCAGTCGATCACACACCGGATGCCGTCGATCGTGAGCGAGGTCTCGGCGACGTTGGTGGCCACGACGACCTTGCGCTGATCGTAGCGGGCCACGGCGGCGTCCTGGTCGCGTGGAGGCAGTTCGCCATGCAAGGGGAGCAGGATGAAGCCGCGCGCCTCGTCGCAACGCCGGAGAGCCTCAATCGTCTGCGAAATCTCGAAGCCGCCTGGCATGAAGACCAGCACGTCGCCCTGGCCGCCGGAATGGACGAAGTCACAGAAGGCCTCCGCCGCCTGATCCCAGACCGGGCGCTTGTCCAGGTAACCTGGGGTGGCGGCGAATTCAATTGCGACCGGATGCGTGCGCCCCTGCGATTCGAGCAACCGGCAGGGCTTGAGGTATTGCTCGAGCGGCGCGGCGTCGAGGGTTGCGGACATCACGAGGAGCTTGAGGTCAGGCCGCGCTGTTTCCTGCAAATCCAGGGCGCGGGCCAGCGTGATGTCTCCGTAAAGGTGGCGTTCGTGGAATTCGTCGAAGATCAGGGCGGCGACGCCGCGCAGCTTCGGGTCCTGGACCATCTGGCGCAGCAGCAGGCCTTCCGTGACGAAGCGGATGCGGGTATCGGCGCTGGTGACGTTTTCGAAGCGAATCTGGTAGCCGACTTCGCCGCCGAGCTGGGTCTGGCGTTCCCAGGCGACGCGCGCCGCGAGCAGCCGGGCGGCGAGGCGGCGCGGCTGCAGGATGACGACCTGTCCGGCTCCCACCACGCCCTGATCGAGCAGAATCTGCGGCACCTGGGTCGATTTGCCCGAGCCCGTGGGTGCGGACACGATCAGCCGCCGCGCTTCCCGGAGGGCCACCACCAGGCGCTGCTCGATGTCGTAGATTGGCAGGCGTTCCGCCATGCGGGGGCCATGCTAAACCGAAGGCTCCGGATTTGAAAGCGCCCGGGCCAGCGAGCCGGAAACGAAGCGCGGGCTGCTGGTGCTTAAGTGAACAAATGGCCCAGGCGAGGGTCGCCGCGTGAGGGCACGCGGCCTGCAACGCCCTGGAGGCCGCGTGCCCTCACGCGGCGACTATCGTTAACCTGCAATTAGGCGCTAGCTTTTTTTGAACGGAATGCCGCCCGTGGCACTCTAAGCGATAGTGGTTAAATCTTCGTGGTGTTTGGGACCTGAAAAGGCGCCGCGACAATTGCCACCCGTTAACGGGCAGCCGGTCATTCCGTGCAGCCCGTGAGAACATGTACCGACACACGAACACTGACGCCTCAGGCAAGCCCTTCGATCCAGCGATCGTTGAAGCCGTTTGGAGCAAAGCCACACCCAGCGCCGATCATTCGCCGCTACGAGTCGATGCGTTTGGGGCTCTCATTTGGCGAGAGGGCTATGGAAACACGAACAGCAAGTTCGGGTGGGAAATCGGGTACCGACGGCCCTTGGCCAACGGTGCGGCAGACCAAGTAGAGAACCTTCAGCCCTTGCAATGGGAGAATAATCGGCGCAACGGCTACCATTAGCCATTAGCGCCGGCGCGCACCTGTCAGGCGGCTGCCTACAGGGGGACCCGTAATTTCCGGTCTGGCCAGGCTTTTCGCAGCGGGGGTAAGATGCGACCAGAAGTCAAAGGAGCAAAGCGATGGGACCCTAGCGCAGCCTAAACAAGCTGCGCGGTTATTTCGGCGGATTCATGGTTGGGGTGGGGCGGCTCGGTGTAAAAGCTGAGCCGCCCGTTTGGGGTCGGGGAAAAACTCCTTGGTTGCAGCCCGGCGTGGCCCTATGATTCGGCGCATGGTTCATGTTGGCATCGGTTACGATGTGCACGCGTTGGTCGAGGGCCGGAAACTCATCCTGGGCGGCGTGGAGATTCCGCACCCCAAAGGCTTGGAAGGGCATTCGGATGCCGACGTATTGATGCACGCCATCTGCGACGCAGTGCTCGGCGCCTTGGGCGAGGCGGACATCGGGCACTTTTTCCCCAACACCGACCCGCGCTGGAAAGGGGCGCGGAGCCGCATCTTCCTGAACGAAGCGGCGCGGCTGGTCGGTTTTCGCGAAGGCAAGATTGTCAATGTGGACGCTTCCGTGATTGCCCAGGCGCCCAAAATCTTCCCGCATGTGCACGAGATGAAGATCCACATCGCGGAAGCCCTCGGGCTGAATATCCAGCGGGTCGGCATCAAGGCCACCACGAACGAGCGCCTGGGATTCCTGGGCCGGGAGGAAGGCATTGCGGCGATGGCCGTAGCCAGCGTTGATCTGCCGTGAAACGTCCACCGCCCACGAGCCACCGTCCGCCGCCCGGTGCGGTTTGAACCCACGCCATGGCGAAAGCAGAAGTCAGTTGGAAACGCACCACCGAGGAGGGGACCAAGCTCCAGGTCTATGCCCAGCATGTGCACCGCGAGTGGCGCTTCTTCGCGCGCGAGCGGCGTTTCGACCAATGGCAGGCCGTTGCCGAGCCGCCCCTGGAAGACTGGCTCGAACTGCTTGATTCCGTCCAGCGCCGCATCAACCGCCGCCTGCTTCGGCCCGAGGAAGAGGCGCGGGTGAAGAAGTCCATCCGCGAGCGCTTCCCGGAAGCCGAACTCGACTGAAGCCACTTTTGGCTAGCATCGGGCGCGGTTTCGCAGAAGATGCCGCAACTTATGGCGAGCGAAACCCGATCGGCCACCGGCTCCGGCACCGGTTTCCACTCTCACGTCCCGCCCGGCGCGACCATGCGCGAATGCACGCCGCGCGCCATTATCCTCGGCACCCTGCTCGGCATGGTGTTCGGCGCCTCGTCGCTCTACCTCGTCCTCAAGGTCGGCCTCACCGTGAGCGCGTCCATCCCGGTCGCGGTGATTTCCCTGGCGCTCTTCCGGCTCTGGTCGAAGGCCGGCGGGCGCGACGCCACCATCCTGGAGAATAATATTGTCCAGACCGCCGGATCCGCCGGCGAGTCCATCGCCTTCGGCCTGGGGGTGACCATGCCGGCGATCATGATCCTCGGGTTTGACCTCGAGATCAGCCGGGTCATGCTCGTGGGGCTGCTCGGCAGCCTCTTGGGCATCCTGATGATGATTCCGTTGCGGCGCGCCCTGATCGTCGCCCAGCATGGCCAACTCAAGTATCCCGAGGGCACCGCCTGCGCCCAGGTGCTTAAGGCCGGGGCGGGTCTTCCCCTCAAGGACGCACCAGATACCGCCGAGCCTGCAATCCCGCTTGCCGGCTCGGGGCTCAAAGCCACCACCATCTTCACCGGGTTCGGGATTGGCCTGGCCTACAAGACCCTCATGGACGCCTTCCGGTTGTGGAAAGACATTCCGGAGAAAGTGTTCGGCGCGCCGCTCATGGGTGGGTCAATCTCGGCGGAAATCTCCCCCGAACTGCTGGGCGTGGGCTATATCATCGGTCCGCGAATTGGCTCCATCATGATGGCGGGAGGCGTGCTCAGTTGCCTGGTGCTGACGCCGCTGATCAAGTTCTTTGGCGGCGGCTTGAGCGGCGTGCTGGCGCCGGGCACCAAGCCCATCGCGGATATGAGCCCCGGCGACATCCGCACCGCCTACATCCTCTACATCGGCGCGGGGGCGGTCGCCGCCGGCGGCATTATCAGCCTGCTGCGGTCGCTGCCCATCATCCTGAACAGCCTCCGGTCTGGGCTGTCGGACTTTAAAGCCGCCGCCGTGGCCCATACTTCGGTCCTCCGCACGGAGCGCGATCTGTCGATGAAGTTCGTCGGGGCGGGCATCCTGGCGCTCATCCTCGCCATTTTGGCCGCGCCCTCCCTGCACATGAATATTCTGGGAGCGGTAATGATCGTGGTGTTTGGGTTTCTGTTCGTCACGGTATCCTCCCGGC
>Ga0209415_10016193_pt1 | contig 12007 bp, 9 predicted proteins | sample PeaSoiSIISIP2007_FD_187696 | JGI IMG/M metagenome (GOLD analysis project Ga0209415, IMG submission 187696) | Peat soil microbial communities from Weissenstadt, Germany - SII-SIP-2007 (SPAdes) (version 2) | ecosystem: Environmental > Terrestrial > Soil > Wetlands > Peat | place: Germany... | reverse complement strand
GAATTGGAGGCGCGGGTAGGATTTTAACCTACCTTCAAGGCTTTGCAGGCCCCACCCTAGTCACTCGGGCACCGCGCCATGTCACGGAACAAACAGCAGGCGGTATAAATGAACGGGCAGGGAAGGAATGCAAGTCCGGAAATTTCCGAAGAAACCACGCATGCGCTTCCGCGCAACCCGAATACGCCTTTGACGCACTGGCCTATCCTTTTTCCGTAGTCCAGCGCAACCACGCTAGTTGACAACCAGTGCAATCGTTCTTCCAAACAGAACCCGCCACAAACAAAGGGTTTAATCGACTCGTCTCCAGGAAAGTGGAAATCTTGTTCATACTTGCTGCAGCTTATTTGTTATGGATCTTCAGGGACCCACCATCCTCGCCAGTGTCGCGCTGCACAATCCAGCGCGGCGCAGCGTTCGCCTCCAGCGTCGTGGCATCGACGGCGATCGCCTCCCCTTCAGCGGATCCTTCTCGGCCAGCAACTCCTGAACTGACCGGAACATCACTTGATGAGTCTCCCATCCCCGATCCGGCGCATTCGCGAAATGGTCGAGTGATCCGGCGGGCATCTCTTTTCAGCCCTGCACCAGAAAGCTCCCGCAGCACCGGCGAATCCGCCGCCCCATCCTCTCTGCATAGAAGTGGGCAGATTACGGCTCTGCCCATTCGATACCACGCGCCTTCCGCACTCGGTTCACTGTTCATGGGAAGGATGCGCGATTGTCCAATGTTCATGATGGTTTCCGCCTTGGTGGCGGAAAAGGTGGCCTAGGAGCCGGAGTTGCCGCGTCGAGGAACTCACCGCGTCGGCAGATGCGGCCGTCCGCTGAGCCACGCGTACACGGAAGTACACGTTCAGTTGCCCTTCTGACTCCGGTGTCATGCCCTTTCGATACTCGCCATGGCACAGAGGTAATGGTAAGTTCGGGTGCGAGGTTAGTTGCAGAGCTTGACCTCGGGATCTGAAGCTCAGTTGCTGCCAGCGCAGCGCAGCAGAAATATCCCGACCTCTTCGTCCTCGAACTAGCGGCACTCGTCATCTCTGGCGGCAGTTTCGTTTGCTACGTTCCCAAGAACGGTTCTACCAGGCTCCACGCGCATCGGTACTGGTGGAGGCGAGACTGATGGTGAAAAAATCGACCGGACTGCGGTCCGCCTTTGTGCAAATGGGAAGAGGAAAGGAACATCAAATTACAACCAATGAAAGCAGCGATTAGAGCCGTGAAGCGAAACCAGATTCATTCCGGGAAATTCCACCATGCCTCAACACGCGTCCACATGCGGGCCATAGAGCGGGGGTTGAATATGCTTATGAAGCACATTGCATCTTTGTTATTGATTTTGTGTCTTGTTGGATTTGCGCAGGCACAGGCTCCAGCCCCGCCGAACATTTATGGAAATGGGATGCAGGTCTTCGCGCAAGGGCTCTCGAACTGGCGCATCGGCCTTGATGTGCAAGCCCAATCCAACCGTTTTATCGCGGAAACTACCAGTGGCGTGTCTGCCGTGCGTGTATTTATAAAGGCGGCATCAGGATACTCCAGCGGCACCGGTGGCATCACCAAAATTTGCATTGAGACCGACGATGGCACGGCGAATCACTTTCCGAGCGGCACCGCTCTGGCTTGCGGCCAAGCTGCCACCGGCAACACGGAGACTGCCGGTTTTCTGTTTACGATGACCAGCAATCCCACGCTCACCGCGGGGACAATCTACCATGCAGTTTGGACTAATGTGGATAGCAGCCCCACAGCCAACTACATCTCTTCCGATGGATTCTTAAACGACGGCACAGCGGCGCCGTACTACTCTCTTACCGCTTGGGGCCAACTGAACTACAACGGAAACTCATGGTCGACCGCCTACAACACCGAGCCGATCATGGCCGTCACCTATGCCAACGGCTACCAGCAGGGTATGGGCTATATGGATTCGCAGCCGATCACCACCCTTTCAGGAGGTACTCAAGCCGGAGAGAGTTTCACGGTCTCAGGCGGCGACAAGGTCACAAGTGCGGTGAGCTTTCACATGGGCATGACAGGGAGCCCCGCAGGGCCGCTGACCGTAACCCTGTTGCGGAGCGGAACTACGGTGGTCACTGGGACCATCCCATCCAGCTCGTTTTCGAGCGGCGATCAAAAGTGGGGCACACTCAACTTCGGTTCCAATGTCACGTTGACGAACGGAACCGCCTATACGCTCCAGCTTTCCTGCCCGTCATGTACGAGCGGTGGCGCCTATACCGTGGACCCCATGAACAAAGGGACGAGTTACGGCTATCAGATCGCTTCGACTTTTCCTGACGGCAACTACGAAGTGAATGGTAACGGCACCAGCAATCAGGACGCGCAGTTCTATTTCACCACCGTGCCTGGCACGAATTCGCCCAGTTCGGCACAGTCCCCGATTCCTCCCACCGGTCTGACGGCGGTGGTGCAGTGAGGCGGGAGCTCTGCTTGCCCACTAGGCGGCGTCGCGGAATCTGAGCTAGTTTTCATTTCGCGCTGGCGGAGCGCCCCGCCGGCGGCAGGAAGAGAACGTCATCCACGTGCGTCAGAGCGGCTACGTCCGCGGGCCGGGATGGACTGATCACCTGGCGTGCCTGATACCCGAATCGCGTCATATATTCCGGCAAGTCTGCTGGCTTGTAACCCAGCGGCGCGAAGGCTTGGGGGTCGATTTCACACAGAATCGCGGGCAAGCGTTCCGACCGCTCAAAAAACCTCTTCAGCCCGAGCAGAACCGGAAACTCAAAACCTTCCGTATCGATTTTGATCAATGTAATGTTGGTCAGGCGCTGGTTCTCGATGTAGTCATCCAAACGGATGACGGGAACGTCGACGCGATCTTTGAGCAATTCCTTGCGGGTGAAATTGGGCACCAGGCTGCTTTGGCCGGGTTCGGCGCTGACGTCGGCTTGCGCCGTGCCTTCTTTATCGCCGGCTGCGCATGGGTTGGCCACGATCGAATATTCAGGATTCAATTCCGCCAGCCTTTGCAGGCGGCGAAAATAGGTCGGAATCGGCTCGAAGCTGTGAACTTGCCCCGACTTGCCCACCAGTCCCGCGCCCACCGCCGAGAGGTACCCGACGTTCGCCCCGACGTCTAGGAATGTGTCGCCAGGCCGTAAGAAGCGCTGCATAAGATCAATCAGAGCCATGGCGTAGGAACCAAAGTACATCGCCGATGTGGCGTGGACGGCGTCGTATTCAAACCAAATGCCATTGATCCGCTTTCGTGCAGGCAGAGGAGGCATAGGACGGTGGCTGGCAATCCTGGCGACTGCCATCTTGGAGAACAGGCCCGGATTACTAGCCAACAAACGAGCGGCCTTTGAAGCCTGAATTAAATTTAGCATGGTGGAATAAGCCTTTTCTTGGGATGGATAGTCGTTCTACAGGTCGTGGCCACGGTGAAGGGCCACGGTAAAGCCGATGGTCTACATTACGCCAAGGCTAAAACTTCCCATACATAGCCACTCCGGTGACAGTCTGGAGGATGGCTTCGATACCGCGGTTTCTGGCAGCCTTGGCGGCACTACTCGGAACAAAGACGATGTCATCCGCCTGCAGTTTGAGATCGGGACTCTTACCTTCCAGGATTTTCTTCAGAGGGAGGGAAATCTCGCTCGGAGTGCTGGAACTGTTACGAATCAGTCTTGCGTGGTTCAAGGATGCAGTGGGCTCCGTGCCCTGCGCCATGGCGATCGCCTGCAGCACGGTCAGAGAAGGATTTTCCAGGAGAATTCCTGTGGGCAGGCGAACCGCACCCACCACGTACACGATCCCAGCCTTGGAGACGACAACGATGTCTCCTAAGCGCAATCGAGTATTCTTGGCAGTCGGATCGCCGGGGGAGTTCGGCAGGGTTACCGTCTCAGGAGAGTCCGGCCGATCACGATGAGTGATGGTTACCGTCTTTCCCGCTTTCGGACCCGTGCCGCCAGCCATGGAAATTGCGTCCAGCAGGGTACGACTGCCCAGCATCTGGTAGATGCCAGGCTTCTGTACCTCGCCTAACACAGAAATGCCCCCAGTCGCATAATCCTTTACAAATACGGAGACGCGGGGATTGTTAAAGTACCCTCCATCGGAAAGGCGCTTGGCGATGATCTGCTCGGCCTGCCCGGTATTAAGGCCGCTAACGACGACTGGGGCGATAAAAGGCAGCATAATGTCGCCGTCATCGCTGACCCGCACTTGCTTATCGAAATCGCCGGCCCCGAAAACGCTGACCTCAATCAGGTCCCCCGGTCCAATCACAAGCTTTGAGCCCGGGATCGCCTCCGCCGCAGTGGCATGGTCAACGACCGCAGTTGGCGGCGTGGAATTGGCCGGCGCCGCAGGCACTGCCTGCGCCAGGGATAGGTTGCACAACAACAGCAGCGATCCGGCATTTGACCACAAACGGAGTACAGAATGCTTCAGGGAATTTCTCATTTCCAGATACTCACACATTGATCTTACACGCCCACTCGGTCCAGGTCAGAACAGAAACTTCATGCTGAGCCCGGCTCAGGCGAAGATCGGATAGGCGAACATCTTCTGCAATTCGCTGAGATTCTCGAATTGCTGCTTGCTCATGCGATTGTCTTGTCCGGTACGGTGCGCGTTCGGCTTATGGCCGTTGATGTCGATCTTGATCGCCGTACGATGGCGGTTATTGGAATCGCCGGGATGTGGCCAGCACGGGCCTTTATGGATGCCATTGCCATGCACCATGGCCACGCTGCCACGCCTGGTCTTCAAAGCCACCCAGGAACTAGGCGGATAGTATTTCGCAATTTCTTCGTCGCTATAGCGTCCATCGTTGGCGTCGATTCCCAGGTCGCGGTTCAAGCGGGGGCGGCAGGAGTACGCGTCATAGCGATGAGTTCCGGGCACGTACATCAAGTGCCCGCAGCGCTCATCAATATCGACCAGATAGATGAAAAGCTGAACCGAATCCGCTTCGTCGTTATCCTTATGAAAGTTACTGGACTCTTTGGGGTAGGGCAGGGCGAAGTCGCGGACCACGGTCACCCGATACGATGGCGGGATGTAACCCAGAAAGTTAGTCACGATCTTCAGTAAACTCTCGTGGAATGCAATGGGAATGCATTCTGGGAAGTTGAGAAGAGGATTTTCCAGACTGATTACCTTCTCCGTAGCCTCCAGTTCTTCGTAAGGGATACCGCGAAGCGTGGGGCGTTCATTGGACCACACTGAATAACCGTACTGAAAATCGATACGCAAGTCCTTGAACAGACGGTCAGCCCGGTTGTATACCGCATCCACAACTTCCGGGGACACGAAATCGTCGATCAGAGCGAACCCTTGTTCCTTCATGTGCTGGCAATGCTTCGCCTCCAGCGGATCCATGTTCCACAGCTGCCGCTTCTCCCGGTAGAGAGCGTGTTCCCGCGCCGAAGCGATACGGCGCGAGTACGCGAGCCGGGCCTTGCAGACGGTGCTGTACAAATAAGGATGTTGCCTCATGGTGCGCACCGGCCATGAGGTACGCATCGGGCCGCTCGCTGGCGGCGTCGTGGCGTTCAATGTTTTTCCCGGTACGCTGGGAACTTGGTCTTGGGTCTGCGTATTCATTCGGACCTCCGTTCGATTGCTGGTTTGGCACGGAAGAGATATTGGCCGGGCTCATTGCACCCGGCAGCGGCCTGCTCCGCATCTGCGGCTATTGACCGCGATAGAAGCGGGCAACCGTCTCCACGACTAATTCTTGTTGCTCATGCGTCAGCTCGGGATAAATGGGCAGAGCTACAACCTCCCGGCTGGCGGCTTCAGCTCTGGGGTACTGTCCTGACCGGCAGCCCAAGTAGGCAAACGCCGGCTGCAGGTGAAGCGGATACGGATAGTAGACTTCGGTCGGAATGCCGTTTGCCGTCAGGTATTCCCGCAATTGATCGCGTTTTTGAACCCGCAGCGTGAACTGATTGTAGACGTGGAAGCAGTTCGGCGGCTCAATTGGTAAGCGAACCTCGTTCTCCAGTTCCTTATCGGCAAACAGCGCGCGGTAATAGTCGGCGTGTTCGCGGCGCGCTTCCGTCCACTGCGGCAGATACTTGAGCTTGACTCGCAGGATGGCGGCCTGCAGCGCATCGAGGCGACTGTTCACTCCCAACACCTCGTAGTAGTACTTCTTGGAGCTGCCATGAACTCGCAGCAGCCGCAAGCGGCCGGCGATGCTCTCCTCATTGGTAGTGACCATGCCACCGTCGCCCGCTCCTCCGAGATTCTTGGAGGGGAAGAAGCTGAAGCATCCCACCGTGCCCAGGTTGCCCACCATCTGGCCGTCGTAGCGGGCCCCGATGGCTTGGGCTGCGTCTTCGATCACGGCCAACCCGCGGCGCGAAGCGGTTTCCAGTATCGGCTTCAGCTCGGCGGACAGGCCAAACAGATGTACCGGCATGATGGCGCGGGTACGAGGTGAGATCGCCGCGTCAATTTGACTGACATCCAGGTTGTAGGTGTCCGGGTCGATGTCGACGAACACCGGTTTCGCTCCCAGCCGTGCGATCGAGCCTGCGGTCGCAACGAAGGTGAAGGGTGTGGTGATTACTTCGTCCCCAGCTTGTAGGTTCCAGGCCATCAAGGCCAGCGACAATGCGTCGGACCCGGAAGCGCAGCCCACAGCGGTTGACGCGCCGATGAAGCGCGCAACTTCCGCCTCGAATTGGTCGACTTCGGGACCAAGAATGAAATGCTGGCTCTCCATGGTCTGAGCAACGCTGGCCATGACTTCATCTTTGATGGTGAGGAACTGAGCTCGCAGATCGAGGAAAGGAAAGCGTTGTTTTGGTTTAGCAGCGTAAGTAGTAGTAGTGCCCACAGTTATACCTCGCAAGAAGTTTGGATTACGTACGAGACGTCGTTGCGGATGGCAGGTCGCATATTGCGGAAAGCTCAATCGTAGTCCCTGGATAGCGCATCCCGCCAGTTGAATTGGGGCGTGCCAGCGAGCAGGTCCAGCATCCGATCATAGCTGTCTCCATAGACCGGTTCGAGGATGCTGTCGGTGTGCCACAGGAGCGTGAAAACACCGCCAACCGACTGACAGGCAGTAAGACATTTCTGCAGGGGTTCCAAGCATCGTTCTCCCCGCAGACCCATAGGACCGGTGAGCGCGCAATCCATCGCGACCAAAGGTACTTCCAGCAGCTCTGCCTGACGGTTCTCATCCAGCAGCCAGGGCCGATATGGGTAGCACGTGCCGGCGCGGAATCCCACACACTCAGAGAAACCAACGCTGCTGTCATACGCCAGACCGCAGGCCTCCCAATCCTTCCATGTCTGGGGTGACCAGCGCAGAAAGTGCTGGCGTCCGCCAAGAGAAGCACTGCCCAGAGCTTTGCGCAGCCGGCCGATCTCCTCGCCCAGGCACTCGCGGTTCAAATACGTGTGGTAGCCGGGGTGGACACCCAGTTCCACCTTCGCCGCGCTCAGATTTTCTATGACCTCGTCCACTCTGGGGTCGCGAACGTCATAGCCACTGTCGAAATCCCCCGGCGCGGTGGCCTTCCAATACATACCGCATCCCAGTCCGCGGCTGCTAGCGCGGCCGGCGCTATCCAGCACGGCCGCAAGCGCAGTGGGCCTGGCCCCGAACCCGGCCATGATTTCTCGTACGCCCGTCATGAGCCCGCCCCGGGCGCATCGTCTGGCGACCAGCCGAAACTTGAAAGGGATACCAATTTCATCTACGTCGTGAGTCAAGTTCACCTGGAACTGGCGCGGCTCGGGCTGCCATCCTGGAAACAGCCGTTGCAGCGCATGCTGGAACCCCAATCCCAGCTCATCGATGACCGGCCGCATGGCGTATTGATGTTTCAGCGCGAGGCTCGCCGCTGCTGGAAAACGGTCATGACGATCACGCGGGCCCGGCAAGGTCTCTTCGTAGCGCGAAAGCGTAAGTACGACTGACGCCAGCAGGTCGACGGAGCACTCAGCGTGTTCCTGGCCGAACGTGAACAGCGGCCCGATTGCGGGTCGGTCTGCGAGGGGAACGATGAAATCGGGCACCTGGCGGCTGATGTTGCCAGCCACGTTTTCCGGCCAAGTGGCGCGCCCTACCGCGAACCGGCCAGCGCGAAGATTTTCCCAATACTCATCTGGCCCGTGGTTGAACTTGATTTGCTGATGCCGGTCGGCAAACGGAAATACCACGGTTTGGCCCTGCCGGTGTTCGACCCGCCAAGTGCGAAACCAATCGCAGGATACGCCTGCGCGGCGCGACAGTTGACGCAAGGCGTACGTCCTGGCATCGCCACTGAGGGCGGCGTTTGTAACCGGCATGATTTGCGCGCTGCTCATGGCTGGCTGCCCCCCAGACACTGCCACACCGTATTTCCAGCGTGCAGGACTCGATCACGCGCCAGTAGCACCAGGACACAGGCGTAAACCAGCAGGCTCGGCGCGATCTTCACCACCCAATTGAGATGAGGCAAGTAAGATGCCATCAACGCCATACATAACCCGGCCACCAGGCTGGGCCAAAGCGCCGGCCAATGTAGACCCAGGCCCGCGGACCGGCAAATTGGCAAATACTGCAGGAAAAGCACCACGTCCGCGATCAGCAATGCGATTGCCGCCCCGACCGGCCCCCAATAAAGGCCCAGAGACAAAGTGAGGATGGCGAGCACGACTAGGGCCCTCGCCTGTGCGTTCCTGCGCGCACGCACGCGGCCAATCGCGGTCAAGAATGCCTGACCGAGAAAACCATCCAGCACCGAGACCACGGAACGGTAGGCGACGATGCGCAGCACGGTTGCGCTGCCCGCGAAGCGAGCCCCAAGAAGCGTGCAAATTTGCGGTGCGAATATGGACAGAGTGACTGCCACCGGTACGGATACGAACAACAGCAGATCCAGCAGCCGCTGACGAAATACGACCAGATCATCCCACTGGCGGTACTCGAACAATCGCGTCAGCAGTGGGAGCACAGCGTCGCTCGCGGCATAACTCCACTGGGGATACACCGAGGCGATGGTTACGGCTGCGCCAAAAAGTCCTACGTCACTGCGCGCGGCGGCCAAGCCGAGACAGACAATGGATACCCGTTCGTAGCCTATCTGAGTCAGAAAGTAGGAAAAATATGGCCAGCTGCGTACAATCGTCGAGCGCATCCGAAGCCAACGGCAATCCTCTCGCGAGGGCCAGTGTCCACGGATTTGCCAGATGCGCAACGAAGCCACCGTGAGACTCTTCAGGCAAAGGCCGATCAACAAAAACAGCACGGACGCGTGCAACTGAATGACCAGGACGATGATGATGATCAGTCCGGCGGCGCTCAACAGCGATCCTGGCAGGGTCTTCTTTGCCTGTAGTTCGGCGGTCAGCACGTATCCGCAGAAGGCAACCGTAGACTCCCCATTGATCAACAACAGCCCGGCAGCGATGCAGGCCAGATCCCAGCGACCGGCTTCGAGTGCTGCGATGATCAGCGCCAGTTGCAGCAGCAACGCCCCGAGCGAGACTGCCAAGTAGGTCGCAACAATTGGCTTCCCTGCATCCTTTTCTACGCCCACCACGCGCGCCGCATGGAGTGTGAGTCCGAGGTCAAGGAATGCACCCAACAAAGCGCCATAGGAAAGCGCGGTCGCGTAGGTGCCGTAGTTCACCGGTCCGAGATAGCGAATCAGCAGCAGTCCTGCTACCGCGGTACCGAGGCGCAGTGCGCCACGATCAAACCAGAGCCACAGGGTGGCCCGGCCGAATGTCCGGAGTAAGCCGGAGCCCAAGAGCTTCGGCTCTGGAGCGGCTACGAGATTGTCGATTTCTGTAGGTGCGATCACATCAAGCCGCCGCCGGCTGGGCCGGTTCCGCAGGGTCAAGAAACATGCGTTGGAAAAGTTCAAACGCGATCAGCTTATGAATGAGGAAGCTGTGATTGTAAGTGCGGTCGGCGTGCGAGCCGATCATCCGCTCCAGTGCCTGCTGGTCAAAATAGCCGCGTCTGCGATTTCCCTCAATGACCACCGTGCGCAGGTAGTCGCGCAACGGGCCGCGATACGCTTCATAGTTGTACGACACCACAGCGGTAGGGGGAGCCATGGACTTGAATGCCTTGTGGAAGTTCGAAATGGCAAACCGCCCTACGACGTTGCGCAGCCGGTAGTACGGCCGCAGGTACGGCTCTGCTCTTAGCGAAACGCCATAGGTAGGCAAGGGGATCGCAGCGAGCTGAGGGGAATACCGGATCAGTACGCGCCGATAGGCCTGCTCATTCATGCGAATCGCCGGCGGTACGCGCGCAAAACAGTCGAGCAGTTCATAGTCAAGAAAGGGCTGCCGGTGGCGAACGTGGAAATTCGCGAGATCGATGATACGTGAGAAGTTCCTCCACAGTTGATTGCGGAGGTTATGCTGCATGATTAAGTTGGCGGGACAGCTGGCATCGATCCCGGCGAAACTGGATTCGAAGCTTTCGCGGCGGAACTCGGCCGCCCACTTCCTGAGGCGGGGTCCAAATATCGTCTCCGCTCCAGATAGACGACCGGACGGTGCGAACAGGTATTCCCGGGCGCCTGCCACCGTCCAGTTGCGGGTGTAAGCCTTCTGTAAAAGACGGCCGCTCAAGTCATCTCCGCCGTTGCCTGTCAGCAATACGTCGGCCGTTCTTCCCGCCGTTCTTGACAGCCAGTAGTATTCAGGAGTGTTGATGAGGCCTTCATTCATCCAAACCACATCATCGAAGGAATTGGAAAACTGCTGGAGGGAATAGCGTACGTGGGAGTGCGATGTCCCTAACGTAGTTGCGACGCGGTCCGCAAAGCGCACTTCGTCGAAATGGGGCTCCCCGAAGGTGAAGGTCAAAAGGTTGGATGTCGCCTCGCTGGCGGGAGCGGCGATTACACGGGAATCCAGTCCGCCGCTGAGGGCCAGCCCTACTCGCGGCACTCCGCGGACTTGCCTCTGCACGGCTACGGCGACGCGGTGATGCAGTTCATCTGCGATCTTCTCGACCGATACCTTACCGTTATTCTCCCCAAGCGGCCAGCGCCAGTAGGTCTCGGACGACAAGTGGCCATCGCGGAAGCGCAAGATAGTCGCTGGCGGCACCAGAGTGACGCCACGCACGAATGTTCGCGTTCCGAGCACGTAGCCGTATGTAAAAAAATCTACGACTGCCGCGGGATCCAGTTCTCGCTTTACCTCCGGATGGCAAAGCATCGCCTTCATTTCCGACGAGAACACGATGCGCGACCCGAAAACGGCGTAGTGGAGGAAGTGGGTGCCTGCGCGATCCGTGATCAGCGTGAGAGATCGGCTTGGCGCATCGTAAATCGCGATCGCGAATGTCCCATTCACATGGTGTACCAATCCGGCACCCCAGCGCTGATACGATGCCAGCATTAGTCTGGCAACGGAAGCATCTCTTGGGGAGCCGAGTTCGTTCTGCAACTCATCCGCATTGAACACCTCCCCTGCCATCACCAGGCATAAACCCGCGTCTGGCGCGTGCGCGGCTTCGGTGATGGCGTTGAAGTACGGCGGGGTTACGCCACCGAGAACACAATGCGCATCCGCCCAGCTGTAATCGCGGTCATCAGCTTTGTAGCGAAGCTTCCTTGCCATCCGGCGTGCTGGTTCCACGGTGGAAAGCGGATGCTCGCTGTCACAAATTCCAAAGATTCCTGGCATAGTAGTTGGGTATGGTTCTAGGCCGCAGTCTCAGACGGATATTGGCCCATCAGACGCCGGTACTCCATGGGAAAGCAGAATCGAACCAGGGGACGGATTGCAGCGCGGATGCGAATGTATGCGGGATACGACACCAGATCGAAACCCATCACCGCCTTGTAGCGCTGCAGCGAGGGATTGGTATGCCGCAGTCCGTGCCACACCCGCCGAATCTCCGGGTTGTTGCTGGCAATCTTGACGAAGGAATACAGCATGGCGCTGGAGGGGGTCTGCTGGCTGAATTCCGAATGGCTGAAGATCTTGCTGCAATTCGCCACCCCGTCGGCGGCGTAAATCGTCATGAACCCGACCAGGCGATCACCCGCGT
>Ga0209415_10016192_pt1 | contig 12009 bp, 8 predicted proteins | sample PeaSoiSIISIP2007_FD_187696 | JGI IMG/M metagenome (GOLD analysis project Ga0209415, IMG submission 187696) | Peat soil microbial communities from Weissenstadt, Germany - SII-SIP-2007 (SPAdes) (version 2) | ecosystem: Environmental > Terrestrial > Soil > Wetlands > Peat | place: Germany... | reverse complement strand
CCCCACTTGTCCTCGGCCGCGACGAGGAAGTTGTCGATGATGATCTCGGCCCCGTTGACGAAGTCGCCGAACTGGGCCTCCCAGGCCACCAACGCGCCGGGAGACTCGACCGAGTACCCGTACTCGAAGCCGACCGCGGCGTACTCGGACAAGAGCGAGTCGAGGACGGTGAAGCGGCCGATCCTCGCCTTGGCGTCGGTGAGCACCGAGTCGACATGGGCGAGCGGCACGTACTCCTCGCCGGTCGCGTAGTCGACCAGGACCGCGTGCCGCTGGCTGAACGTCCCTCGGCGGGTGTCCTGGCCGCTCAACCGGACGTCGACCCCCTCGGCGAGCAGGCTGCCCATCGCCAACGCCTCGGCGAGCGCCCAGTCGACGTTCCCCGCAGCGACCAGCTCGTCGCGTTGGTTGAACTGCCGCTCGAGCTTGGGATGCATCGTGAAACCGGCCGGGACCGTGCGAACCAGGTGCGCGAGCGAGCGGAGCAGCTCGACCGGTGCGCCCGTCGCCACCGGCGGGGGGAGGTGAGGGGGCTCGATCACCACGAGCTCGGCCGGTCGGGGCGTCTCGGCCCGGACCTCGTCGAGGGCCGACTGGAGACGGGCGTTGAAGTCGTCGAGCGCCCGCTCGGCCTCGTCCAAGGTGATGTCGCCGCGCCGGACGAGGGCCTCGGTGTAGAGCTTGCGGACGGAGCGCTTGGCGTCGATCCGCTTGTACATGAGCGGTTGGGTGTAGCTCGGGTCGTCGCCCTCGTTGTGGCCGTGGCGCCGGTAGCAGACGAGGTCGATGACCACGTCCTTGTGGAACTGCTGGCGGAAGCCGAACGCGAGGCGGGCCGCCCGCACGCACGCCTCGGGGTCGTCACCGTTCACGTGCAGGATGGGCGCCTGCACCATCTTGGCCACGTCGGTCGGGTACACCGATGTACGGGCGGCCTGGGGTGCGGTGGTGAAGCCGAGCTGGTTGTTGATGACCACGTGCACGGTGCCGCCGGTGCGATAGCCCGACAGGCCGGACAGGTTCAGCGTCTCGGCCACCACCCCCTGCCCGGCAAAGGCCGCGTCGCCATGCACCAGGAGCGCGAGCACCGGGTAATCGTCGGGGTCCGAGGTCACAGACGTCCCGTCGGTCTCGTACGAAACGAGCCGGTCCTGCTTGGCCCGGGCCATCCCCTCGACCACCGGGTCGACCGCCTCGAGGTGGGAGGGGTTCGACGCCATCGAGATCTGCAGCGGCACACCCGAGCGCGACACGAACTTCCCGACCGCCCCCTTGTGGTACTTCACGTCGCCCGAGCCCTGCACGGACTCGGGGTCCAAGATGCCCTCGAACTCCTCGAAGATCTCCCGGTAGGACTTCCCGACCAGGTTGGCCAGCACGTTCAACCGGCCGCGGTGGGCCATGCCGAGCACGACCTCCGAGCAGCCGGCCGCTGCCGCCTCGTTGAGCACGGTGTCGAGGAGGACGATCGCCGATTCGGCCCCCTCGAGACCGAACCGCTTCTGGCCGACGTAGCGGGTGTGCAAGAACCGCTCGAACGCCTCGGCCGCGTTCAGCCGGTCCAGGATGTGGCGCAGCTCGTCGATCTCGAGGGTCTGGGAGACCCCTTCTACGTGCTGCTGGATCCACCGCTTCTGGTCGGGGTCCTGGATGTGCATGTACTCGATGCCGAGGGTCCGGCAGTACGCGTCGCGCAGCAGGTGCAGGATCTCGTCCAGCGTCGCCACGTCGCGGCCGGCCAGGCCGTCGGCGACGAAGCGGCGCGACAGGTCCCAGATGGTCAGCCCGTAGGTCAACGGGTCGAGCTCGGGGTGGGAGCGGGCCGGCTCGACCTCGAGCGGGTCCAGGTGGGCGATCAGGTGCCCCCGGACTCGGTACATGTTGATCAGGGTCTGGACGTGGACCTGTTTGACCAGCCGCTGATGCGTGGCGTCACCCGCGTCGAAGCCGGCGCTCGTGTCGGTGCGCCAGCGGGCCGGCTCGTACGGGATCCCCATCGACTCGAAGACGGCGTCGTAGAAGCGGTCCTTGCCCTCCAGGTAGTCGAGCACCTTGCCCAAGAACAGCCCCGACTCGGCCCCCTGGATGATGCGGTGGTCGTAGGTGGAGGTTACGGTCACGACCTTGCCCAGCCCGAGCTCGGCGACCACTTGGGGGTCGGCCGCCTCGAACCCGGGCGGATAGCCCAGTGCGCCCACCCCGATGATGGCCCCCTGGCCCGGCATGAGGCGGGGCACCGACTGGACGGTGCCGAGCGTGCCGGGGTTGGTCAACGACACCGTCGTCCCGGCGAAGTCGTCCGGGGTGATCCGGTTGGTGTGGACCTTTCTGATGAGCTCCTCGTAGGCCAGCACGAACGAGCGGAAGTCGAGGGTGTCGGCGTCCCTCACGCACGGCACGAGCAACGTCCTCGACCCGTCCGACTTGGCCACGTCCACCGCCAGGCCGAGACCGACGTGGCGGTGCCGCACGATGCCGGGCGTCCCCTTCCCGTCGATATCGGCCACGAAGGTCGCGTTGAGCGCGGGCACCTCGACGAGCGCCCGGACCACCGCGTACCCGATGAGGTGGGTGAAGCTCACCTTGGCGCCCGAGGTGCGGGCCAGCTGGTCGTTGAGGATCTGCCGGTTGATCTCGAGGAGCTTCGCCGGGATGGTGCGCACGCTCGTCGCCGTCGGCACGCCGAGACTGGCCTCCATGTTGGCCGCGATCCGTGAGGCGGCGCCCCGGAGCGGGACCGCCTCGGCGTCGGCGGTCTCGGTCGCCCGCACCGGCGCGACCGGGGGCGTCTCCCCGTTGGAGGTGGCGGGCCGGTCTCCCGGCGGTACATCGAGAGGAGCGGCCTTGGTGGCCGGCTGGGTGTCCTCTCCCGAGGGTCTACCCAGTGGCGCCGCCGGGGCGGGAAGTGGGGCCGGCCGATAGTCGGCGAAGAACTCCCGCCAGCTCTCGCTCACCGAGCCGGGGTCGGCGACGAAGCGCTCGTACATGTCCTCCACGAGCCATGCGTTCGGCCCGAACGACCCGCGCGACCGGCCTCCGGCGCCACTCAGATGGTCGTCTCCGACGCGTTCGGAACCACTCGCGTCGGCCATGCTCCCACCCTACCGGGGGCACGCTCTCCACCGGTGCAACCAGGGAGGATGCACGCAATTGGTCGCCACCAGGGGGGCGAACGGTAACGTTCCGACGCGTGAGCTACCCGGCCGGCCTCTTCGTCCTCGACCGCCCGGCGGGCGGGTACCTCGAACCCGCCGGCTCGCCGGAAACCGGGCTGGTCGTCGTCCTGGTCCACGGCACCCTCGATCGGGCCAACAGCTTCCGCCGGGTCATGCGGCGCCTCGAGGACTTCCGGGTGGTCACCTACGACCGCCGCGGCTACCAGGACTCGCGGGGCTCGGGGCCCGCCGTGGGCCTGGAGGGCCACATCGAGGACCTCCTCGGGGTGCTGGAGCAGGTCGGAGGGTCGTCGGTGGTCGTCGGCCACAGCCTCGGTGGGGTGGTCGCGATCGGCGCCGCATTGGCCGAGCCCGGCCGGTTCGCCTCGGTCGGGGCGTTCGAACCCCCCATGCGCTGGGTCCCGCCCGAGAGCCCGGAGCGCGGCCGCATGGGAGGGGCGTTCTCGGACCCCGACGCGGCGGTCGAGGCCTTCTTCCGCGGCCGAGTCGGCGACGCCGCGTGGGACCGGCTGGAGCCGGCCGCCCGCGCCGACCGATTGGCCGACGGCCCGGCGCTCGTGGCCGAGCTGGCGTCTTTGAACGGCGACGCGCCGTTCGACGTCACCGAGCTCGCGGTGCCGACGGTGTTCGGGGGCGGCGGAGCCTCCGACCAGTTCCACAAGGAGACCGTTGCGTGGCTCGCCGACCACGTCGCGGGCGCCGAGCGGATCGAGATCCCCGGAGCCGGGCACGGCGCCCACCTGACCCATCCCGAAGCATTCGCCGGTTTCGTCCGCGCCGCCATCGCGCGTGCGGGCGACACCGATGCGCTGAGCACGCCCTCGGGCAACGACGGCTGATGCCGGGCTGACCGCGCCCAGGTCAGTCAGCGCCGCCGCGGCGGATGCGGGTCGGTCAGTGGCCGATCACGGGCGCGGGACCATCCGAGCGGGCTCCATGTCCTTGGCGTCTCGCTGAGCGCGCCAACGCAACGACAGCAGCACCCGGTCCTCGGATTCGGTTCCCTTGACGCCTCGGACCAACGGCGACCTGCACAGCACCCACGCACCGCCGAACAACACGAGCAGCGAGAGCGCCTCGAGCGGGCCCCACGCTCCCGAGGTACGCAGTTGGTCGCCGAACAGGCTCACACCGATCAGGATGCTCGCCAGCGGATCGATCATGACCAGTGTCGACTGCGACGCCGCGATCGGACCGGCATGGAACGCGTTCTGCGCTAGGAACAGCGAGAGGGCGCCGCACACTGCGAGCGCGTAGGTCTCCCAGTGGCGCGCGATCGAAGCCCAGTCGTGCGCGGCGTAGGTGGACACGACCTTGGTCAGCGACGCGGTAAAGGCGAAGCCCACCGCGCTGGCCGCGCCGAACATCGCGGCGCGGCGCCACTTCGAGCCCCGGAGCGCCAACAGGACGGCGATCGTTGCGGCGCCCCCACAGGACAGACCGACCTCGAGCCACTCCGAGGTGGTCGGCACGACGTTCCCACCGCTCGGGGACGCGAAGACGAGGAAGCCGGCCAGGCCACCCGCGGTTGCCGCGGTGCCGAGCCACTCGCGCCAGCCGATGCGGAAGCCGAACGACGATCCGAGCAGGAACACCAAGAAGAGAAGCTCGGTCGTGAGAATGGGTTGCACCTGGGTGAGCCGGCCGAAGTGCAACGCGATCGCCTGCATGATGAACGACAGGATCATGACGAAGAACCCGACCAGCCAGATGCCGCGCTTCAACGCGTAGGTGAGGAGGCTGAGGCGCAGGGTGGCGCGTTCTGGAGCGTCCTCCACCGCCATGCGTTGGAAGATGCTCGTCAACGCGTTCGCGAAAGCGGCCCCCAGAGCCAGGACGTACACCATGGCCCCCTCATGTTAGGGGCCCGGCTCCAAGAACGACTTATGAGTTGGCTTGACGCCTCGGCGGCGCTCCGCTTTTCCAGGGGATGCCGTTGACGAAGGCCCAGCTGCGGCGGTGGATGGCCGAGAGCCCGTAGCCACGCAGCGCGCGTTTGTGGGTGCTCGAGGGGTACCCCTTGTTCTCCTCGAACTGGTACACGGGGTAGTGAGGCGCCTCCTCACGCATCATGCGGTCCCGGACCACCTTGGCCAGGACCGAGGCTGCGGACACCGCCGCGCAGCGCGCGTCCCCGTCGACCACCGGCACCACCTTGCCCGGCGGCTCCACGTCGGGGAACTCCGGTCCGGCAGGAGGCGGCCCGTCCTCGGCCAGCAACGTCAACTGCGTCGGCGGCTGCCTCAAGAGGTCGTAGGGGCCGTCGATCACCAGGGCACCCGGAACGACCCGAAGGTTCGCCAGCGCCCGGAACGCGGCCAGCCGCAGCGCAGCCGTCATCCCCCATGCGTCGCACTCCGCGGCGCTGGCATGACCCACCGCCCAGCACGCGCACCACGCAGCGACGTCGTCGAAGATCGCCTCGCGACGGACCTCGTGCAGCAACTTGGAGTCGCGGAGCCACAGCGGCATCGTGCGGCGGGTGACGCCGGTCGGGAGAACGGCCACCCCGACGCTGACCGGTCCGGCCCATGCGCCCCGGCCGACCTCGTCGAGGCCCCCGACCCACTCGTGGCCGTCCTTCCACAAGAGGCGTTCTTGATCCAGGGTCGGCCGCGCACTGAGCCGGCGCGACGTCGCTGACGCACTCGGCACCCCGTGGTTCGCTCGGGCCCTGCCCACCGCGCTCATCACGCCCCCGGCCGAGGAACCGTCATTGGCTCCATCGACGCCACCATTTCGGCCTCGGCGATATCGAACTCGGTCTCCAAGAAGGCGTCCACCATCTCGATGGCGACGGTCTCGGTGGTCAGCCGGAGGCCGAACGCGAGCACGTTGGCGTCGTTCCAACGCCGGGCGCCCCTCGCGGTGTCGGCATCGGTACAGAGGGCCGCCCGGACCCCTGGCACCTTGTTCGCCGCCATCGAGACCCCGGTCCCGGTGGTGCAGCACACGACACCCATCTCGGCCGTTCCTTCGGCCACGGCGTGGCCCACCGCCGCTCCGGCCACCGGCCACGGGGTCGCGTCGGCCACGACGGAGACCTCGTGCCCCCGAGCCTCCAAGAAGGACCCCAGCGCGCCGATCAGCGGGGTCCGTTCGTCGGTCCCCAACGCGATGCGCACCGCCTCACCGTAGCCAAGGGCGGTCGCCAACTGGTGGGTCGCACGAGCCCGTCGGTCCCCGACCGGGACCGACGGGCTCGCCCCCGCGCACCGTCCGGTCCCATAACCTGGCCACCGTGTCAGCCCGGAACGTCGCCGTCGTCCCCCACACCCACTGGGACCGCGAGTGGTACGAGACCTTCGAGATCTTCCGCCTGAAGCTGGTCGACACCCTCGACACCCTGGTCGAGCTGCTCGAGACCGACCCCTCCTACGGGTGGTTCCTGCTGGACGGCCAGATGGCCGCGATCGACGACTACCTCGAGGTGCGCCCGGAGGCCACCGGCCGCGTCCGGGAGCTCGCCTCCTCGGGTCGCCTGACGGTCGGCCCCTGGTACGTGCTCATGGACGAGTTCTTGGTCTCGGGCGAGACCATCCTCCGCAACCTCGAGATGGGCATGGCCGGCGCGGCGAGCTTCGGTGGTGCGATGGACGTCGGCTACCTGCCCGACATGTTCGGCCACATCGCCCAGATGCCCCAGATCCTCGCCGAGGCCGGGTTCTCCCACGCGGTCGTGTGGCGGGGGGTGCCCTCTCAGGTCGACCGAAGCGCCTTTTGGTGGGAGGCGCCCGACGGCTCCAAGGTGCGGGCCGAGTATCTGACCACCGGTTACTCGAACGCGGCCACCCTCCCCGATGACGCGGCGGCCCTGGTCCAGCGGACCGCCGCATACGAGAAGGACGTGGCCGGTTTCCTGCTCGACGGAATCCTCTACATGAACGGCTCCGATCACCTGCCGCCGCAGCCACACCTGGGCCGCGTGGTGGCCGAGGCCAACGCGCTGCAGGACGATTACGCCTTTTCCATCACCTCGCTCCCCCGGTATCTCGAACACGCCCCGGTCGAGGGGTTGGCGACCTGGCGGGGCGAGCTGCGCTCGGGTTTCCGGGCCAACCTCCTCATGGGCGTCACCTCCAACCGGGTTGACGTGAAGCACGCGGCGGCGCTGGCCGAGGTGGCGCTCGAGCGGCGAGCGGAGCCCTATGCGGCGCTCTTCGGCGCCTCCGAGGACTGGCCAGGCCGCCTGCTCGAGCTGGCCTGGCTGAACGTGGTGCGCAACGCGGCCCACGACTCGATCTGCGCGTGCTCGGTGGACGCGGTCGCCGACGCGGTGCTGGAGCGCTACGCCGAGTCCCACCGGGTCGGCGAGGGGCTGGCCGAGCGGGCGCTGGCCGCGCTGGCCCGCTCGATGGCGAAGCCGGGGCCGGTGGTCGTCAACCCGTCCGCCCGCACGCGTTCGGGGATCGTCGAGCTGGTCGTGCTCGGCGAGCCCGGCGACGGGGCCTCCGAACAGGTGCTCTCCTCCCGGGCCAGCCTGCCCGGCACCCTCACCCTGGACGCGGCCACCGTGACGTCGATCCTCGGCATGTTGCAGGGCACCCGGATCTCGGACGACGCGTGGGTCCACGACGTCCGGATGGAAGAGGACGAGACCGGCATCGACGTGACGGTCGCCGTCGGGACCGAAGAGTTGCCGGGCATCCCGGTCGACGCGGTGAGGGAGAACCTCGCGGCGCGCCTGGCGGCCCGGCCCGACGCGGTCGTGCGGGTGACCCTGGACCAGCCGCCGATCCGACAGGTCGTGGCCAGGGTGGCGGACGTCCCGGGGCTCGGGTGGACGACCTACTCACCGGCGCCCCTCGCCCACCCGGCCTCGGCGCGCCCGGTGAGCGAGTCCGACGGCCCGCTCGGCCCGGTGGGCTCGGTGGTGTTGACCAACGGCCTCGTCACGGTGGTGGCCAGCGCAGCCGACGGGACCTTTTCGATCGACGGCCACGGCGGACTCGGGCGGCTGGTCGACGGGGGGGACCTGGGCGACTCCTACAACTACTCCCCTCCCCGGGACGACACCTTGGTTGACATCCCCGAGTCGGTACGGGTCGAGGTGGCCGAGGTGGGGCCGGTCCGTGCGGGCGCCGTCGTCACCTCGGCGTACCGCTGGCCCGAAGCGGCGGAATCGGCATCGTCGTCCAGGCGGGGCGACCAACCGGTCAGCGTGACCACAAAGATCGAGCTGCACGCGGACGAGACGACGGTCCGGGTGACGACGTCGTTCGTCAACCCGTCGCGCGACCACCGCCTCCGGGTCCACTTCCCGCTCCCCTCGCCGGCCACAACCTCGGTGGCCGGAAGCGCGTTCGGCACCGTGACGCGCGGCCTGACCGCCGAGGGACGGGCCGACGAGTTCGGGCTGCCCACGTTCCCGGCTCGCGACTTCGTCGTGGCGGGCAGGCTCACGGTGTGCCACCTCGGCGTCCGCGAGCACGAGCTGGTCGACCTCGAGCCGGAGGGCGACGGCCAGGTGGCCAGGGCGCTCGCCATGACGCTCCTGCGTTCCACCGGCATGCTCTCGCGGGTGGGAATGACCTACCGGCCGGTTCCGGCCGGACCACTCACTCCGGTCGAGGGCCTACAAATGGTCGGGCGACGGATCGAGACGACCTACGCGCTCGCGATTGGCGACGTCGACCCGTGGGCGGTGGCCGAGGACCTGGTAACCCCGCTCGAGTCGACGACATCTTTCGGGGGTGGCTGGCGCGCCGAGCGTGGGAGCGAGCTCACCGTCGTGGGTGCGCAGCTGAGCGCGCTGCGCCTCCACGACGGTCACCTCGAGGTGCGCGTGTTCAACCCGACCGGGGAGGAGACGACCGTGGAGATGGGTGACGCGACCGGGTGGTTGGTCGACCTGCGCGGCCGCCCGACCGAGCCGTTCGACGGCTCGTTCCCGCTCCGGCCGTTCGGGATCGCCACCGCCCAGCTGTCCGATCGGCCGAAGGGCTGAAAGAGCTCAGCTCAGCAGACCGCGCAGCAGGTCCTCGTCCCACTCGGCCCTGGCGCGGCGACTCATCAACGCGACGAGCGCGTCGAGGGGCCCGGTCGTCCCCTCCACGATCGCGGCGACCTGCTCGGCGATCGGCATCTCGATGCCGACGTCTCGGGCCAACTGCACCAACGGGCCGGCCGTCCTCACCCCCTCGGCCACCATGTGCATGCCCGAGAGCACCTCGGCCAGCGGCCGGCCCTGCCCGATCGCGAGGCCGACGCCGCGGTTCCGACTCTTCGGGCTGGTGCAGGTGGCGACCAGATCGCCGACGCCCGCCAGTCCGCCGAAGGTCAGCGGTTGGCCGCCCAGCGCCGTCCCGATCCGGGCGAGCTCGGCCAGACCACGGGTGATCAAGGCGGCCCGGGTGTTCTCGCCGAAGCCGAGGCCGTCGCTCATGCCGGCCGCGACAGCGATGACGTTCTTCACCGCACCGGCGACCTCGCAGCCGACCACGTCGTTGGACGTGTACACGCGGTAGGTGGTGCCGTGGAGCGCCTCCTGGGCCAGCTCGGCCAGGCCGGGGTCGTCGAGGGCGACGACGCTCGCCGCCGGCTGTCCCTCGGCGATCTCGCGGGCGAGGTTCGGGCCGGTGAGGACCCCGACGGGGTTCGAAGCCAACACCTCGCGGACGATCTCTGACATCCGTCGGTTCGTACGCGACTCGATGCCCTTGGTGAGGCTCACCACGGCCACGTCCTCTGAGAGATGCGGTGCGAGCTGCTCGAGCACCGCTCGAAAGCCGTGCGAGGGAACGGCCACGAGGACCATGGCGACGCCCGCCGCGACCTCGGCGAGCTCTGCCGTCGCCCGCAGGTCGGTCGGCAGGGGGACGCCGGGCAGGTAGGGCTCGTTTCGGTGGGTCTCGTTGATCGCCGCGGCCAGCTCCGCCGATCGCGCCCACAGGAGCGTCGGAGCCCGGTGGGCCAGCACCGTCGCGACCGCCGTCCCCCACGACCCGGCACCGACGACGCTGACCGGGCCACTCACCCCAGCAAGCCTAATGACGGACACGCCGATCGGTCCGGGGCGGGCCTGCATCGACGGCATCGGTTCGGGTGGTGTCCCGAACGGACCCTCCTACACTGGCCCGATGAAGGCTGCCGCCGGGCCGCAGACCCGCGGGTCGCGCCGATCGCACGCGACGCTCGGACAGATCGCCGTCCTCGTGCCGGTCAAGTCGTTCGCGGCGGCCAAGCAGCGCCTGGGATGGGCGCTTCCCGACGCCGAGCGTCGGGCGCTCGTCCAGGACATGGCGGCCCGGGTCATCCTCGCCGCGGCGCCACTGCCCGTCGCGGTGGTCTGCGACGACCCGGAGGTGGCCGATTGGGCGCGCCAACACGGGGCGCTGGTGGTCTGGGAGCCGGGGCGGGGACTGAACGGGGCGGTCGAGGCCGGCGTGGCCAGGATGGCCGAGCTCGGCGTGCGCGTGGCAACGGTTGTCCATGCCGACCTCCCGCTCGCGGATGGCATCGGCATGTTGGAGCCGTTCGACGGCGTGACCCTCGTGCCCGACCGTCAGGACAACGGGACGAACCTGATCCGGTTGCCGGTTGCGTGCGGCTTCCGCTTCTCCTATGGCCCGGGGTCGTTCCAACGACACCTCCAGGAGTGCGCCCGCCTCGGGCTGGCGGTGAACGTCCTCCGGCGACCCGAGCTCGCGTTCGACCTCGACTGGCCGGCCGACCTACCCCTGCCGTGACCGACGGGTCGCCCGAACACCGGGGCTTTCGCACCGCGGTGCAGCCGTTCGGAGAGCTCCAGCGTTTCGGGCCGGTCACGACCGACCTGGAGATCCCCCAACGAGCCCTCGCCATCGGGGCCCACCCCGACGACATCGAGATCGGTTGCGGGGGGACCCTGGCCAAGTGGGCCGCCGCGGGTTGCGTGATCCATCACCTGGTCTTGACCGACGGGTCGAAGGGGACCTGGGACCCCAAGCTCGACGTCGCGTCGCTGGTCGCAAGGAGACAGGACGAACAGCGAGAGGCGGCGCGCCGCCTTGGTGGTGGCGAGGTCGAGTTCCTCGGGTGGCCCGACGGGGAGCTCCGCAACACCATCAGGGAGCAGTGGGAGGTCTGCCGTTGGATCCGCCAGATCCGACCCGGTGTCGTCTTCGGCCACGATCCGTGGCGCCGCTACCGGCTCCACCCCGACCACCGCAACGCGGGGTTCGTCGTGACGGACGCGCTCGTGGCCGCGCGCGATCCGCTGTTCTTCACCGACCAGGAACTGGCACCCCATCGACCGATGGCGTTGTTGCTCTGGGAAGCCGACTGGGCCAACCACGTCGAAGACGTGGCCGGGTTCGAGGAAGTCAAGATCGAGGCGCTGCTCGCCCATCGGAGCCAGTACGAGACGACGCTGGGCATCGCGCCGGGATCGCCCGGGGACGGTTCGGGCGTGATCAGCGAAGAGGACTCGAGGAGGGTGTTCGCCGAGCGCATACGCGAGCGATTGGCCGAGCACGGCGCGTTGGCGGAGATCCCCCTCGGCGAGAGCTTCCACCGCCTCGAGGTGTAGGGCCCCGACGCGGGAACGGGGACCCGAAGGTCCCCGTTCCCTTGATTCTGTGCCGACCGATCTCGGCCGACGGACTGACTAGGCGCGCTTGGCGGCCTTCTTGGCCGGAGCCCGCCTCTTGGCGGCCTTCTTGGCCGGAGCCCGCCTCTTGGCGGCCTTCTTCACGGTGCGCTTGGCGGCCTTCTTGGCCGGAGCCCGCCTCTTGGCGGCCTTCTTCACGGTGCGCTTGGCGGCCTTCTTGGCCGGAGCCCGCCTCTTCGCGGCCTTCTTCACGGTCCGCTTGGCGGCCTTGCGAGCCGGGGCCCGCTTCGCTGCCTTCTTCAC
>Ga0209415_10016190_pt1 | contig 12012 bp, 11 predicted proteins | sample PeaSoiSIISIP2007_FD_187696 | JGI IMG/M metagenome (GOLD analysis project Ga0209415, IMG submission 187696) | Peat soil microbial communities from Weissenstadt, Germany - SII-SIP-2007 (SPAdes) (version 2) | ecosystem: Environmental > Terrestrial > Soil > Wetlands > Peat | place: Germany... | reverse complement strand
ATCACAATCGGGTGCCAGATTCTCCAGGGAATACCGAGTTCGTACAACATGCCCACGCACACGGTGCAATATCCCAGGAAGGAGATGAGCACGGAAGTGCGCAAGATGGGGCGGTAGCGCTCCAGACCGAGGATGTAAACGGCCGTGGCGATGGCAAACCCTCCGGCCGACAGGCCGACGCCGCACAGCGTTCCCAACCCGACCCATAAGCCCCAGGGCTGCGGATCCGTCAGGTTGGTGGCGGCCTGGAAGCCCAGCGCGAAGCGGGCATACAAGGAATAGAGACCGGCGGCGAAAATCAACGCCACGATGGTGCGCCAGAAACTGATTTCAGGAAATCTTGACTTCGTCACTCTTGTGGTTGTCATGGCTCAGCCTCTTCCTTTGGTAGATTTCTCGTGGGCTTCGGCTAGAGCGACCTCGGCCCGGCGCTCCGTAATCCAATAGAGGCCGGAAAGCAGAGCGCCGCCGACCAGGATCACGGTCGGTCCATCGCTCAACGCGTTGGCGGTCAGTACTGGCATCGGTTGTTTGGATACGGTGGCGAAGCCCAGTTTCTCGAAGGGCACGTCGGAGATGAAGAATACCGACGTTCCGCCTACTTCATCGCCGCCGTAAATGTGCTTCACGTATTTCGGATCGTTGAGGAGGCGTCGTTGCGCTTCTTCGAGGATCTCGTCGCGATTGCCTGCGATCGATGCCTGCACGGGACACGCTTCCACGCAAGCCGGCGGTTGGCCTTTCGCCTGCCGACCGGCGCACAGGTCGCACTTGGTCACGTAGGGCACGAGCTTCGACCACTGATAACGCGGCACGCTGAACGGACAAGCCACCAGACAGTAGCGGCAGCCAATGCATTTCGATGCGTCGTAAGTTACGGGGCCGGCTGCGGTCTTCTTGAGGGCACCTACCAGGCATGCGGAGGCACAGGCCGGGTCCTGACAGTGCATGCACATGCGGCGCACGAAGCGATCACCTCGCTCTTCCACTATCGTGAGCGCGGTGGGTGAAAGCTTGTTTTCGGTACTCATGGGAAATCCATGAATCTGCTTGCACGCCTGCTCGCAGCTCCGGCATCCGATGCATTTCGTGATATCGACCAGGATTGCTCTTGTGGCGGCCATGACTTTTCTCCTTTCCGTGGCAGAGCCGGGTTACGACAAGAAGAACTCTTTGACCACTTTCCGGCGTAGCTCCGGAGTAAGTTGCGGAAGCAGGCCATTGATCGGGCCTCCGCCATCCTGGGCCAATGCCGGAGTCGGCGATAGCATGGCATTCAGCCGGGCGGCGTTGTTTTGCATCCAGGACGCCACCATCGAACCCTGGATCAGATTCCTCTGATTGATTTTCAGGTCGGGAGATTTCACGATCGCAATCCAGCCGTTTTCGTAAGGATCATTCGTGACCAGGCTTGGATCCCGCAGCACATCGTCGTTGACGGCCATTACTACGCCTTCAACGGGGGACACTAAATCGACGCTGGCGCCATTGGCGGTCAGGGTGATGAGCTTCTGCCCTTGGCGAACCCAGCGGTCAGTTCCCTTTACGTCGATATGATCGATCTTTCCCATGAGATTGGTGACGAACTTATCTACCCCGACCCTGGCATCGTTCGAATTGGAATTGGCGGAATTAGCGCCTTCTTTGGTTACCCAGGTGTGTCCGAGATGAAAGCAATAGTCTTGCGGGATCTCAAACCCATACTCACGCTTGACGCGTGGTGGTTGCGGGCGGGCCACGATTTCGGGTTCCAGCGCAGGTTGGGATTTCGGTTCAATAAAATATCTGACGCTGATGATCACCAGGAACGTCAGCAGGACAAACAGGATTGTCATAGACCCTCCTCGCGGTTCGGTTCCCGCCTGGTTTTCCGGCGCCTGTTTTGCGCCGGCTTCCGTCCTTACCCAGTGCACGTGACGGGCACATTCGATTTGTGGGGTGACTTGCTGCAGGGCATGGACTTGCAGGAGAGAGACCAGGGCGAGAGCGATCTGGGCCACTGCATTTTGCAGCGTGACAGAGCATTTTGCATTAGCGGTAGCGGGCTAAACAGGCCTTTGGGTAAGCACAATCCTAGGACTGTTGTTGGGAACCGCTGCTGTTCGGGCTGGAGGAGCCATCGTCGCGAGGCAAATCGTCGCGATGCGAATCGTCGCTATGTCCGTCGTCGCGGTCGGAACGATCAGGTTCGGACTGGACGGTGGGAATCTGATCGGCGATGCGGCGAATCGGCATGGGTCCGGCATCGGCGTGCAGCCGCAATTCCTTGACAATGTCCTCGCGTCCGCTTGCGCCGTAGTCTTTTTCGAAACGCGTGAGCGCCTCGGTCAGAATGTCGTGGTGGTGTACATTTTCCAGGCCCGGCTCGCGGATGACATTCAGCCAGAGGCGGTGCAGCAGAACGACGTCCTCGTTCTTCATGCTGGGCGTATGCGGACCTATGCGGAAGGTGTCGACGTTGCCATTGGGCTGAACGATCTGCAGGAGAAACTGGCGTTTGGGTTCCGGGATCGCCTCCCAGGCGCTGCCCAGGTTGAAGGCCTGCTCGGCGGTCGTTATCTTGCTGGAGACGCCGGCGACGACGGCGGAGGACTCGAGATTATGGGCGGTCTGGGCGATGGCCGACCACGGGTCGCGAGCGGGAACGACCAGGAGTGAGATTTTCTTGCCGAAAAGTTCGGCGACGGCGACAGCGCGCGTAAACAGGGTCTGCTCGTATTCGCTGAAGACCTGCTCGGTCGTAAGGCCGTAAGCGGCGGTGCCGAACTGGCTGATGCGGGCGCTCATGACGACGACGTCCTGGGCGCGCGTGTCGGTGCGATCGAGCACCCATTTCAGGTGGTTCAGCGTGTTGTAGTCGCGGACCGGGACGAGAATGTTACCCGCACGGATACCAACCGTTTCACGCTCGACGGTTTCCGCTTGCTGCAACTGGAACTGCTCCTTCATCTGCGCCAGGGAGTGAGCGTGTTTGCGGCGGTTCACCTTTTCGGAGAAGGTGAAAATGGCGAAGAAGACAATCGAAAAGATCAGGCCGCTCACCGTGGCTACCGACTTGGTGAAAAGATTCACGATCGCGGTGGAGAGCAGAACCATGCCGACCGAGGCCAGTCCGATCGGGATCTCGACTCCAAACAGGTGAAGATTGGGCGGCACTTTCCAGTTGCGCACACCCTTGTAGCGGTAGCGCAGCACTAGCATGGAGATGGTCTTGAAAACGAAACTCCAAACCACGCCGAAAGCGTATGCCTCGCCGAGGGTGTAGATGTTGCCCCAGCTGACGATGATGGTGAAGAGCTGCAATCCAACGATGAGGTTGATGATGCGGTAAGTGGTGCCGTAGCGCTTGTGTGGACGACGGAACCAGTCGGCGAGCACGCCGTCTTCGGAGACGCGGTTGAGCACGCCGTTCGAGCCGACGATAGCGGTGTTGACCGCGCCCGACAGAATCAGGAACCCGACTACAACGACGAAGGCGCGGAAGGCCAGGCGCAGAACTTCCGGGCCGACCATGTTCATGGCCAGTCCGGCGATGAGATTGTCGCTGTACACCTTCATGCGGACGTTGTCTGGGATCAGAATGACCGCCAGCAGCGAGACGAGACCGGTGAAGACGAAGCTGTAAACGCCGATGACGATGGCCGTGCGCTTCAGGTTCTTGAGCTTGGGATGAGCGAGTTCGCGATAGACCTGGGCCAGCGATTCCTCGCCGCTCATCGCCAGGACCGAGTGGCCGAAGCCGATGATGAGTCCGAGAATGCCGAACATGTGGGGCAGTTTGCTGTGCTTCCAGAAGCCGAGCGATTCGTCGCTGTAGTGGATGTTGGCGAGGGTCGGGAAAGGGGGCAGGTGGCCACCGACTTTCAGCAAGGTGAACAAAGACCAGCCGAGCAGCATGACCACCATCACGGTGGTGATCTGCATGACCCAGAGCGCCTTTTCACTGGACTCCTCGATGCCCTTGATGTTCTCCCACCAGAAATAGAGGGTGACGGCCACGGCGAAGACGACCGCAGTGCCGTTGACGCCGACCTGCGGCGTGCCGTGGAACATACGGTGAACAGCGTAGGGAATCCAGCCGTGGGCGTCGGCGATGGCGATGGTGTCGTTGATGAGGCCCGCGATGTACTGTCCCGCGGAAACGCCGGAGACGGGCCCGGTCAGTATGTAATCGAACATCAGAGCCGAGACGCTGAGTTTGGCGAGGGTGCCCCCGAGAGCCTCTTTGACCACACGGTAGACGCCGCCGCGAACGAACATCGAGCAGCTTTCGACGTACACGGCGCGGACGGCGAAAGCGAACAGCATGACGCCGAGAACGAACCATGGAGCGCTTTTGCCGATCGCTTGTTCGGCGATGCCACCGGCGTAGAACGCGGAAGAACCGAGGTCGTTGAGGATGATGGCGGCCGCTCGCCAGTAGGAGATGAAGGTGAGCATCACCGAGGTCGCAACGACAATGCGAACCCGGTTGTTGCCGGTGGGTGCGTTGGAGGTCGACGACATGCAGCGGGAGGCCTAGTGGCTGTTTTCGTCCTTCCTGTCCAATAGGGTTCCGACGTCTTCGTAGCCCGTCAGCAGCAGCACAATGGCTGACCCGGCCCACCCGGCGACGAACATGAACTCCAGGATCTTCACCAGCACGACGCTGAGACTCATAATCTCGCTATGGTATCTGATCGGCGCGGAATTCGGCGCTGATTTAATACTCGGTGGAGTGGGCCTCCCTGCCTGGCGGCGAGACCGGTGGACGGGCGAGACGCCCGTCCTTCACGGACAAGCCTGGCCGCGAAGCTCGGTTTGCTATTCTGATGCGTGCTTAAAATACACCTCCGCGCTTGGGGACTTGTCTTGCTGTCGGCAGCCCTGCAGATTGCGATCTTTCCGTTGCCGGGGCTGTATTGGCTGTCTTGGGTGGCAGTGGCTCCGCTGCTGGTGGCGATTCTACGGGCTCGCGCTCCCGCTCCCGAAACTTTGCACCTGGATCTGGATGGTCAACCGCGTTTGCTTCCCGCCACACCGTGGCAGGGGTTCGCCTTGGGCTACAAGTGTGGAACCCTGTGGTTTGCCGGGACGTGCTACTGGATCTTTGACACCATGCACCGCTATGGCGGTCTGCCGATTCCCGTGGCCGCGCTGACGCTGATCTTGTTCTGCATGTATGTCGGGCTTTATCACGGGATGTTTGGCCTGCTGCTGGCCGTGGTTGCAGGTTCCAAGATTGCCGGGCCAAAGAGCGCCGGCCACAAGATCGAGACGGCAGGATCGGCAGCGTCGATCCGACGGGCGCTTGGGGCAGCGCCGTTTCTTTGGGTCGCGGTCGAGCTGGCCCGGACGCGGATTACCGCGTTTCCATGGGAACTGCTGGGCTATTCGCAGACAGGGAATCTTGCTCTTACACGGATTACAACCCTGGTCGGCGTCTATGGACTGTCGTTTGAAATCCTGCTAGTGAACAGCGTATTCGCGGCGGCTTTCCTTTCCCCCAAGGAGCAGCGCAAGCGGCTGATCGTGGCGGGGTGCGCGGGGGCGGTGATCCTGCAGGCGGGGCAGTTGCTCGCGCCTGCTCCGGCTGTGACCGATCATGCGGCGATCTTGGTGCAGCCGAATATTCCGATTCAAGCCGGGTGGACGAAGGACTATTTTCAGGACACGCTACGGGACTTGACTGCGGTGAGTTTGCATCCTGCCGGAGAATCTGCCGCGGAAAAAGGACGCGTTCGCTTCGACTTAATCGTGTGGCCGGAATCGCCTTCACCGTTTTACACCAACGATCCGATGTTTCGGGACGCGGTCAGCGCGCTCGCGCGGCAGTCGGGCACCTGGGTGGTGGCGGGCTCGATTGGAGTCACGCCGGCCATGCACATGGGTGCTCAAAGCGCGGGCGGAGAAAGCTCGCAGATTTTTAACTCGGCTGCGCTCGTTAATCCGCAGGGGGAGTGGGTTGGACGCTACGACAAAGTGCATCTCGTTCCTTTCGGCGAATATCTGCCGTTTCCGCGACTGTTTGCTTTTGCCGGGGGACTGACCAAAGAAGTGGGAGAGTTTCAGCATGGCGAGTCGAGAACCCCGCTCGATGCCGGGGGCGAGCGCTTCGGAACGTTTATCTGCTATGAATCGATCTTTCCCGACGAGGTGAGGGAGGGCCCACTGCAGGGCGCAGAAGTCTTGCTGAATATTTCGAATGACGGCTGGTACGGCGACAGCGGCGCCTGGAAGCAGCACCTGCAGCAGACGCAAATGCGGGCGATCGAGAATGACCGCTGGCTGTTGGCGGCTACAAACACGGGGATGACGGCATCGATCGATCCGTACGGACGGATCGTGGCGGCAACTCCGCGCAAGGTCCGCACCGCGCTGGCCGCGCCTTATGGGCTGATTTCCAGTACCACGTTTTACACCCGGCATGGCGACTGGTTCGCATATCTGTGTGCGATAATTTCAGCAGGCGCGCTGCTGGCGCGTTTTGTGTTTCGTGGTGGCGAGCGATAAAGATGGTCGTTAGTCGTTAGCAAGAGCTTGCGGACGACCAACGACTAGCGACCAACGACTAGCTGAGTAAGATAAGCCGAGTGATAAGCAATGTTGGATGAACTGGAACAGCAATATACCTCTCTGAAAACCAAGGTTCACGACCTGCGGGAGTATCTTTGACGCCGGTAAGCTGCGGCAGCAGTTCGCCGAGATGGAAAAGCAGGCGTCGGATCCCAATCTGTGGTCGAATCCGGAAAAATCTCAGCAGGTAATGCGCGAACGGAAGCGTCTGGAAAGCATGTTGTCGCTGGAAGGCGACTTGGCGCGCCGGACCGACGACATCGCCACGTATTTTGATCTGGCGAGCGAAGGCGAGAATGTCGCCGCCGACCTGCAGCGTGATTTGGATTCTCTGCGCGAACTGGTGGATCGAGTCGAAACCGAAACACTGCTTTCGGGCCCGAACGACGGCCTGAATGCGATCGTGACGATTCATCCGGGGGCGGGTGGAACCGAGTCGCAGGACTGGGCCGAGATGCTGCTGCGCATGTATCTGCGCTGGGCGGAGCGGCAGGGATTCAAAACCGAGATGTACGACTACCAGCCAGGAGAAGAAGCTGGAATCAAGTCGGCGACATTTTCGGTGATTGGCCAGTATGCGTTCGGTTATTTGACAAGCGAGATCGGCGTGCACCGCCTGGTGCGAATTTCGCCCTTCGATCAGGCGAAGCGCCGGCATACGTCGTTTGCCAGCGTTTACGTTTCGCCTGAGATCGACGACAGCATTGAGGTCAATATCAAGCCAGATGATATTCGGATTGACACGTACCGGTCGAGCGGCAAAGGCGGACAGCATGTGAATACGACCGATTCTGCGGTGCGGATCACGCATATCCCGACGGGCCTGGTCGCCAATTGCCAGAATGAGCGCTCGCAGCACAAAAATAAAGAGAAGGCGATGAGCATGCTGCGCTCCAAGCTTTACGAATACGAACTGGAGAAAAAGCGCGAGGTCACCAAGAAAATCGAGGATTCGAAGCTGGATATCGATTTCGGATCGCAGATACGGTCGTATGTTCTGCAACCTTACCGCATGATCAAGGATCACCGCACGAAGCTGGAGATTGGCGACGTGGATCGGGTGCTGGATGGCGACCTACGCGCGCTGATGCAGGCTTATCTGCGGATGCGGCGGGGCGAGAAAAACGCTTAAGATCGCAGGGGATTGTGAGAATCGAAGGGGAGGGGGTTTTACCACGGGATACACAGAGGTGCACGGGGAAAAAACCGGGAATTTGCACGGGATCGTGGTTGTTATGAAGACTAGAAAAACGAATTCTCTGAAACCGCCTTATCTTGGCCCCCGCCTGCAGCGCGCCTTCCGCTATGCCGCGGAGAAACACGCCGGGCAGACGCGAAAGCAAACGTCCGTGCCTTACCTCTCGCATCTGATGGCGGTTGCGTCGCTGGTATTGGAAGCGGGCGGCGATGAGGATATGGCGATCGCGGCGCTGCTGCATGATGTGGTGGAAGATTGCGGCGGCACGCCGAGACTGCGCGAAATCCGGAAGCAGTTTGGTTCGCGAGTGGCCAAGATCGTGGAGGGCTGCACGGACACGTTCGTCGATCCGAAACCGGAGTGGCTACAGCGCAAGAAAGACTATCTGCGCGAAGTGAGACATGCCGACCGCGAGACGCGGCTGGTTTCGGCGTCTGACAAGCTCCATAACGTCCGCACGATTCTGGCGGATTACCGGCGGGATGGGGAAGGGGTATGGGAGCGGTTCACAGGGAAAAAGGAAGGCACGCTCTGGTACTATCGCGCCTTGAGCGACGAATACCGGCGGAGGAGCCCGAACCGCATTACGCGCGAACTGGAGATTGCCGTCACCGAACTGGAATCGGCGGCGGGCCGGGAATCCGCGCCCGCGAGGAAGAGATCCGCAGCAAATTCTGGGAGATGATCATCGATGCCCCGAGTGCTTGATCTGATCCGCAATTCGGAGGTTCCGTTCAACCTAATGCACTCGGCGGCTCGCGGCTCCCTTGCGCTGCCGCCTGGGGAGATGATTGAGATCCTCGTTTATCTGGCGATACATCATAAGTTGTTTGGCGAGCAAGCGCGCCTCACGCTGGCCGGTTGGGACGAAAAAGCCAGCCTGGCTGCGGCTGCCGATCCCAATACGAGCGCCGAGGTGCTGGGATATTTCGCATCCCGTGAGAATCTGCGGCCGGTGCTGCTGCCCGCGTTGGCAGCGAATCCGTCGGTGAGCGAAGAGGCGCTGGGCGAAATTGCAGGGTCTGGATCGCGATCGACCATCGAAGCGTTGCTGACGATCGAGCGCGTCTTGAACTCTGCGGCGCTGCTGCAGGCCTTGCACTCGAATGTCAAACTGCGTCCGAAGGAACTCGCCGAAGTTGGAAAAAGGCTGGCTGGATTGGGAGTGAGCGCAATCGCATCGCCGCAAGCGTCCGAAGTGGATGCGACGGAAGCGGACGCAGCCGACGTGGCTCTCGACGGTACGGTTGCGCAGTATTTGCTGGAGCACGCGGCGGAACTGGAAGCCGAAAAGGACACACCGTTTCGGCCGATTGGAGTGGAGCGCGAAGATTTTGGCGGCGCTGTGGCGGGTGAAGTTGAGTCGCAGGCGGTTGCTGCCACCCGCAGTGCAAATGCTGAAGGGACCACCGGCGGGGCGGTAGAATCGATGGCAGCGCCGGCTGCTGTTCATGCCAGGAAACATCCACCGGCGGTTCACGAGGAGAGACGCGACAGTGCGCTCCAGCGAATTGCCAAACTCGATATCAAGAGCCGGATCTCCCTGGCCATGCGTGGCAGCAAGGAGGACCGGTCGATCCTGATTCGCGATTCGACGAAGCTGGTGGCGGTGGCAGTGTTGGAATCGCCCAAAGTTTCGGAGACCGAGGTTGAAAGTTTTGCGCTGCAGAAGAACGTTCTGGATTCGGTGCTGCGAGCGATTCCGCTGAAGCGCAGGTTCGCGAAGAATTACAGCATCATGCGGAACCTGGTCTACAATCCGCGCACGCCGGTTGATGCCTCGTTGCCACTGGTGAAGGGCCTGCTCATTCATGACCTCAAGAATTTGTCGGACAACAAAGAGGTTTCGGACACGATTCGAAAAGCAGCGCTGCGCTTGTTCAAACAGAGGTTGGAAAAGAAAGGCTGACGGGGAGGCCGGCAGTTGAAGGAATCCGATCCTATCGGCGAGCTGTTATCGCGGGCAAAAACGATAGCCGTGGTGGGATTGTCGGAGAGTCCGATGCGGCCGAGTCACGGCGTTTCCGCGTACATGCAGGCGGCCGGATACAGGATTATCCCCGTGAATCCGCAGATTGCGGAGGCGCTCGGAGAAAAGTCGTATCCGTCATTACTCGAAGTGCCGCTCGACGTGCGGGAAAAGATCGATCTGGTCGATGTGTTCCGTCGTCCGGAATACGTGGATGAGATCGTGGAGCAGGCAATTCAGTTGAAGATTCCGGCGATCTGGCTGCAGGAAGACGTGATCAACGAACGAGCGGCGGAGAAAGCGCGCCAAGCCGGGATGTTTGTAGTGATGGACCGCTGCGTTTTGAAAGAGCACCGCGCGAGATTCGGTTAGCGGCTTGTCAGCCAGAGTATATTCCTGAATGAGGGGCGGGTTCTGATCGAAGTCGCTGTAGCGAATCCACCTGGGTCTCACTACGAAATACACGATTCCAGGCCACGTGAGGTGAGTTTGACAATCGGGCCATGCTTGGAAGTACACAGCTTGGCGGCGTTTCAACTCCTGCCCTTGAAGTTCTGCAGCTTCGCCTTCGTACTGCACGGTTTGCTCACCCGCCCAGCCGATGACGAACGAACAGCGGTGACTGGCGATGAGATTCGGATATTTCCTAGAGGTCTTGACCGTGTCGAAGATAATCTCGAGATTTAGAGTGACGGCGATGCCCACCAGCGCCGACTGGGGCGCGCCGGTTCCGGCAAGCGTTGACAACACGCCGAGCTTGCATTGCGCGATGAAGGTCTGCATGGGTCATGCGGCGACCTCGATGCAGCTAAGACTAGCCCAGGGTTGCCTGGGCCGCCACCATTATCACCGTGGCGTCGTCGCGCATCCCAACTCCATTCGTGAATTTCCTGACGTCTGCGAGCAGGCTATCCGGTGTAACGCCGGGTGATTGCATCTGGGCGAGAAGCCGTTCGGCGCCGTATTCTTCCCCGGAATCGAGATCTGCCTCGGTGATTCCGTCGGAATAAAACGCGATGCGCGAATGTTCGCCGAGCGTCACTTCCGTTTCCGAGAATTTGCTGGCGGAAATTCCCAGCGGCATGCCGTGCTCGTGGTTGATCCAGCGGTGGCCGGACGGCTCGACCAGCAGGGGCGACAGATGGCCGGCGTTCGCGATCCGCAAAACGCGGCTGGACGGGTCGAGTTCGGCATAGACCATGGTGACGAAGCGTCCGCTGGGAAAATCCTCAATCATCATGTTGTTGAGGCGCAGGAGCACTTCGTCGGGTCCAGAGCCGGTTTGCGCGAGCGAGCGCAACATGCCGCGCGTGGCGGACATGAGCAGCGCCGCCGCCGTGCCTTTACCAGAAACATCGGCTAGAACCAGGCCCCAGCGTCCGTCGCGCAGGGGAATGAAATCATACCAGTCGCCACCGACCGAGCCTGCCGGAATCGAAAGCCCGGACACCGAAAAGCCTGGGATGAGAGGTGAAGTACGGGGCAGCAGAGCCTGCTGAATCGAGCGAGCCTCATCGGCCTCGCGGCTCATACGCTCGCGCTGTTCACGCTCATCGCCAAAGCGCCGCGCGTTGTGTACGGCTACGGCAACGTGTGCGCACAATCCCTGCAGCAGGCGCAGTTGATCGGGGCAGAAAGCGTTGAGCTCGCAATGGGAAGCGGTGAAAACGCCAACCAGATCACCTTCGCGTTGCAGCGGGATGGCGACTTCAGATCGCGTGTCCGGCTCGCAGGCCATGTAGTAAGGGTCGCGCGTGACATCGGGAGCGTAGTGCATCTTGCGAGTGGCGGCGACGTGCCCCACCATTCCCGCACCCATCTGGATGCGATGGCCCTTGCCGTGAACGCTGCAGCCACGAACGCCGGCCAGTACGAATTCCGATTGCTCGGGGTCGCGCAGATAGAGGTTGATTTCGACGCAGCCGAGGGACGCGGCAACCTCGTCAACGATCCGCGGAACGAGATCTTCGATGTCGAGAGTGGAGGTGATGCGCTGCGCGAACTTTTGCAGGCGCACCAGTTCGGCGATCCGGAGTGCGGATGGTTCGAGCAAAGGCTGAGTGGAAAAGCCGAAATCCGTGAGCGGGCTGGTGGCCACGACGAAACCCTCCTGCCGGTCGTTTACATTGCAACATTGCAACTGCTTATAAGATTGCAGGAATCAGGTTTCAGATTCTCTTTTTGTTCGGCTTTTCGCTGGACTTGATGTGCGGTTAGCTGTGGTGTGTCAAGAGGTTGTTGACATCGAGACCAGATCGGCTGATGGGTGGTTTTTGATCCAGGCTGGCGT
>Ga0209415_10016189_pt1 | contig 12012 bp, 10 predicted proteins | sample PeaSoiSIISIP2007_FD_187696 | JGI IMG/M metagenome (GOLD analysis project Ga0209415, IMG submission 187696) | Peat soil microbial communities from Weissenstadt, Germany - SII-SIP-2007 (SPAdes) (version 2) | ecosystem: Environmental > Terrestrial > Soil > Wetlands > Peat | place: Germany... | reverse complement strand
GAGCCGCTCTGCGGCGTAGCGCCTGAGCAGCGGCCGGACGAGGGGCACTATGTCCGATGCGGCCACGGACGCCCTGTAGAGCGAGTTGAGCCTTGAGCCGTTGAAAGCGGCTCCAAGGTACATGTGGTACTTTCCGGGCCCCTTGCCGACGAAGCCGATCTCCGCGAGGAACGGCCTGCCGCATCCGTTCGGGCAGCCAGTCATGCGGATCACGATGGCGTCGTCCCGCAATCCGGCCGCCTCGACCTCGGCTTCGAGCTCGGTCACGAGGCCGGGCAGGTAGCGCTCGGCCTCCGCGAGGGCCAGGCCGCACGTGGGCAGCGCCACGCACGCCATCGAGTTGAGCCGGAGCCCCGACTTGCGGTGGGCGGCGTCGAGATGGTGCTCCTTCAGCAGCGCCTCGATACGCGGGCGGTCGGCTGGCGCGACGCTTGCGATCATGAGGTGCTGGTTCGGCGTCAGCCGGAAATCGCCCCGGTGGGCCCTCGCGATCTCGCGAAGCGCCGCCTTCGTGGCGTCCTTCACGCGACCGTTCTCGATGAAGAGCGTGAAATGGGAGTCGCCGTTCGGGCCCTCCGTCCAGCCGTACCGGTCGCCGGTGTCCGTGAACTCAAAGCGGCGCGGTGCGCCGAGCGCCCATCCTAGCCGGCGCTCGACCTCCTCCCGGATCCAGACCAGGCCCTTGTCCGCGACCGTGTACTTGAAGCGCGCGTGCTTTCTTTCAGTCCTGTCGCCGTGGTCGCGCTGCACGGTGACGATCTTTTCGGCGACGTCGACCACCTGGTCCGGGCGGCAGAATCCGAGGACGTCGGCGAGGCGGGGGTAGGTCTCGATCTGGTTGTGCGTCATCCCCAGGCCGCCGCCGACCGTGACGTCGAAGCCGACCAGGCGGCCGTCGTCGTCCGCGATCGCGATGAAGCCCAGGTCGTGCGCGAAGACATCCACGTCGTTGCTCGGAGGGATCGCGAACACCGTCTTGAACTTTCTGGGAAGATACGTCCTGCCGTACATCGGCTCCTCGTCCTCCGGGGGCTCGCCTCCGGCCACCAGGGCGTCATCGACCCAGAGCTCGTGGTAGGCCCTCGTGCGCGGGAGCAGGCGGTCCGCGACGGCCCGCGCGATCGCGAGCGTCTCGGCGTGCAGGTGCGACAGGTGCGGATTGGGGTTGCACATGACGTTGCGGTTCACGTCGCCGCACGCCGCGAGCGTGTCGAGGAGCGCCGCGTTGACCGCGCGAATCGCGGGGCGAAGTCTGCCCTTGAGCACGCCGTGGAGCTGGAAGGACTGCCTGTTCGTGATCTTGAGCGTCCCGTTGCCGTAGGTGTCGGCGATCTCGTCCATCGCCAGCCACTGGCCGGTGGTGCAGACGCCGCCCGGGACCCGGATCCGCGCCATGAAGATGTAGGCCTTCTCCTTGCCCTGCTTGCGGCGCTCGGCGCGCAGGTCGCGGTCGTCCTGGGCGTAGACGCCGTGGAACTTGGCGAGCTGGGCGCTTTCCTCGGAAATCGTGGCCGTCGACGCATCCTCGAGGTCGTGCAGGATGTGTCCGCGCAGGTGGCGGCTCTCCGCCTTGATCTGCTCGGTCTTGTGGGGCGGCTTGGGCCCGGCTTCGGCTGTCGCGCTCATGGATGCGCCCCCAGTGCAAGCGCCTCCACGACCGCGCCCGAGAGAGCCCCGATCGCGGAGGGGTGCGAGCCCACGAGGCCCGCGAAGTGGCAGCGCAGGCCGGGCGCGCGCCGCTGCGCGGCCCGGGCGATCCTCGCGAGGTCGCCTTCCGGCCCGGCGTGCCGGCCAGGCAAGAGGAAGAGGGGTGCGATGAGCACGTCGCCCGAGTCGAGTCCGGGCGACGAGAGCGCGTCTCGAAGCAGCGGGCGGCTGAAGTCGAATTCCGGCCCGTCCGGCGCCTCCATCGACGCGGCCGCCACCAGCCGGACGCTGTCGCCGAGCAGCTCGCGGACCGAGCCCGCGACGGCGTCCCTGACCGCCGCCGAGGCCCTCGACGGGCCGCCATGGTCGACGACAATGGCGGCGGGGCGGAGGAGCCCTCCCGCCTCGACCGCCTCGCGCACGCGGTCCGCGACCACCGCGGCCAGGGCGCCGCCGTCCGCGAGGCCCCGCGTGAACGAGAAACCGAATCCCCCGGCCCCGCCGGCGAGGCCCTCGAGGTCCCCGCGCAGCGCGGATCCTATCGCGCCCTGCGGGCTTATGAAGAAGGGTATGAAGAGGAAGTCGCGGTCGCCCTCCGAGAGCCGCGCCCGTATCCAGGGCGCGAGCGTCCATGGTGGGCCGCCCTGCGCGATCCGGTCGCTGTGTTTCCACGATACCGCCTCCACGCGTATCCCCGCCAGGTCGCCGATGGCCGCCGCCGCGGCCCGCAGGCCCTCGTGGGCCGCTGGCTCGAGCGAGCCGTTGTCGATCAGCGCGACCTTCATCGCGCGGCCGCCGGGTGCCGGGCGGCTTCGAACCATGCCAGCTTCTCGGAGAATGCGGCCACTTCCCCGATGATGATCATCGCAGGGGACTCGATGTCCCTTTCCGCGGCCAGGGCCGCGAGCGTCCCCAGGGTGCCGAGGATCCTGCGGTGGGCCTCGGTCGTGGCCGATTGGATGATCGCCGCGGGGGTGCTCGCCGCGAGCCCCCCGGCCTCGAGGCGCCGGGCTATGGCGGGAAGGTTCCTGACGCCCATGTAGATGCAGAGGGTAGCGTTCAGCCGCGCGTAGTCCTCCCAGCGGATTGTCGCCCCGGGCTTCGACGGGTCCTCGTGGCCGGTCAGCATGACGACCGACGAGCTGTGCGAGCGGTGGGTGAGGGGTATCCCCGCGTAGGCGGCGGCCGCGAGGGCCGACGTGACCCCGGGCACGATCTCGAAGGGAATTCCCGCCGCGGCGAGCGCCGTCGCCTCCTCGCCCCCGCGCCCGAAGACGAACGGGTCTCCGCCCTTGAGGCGGACGACGGTCTTCCCCTCCATCGCCAGCCTGACGAGGGTCTCCTCGGTCTCATTCTGGGGGCGGCAGAACTGGCCGCCCTTTTTTCCCGCGAACACGCGCTCGCAGCCCGGCGCCGCCAGGTCCAGCACCTCGGGCGAAACGAGGTGGTCGTGCACGACGACGTCGGCCTCCGCCAGGACCCGCCGCGCCTTGAGCGTGATCAGCTCGGGGTCCCCGGGCCCGGCGCCCACGAGGTATACGGTGCCCGGTCTCATATGTCTGCGCCCGCGCCCGCCTGCTCGGCCGGCCGCGCGAGGCCGAGCGCCAGCTGGGTGAGCCTCTCGATCGAGTCGCCCGCCGACTCGCGGTCGGTCCTGATCTCGAGGTCGGGCGAGAGGGGCGGCTCGTACGGGGAATCGATGCCCGTGAACTCCTTGATGAGCCCCGCGCGCGCCTTCTTGTAGAGCTGCTTGGGGTCGCGGCGCTCGCATTCCGCGAGCGGGGTGTTGACAAAGACCTCCGCGAACGGGATGCCGCGCTCCTTCGCCCGCTCGGCCGCAGACGCGCGGTCGGCGCGGAAGGGCGAGATGAACGCAGCGATCACGACGACCCCCGCCTGCGCAAGGTGGATAGACAGCTCCATCGCCCGGCGCACGTTCTCGCTGCGGTCGTCCGCGCTGAACCCGAGGTTCCTGCTCAGGCCGGCGCGGAGGATGTCGCCGTCGAGAATAGCGGCAAGGACGCCGGCGTTCAGGAGGCGCTGCTCGAGCGAGCGCGCGAGCGTGGTCTTTCCCGAGCCGGACAGCCCGGTCATCCAGACGATGCAGCCGCAGTGTCCGAGGATCGCCGAGCGGCTCACCAGGGTGATGCCCCCGTCCCCTATGGACTCCTCGAGCACGGAATCGATGACGCCGCCGCCGCCGATCCTGCGGCCCCTCATGAGGACGAAGCGCCCGAGCGAGGGTACCTTGCCTGCGACGTCGAACGCGATCGGCTTGCGCACGCGCATGCGGATCTCGGCGACCTCGTGGCACTTGACCTCGCCCGTGGTTCCGGTGCCGGTCTCGAGCGTCACGGCGTCGAGCGTGCGCTGGATCCCGAGGACGCGCGCCTCGGCGAGCTGCGTCCCCAGCTTGAGGGGGATGATCTCGCCCGAGCGGAGCGGCTCGTCGTGTATCCAGAAGACCCTGGCCGTGAAGGTCCTTGCCTCGTAGGGCCGGTCCATGGGCAGTGCGCCTATCTGGCCGCGCTCGACGAACAGCTCGTCCTCGAGCGTCACGGCGACCGCGCGCTCCGCGCCGACGGGCCCCGTCTGGGGCTGGGTAGGCTGGGGCCAGGTCTCGATGGATTTCACGCGGCTGCGCTTGCCGCCTGGGAAGAACTCGATCGGGTCCCCGACCGAGACGCTCCCGGACTCGACGAATCCGGCGATGATCCTGCGCGTGTCGAAGCGGTAGACGTCCTGGACGGAGAGGCGCAGGGGGCCTCCGGACGCGGGAGGGCTGGCGCGGAACTTCTCCAGCGCCTCGAGGAGCGTCGGCCCGCGGTGCCACGGCATCCGCTCGCTGGGCTTGATCAGGCCCTCCCCATGCTTGGCGGAGATGGGGACAAAGTGCGCGGGCTCCACGCCGAGCTTGCCGAGGAACTCGCCGAGCTCGGTGCGGATCCGGTCGAAGACGTCCGGCCGGTATCCGACCAGGTCCATCTTGTTGACGGCGACGACGATCTGCCGGAGCCCGAGCAGCGAGAGCAGGAAGCAGTGCCTGCGGGTCTGCTCGCGCAGGCCGGCCTCGGCGTCGACCAGCAGGATCGCCGCGTCCGCGCTCGCGGCCCCCGTGATCATGTTCTTCAGGAATTCCTTGTGCCCGGGTGCGTCGATGATGGTGAACGAGCGGCGCTCCGTGCGGAAGGGCACGCGGGTCGTGTCCATCGTTATGTTCTGCGCCTGCTCCTCGAGGAGCGCGTCGAGAAGGAACGCGTACTCGAACTCCATCCCCTCGGCCCGGCAGGCGGCGGCGATCCGCTCGGCCTTCCCGTCGGGGACCGAGTGCGTGTCGAAGAGAAGCCGGCCGATCAGCGTGGATTTCCCGTGGTCGACGTGTCCGACGACCACGAGGTAGAGGTGGCCGGCCCCGGGGGGCAGGGCCGCCGGCTCGGCCGGCGGGACTGCGGCGGCGGGGTGCTGCCCGGGGAGGGCGGCTTCGGAGAGGGAGCCCATGGTCGGCGTCACATGAAGCCCTTGGCCCTGAGCTTCTGCATGGCGTTGCGCTCGTGGTGATCCTGAGCGCGGCCCGAGCGCTCGGATACCTTGGTGGACTTGAGCTCCTCGATGATGTCTGCGATCGTCGAGGCGCCGCTCTTTACGGGCTTGGTGATCGGCATGCAGCCGAGGGAGCGGTAGCGCTGCCCGTTCCTGGAGAAGTACATCCCGGGCAGCGGCACCTCCTCGCGCTCGAGGTACCGCCAGATGTCGATCTCCGTCCAGTCGAGGAGCGGCTGCACGCGCACGTGCTCGCCCGGCCCCAGCTCGGTCGTGAAGTGGTTCCAGAACTCGGGCGGCTGGTCCTTGTAGTCCCACTCGAACTCCGCGTTGCGCGGCGAGAAGTACCGCTCCTTCGCCCTGGTTGAGTCCTCGTCGCGCCGGATCCCGGTTATGAGCGCGTCAAACCGGTACGCCGCCAGGCACTGCTGCAGCGCCACGGTCTTCAGCTCGTGGGTGACGGTCACCGGGTCGGTCGTCTCGTAGCCAATCCCCCTGGCGCGCGCCTCCAGGTTGGTCCAGATGGCGAGGTCGAGTCGGTAATGATCCTTCGCCCAGTTCCGAAACTCGATCATCTCGGGGAATTCGTAGGTCGTGTCGATGTGGACGACCGGGAAGGGCATGTGTCCGCAGAACGCCTTCTTCGCGAGCCAGAGCAGCACGTTCGAGTCCTTGCCCATGGACCAGAGCATCGCCGGCTTCTCGAAGCCGTGGAACGCCTCGCGCATGAGGTAGATGCTCTGGGACTCAAGCTCGTCGAGGTGCGCCATCATGGGATGCGGCTCATATGTTCGCGCCGGGGTCGTGGAGCCCGCACTCGCGCTTCAGGCCGAAGAAGCGCGTTTCCTCGGCGGTGATCCCGCCGCCGAGCGGCCGCGTCGTATGCACGTCCCCGATCGAGACGTAGCCCTTCTCCCAGAGAGGGTGATACGGGAGGCCGTTCTCGGCCAGGTACCGGTGCACGTCGCGGTCGGTCCACGTGACGATGGGCAGGATCTTGGCGCGTCCGTCCTGGATGCTGACCACGGGCAACCGGTTACGCGTGCTCGACTGAGTGCGCCTGAGCCCGGCCAGCCAGGCGCGGGCGCCCAGCTCGGAGAGCGCACGCTGCATCGGCTCGACCTTCACGATCTGGTTGTAGGCGTCGATGCCCTTCTCGCCCTGCTCCCAGAGCCTGCCGTGGCGGGCCTCGATCCACGCGGGCGACTCGGCCGCGCGGTAGACCTTGAGGTTGAGACGCAGCCGGGCGGAGAGCGCGTCCGCAAAGCGGTAGGTCTCGGGGAAGAGATAGCCCGTGTCGACAAAGATGACGGGAATGCCGGGCACGACCCGCGTCACCATGTGAAGCATCACGGCGGACTGCGCGCCGAAGCTTGTGCTCACGACGAGCGAGTCCCCGAATCGCTCCGCCGCCCAGCGTACGCGCTCCTCCGCCGCCGCGTCGGACAGCACCCGGTCCGCCGCGGCTATTTCAACCGCGGGGGAAACATTGTCCGCAGTCGGCATTATCTAGTCGAGGCAGCAGCAAACGCACGCGCATCCAGCGCCGGTGTGTTTCGCCGTGGCGGAGTAACATTTCATCAATGGGGAGGGGTAATCTGCATCGTCGGGCCCATTTGACAAGTCCTCCCCATGCGATTCGTGTCATAGCCATGCCCATGACCCGACCCGGCTGCGATCGCCAGGCAAACTCACGCAAGTTGCTGCCGCCCAATATGTCATGCGCGGCTGAAATCCCCGAATGAAGCAGGCCATCGGCGCCGTTTCCCTCCTCGTCAAGGACTACGGCGAGGCCGTCGATTTCTACACCGGCGCACTAGGGTTTAAGGTCGTCGAGAACAAGGCGCTGGGCGACGGCAGGCGCTGGATAATGCTGAGTCCCCGCGGCTCCCGGGGAACCCGCGTGCTCCTGGCCAGGGCCAAGAGCACGCGGGAGGCCCGGGCTGTGGGCCGCCAGGCTGGCGGGCGCGTGTTCCTGTTCCTCCACACCGACGACTTCGGCCGCGACTACCGGAGGATGAGGCGCCGCGGCGTGAGGTTCATCGGGGATCCACGACGGGAGACGTACGGCACGGTCGCGGTCTTTGAGGACCTGTACGGCAACAAGTGGGATCTCCTGATGCCCAAGAGGCCGCGCGCGCGCCGCCGCCGCTGACCCGCCCGGCCGGGCTAGGCGGGTGCCGCGACCGCGCTTGCCCCTTTGAGGAACCCGACTTCCTTTAACTCTGTTTCCCGAGACCGGCTCGGCCCCCGGATGTCAACCCATACGACCCATGGCAGAAGAACCCCATTCCCCGCATGATCCCGTGTGTTCGCGCCGCAGGTTCGTCCGCAACATGACTCTGGGGGCCGCGATCCTCGGAAGCGGCGCTGCGCGGGCCCTGGCCGCGGAGCTGGACGAGGCTACGAAGGGAGGGGAGCGCAAGCTGGGCGTCGCCCTGATGGGGCTCGGGCTCTATTCCCGGGGCCAGCTCGGGCCCGGCCTCCTCAAGACGAAGCTCTGCCGCTTCGCGGGCGCCGTGACCGGGTCGCACGCCAAGGGTGTCAAGTGGAGCCGGCAGTACGGATTTCCCGAGAGGAACATCTGGGATTACGACAACATCCACAAGATGTCCGGGAACCCCGACATCGATGTCGTCTACGTCGTGACGCCCAACGGCCTGCACGCGGAACACGCGATAAAGGCCGCCGAGGCCGGCAAGCACGTCATCTGCGAGAAACCCATGGCGAACAGCGTGGCGGACTGCGATGCGATGATCGCGGCGTGCGCGAAGGCCAACGTCAGGCTCTCGATCGGCTACCGGCTCCAGTTCGACCCCCACCACATCGAGCTCGACCGGCTCGCCCGCGAGAAGGATTTCGGGCTCTTGAGCAGGATGTCCGGCGAGGACAGCTGGATCTTCCGCGAGCGGGCGTGGCGCATCGAGAAGTCGCTGTCGGGCGGCGGCCCACTGATGGACGTGGGGATATACGTGATCCAGGCCGCATGCCGAGGGGCCATGGGCCAGCCCGATGCGGTCACTGCCCGGGAGCTTCCCAAGACCAACCCCGCGCTCTTCAACGAAGTCGAGGAGGCGATCGAGTGGACGATGGAGTTTCCGGGAGGCGTCACGTGCAGGGGGATGTCCAGCTATGCGCGCGGCGGCAACCGGTTCCGGGCCGAGGGGCCGAAGGGCTGGATCCAGCTGGAGCCGGCTTTTGGCTACGGCGGACTCCAGGTCACGACGTCGCGCGGGCCGTTGGACATCCCGGCGGTCCCGCAGCAGTCGCTCCAGATGGACGACTTCGCCTCGTGCATCCTCACCGGCCGCGACAGCCCCGTGCCCGGTTCGATGGGGCGCGACCACATGGCGGTCATCGAGGCCATCTATCGCTCGGCCGCCGACGGCGGAAGGCGCACCGAGGTCAGGCAGGCGTAATCCAGATCCCTAAGAGGCGTTGCGGCGCGGGTTTGTAACGCAGCCGGCCCCATTCTTTCATGGACAGTCTGCACGAAACGTGCTCACTTATTCACAGGATATTCCCAAAATCGATGGAAAACGTGCGCGGGGCCACCGCCCCAAACTCGCGGATCAGGGTCACGCCAAAGATTAAGACGTTTGTGTTGGACACGAATGTCCTGCTCCACGATCCGCAATCGATTTTCAAATTCGAGGAGAACAACCTGGCGATTCCGGTCGAGGTCCTCGAGGAGCTGGACTCGATAAAGTCGGAGCAGTCGACGGAACGCGGGCGCAACGCGCGCCGGGTCCACCGGATTCTTCAGGACCTGCTGCCGGACTCGCGCTCCATGCACGAGGGCGTGGAGCTGCCGAACGGCGGCACGCTCACGGTGATCATCAACCCGTACCTCGCGGAGCCGAACCGGCATTCGCCCGCGATGGACAGGCTCAGGGCGGTGATTCCGGACCTCTCGAAGCAGGACAACCGGATCATCGCCTCGGCGCTCTTCGTCCAGGAGCAGTACCCGCCGCCGACGATCCTCGTGACAAAGGACGTCAACGTGCAGCTCAAGGCGCGCGCGGTGGGGCTCGAGTCCGAGGACTACCTCAACGACAAGGTCCCGCAGGAGGCCGAGGAGGCGAGCTACCGTGAGATCGCGCTCTCGATCTACGAGCTCCAGCGCTTCTGCTCCGAGGGCGAGTTCGAACTCGACGCGAAGGCGGCGAGGCCCCTCTACCTGAACGAGTACGTGCTCCTGCGCTCGGACGAGGGAAAGACCATGCCCGCCCGGTATTTCGGCGAGGGCGCCGTGCGCCGGCTCAAGATCCCCGAGTTCGTCAAGGCCCCGGGCGGGATCCCGATCCGCGCGCGCAACCTCGAGCAGCAGTTCCTGATGGACGCCCTGCTCGACGACAGCATCCACATGCTCACCTGCTTCGGAAAGGCCGGGACGGGAAAGACGCTGCTTTCGACGGCATGCGCGCTTCACCAGACCCAAGACGAGAACTCCCGGTACGACGGGGTCTCGATCTCGCGCCCGGTCATATCGCTCGGCAGGGACATCGGGTTCCTGCCGGGCACTCTCGACGAGAAGATGAAGCCGTGGCTTCAGCCGTACTACGACGCGCTCGAGGTGCTCATCCCCTCGAAGCCGCCCAAGGACCCCCAGTTTGCGTCAAAGAAGGTCTCCAAGAAGAAGCACCGGAAGCGGGACGACTTCATGGCGTCGATGATTTCCGCACAGCCCGGCAGCAACGGCCACAACGGCCACGCCGTCCCCCTGATCAAGCCGTACGAGCGGCTTCTGAGGACAGGGCTCGTCGAGATCGAGGCGCTCTGCTTCATCCGCGGCCGCTCGATCGCGAGGCGGTTCTTCATACTTGACGAGGCGCAGCAGCTGACGCCCCACGAGGTCAAGACGGTCATCACGCGGATATCCGAGGGCTCGAAGATCATCCTGATCGGCGATCCGGCCCAGATCGACAATCCCTACGTGGACTCGCGCAGCAACGGGCTCGTCTACTGCCACAACAGGATGAAGGGCCAGGCGATCGCCGCCCACGTCAAGCTGACGAAGGGCGAGCGCTCGCGCCTCGCCGAGCTAGCCGCGGACCTGCTTTAGGGAAAGCAGGCTCGGTTCGCCCTTGCGCAGGAACGCGTACTCCATCGCGACCGCGAAGCATCCGGTGAAGAGCAGGTCGCTCACGAACGTGTTCCGGAAGAAGAAGAGGGTGGGGTAGAACTCGGCGTGGCCGACCGTAACCGCCTGCCACCATCCCGCGGCGTCGTGCGCGTAGCCGGCGTCGCCCACCCAGGAGACCGTGTTCGTCACGAGGTAGAAGACGACCGAACCGCAGAGCGCCCCGCCGAACAGGTTGAACCAGTTGCGCCGGCGGGAGACGAGGGCCCCGAGGCCCAGCGCGCCCGCGAAGCAGAGGGCCCTCAGGCCCGCCGCCGCCCCGGTCCACTCGTAGTGGTAGACGGTCGCGTAATGGTGGTCGATGTACAGGTCGGACAGTATGACGGCGGCGAAGGGCGCTAGCCACATCCAGCCCCGGCGGTAATAGGCGCCCGCGCAGAAGGCCAGCGCCATCACGGGCGAGAAATTGCTCAGCGGGGGCACGTAGAGCGTGAACACCCGCCATCCGGCTGCGAGTACGAGGGCGACGATTGCAAGTGGCATACCCCCGGACACTGGCGCGGACTGAGCGGGAATTCAAGCCCTCGAGGAGCCCGCCCCGCGGGCCGGTGCGCCCGGCCGCGCCTACCTGGCCCTGGACTCGGCCCGCCGCGCAAGCACCCAGAGGAGGTCCGACAGCCGGTTGGCCCACATGGGCAGCAGGGGACGCAGGCGCCTGCCCTGCGCGGGAAGGGCGGCTAGGCGGCGCTCGGCCCTCCTGGCTGCGACGCGGGCGCGGTCGAGCGCGACGGCCGTCGGGTTTGCGCCCGGCGTGGCCCATCCGTCGGTCTTCAGGCCCTTTGACTCGAGCGCGGCCAGGCTTTCGTCGAGCCGGCGCAGGTCGCCGTCGCCGAGGCGGGCGAAGCGCGACCGCGCGTGGCGGCCCGCGTCCTCCTGGGCGCAGGCGACCTCCCCCATGAGGGCGACGAGCATGCCCTGGACCGCGCGAAGGAGCTCGCGGCCGGCGCGGTCCCTGAGCACCAGGCGCGCCGCCCCGACCTCGACGTTGAGCTCGTCGAGGGCCCCTAGCGCCTCGATCTGCGGATGGTCCTTCGGGACCCGCTGGCCGTGGAGGAGCCCCGTCGTCCCCTTGTCGCCCCCTCGGGTGGCGATGCTCACGGCGCCGCCGCCGCCCTGGCGGCCCTGGTGCGCCGCGCGAGCGCCTTGACCGCCTCGTCGACCGAGGCGCGCACCGCCTTGTCCATCCGGTCGATGAAGAGGATGCCGTTCACGTGGTCTGCCTCGTGGAGGAGGCAGCGCGCAAACAGTCCCGTGCACTCGAGGGTGTGCTCGATCCCGTGCTGGTCCCGGAACACGGCCTTTGCGGCCTCGGCGCGCACGACCTCGCCCCTTATCTCGGGGAATGACAGGCAGCCCTCCTCGAAGGGGACCATGGCCGCCCTGGGGGCCGCCGTCACCTTGGGGTTCACGAACGCCATCGGCATGATCAGCTCGAGCGGCGGCTTCGCGCCGTCGAGCTTCCAGTCAAACCCGGGCTCGGCGCTTCGCATGTCGACAACGAACAGCAGGAGGGCGCGCCCGACCTGCTGCGCGGCCAGCCCGATGCCGTGCGCCTCGTGCATGGCCCCGATCATCTGGTCGGCGAGCGTGGCGAGGTTCGGGTCGAACGCGGTGATTTTCTCGCCTTTCCGGCGCAAAACTGGATCGTTGTAGTGAACAATTTCCAGAGACATCGGTCGGTG
>Ga0209415_10016188_pt1 | contig 12012 bp, 9 predicted proteins | sample PeaSoiSIISIP2007_FD_187696 | JGI IMG/M metagenome (GOLD analysis project Ga0209415, IMG submission 187696) | Peat soil microbial communities from Weissenstadt, Germany - SII-SIP-2007 (SPAdes) (version 2) | ecosystem: Environmental > Terrestrial > Soil > Wetlands > Peat | place: Germany... | reverse complement strand
CGCCTCGTGGAAGCAACTGGTGACTTTTTCACGTGAATGAGTTTAGCCCATGACGGCATCTGTTTCTGTCAGTTGTTAAAACCAGGCGATTTCGCTCATGGACCTCCGCTTTCGCTCGCGCTCGTGAGATGCTGGCGCTCGGCGGTGGCCTTAGAGCCTGAAGTGCGCTCTGCAATCCCCCTGCTGCAAGTTTTCCGCTACATCTTGACCAATTCGACGCGCCGGTTTTTTGCGCGGCCGTCTTCGGTGGTGTTGTCGCCGACCGGATTCGCAGCACCGAACCCCTTGGCGGACAGCCGTCCGCTTGCTACCTCATGCGTCACCAGCCACGCCACCACGGCTCGCGCGCGCTTCTCTGAAAGCGCCTGGTTCGCCGTCGCCTGCCCGCCATTGTCGGTATAGCCCTCAATGCGCAGCTTCAGGTCTCCGTTATTCTTGAGCAATTGCACGATCTGCTCCAGCGTGTCCTCGGAGTCGGGTAGGATGACGGCCTTGCCGGTATCAAAGTGGATTCCGTAAACCGCCACGTGGCCCGACTTCTGAATCTCGCCAGCGAGCGACGCCGCATCGGCCGTAACCTCCTGCTGCATTTCAGCGGTAATCAGCACCGTCTGGAGGTAGTAGGCATCGTGATTTTCGAGCATGTACCAGGTTCTTCCCTGGTGGGCGGTAATCAGACCGGGTGATTCTTCATAGTCGATCGCCATGCCCGCCCGCTTCAACGCGGTTTCGATATTACGGAAGACTTGGACTACGCCAACACCCTGGCCGGTGTTGTAAGTCCAATGGTGATACTCGCCCTCCAGCGTCTTGTAAACCAGGTCGCCGTTCGCGGAATGACCCGTGGGCATCTGCGCCTGGTCGAATTCTTTGTTGTCACAATTGTTGATAATGCTTGCGGGCATCCGCGTAATCAGCGGAGAGTCCTTGCAACCCTCGGCATCGGGCTCCTGCGCCCGCGACGTCATGGCGAAGGACAGCAACATCAGGGGAAGAATTGAAAGCAATCTCCGGGGCACGGGTCCCTCCTGGGTTTCACATTCTACTGGAAGCGAAACCAGCAACAAATAGCCGCGAAGAACAAAAGCGCGTGAGGCACAACAACCCGCACCTGCAAGAAGGGCCATTGGCTTACTTTTGTCATCGTATCGCCCCAATGAGAGGCTGCGGCAAACCACGAGGCAAATGATACGCTCAACTGTTGTTAACAGGCGATTTCACGTTTTGACCTTTGGTCATTGAGTGCGCGGGACTTCCCCGGAGTCGAGGAAACTGAATCTGCGCCACCGTGTAAAAGGTATTGAAGTTTTCATCACAACCATCCGTATCAAAATCCATTGACTTAAGAATCGTCGTGCATGACGATGGAGACCTGATTGGGGCAGTTTCGAGGTTGGGGCGTTTAGTGGGCGTGAGCGAAGCCGGGGTCCCCGGCACGCGCGGTTTTCGCGTGACGGGGTGGGGGAGCGGGAGCCCACCGCCGAAATCCTGAGCGCAGCGGAGGATCCCTCCGCCCTCGAAACTGCCCCAAACTCATCTTCAACGCTCTTTGACAAGATAACTCGTTGGTTCTTAAAGACTTTACCCGCAAGTCCTTTAAACCCAAAGACCTGGCAGGAGTTTTCTACTAAGTCTTTGATTCCAAAGGACCGAGGTAGAAGGGGGGGTGGGGGGTACCGCAAATGGATCGCGGCGGGTGCGTCGACTACTCCGCCTGCTTCGTGATATTGAGCAGCACGCCCACGCACATCAGGGTAACGAACAGCGACGACCCTCCGTAGGAAACAAACGGCAGCGGAATTCCTTTGGTAGGCATCAGGCCGAGCACGACGCTGATGTTGATGAAAGCTTGCAGCACGATCATGCTGGTGATTCCGACCGCCAGCAAGCGTCCAAAATTATCCTGCGTGCGCAGCGCCGCGCGCGTTCCGCGCCAGAGGAAAATCGCAAACAGGATGATGACGCCGAGCGCTCCCACCAGGCCCAACTCTTCCGCGGTAACGGCGAAAATAAAATCCGTGTGCGGTTCGGGAAGATAAAACAATTTCTGCTTTCCTTCCATCAGGCCGAGTCCGGTCACGCCGCCGGTCGAGACCGCAATCAGCGATTGAATAATATGGAAGCCAAATCCCTTAGGATCGGCATAAGGATTCAGGAAGGCCATGATCCGGTCTTTCCGGTACGCCACATGAAAGATCAAGAAATAAAGCGGCAGCAGCGAGGCCGCGCAGGCATAGGCGAAGTAGCGCAAACGAATGCCGGCGATGAACAGAACACAAGCGGTGATCCCCGCGCAAGCGATGGCCGTGCCGAGATCGGGCTGAAACACGATCAGTCCCAGAAAAACCGTGGTGGGCGCGACTGCCGGAATCAGCGTATTGCGCCAGTCATTCATCACCATGACCTTGGCCTTGTCTTCCAGAAACCACGCCAAAAAGAGGATAAGTGCGGGTTTCGCCAGTTCCGAAGGCTGCAACGAAATCGGGCCCACGTGAAACCAGCGGTGCGTGCCATGAGCACGATCCAGAAAAAAAACGGAGACAAGCAGAAGCGTGGTAATACCCAGAAGAGAGAAAACCAGCGCCGGATATCGCAGGCGTTTGTAGTCCATCTTCATAGCCACTACCATCACGGCGAGCCCCGCGACGGCCCAAACTAGTTGCTTCAACAGAAATTCGTAAGCCGAACCGAAACGCTCCTTGGCCATCACCGCGGACGCGCTGAAAACCATAACCAGTCCGACAAAAACCAGGATCGTGGTCACGGTGAACATCCAGCGATCGACGCTAACCCGCTTGGCCATAACAATTCATTTCACCACGGAGACACGGAGTCACGGAGGAGTTTTATGCGTAGATTTGGACATGGAGATAACTGAGTTGGTTCCAAACTACCGTTCTACGTGGAGCGGGCCATCGCCAGCGAATGCACGATTTCTTTGAACATTCTTCCCCGATGTTCGTAGCTTTGAAACTGATCGAAGCTGGCGCAGGCTGGAGCGAGAAGAACAACGTCGCCAGGCACCGCCGATGTACTAGCTCTCTGGATTGCGTTTTCGAGAGTCTCCGCATGTTCGACTTCAGCAGCTCCCTGAATCTGCGATTCAATCTTGGCCGCCGCGGCTCCGATGGTGTACACGCACTTCACTCGCTGCCGCAACAAGTCATTGAGCACGGTGTAGTCGCTGCCCTTATCCTTGCCCCCGAGAATCAAATGGATGTTCGCGGGGAAAGATTCCAGCGCTTTGATGGTGGCGTCCACGTTCGTGGCCTTGGAGTCGTTGTAGTAATCCACGCCCGCGACCTTGGCGACGAACTCCAGCCGGTGCTCGACCGCTTTGAAATTCCGGACGGCATGGCGAATCTGTTCGGGCTGGCAGCCGACGAGCATTCCGATCGGCACCCCCGCAAGCACATTCTCCAGGTTGTGCGCGCCTTTCAGTGGTAATTCCGCCAGCGGCATGATCTCGCGTTCGCGCTCGCCGTCGCGGAAATAGATGTGCGCGCCGCGAACCAGAGCTCCCTTTTCAATTTCCTTCTTGCGACTGAACCAGAACACCTGCGCGTGCGTGCGCTCCGACAATCCAGCGGTGGTGGGATCATCGGCGTTGAGGACGGTGAAATCGTCCTGTTGTTGGTTCTCGAAGACGCGCGCTTTGGCATTGACGTAATTCGCGAAAGTCTTGTGGCGGTCGAGATGGTCGGGCGTGATGTTCAGAATCACCGCGATCCGAGGACGAAATTCAACGATCGTCTCCAGCTGAAAGCTCGATACTTCGAGTACGATCCAGGTCGCGGGTCCGGCCTGATCCACAAAGCTGATGGCCGGCGTGCCGATGTTTCCGCCCACCAGCGTGGGGAAATTTCCGGCGGCAACAATCTCACCCGCCAACGAAGTGGTCGTGGTCTTACCGTTGGCTCCGGTTATGGCGGCGATCGGACCGGTCAGAAATCGCGCTGCGAGTTCGATTTCGCCAATAACCGGCTCTCCCAGGGTGCGCGCCTGCACCAGTTGCGGCGCATCGACCGCCATACCAGGGCTCACCACAATCAAGTCCTGCTCACGAAAGGTGCGGTCGCCGTGGCCGCCGGTTTCGACCGTGATGCCATGCTCCAGCAGCAGCAGGATTTCATTGCGAAGCTCGGTTTCCGGCTTGGTATCCGACACCGTGACACGAGCGCCGCGCGACTTCAGAAAGAGCGCGGAGGCCACGCCAGACTTGCCGAGGCCGACGACCAGCACGCGTTTATGGTTCAGATCCATCAAAGTTCATTTGACCACGGAGACACGGAGTCACGGAGAAAAACCGGGTCTTATCTTTTTTCCTCCGTGCCTCCGTGGTGGATTCTTATCTCAATTTCAACGTTGTCAGCGCAAACAGCGCAAACACCAGCGATGCGATCCAGAAGCGCACTATCACCTTCGACTCCGACCAGCCCAGCAGTTCGAAGTGATGGTGAATCGGCGCCATCTTGAAGATACGTTTCTTGCGCAACTTGTAGGAGCCAACCTGCAGGATCACCGAGAGCGCTTCTATAACGAAAATACCTCCGATGAACGGGAGCAGCAGCTCCTGTTTGATCATAACGGCCACAGTGCCGATCGCGCCGCCGAGCGCCAGGGAGCCGACATCGCCCATGAACACTTCCGCCGGATGCGCGTTGTACCAGAGAAATCCGATGGCAGAACCAACCATGGCTCCACAAAAGATGGTGAGTTCGCCAATCTGCGGCATGCGCTGCAATTCCAGGTAGGTGGCAAACGTAGCGTGGCCGCTGACGTAGGTAAGGACTGCGAGCGCTCCAGCGGCGATCACCGTGCAGCCGATCGCGAGCCCGTCCAGGCCGTCGGTGAGGTTCACGGCGTTGCTCGATCCGACGATCACAAGCACCACAAACGCCACGAACGGCAGGAAGGCGAGCGGCCACAGGTGCGGATGCCCAGCCCATCTCTCGATCACCAGGTCTGGGTGGAACTGCTTGAAGAATGGGACCATGAGCCTGGTGGAATACTCCCCGCGGTACTGCAAAGCGATCAACGCGACGGCAATCAGGACACTGGCCACGACCTGAAAGCCCAGCTTGGCGCGCGCGGTCAGGCCGAGATTGCGGCGATGAACCACTTTAAGGTAGTCGTCGGTAAAGCCGATCGCAGCAAAGGCCAGCGTGGAAAACACGGCGATCCAAACAAACGGATTGCTCAGGTCCGCCCAGAGCAGAGTCGGCACCAGGATGGCGATGGCGATCAGCAGGCCGCCCATGGTCGGAGTGCCCGCTTTTTTCTGATGCGCCTGCGGACCCTCTTCGCGGATGTATTGCCCGATCTGGAAATCGCGCAGGCGTTGAATCACGATCGGTCCAACGATCAGGCCGGTGAAAAGCGCGGTCAGGCTGGCGAAGGCAGTGCGGAAAGTCAAATAACGAAAAATACGGAAGGGCGGAAAATAATGGTAGAACTTCAGATAGAGCAGCCAGTAGAGCAATCCGCCTCCAACACCAGTTCTCGGTTGTCAGTTGTCAGTTCTTAGTTTCCCTGCACCTGGGGCATTGGGAATACCGATTTTTCGTTGCCATGCCTCTAATGCCTTTTCCAGTTTCACGCCGCGAGACGCTTTCAGCAATACGACATCGCCTTCGCGAGCTTCACGCGCCAGCCACTCGCCCGCCTCTTCTGGCGTCGCGACGAATTCCGCATTCATTCCCGCTTCGCTCGCCGCTTCCACCATCGGCTTCGCCAATCCTCGTACACCGAGCAAAGAATCAACCTTTCTTCCGGCCATGTAGCGTCCGCACTCGCGATGCAGGTGCTCGCCCGTCGGGCCCAGTTCCAGCATTTCGCCGGCGACGACAATGCGGCGCCGGGCGGGCATGGCAGACAAAGTGTCCGCGGCAGCCATAAGCGCCTTCGGACTTGAATTGTAGCAATCGTACAGCACCGTGATGTTACCCAGTTGGACGACCTGTCCGCGCTTGTCGGCGGGCTGGAGGGAAGGCAGCGCTGCCGCGATCTCTGAGGGGGTGATGCCGTGCTCAATTGCAATGGCGGACGCAGCGAGCACGTTGTACACGTTGTGCTTGCCGAGCAGCGGACTGTGCACCGGTTGCCGCATTTCGCGGCTGACGAGGTCGAAGCGCGTGCCTTCAGGTCCCAGCAGCTCGATGTTTTCTGCCCGCACATCTGCCGACGGCTTGAAACCGAACTGGATGACTTTGCCTTTGAAGTCGCGGCCGAACTGGGACACATATTCGTCGTCGGCATTCAACACAGCGGTGCCGCCGTGCGGCAGAGCTTCGATCAGCTCATATTTCGCGCGCGCAATTCCGGCGATGGAGTCGAAACTCTCCAGATGCACCGGAGCAACGTTGGTGACTACGGCTTGATTCGGCAGGGCGATGCGAGCCAGCGCAGCGATTTCGCCAGGGTGAGACATCCCCATCTCGACCACCGCGAGATCGTATTCCGGCTCGAGGGTCAGCAGCCCCAACGGCAGGCCAAAATGATTATTGAAATTTCCTTTCGTGCTGTGTACCCGGTACTTGATCGCGAGCAAATGCGCCATCGCTTCTTTGGTCGTGGTCTTGCCCATGGAACCGGTGATGGCGATGGCAGGTTTGCCCCAGATTTTTCGGACCGCCGTCGCCAGTGTCTGGAGCGCGACCAGAGTGTCATCGACAGCAAGCAGGCCGAAGAGGTTGGAATACTTCGCCAACTTCTCTTTTTCGACTACCGCGGCAATCGCGCCCCGGCTCAGCGCCTGTTCTACGAAGTCGTGACCGTCGAGGCGCTCGCCTTTGACAGCGACGAAGAGTTCGCCGGGTTGCACGGTGCGGGAATCGATGGAATATCCCTGGACCGCGGCACGCAAGTCGCATTGGCCGGTCGCGCCCGGGCCGGTGGCGCCGGTCGCACCAATGAATTCGGCAATGCGGGAGAGAACAAGTTTCATGCGGTCTTCCCCACAGTGCCTGTTTTCGCGGCATTCGTGCAATCGTACCCGAGGGCGTTCAAGCTCTCGCGGGCGACGTCCACATCGTCGAAGGGAATCGCTCCCTCTCTTGTGATTTGCACTTTTTCGTGTCCCTTGCCCGCGAGCAGCACGATGTCGCCAGCGGCAGCTTGTTGCAGAGCGACGGCAATGGCCTTGCGGCGATCGGGTTCCATGAAATATTTTGCGCCGCACTTTTGTAGTCCGGCTTTTTGTAATCCGACGACGGCATCGTTCATGATGGCCAGCGGATCCTCGGAGCGCGGGTTGTCGGAAGTGAGAATGACGAAGTCGCTGCCTTTGCCCGCGGCCTCGCCCATCAGTGGACGCTTGGCGCGATCGCGATCGCCGCCGCAGCCGAACAGTGTGATGACCTTGCCTTTGAGACCGGCGCGAGCCACAAAATCGCGAGCCAGGGCGGTGAGGTTGCGGAGCGCATCGTCCGTGTGCGCGTAGTCAACCACCACAGTAAAGGGCTGGCCGCAGTCCACGCGCTCGAAACGCCCGGGAACGCGGGCGAGGTCGAAGATTCCTTTTGCGATCGCCTCGGCGGAACAATCGCGGGCATACCCGGCGGCAGAAGCTGCGAGCACGTTGTACACATTCACATTGCCGATCAGTGGAGACCACATGGCGATCTTTCCCGACGGTGTCACCATTTGAAAGCGGGTGCCGCGCGGCGTGACTTCAACCGACTCAGCATGGAAGTCGCCGGACGTCAGGCCATAGGAAAGCACGAGCGCACTCTTACTCTTGCAGAGCTTAAACAGCTGGCGGCCATATTCGTCGTCGATGTTTAGAACCGCGGCGCGCGGCGGTTCGGTTCCGCAGCCCTCGAAAAGCACCTGCTTGGCGCGAAAATAATCTTCCATCGTGCGATGGTAATCGAGATGGTCGCGCGTGAGATTCGTGAACACGGCAACATCGAAAGGAATTCCAAAAACACGCTGTTGCTCGAGCGCGTGCGACGACACTTCCATCACCGCTTCAGTGACTCCCTGGCCCAGTCCCTCCGACAAAAGCCGATTCAACTCCAGCGCCTCCGGCGTGGTGTGCGGAGCTGGGAGAATCTTCCCGGCAACGTGATATTCGATGGTTCCAACCAGCGCGGTCTTGCGCCCGGCCGCTTGAAATATGGATTCAATGAGGAAGGCGGTCGTGCTTTTTCCATTTGTGCCGGTAATTCCAGTATTCGCCATTCGCTCCGCGGGACGTTTGTAAAAGTTCGCGCTCAGGCGGGCGAGCGCGCGGCGTCCGTGCAGGACTTGCGCCCAGGCAACTGCGGGGCGGGGCGTTTCAGCCGCGGAGTCGGTGACGATGGCAACCGCTCCGGCGGCGATGGCTTGGTCAATGAAGCGATTGCCGTCGCTGGTCTCGCCCTTCATGGCGATAAAAGCCGTTCCCGGGCGTACCCGCCGGGAATCGTACTCCACCCCGGCAACGCCCGGGTCCCCGCTCTGGGAGAGAACCTCGGCGCCCTGCAGGAGTTGTTGGAAGGTCATTGAAGTGATTATAAATAGAGGTCGGAGGTTAGAGGTCAGATTGCAGAGGTTGAGGGCTGCACCGTCCGGCCAATCACCTTCCAAACCGCACCACTACCCGCGACCCGACCGCGACGTGCGTGCCGGGCGGAGGCGATTGTTCGCGGGCGACGCCGCTGCCCACCGCGTCGAGGTCGAGTCCTACATCTTGCGCCGCTTCCATCGCTACGCGCAGATTCTTGCCGAGGAACGACGGCACCTGGATTCCTCCTTCTTCCACGTCGAGGACGACGGTTCCGCTGAACGGTAATTTTTGCGCGGTTGAGTTCTCGGATTGTCCGTCAGATGGTGCGGCCGTCGAACTTGTCCCGGTCGTCGAAGCAGTCAGAGCCGCGGGGACGACCTGGGCGGCAATTGTGCCGGGTTTCGCCGCGGCTGGCGCCGCGGGCGCCTCATTGGCTTCGGCCATATCCAGGTTGGCACCCAGGTGATCGGGCGAACTCTCTTCCAGACTTGCGTCCGGAACATCGCGGCGAGCCAGCAAGACCTGTCGGTTGGGCGGAATCTGCACGTCGTGCGGGACGTGCAGATACTCCAGCGCTTGTTGCGTGATCCGTTGGAAAACTGGCGCCGAGATCTGTCCGCCCTGGTGCAGGCCGACGGCGGAGTCGAGGATCACAACCACTGCAATTTGCGGATCGTTGATGGGAGCAAAGCCGGCAAAAGACGCGACATACTTCGTCTTCGAGTACGTTCCGGTGACGGGATCCACTTTCTGAGCAGTTCCGGTTTTGCCAGCCGCACTGTAGCCCTCGAGGATCGCCTTGCGTCCGGTGCCATGCAGCACCACCCCTTGCAGCATTTGACGCATCTGGGCTGCGGTCAGCGCTGAAATCACCCGCGTTCCCTCGGCGGGTTGAAAGGCAATGGTTTGCGGAGTATTCTGCGGCTCGATCGTGCCGGCCACGATGCGGGGCGGGACGTGCACGCCGTCGTTGGCAATCGTCGAAATCAGGGAAGCGAGTTGCAACGGCGAAATGCCAATCTCCTGGCCCATGGAAATCGCGCCAATCGAAACTTTCGACCAGCGTTCCACCGGCTTGGTCAAGCCGCGCGTTTCACCGGGAAGTTCGATCCCGGTTTGCTGGCCGAATCCGAAAGCGCGAATGTACTTGTAGAAGCGCTCGTCGCCGAGCCGCAGCGCTACTTTGATGGCGCCCACGTCGCTCGACTCCGCAATAATGTCGGCAACCGAGAGCACGCCGTGCGGCTTGCTGTCGCGAATGCGCATGCCGTTAATGACGATCGATCCCATCTGGCAGTCAAACATTTCGTCGGGCCGCGTGACCTTCTCTTCCAGGCCAGCGGAGATGGTCACCATCTTGAAAGTCGAGCCGGGCTCGTAAATGTCGCTCACGGCGCGGTCTTTGAGCGCTTCGTTTTTGATTTCTTTGCGAATGTTCGGATTAAAGGTGGGCCGGTTGGTGAGCGCCAGAATTTCGCCAGTGTGAGGATTTTCCACGATTACCGTGCCGGCGATGGCGTGTGTCTCTTCCATGCCGCGATCGAGTTCGCGTTCGGCGATGTATTGGATGTTCTGGTCGAGGGTGAGGACGAGACTGTTGCCGGGTTCGGGTTCCTTTTCAACACTGGCAAACCAGCGCTTGCGGGCATCGACGGAAATCATCAGCTTGCCGGGCTTGCCCTGCAGTTGCTGATTGAATTGCCTCTCCAACCCGCTCAGTCCCTGATCGTCGGTGCCGACATATCCCAGAACTTGCGCCGCCAGTTCGCGTTTGGGATAAAAGCGCTTCGGCTCTTTCTGGAAGTGGATGCCTTGCAGATTCAGCGCCCGAATGCGATCAATCACCTCAGCATCGGCTTTTCGAGCCACCCAACAGAAGGTCTTGTGGGCGCGGCAGTCGGCGAGCACGACGCGGGGATCGTCTTTCGTGATCCGGGTAATCAAGCTGATCGTATTGGGAAGGTCGGGAGCTTCCGAAGGCACCACGAAGGCCGAGTCTACCTGGATGGACATCGCCAGTTCACGTCCGGCGCGATCGTAGATAACGCCGCGTTTCGGAGAAAGATCGAAGCTGCGCTGCTGCTGGTGCTGGGCACGGCGCTCGAAGTCGCCATAGCAGAAAATTTGGAGATAGATCAGCCGCAGGCAGATCGCCAGCAGCCAGAGGCATAGTAATCCAGACAAGGCGTAGAGCCTGAGTTTCGCGCCGTTCGAAGGGGTCGCCGCCATTTCAGTCCCCAGAAACTTTCGGCGGCTCCGAAGAGCCGCCGCGTAACAGCTGAATTCCCGTAGAAACGAGCTCGCCGCGTCTCCAGCCGCAGAGTGAGACGGGGTAAGCCCCGTCTCTACAGATCTATCTTGCCGACACAACTGATACCGGAGTCACGCTGGCCATCACCGGCGTAGCGGCATCGGTGGCGACGTCCATGAGCAGCACCTGCCCCGGCTGTGGCGATTGCAGGCCCAGTTTGCGCGCCATCACATCAATCCGCTCCGGATCACGCAGCGACGCTTCTTCCAGGCGCAGGGCCCGGTTCATCTCCGTAAGACCATCGCGCTCGGACCGCAGCGTCTCGATCTTGTACCCGTATTCAATGGCGCGAAAATGCTGCAACGCGTATCCCATCACCAGCAGGAACAGGCAGCACAACGCCAGTCCAAAGTATTTCATCTCGCGCTCGCGACGCGGGTCTTCGACCTTCACCAGGCGCGAGTTGTCGATGGTCTTGCGGAAATAGATTTCCGGTGTCCCCAACCAGCAGGACCCGCGCCGGCTGGAAGGAATTGCGCTTTGCATGGCCACGGCGCTCATAATTTATGCCACTCCAATAAACTTGGAATTGTAGTCTCGGTTTTTCTGAACGGAAGCGAACCAGGGTTCTAGAAGCAATGACTCGACGAAGAATGACTCGACGACCAATGACCCGCCGGGCAATGACTGAACCATCAGGGGTTCGACGGGCAATGCTTGGTCGGGCTGCGCCTTCCGCTCGACGCGCTCGACGGTTGCGATCAGATCTTCAATCAGGGTGCCAGTGAATTTCATTTCGAACGTTCCATTTTTTCTTTCCGGACGCGGCCTTGTTTTGTTTTTTCTTGGCCGCTCCGGGAAAACTCCACCACAGAGTTTTTTGCAAAATCTTTACCCGGCACGTCTTACAATCACCGCACCGGGAGCCCGGCAGTTTCTCCGGGGCAAACCCAAATTCTTTGCGGACAAGAGTGTCCGCGCTACACTTTTTCAGCGGCGCGCATTTTTGCACTACGCGACCGCGGATTCCGATCAATCTCTTCTTCGCCGGCCGTCACCGGCTTCTTCGTCAGCAACTGGTACCAGCCTTGCCTGGCGCCGTCCCGCAACGCATCCTTGACGATCCTGTCTTCGAGCGAGTGAAAGCTGATCACCACCAGCCTTCCGCCCGGCTTTAGCACTCTGGGCGCCGTCTCCAGCAGTGCTTTCAGATCGTCCAGTTCACGGTTTACGAAGATTCGGAGAGCTTGAAAGGTTCGGGTCGCCGGAT
>Ga0209415_10016187_pt1 | contig 12012 bp, 8 predicted proteins | sample PeaSoiSIISIP2007_FD_187696 | JGI IMG/M metagenome (GOLD analysis project Ga0209415, IMG submission 187696) | Peat soil microbial communities from Weissenstadt, Germany - SII-SIP-2007 (SPAdes) (version 2) | ecosystem: Environmental > Terrestrial > Soil > Wetlands > Peat | place: Germany... | reverse complement strand
ATGACCTGCCGATTACGAATCGGCTGCTCTACCAACTGAGCTACGTCGGCCTGCTCTCGATTCCCTGCTTTCGATTCCTGCTTTCGATTCTAAGACCCGTCTGCGATTCCTGCAATCAGGCCGGCCACCCAACGTAACGCCGCTCACGCGCCAGCATTCTGGTTCGTGTTGTCCTGTTTCGAACGCGCTCTATCTCTCCTTGTCAATGACGGCGGTCGGTGCCGCCGCGCTACGCGGCCTGCGTCAGCGCTTTGTACTCTTCATCGGATTGCGTGGGCAGCAGCACCCAGAGCGTGTAGATGCCGAGCGCTGTCCCGATCGGAACGTTCAGCAGCGCGATGAAACCCACCACCAGGGCAACCACTCGTGCCCACTCCTCGCGACGCAGCAAGCCCCAACCGGCAAAAAACCCGGCCGCAGCCTTCGCCAGAATCAACCATCCGATCAGGCTGAGCAGAGGCCGCAGCCAGATCGTGACCTCGGGCGGCGGACCGTTGGGAATATGGAACCCGCCGTTCGGGCCCCCAAAGATTACCTGCGCCACAATGAGCAAAGCCACTCCCGCCACTACGTGCAATGCCGAGTAGGCCATCCACAGAATGCCCACCAGTCGCACGTGTTCGCGCACCCGGCTACGACGTAGCTCAATGAGTCCAAGCACGGTTTTGCCACAACGTGCGCAGCGTGCGTCTCCGGCTTGCAACTGCCCCCCACATTGATCGCAAAACATTCGCTTCTCCTCCCGAGTCCAACGCTCGTCCACTGTATTGTACGGACATCGGCAAGCAACAGTTCCGAATCACTTTTCAGTGCCCGTCCTCAGTGCGGGAATGTCGATTCGGTTCTGCTGAGAACTGGGAACTCTTAACCAAAACGAAAAGGCCACCCGGCAACTTGGGCGGCCTTTTCTTTCAAGGGAGAATAGTTCCAACGGAGGTTTCATCCATCAGAACTTTCTGCGGGAATCTTATGAGCCTCAAAAGCTTAGTGTCAAGCAAAATTTGTGACTTAAATAGTCTTATTTTCAATAACTTACATGATGTGTCCACAAGTCGCCAAACCGGCCCAAAATGGGGCAAAAACCTCGCTTTTCGACGCTAACGACATTCGATTGAGCTACTTACCGCTCCCGATGTACCGGCCCGGGCTCGTCCTCCAGGTGCAGCGAGATGAATTCCATCGTCTCCCGGCGATCAAACACGGAGTCAGGAAAAAGCCGTTTCACGAGCAATCGCAAGCCCCCAAATGCGACCCCTGCCACCAGAGCCAGACCGACAACAATTCCGCAAAGGACAATCGCGTTGAACAGAAAATTTGCCAGATTGTCCTTCTTACTTACGTAGGTGTTCTCGTTCCACGTGACATCGGCTTCGTAGCTGATCGATGACATCAGCGATCGCGCTTCGCTTTTTGAGAGCGGTCCCGCGGCGATCACGATGATCGGCCCGGTCCGCGCGTCGAAGAACGGCCCCACATCAACAATGGATGCCACCCCCGGCTGCTGCTGCGTGATCTGATGGGAGGCGTCGATTTGCCGCAGCCGCTCGGCGGCAATCTGCGGAGTGGGATACTCGATCAACATCAGGGTCGCATCACCCGCGGTCGCCGCATACCTGCCGAGAACAACTTCCGCGCCCGATTTGAAATCCACCAGCACAGAAGGCAGCGGCGATCCCACGCGATCGAGCGCAGCCGGACCCAGAATGTACTTCGTCGTATTCTTTTCGAGATTCCGGTCCGCTCCCTTGGGAAGACGCGTGGGCAGCGAAGGCGGGTTGCCTTTGTTGCCTTCAGCGGGCGGCAAAAGGCCGGCCAGTTGCCGCAGTTGCGACGCCGACATCACGCTCACTCTGTCGAACACCGCATCCACCAGCACATTCCCCTGGCAGAACAGCACCCGGTTGTTCAGAAAAGCGGCGTGCACGCCAATGGTTTCCTGTCCCATCTCTTCCGAGTAGTAGTAGGTAAAGGCGCCATAGGCGCCGCTGGCATCGGCAAACACCGCGGCTTTGATCGTTAGATTGCGGCCGTCGTCACGCGTGTAGGCCGCCTTCTCCAAACGCTGGAAGCCGTATTCCTTCAGGACGGCCGCGTTGGTACCATCGGCAGCCGCGGGATCATCACTCCTGGCAACCGCACCTTTTACTTGCCAGCCGGCAAACTCCGCAGGAAGCACCTGGGCCGGCGAGACCGCAGCCGGTTCCGCCGCAAGATCGGCGCAAGAGAGGCCGAGAAAAACGCCGAGAAAAATAAAGAAGTGACCCAATATCTGTCGCGAGAATCTCATTGGAAAGAAAGCGCACCGATGCTACCGGATTAGACTACCGGCAGGCCAAGAAAGTTTCCAGCAGGCGCTGTTGTTGGCCTAAAAGCACAAGATTCAAAAACCGAAAAAAGGCCGGACACTCGTCCGGCCCCAAAAAACAAACTTCTGCCTGCCGTTTACTTCGCGGCGAACAGATCGGTCATCGCCGCCGTGCTCGCGTCGCACGCATGATTCAGGCAGGGCAATCCCAGTCCGCCTTCCAGCGTGCGCAGCAGCGAGAAGTGGGTATAAAACTGCGAACTCTGTACGCCATGGACGCCGTAGTTCGTGTCCACGATCGCGACCACTTGGTTTATGATCGGCGAGACGCTGTAATCGTTCTCATCCCAAATCACGACGATAGCAGTGTTGCCATTCGTCCAGACCGGCGAACTGTGGATGGCCGTCACGATCTTCTGCACGATACGGTCGCCCAGTTGAATCAGCGCCGGGTTCAAACCAGCCTGCGTGCCGTTATCGTTCGGATCGAAATTACAGAACGGCCCCGCGTTGCCCCGCCCATGCTGGTCATTGCACTGGTTTGGAACCACGTAAGAGAAGTTCGGACCCTTGCCCGCCCGCAGGTCCGCGTACAGGCCGTTCGCGCCTTCAAAATCCGCCATCGCCGAATAGCTGAGCGGCGGAGTCGTCCCTTGTTGAATGTCCTGGAAGTACACGAACGGGTTATGCTTCGACGCATACAACTGAACGATGTCGCTGTTGGTCAGCGGTGGGTTCAGTTGCGGGTTGATCTTGGTGAAATCCGTGAGGTTCGTGAAAACGCCATCGCTGTAATCTACCTTGTCCGGGTTCGCGGGTATGTTCTCCTGATACGTCTTCCAGCTCTTTTTCGCCGTCACCAGTTGTTCGGCAATCGTGATGCCCAGCGTCGTCGTCACCGCCGGATACGAAGCCGTCCCATTGATGTTGATCTCGCCCGGAGGACCTTGGGTTTCATTGGTATAGTCAATCGCCGGCGTCGCCGCGTCCGTGCCGCTGCCCGCGATCGGGCAGATGGCCGGCGATGGTGGATTGTCCGTGTTCGCCATGCCCGTCGCCAGGTTGGTCATGCAGCTCGCATCGTGCCAATCGGGATTGTTGTCGCTGAGCACGCCAAAATTCGAGCCTCCGACCACTTCCAGGTAATTTGTCAGGCTGGGATGGGCGACTGCGAAGTAGTTGGTCCCCAGGTTCGCCGTCTGCGCGTACTTGTTGATGTACGGTGCATTCGGATTCTTGAGAATCTCGGTATATCCGTGGTTTTCCATCATGATCAAGAAAACGTGATCCAGACGCGGAATGCCCGTGGGCACGGCGCCTTCCTGGGCTAAGGCCGCGCTTGTCGCAAGGGCCAACAGCCCCGTAATGACCAGAGCTTTTCTCTTCATAGGTGTGAATCTCCTGGAAACTCAGATTGGGTCGTAAATGCCACCGCGTTTGCAACGGTAAGGCCGCCAAGTTTAGCAGGAAATTCCGCCCGCGAAGGTTAATATCTGATGAATGAAACCAGCCACCAGCGCGGGAACTGACAGTGGAAAGACATTGAGAAATCCAGTCTCGGGGAGTGTCCAGCTTAACCCAGCGCTGAGCAGTTTGCGGAAAAAAGTCGGTTTTGCGCTTGCTTTTGGGTGGCGCAGCGGTTTACCGCTGCGAACTGAGCGTTCTACTCTGCCGGCTTTAGCCGCTGAGGGGCTGCATCCACCGCACCGAACCGCTGCGCCGCATAAAATTGCCGCTGCTTCACTGCCCTTCGCGTTTGTCGATTTTGCTCGCCACCTTCACGCCGCTCAAGCCGTTGACGTACTTGGAAACGCCGCGATAAAGCGATTCGGCAATCCGCTGGCGATGCTCTGAGGTTTCCAACTTGCGCTCGTCCGTAGGATTCGACACGAACGAAATCTCAGCCAGGATCGAAGGCATGTTCGCGCCAATCAGCACTATGAACGGCGCCTTCTTGATCCCGCGATTACGGACGCCCGCATTGTTCAGCGCCAAACCTCCGTAAAGTGATTCCTGCACGTCGCCGGCAAACTCGCGCGATTCATCGATTTTGTCCTTCAACGCGATCTTCTTCACCAGGTCCTGCAACTCGTGAATCGATTTCTCCGACACCGCGTTTTCGCGCGCGGCCACTTCCAGCGCTTCCGGCGATGAAGTGAAATTCAGATAGTAGGTTTCCACCCCGCGCGCATCCGAATCGCGGCTCGAATTTGCGTGGATGGAGATAAACAAATCCGCCCGCTCGCGATTTGCAATCGCGGTACGGGTTTCGAGCGGAATGAAGGTATCGTCGCGGCGCGTATAAATCACCTCAGCCCCAAGCCGCGACTCCAGCAAGCGGCCAAGGCGCCTGGCCACGTCGAGCACTACATCTTTTTCCTGCAATCCGTTCGGACCAATCGTGCCCGTATCATGCCCCCCATGCCCGGCGTCAATCACGATCTTGCCAATCTTCAGGCCCAGCGCGCGAGTCAATGACCGGTCGCCAGCCGCAGTAGGACGCGCCTCGCGGGACTCTGGCGCCAGATGAAGATTGTCAAGACGAAGATCCTCAGTTTCAGAAGCGGCTGCCGGAGGGGCATAGGGCGACCTTTTTCGGCGCTGAGAATCCAATTTCGCCACCTTGGCCTCGTCGGTCCGCTCGTCGGTCCGGCGGCGAGACTTTTCCTGATCGAGAACCGCAACCGTGGCCGGTGTATTGTCGTCTGCGTCAACGATCGTCTTCGGAATCTTCCGGTCCGACCCTTTGACCGTTACAGTGGTCTTGGTCACTCCATTGCTCTTCACGGGCTTCACGGACTCGGGCGGCGCGGCCTCGTTAGCGGTCTCCGCCGGCAAGTCGGTTTCGACGAGACCCTGCTTCGACGAGTTAGCCGTGTCCTTAGTCCTGGACGAAGTCCTGGCGGAAGTCTGCGGCGCATTCCACCCGGATTTCACTTCTTCTCCCGCTACCGGCGCCGCCGGAATCGAGTCGTCGGATTCCGGGGAATCTGTTGCCGGCGCATCGGAAGCGTAAGAAGATTTGTCCTCGGCTGCCTCCGCTTTGGCGACAAGCGTTGCCCGCTTCTGCTTGCCATGTATATCAATGATGAGACGGTACGGATCCGGCAGCAGAAACGCGTCGTAGCTCGCCAGGTCGTCCACTTCCAGCACAATCCGCGTGCGTCCCGGCTGAAATTCCGCAACCCGAATTTTCTTCAGGAAACCATCGTCGACGTCGAAGGTCTTGCCCACCAGCGTCGAAGCCAGCCGGGTATCCCGCAGATCGAAGAAAATGCGGTCCGGATGCGAGATGCGCTGCGAGCCGAATTTCACTTCCTGCTCTACGTCGATCGCGACACGAGTGTAGTCCGGCGTGGACCAGTGGCGCACCCCGGTAACCCGCGGCAAGCCGCTGCGGCGGGCGCTCGCTGAATCTGCGGATTCGGCCGCGAGGTCGGCGCCGGCGCTATTCCCACCAGGAGCCCGCTGCTTCCGCGCCGCCTTCTGCGCCGCGCGCTCCATCTCTTCCGCCGCGGCATCGATTTCCTTCATCGCGGCGCGGGCATCGTCCGCCAGCCGGTTGTGCGGATAGCGATGCACAAAGTTTTCGAACGTCGTGCGCGCCTCTTCGGGATCGTTCAGATCGTCCTTATATATTTCGCCGATCGTAAACAAGGCGTCGAAGCGGTATCTGCTGCCGGGATATTCCTTACGCAGGAAGCGGTACTGTTCGACGGCGCCGCGCAGAATCTTGTTGTCGTCAAAGCGCCGTCCCATCTCCACCATCAGTTCGGCGGTCGCCACCACGCTCGGATCCGCTTTCGACGATGCCGGAGATCCGAAGTAAACGCGGCGGTAGGAATCGATCACACGCTGATACTCGTGGCGAGTGCGCTCTCCCAGCGGACGCCCGTTGAGGGCCTCCCGCATCCGCTCCGCTTTGGCGAATTGCTGACGCGTCCAGGCATCATTGTGGCGGATGCGCGCTGAAGCGGATGCCGGCGGCGGCAGCACCTGCAGAAGCGCTGCGCCCAGAAGAAACGCAAGGCCGACTCGAGTTAGGGTCGTAGAAGCCTGGGTCATGCTATTGAATCATTGAGTCATTGAGTCATTTAGTGATTTAGACCATTGGGTCAATGATTCAATACCTCAATGATTCAATGACTCAATGACCGCGCTCCTGCTACCACACAAGGCGCTACTACTCCGTATTGCTGATGTTCAGAACACCGCGAGCATCGCGCTGCACGTGAATCGGATCATGCACCGGTCCGCCCACCACATACGACCCCGGTTCGCCGCCGTTATACAAGTTCGTAATCCGGCGAACATAGTCCTGCGTTTCCCTGAAATGCGGGACCCCCGCGCTCCGCGCCACCGCTCCCGACCCGGCGTTATAGGCTGCCAGGCTGAGCGGAACGTTGCCCCCGTAGCTGTCCAACAACTTCCTCAAATGCCTAACCCCGGCATCCACATTTTGTTGCGGGTCAAACGGGTTGGAAACATTCAGCGACCGCGCCGTCGAAGGCATCAACTGCATCAGTCCCATGGCGCCCTTGCGTGACACGGCATTGGGATTGAAATTCGATTCCACCTTGACCACTGACCGCACCAGGTTCGGATCCACATTGTGCCGCGCCGCCGCCGCCTCAATCGCGGCGTCGATATCCTGCTGAGTAAAAACACGGTTCAGGGTCTGATGAGTCTGCGCCCTCGCGTCCAGGTAAGTGTTGACCTCCGAAGCCGCCGAGCGCGCCGCCCGCATCACCGCCCCACTCGTGGGAACAGGCTTCAGCCGGTGTTCGGTCACGCTCCAATACATCAGCCGAGATCGGGCCGGCGCTGCAACCCCCGCCTTCGGACTCGCGGAAGTCTCATCGCCGTTAACAAAGATCTTGCGGCCGGATTCAGTAGTGGAAGTAATCGTTCCCGACTGCGCCCGCGCGGGCCTCGTCGAAAACACAATAGAAAGAAAGGAGATCGCGGCTAAGCTGGCCATCAATGCGATTTGCGGGCGTCTAGGCATAGGGATCAGGTTCGGCGACGAAGCATGGCCAAAACAACGGCCAATGGACACACTTACTTCAGGGCCTACCTACCCAAGCACCTGCCAGAGAATCCAGAACCAGAGTATCGTTAGTATAGAGCCCGCAGTGGACCGGGGGCAATCTATCCGAGGGCCATAGAACCACTGGAGTTATCTACGTAAGTGACTGAAAACGCTTGATTTTGCAAGAGACAGAATCTGTCCTCCCAAAGTGCCTTCCCCCGCGCGACCCCGTGTACCCCGTGGTTAACGCTCTCTCCAAACCCTCCACCGGGCCGCCACCATCTACAATGACGGCAGCAAATCCATGAACGCCGAGAAGCTGAAAACCCTGTTCGCCCAAGTCCGCAAAGGTAAACTCTCCCCCGACGAAGCCGTGGAGCGCCTCCGCCACCTGCCCTTCGAGGACTTAGGTTTCGCCAAGCTCGACCATCATCGCGCCCTCCGCCAAGGCATGCCCGAGGTCATCTTCGCCCAAGGCAAAACGCCCAAACAGGTAGCCGAAATCTTCCAACGCTTAGCCGCCCACGGTGGCAATGTCCTCGCCACCCGTGCCACCGAACAACAATACGCCGCCGTGGCCGGCGCTATGCCCCAAGCAGAATTTCGCCCTCTCGCGAGAGCCATCGTCCTCAAGCGCGATCGCAAAAAGCACGGCAAGGGTGTAATCGTAGTCGTCTCCGCCGGAACCAGCGACATCCCCGTAGCCGAAGAAGCCGTAGTCACCGCCGAATTGATGGGCAACAACGTCCAGCACATCTACGACGTAGGAGTCGCCGGCATCCACCGTCTGTTAGCCCATCGCGGGGCCCTGGCCAAAGCCCGTGTGATCGTAGTCTGCGCCGGCATGGAAGGCGCGCTGCCCAGCGTAGTAGGAGGCCTGGTGGGAGTCCCGGTCATCGCCGTTCCCACCAGCGTAGGTTACGGAGCAGCGTTCGAAGGCCTGGCCGCGTTGCTGGGGATGATGAACTCCTGCGCCTCCAACGTCAGCGTGGTAAACATCGATAACGGATTCGGCGCCGGCTACGTAGCCTCACTCATCAATCGCCACTGACGAGTGCAGTGTCTGTGTGGTGACGGGGCTCTGCCCCGTAACGGGCCAAAGGCCCGTCACCACACACGAATGCCGAGAACGATGTGGGGCAGATGATTCTATGGCAAAGTAATAAGGCAGACCAATAAAGAATGCTGACCACCAAAGACCCCCGCCTAGCCGGGCGAGTCGCTTTCACCCATCCCAACTTCGTCGCCTACACGCTCGCCCGCTTCCTGATCGTAGTAGCACTGGAAATGCAATCGGTAGCCGTAGGCTGGCAAGTCTACGAAATCACCAGGCGCCCGCTCGACCTGGGATACGTAGGCTTGGCCCAATTCGCCCCCGGCTTCATCCTCTTTCTCTTCGCCGGACACGCCGCCGATCTCCTCGATCGCCGCAAATTGCTGACCGCTTGTTATGCCGCATACGGTCTCTGCTCAGCCCTTCTGCTAGCCATCAGTTGGCGCGCCCCGCACTCGGTTCACTTGATATACGTAGTTCTGGTACTGGTAGGGGTCTCCCGCAGTTTCAGCTTTCCCGTAAGCCGAGCCATCCTGCCGCAGTTAGTTCCCGAAGAACACTTCTCCAACGCGATTGCCTGGAATTCCAGCAGCTTTCAAATAGCAACCATAGCCGGCCCCGCCATAGGAGGAATTGCCTACGCCCTATTCCGCGGCCCCGACGCCGTCTATGCCATCGCCGTAGCCGTCTCCATCCTCTCGACCATCCTCACCCTGCGCATCCATCCACGTCCCAAATCGCCAGAAAGAGAACGCGCCGAGAAGCAGCCCATAAGCCTGCGCACCGTGTTAGCCGGTTTTCATTTCATCTGGGACAAGAAGTTGGTCCTGGGTTCCATCTCGCTGGACATGTTCGCCGTCCTCCTGGGCGGAGCAGTAGCGCTGCTGCCCATCTACGCCCGAGAAATCCTGCACACCGGCCCCTGGGGACTGGGCCTCCTCCGCAGCGCTCCCGGTGTAGGGGCCGCTCTCATGGCGATCGTCGTGGCCCACCGCCCCATCCGCCGCCACGCCGGCCCGGTCATGCTCTTGGCCGTGACCGCATTCGGCGTGCTCACCATCGTCTTCGGAATCTCCCACAGCCTGATCCTCTCCCTCGTCGCGCTCTTCCTGACCGGAGCCGCCGACATGATAAGCGTCATCATCCGCGCCACCCTCGTTCAGGTAGCCACGCCCGACGAAATGCGAGGCCGAGTCAGCGCCGTGGACATGCTCTTCATCGGAGTGTCGAACGAGTTAGGAGAATTCGAGTCCGGCCTGACCGCCCAATGGTTCGGCACCGTCCCCGCCGTAGTCCTGGGAGGAGTAGGAACCCTGTTAGTGATCGCCACCTGGGCATGGTTATTCCCCGAACTAAGAAAAGCCGACCAGCTAACCGTAGCCGAGCTTATGCCAAAATAAGTGTAGAGTGGACACTCCTGTCCGCTGCCGTTGCTCTTGATTTTGTTTTTGCTCTTGCCTTCTGACTTTGATTTTTTCGAACGAAAACGTACCCGAGGGTGCCCCATCCTTGCGCGTTCTGTGCGCAAGGGTGGGATTCCACGGCACTGTCCCCCTTGGGATTTGTGTTGCGCCTGATTCCGGGTGGCGCAGCGGTTCACCGCTGCGATAACTGCATTGTCTTGAACTCGGCTTCAGCCGCTGAGGTCACAGCTGCTGCCGCAGAAGAGAAACACCTCCGCAAAATCGACACCTGCGATAACGACCAACCGAGCGGTCGCTGGTCCCCTGCGGACTGCTGCTACAATTTTCAGTTCGCCATCCAGCTAGTACGAAGATGCAGCAGCCGCGTCTCCATAACGAGGTGTCTTCATGCCGGAAACTCTGCAGCTCGCAAATCCTACGCCGCTCACCACTCTCACGGAAGACGAGATTCTGTTTCGCGACAACGTCCGCCAGTTCGCCGAAGATAAGGTCCGTCCGCTGGCCAAAGAAATGGACGAAAAGGCAGTCTTCGATCACAGCCTGATCGACCAGTTCTTTCAACTAGGTCTGATGGGCATCGAGATTCCGGAGCAGTACGGCGGAGCCGGTGGCAAGTTTTTTGAGGCGATCGTGGCCGTGGAAGAACTTTCGCGGGCCGACGCTTCCGCCGGCGTAATCGTCGACGTGCAGAACACGCTGGTGGCGAATGCGATTCTGCGCTGGGCCAATGAAGACCAGAAAAAACGCTACCTTCCGAAGATGACGGCGGACACGCTCGGCGCCTACGCATTGAGCGAAGCCGGATCGGGATCGGACGCCTTCGCGCTGCAAACCAAAGCCGAACTGAAAGGCAATGACTTTGTTTTGAACGGCCGCAAGCTCTGGATCACGAATGGCAAAGAGGCTGGATTATTCATTCTGTTTGCCACCATAGACGCTTCCAAGGGATACAAAGGGATCACCGCGTTTCTGATCGAAAGGAATTTCCCCGGATTCACCGTCGGGAAAAAAGAAGACAAGCTCGGGATCCGCGCGTCGTCAACCTGCGAACTGATCCTCGAAGATTGTCGCGTGCCGAAAGAGAACGTGCTCGGCGAGGTTGGCAAGGGATACAAGATTGCCATTGAGACGCTGAACGAAGGCCGCATCGGAATCGGCGCGCAAATGCTGGGCGTAGCCCGCGGAGCCTGGGAATATGCCGCTAAGTATGCCCAGGAGCGCACGCAATTCGGCAAACCGATTTCAGAATTTCAGGGAATCCAGTTCCAGATCGCGCAGATGGCCACCGAGATCGAAGCCGCGCGCTTGATGGTGTATAACTCCGCCCGCATGAAAGACGCCGGCGTAAATTTTGTGAAAGAAGCAGCCATGACCAAGCTGTTCACCTCGCAAGTGGCGGAACGCGTAACGTCGCTGGCCATCGAAGTCTACGGCGGATACGGCTTTACCAAAGATTATCCCGTGGAAAAATATTGGCGCGACGCCAAGATCGGGAAAATCTACGAAGGCACGTCGAACATGCAGTTGGCAACCATCGCAAAGCTGGTCATGGGAAAGTAGCGTGCTGGAATGATTGGATTCGGGCGAACTTCTAGTCGCGCGCCCGGTTCTTGATCCAGATGGGCGAGCCGATGAATCCGAATGCGGCCCGGATCTGGTTTTCAAGAAAGCGCTGATAGGAAAAGTGCAGCTTTACGGCGCGGTCGGTGAAAAGGACGAACGTCGGCGGCGCTACTCCAGCCTGCGTCATGTAGAGAATTCTCACGCGCTTGCTCATGGGCACCGAGGCGCGTTCAAAGTCAACTGTCCTGAGGAAGCGGTTCATCTCTCCGGTCGTGATCCGCTTGCGGCGTTCCGCAGCCACCTTCTCGATCAGCGGAAGAATTTTTTCCGTTCCCTTGCCGGTGTGCGCGGAGAGAAAAAGCACTGGAGCGTAGCTCAGGAATTTGAGCCCGTAGCGCAGGCGCTCTTCGTACAGAGCGCGGTCCTGCGGTCGCTTCGCGTCCTGGATGCGCGCCGTCTTCGACTGGCTGACGGCGCGCTTCTCGCCGCTCGCCACCAGGTCCCATTTGTTGACCAGAATAATCACCGAGCGCCCGCTTTCGTGCGCATAGCCGGCGATGTTCGCGTCGAGGCCGCTGGCGCCTTCGGTGGCGTCGACCATGAAGAGCACGATGTCGGCGTCTTCGATGTTCTT
>Ga0209415_10016185_pt1 | contig 12013 bp, 10 predicted proteins | sample PeaSoiSIISIP2007_FD_187696 | JGI IMG/M metagenome (GOLD analysis project Ga0209415, IMG submission 187696) | Peat soil microbial communities from Weissenstadt, Germany - SII-SIP-2007 (SPAdes) (version 2) | ecosystem: Environmental > Terrestrial > Soil > Wetlands > Peat | place: Germany... | reverse complement strand
CTTTGTCGTGCTGGGCTCGGTGGTGCTGGCCGTGACCGGCGGCGAGGCGCTGTATGCCGATATGGGGCATTTCGGTCGTCAGCCGATCCGACTGGCCTGGTTCGCGGTGGTGCTGCCGGCCCTGTTGCTGAACTATTTCGGCCAGACGGCGGAACTCTTGGGCAATCCCGAAGCCGCCGACAATCCGTTTTACCGCATGGTGCCGAGTTGGGGCGTGCTGCCCATGGTGCTGCTGGCGACGGCGGCCACGGTCATCGCCAGTCAGGCGGTGATTTCCGGGGTGTTCTCGCTGTCGCGTCAGGCGGTTCAGCTGGGCTTTTCACCGCGCCTTGAAATCCGCCATACCTCGGACGAGGAAGAGGGACAGATCTATATTCCCCGCGCCAATTGGGGCTTGCTGGTGGGCATCGTGGTGTTGGTGGTGGGCTTTCGCTCCTCCAGTTCCCTGGCGGCGGCCTATGGCATCGCCGTCACCGGGACCATGGCCACCACCACCATTCTGGCTTTAGTGGTCGCTCAGAAGCTGTGGGGCTGGGGGCGTTGGAAGTGCTGGCTTTTGGGAGCGGGGTTCCTGTCGGTGGACCTGGCCTTTTTAGGCTCCAATCTGTTGAAGATCCCCAACGGCGGCTGGTTCCCCCTGGCGATTGGTTGCGGCATGTTCATGCTGATGGTCACCTGGCGGGATGGGCGGCGCATTCTGTCCAAGCGGTTGGCGGAAGAATCTCTGCCCCTGGACTTGTTTCTGGAACAGCAGAAATTGCGGCCGACGCCTCGCGTGGCCGGAACCTCGGTTTTCATGACCGGAAATTCCAACAGTATGCCCGTCGCCTTGCTGCATAATCTGAAGCACAACAAGGTCATTCACGAGCGGGTGGTGTTCCTGACCGTCATCACAGAGCCGGTGCCCAGGGTGTCGGCCAAGGATCGCCTGACCATCGAAGGCCTGGCCGATGGGTTCTATCGCATCACCGTCCGCTATGGTTTCGTCCAGGAACCCGACATTCCCAAAGTGCTGCGTCTGTGCAAAGCTTTGGGCATGGATTTCGATTTGATGCAGACCTCGTTTTTCCTGGGCCGCGAAACTCTGATCCCCTCGGTCCATCCCGAGATGGCCGAGTGGCGTGAAAAGCTGTTCGTGGTGATGAGCCGCAATGCGGTTTCGGCCACCGACTTCTTCCATATCCCGGCAGGCCGGGTGGTGGAGTTGGGGACGCAGGTGCAGCTTTAATGGGGCTTTGCCTCAGGACGAATGACGGCGGCGATAGCTTTGTTCGGCTTGTCTCAGCCAGGTGGGAGAGGGGCCGCGCATTTCGTCGCGCAGGGCTTCCAGAGCCAGGGCGATGGGTTCTCCGGCGAATTTGCGGATGGGGGTCACCTGGCTGCGGGCCAGTCCCAGTTCGCCGTCCGGCCCGACATCGGCGACGAAGACGATCTGACATCCCTCCATGGCCTTCAGGCGTGGGGCCAGCTTGCCATGGTCGCCGTCTTCGCGTCCGGTGGGAAAGCTGGCGGTTTCCAGAAAGCAATATCCTTCCTGATCCACCTCGAAAATCATCAGATGCCGCGCCCAGCCCAAATGGGCGTCGATGCGGGCCAGGGCTTGCGTGGCGACGGCAACCTTCATGGCAGCTTGTCCTCAATCGTTATAAACTGATCGTATATAACGATGGCGCGGCCTGCCAAGTCGGAATTGGTTATAAAAAGCTGCCATAATTTTGGCAAAATCCTCCGCCAGTATGAAAATCAAGAAGGAGTTTCCACCATGTCCCGCAAAGTCCTTGCCGCTACCGTTGCCGCCGCCATGCTGGTCGCGCTGCCCCTATCCGGGGCGCAGGCCCATGATCATCATGATGGGGATATTGGGCTGGGAATTCTTGGGGCCGCCGTTGTCGGTGGGCTGGCTATTGCCGCCGCTTCGTCCCCGCCGCCGCCGCCGGCTCCGGTCTATGTGCAGCCCCAGCCGGTTTATGTCGCGCCGCCGCCGGCTTACTACGCGCCGCCGCCTCAGGTGTATTACGCTCCGCCGCCGCCGCCGGTTTACTACTATCAGCCCCAGCCGGTTTATTACTACCGCCGCTAATGCCAGGGCGCCGTTACGGCTGAGGCGGTGGTGGCGGAGCTGCCGGCACCATCTGCCAGCCGGTGGCGCAAGCCGGCAGGTTCGGGTAGTAGCCCGGAGGATTCGGGCAGTAGTAATAATATCCGGCCTGCGGCTGGGGCGGAGGAACCTCGACGATCACCGGCGGTTGGGGATAGGGATAGACGGGGGCGGGATAGAAATACCAAGCCCCCTCGATCACCCACCACCAGCCGTCGTGGCCTTCGTGCCAGCCATGTTCCCAGCGGCCATAATTCCAGCGATCCAGATAATAGCGATGGGGATGCGTCTCGACATAGTGAGGCGCTTCATGACCATGTTCTTCCCGGCCACGTTCCGTTCGCCAATGGCCATCGCGGCCATATCCTGAACGATCCCAGGACTCATCGGCCACAGCCAATGAGGAAAGACCGGCAATCAGTGTGACGGTCAGAACGCGGCCTGCAAGTTTCATGATCTTTCTGCCATTAATCGTGGTGCTTACGGTGCTGGGAATGACTGCCGTGATCCATCACTTCTTTCTGCTCGGCGCTCAGCAAGGCATAAAGCTCCTGTAAGGCCGGGCGGGCGTTTTGCAGGGTCTGCAGGCGCATCTGCAGCTGCTTTTCCTTGGCGGCTTCCTTTTCCAGAGCATTCAGGTGCGGATGATCCTTGGGCTGCAAAGCTTGGCAGGCGTCGCGTTCCTGTTGCGCGCCTTGCAATTCCCACTGGCTCCATTTGACCCAGGCAGCGTGCTGCTTGTCGGTCAGGTTCAGCTTGGCTTCCAGATAGGTCAGTTGGGCAGCCTCGTGGGCATAGCGATCGGTGCAGGACATTGACCAGGAATGAGCACTTTCCTGGCGGGGGGTGTCCTGGGCTTGGGCAACAGGGCTGCTCAGCAGGGGAATAGCGGCCAGAACGGCCAGTTTGATCAAGCGCATGTGTTCTGATCTCCAGAAAAGAGCAGCCTAATGATGGCCGCCCATTTGGGTTTTGATGAAAGCCTGACGCCCTTCAAGGCTCATCTGGGGAATAGCATCAATGATGGCGTCGGCGAACAGGCCGCGCTCGGATTGTCGGGTAGCCCGCATGTGGTCGAAGGCGTCACGTAGGGCAGTTTGGTCCACCGGATCGGCAACGATGGTTTCCCGCAGAACCTTCATGGCGTCTTGGGAATCGCGGCGGGCGGCGTTCAGCTGCGTCGCCCGGCTTGAAATCACATGGCGCAGAATCTCGCCGTCGGAGTCAGGCAGGGTTTTGGCAATGGCCTCGGCGGCCTTTTCGGGCGGCACGCCGAATTTATCGAACTTCGGCGTCGAAAAGCTTTGGGTTGCCAGCCAGCCGACCAGAAACAGGTTCACGCCTAAGGACAGAGCCAGAAGCAGGGGGCCGCTGCGAGGGCGGCGGCGAAACAGCGCCGGCATGGGGCTTATCCTCCGAAAGGCGACAGAAGGTTGCTGGAAAACAGGAAGTCCATGGGGGAGTCCTGGGTCAGAAAGCGCGTCAGCAGATTGCCCAGTCCGCCCAGTACGAACAGGCCGGCATAGGTCAATCCGCCATGGGCCCAGTCCCAGGTAATCCAGGACGGCGCCTGCAGGGGCATTTTTTCCAGCTGGGCCATGACCGAACGGCTGAGGCTATCCTCTCGCTGACGGGAAACGGCCGGGGCGGCGTCTTGTATCAGCTGGTCGAGAACGGTCATGCGCTCAACGGCCTGACGGGCCAGGGGCGAGCTGCGCAGATAGTGGCCAGCGGCGGATTGATGTTCCTCTGGCCAGCGCGACAGGTCGGCGCCATAGCTTTCCAACAGCATGTCAAACAGCTCAGGGGTCATGACGCCGTCCTTTCCTCGATCATTCCTTGGCGGAGCAGTTCGCTTTTGATGGCCATGCGGGCACGCAGTAGCAGTTGCCCGAAGGCTCCGGGCTTGAGGTTCATCACCTCGGCGGCCTGGCGGCTGCTCAGACCCTCGAAATAGAACAGGGCGATGGCAGCGCGGTGGCGTTCCGACAATTCTTGCAAGGCGCGGGTGACCGCGCGGCGGTTTTCCTCGCGGGCGATGATCTCGGGGGCGAATTCCGTTTCGGTGTCGGGAATGTCTCCGGCCTCTTCGATGGGCAGCCATTTTGGCTTGCGGCGCCGGTCCAGGCACAAATTCAGCACGATCCGATAGAACCAGGTGGAAAAACCCGCCTGATCCGGGTCCCAGCGCTGGGCGTGTTGCCAGACTCTCATAAACGCCTCCTGGGCAATCTCGTCGGCGTCGCTGGGGTTGCCAAGCACGCTTTGGGCAATGCTCAATGCCCGCCGCATATTCCGTTGCATCAGGGTGGCGAAGGCGACGCGATTTCCTTCAGCGACGCGTTCCATCAGAACATCGTCGCTGTTGCCATCCCTTGACGTTTCGGCCTCACCTTTTCCTGGAGTGCCCCGCAGGCTGCTCATTCAGACAGAACCCTATTTCAGTCTTCTCGGCGGGCCGTGATCCGCAACACACCATCATACGGTCAGTACAAGAGAAGGTTACGGTCGGATCATTAAAAAAATCGACTCGGCAAACCATGGGGGGTGCTAGCCTGGGGCAACGCCGAGTGGGGCGCCTCTGACAGATGGTGCATATCCGTCTGGCTGCGGCACTCGTAAATCCAATAAGTTATGCTCAGATATAAGCCCGGTGATGAGTATCACCCGTTTGTGTCTGGGTACTAGGAAAGGATGGGTGAATGAGGGATAAGGACGTGGAGGCCGCTTGGCATGGCTTTGCATCCTGCGAGCAATGCGGTATCCGCGATCTGGTGCTGTTCGCCGATTTGAAGGGCGAGGATTTCAGCGCCATCCATCTGCCCATCGAGGATATCTGGCTGCCGCCCGGCGCCTTGCTCTATAGCGCCGGCCAAGAAGCTGGGGCGCTTTACACCGTGCGCGAGGGGCTTCTGAAGCAGGAACAATATCTGCCCGACGGCACTTTGCGCATCGTCAGCCTGCTGCGTCAGGGCGATGTGGCCGGTCTGGAAGCCTTGGTGGCCCCGGAATATGAGCATAGCTCGGTGGCGCTGCAGCCCAGCAAGGTCTGCCGCCTGCCGCGAGAGGTGGTCAGCCGCCTGTCGCCCAAACTACATCGCCAATTGATGAACAAATGGTACGGTTCGGTGCAGCGGTCCCACGAATGTATCCGTGAATTGTCCACCGGCAGCGCCCGCCAGCGGGTAGCCCGGCTGTTCCTGATCCTGGCCCCCGAAGATGTCCGCCATTGCCGCCTGTTCGGCCGCGAGGATGTGGGCGGGCTGCTGGGCATCACCACCCAGACCGCCAGCCGCATCGTGGCCGAGTTCAAGCGCAGCGGGTTGGTGCGGGAAATCGCCCCCAATATCTTCGAGCGTTCCTGGCAGGCTTTGGAAAATACGGCTGCAGAAAGTTGATTTTCGACAAGGGATTGAGAATTGCGAATGCCCGTCGATAGCTGCCGCCATTAGGCTGCGCGCTTTCCGGGCCAATCCCTGCTTCCGGCTGGAGTTCGCGCATGTCCAAGAAGACCTCTCTTTACGCCAACCGCGCCAAAGCCTATCCGCGCTTTCTGAACCACGGCATGTTCCGCCGGTTGAAGTGGCTGATGGTGGTGCTGACCCTGGCGGTCTATTGGATCGGGCCGTGGCTGCGCTGGGACCGTGGCGTCGGCGCGCCCGATCAGGCCATTCTGATCGATCTGCCGGGCCGTCGGGCTTACTTCTTCTTCATCGAGATCTGGCCGCAGGAAGTCTATTACCTGACCGGAATTCTGATCATTTCGGCCCTGCTACTGTTCTTCATCTCGGCGATGTTGGGCCGCGTCTGGTGCGGCTTCGCCTGCTGGCAGACGGTGTTCACCGACGTCTTCGTCTGGATCGAACGCTTGTTTCAGGGCGAGCGCAACCAGCGCATGGCTCTGGACCAGGGGCCGCTGACCGTCAACAAGATCCTGCGCAAGGCAGCGACCATTATCGGCTGGGCCGTCGTCGCCGGGGGCTTTGGTCTGGGCTTCATCCTGTATTTCCAGGATGCCCCCACCTTGGTGCGTGATCTGGTGAACGGCGATGCCGGGCTGGTCCAGTATCTGTTCATGGGGCTGATGAGCTTCTTCTGCTTCCTGTTGGCCGGTTTCGCCCGCGAGAATGTCTGCATCTATATGTGCCCCTATGCCCGCTTCCAGGCGGCCATGTTCGACGAACATTCGATGATCGTTGCCTATGAGGGATGGCGCGGCGAACCGCGGGCTCCCGTCAAGGGTAAGCCCGATTTCACCGGTCGCGGCCATTGCGTCGATTGCAAGATGTGCATTCAAGCCTGTCCGACCGGCATCGATATCCGCGACGGCAGCCAGTTGGCTTGCATCGGCTGCGCCTTGTGCATCGACGCCTGCAATCAGGTGATGGATCGTTTCGGTCTGCCCCATGGGCTGATCAGCTATGACTCCATCTATAACCAGCAGGCCCGGTCGGTGGGCGACACCAGCAGCAAGACCAAAGTTCTGCGCCCCCGCGTCTATGTTTACATGCTGGCTCTGGTGCTGGCCTGCACGGTGATGGTCTATACCTTCACCACCCGCAAGACCTTCGACGTCTCGACCCTGCATGAGCGCGCTCCGGTCTATGTCGAGCTGTCGGGCAATCGTCTGCGCAACGGCTATACCCTGAAGGTGCTGAATATGATGCGCAAACAGGGGCGCTTCCTGCTGACCGTCGAAGGCCTGCCCAACGCTACTTTGTCGGTGATCGGGATCGACGGCGAGGGCAAGACCGAAATGGAACTGCCGGTTTCCCCTGACTCGGTGGGCACGTTCCATCTGTTCATCACTGCGCCGAAAGAGTCCGTGCCCTCGAAGGCGGTGCCTTTGCTGGTCAAGGTGACCGATGAAGACAATGGGCAGGTGATGACCCATCAGAACTTGTTCGCCGGCCCCGAACAATAAGGCCAGGGTGACCGAGGCAAAAAAGGGTGGGACGGCGGCAACGCTTTCCCACCCTTTTGCGTTTGAGACGAAAGGCGTATGATCGACGTTTCGGGAGTGTTTCTTCAACCAGAAGAGACGCATGGGGAGCCCGAGGCAGGGGAATCATGTCTTTCCGCAAAACCAATTTTGATAGCATCAGCCTGTCGATCATTATTGCGAGCTTGGCGGCGATCATCGTCTTTGCCGTCGTCTCGCGCGATAATTATGGGCAAATACGCGAAGAGCGCGAGGCGATGTTTGCTGACCAGGCGCAGAAATCCCTGGTTTCCTTCCAAGCGCAGGCCACCCATCTTTTCGACTATGGCGACGGCCTGTTAAGGTCGGTTCGTCACAATTATTTGGGCTATGGCGTCAGTACGCTGAATGACTTTGTGGCGGATGTGGTCGCTCCCCGTGCCGATCGTTTCCAAGGCACCGTCACTGTGACCGATGGACAAGGCGTGCCGGTGTTCCATTCCTCGGGACAGGTGATGTCCGGCACCAATCTGTCGGGCCGTGATTATTTCCGCTTCTTCCACGATCACCCGATCGATCAGCTTTACGTTGGCCCCACCGATTACGGGGCGATTACCCATCAATGGTGGTTTCGGTTGGTGCGGCCTGTTTTGCGACATGACCAGCTGGATGGCGTGGTGATCATGACCATGCGCCCCGAGCATATGGTCGCTTTGTATCAGAATTTGTCCCTGGGCCCCCGCAGCACGGCCAGTATGCTGACCCTGCAAGGCCACCAACTGGTGGCACGCCAGCCGTCTCCGCCAATTTCCGCCTATATGAAAGCGATGGACGACCGCTCTTTGTGGCCGCTTTTGGAAAAGCAGGAGCTGGGGCATTACCACACTGTCGACGATATTGATGGCGTGGCGCGGACTTACTATTTTCAACGTCTCGACCGTTACGGCGTGGTCATCGAAGTCGGGTTCGCCGACCAGGATGTGGAAGACGGCCTAAGCCTGCCCCGCCGCAATGCGGTGCGGCAATTCGTCCTGTTTACCTTGGCCACGCTGATTTTTGGCGGGCTTTTGCTGGCTATGCGCCGTAAAAGCCTGGTTCTGGCCGAGCGCGATGTGCAATTGCATGAATTGCTTGAGCGGCGCGGAGAAAAACTGGCCGACAGCGAGGCTCGCTTCCAAGGTCTGGTGGAACAGTCGCTGACCGGCATCTATATCATCGAGAATGGGCATTTCACTTACGTCAACCCGGCCTTTTGCCGGATTTTCGGTTACGCCAAAGCCGATGATATCCTGCGGCTGTCGCCCCTCGATCTGGTGTCTCCGCCCGACCGCCTGCTGGTGGCCGACGTTATCCGCAACCATGCCAGCGGCAAATCCCTAGAGGTGCGGTTCGCCTTCCGGGGTATCCGTCAGGACGACGATCCGGTTTATGTCGAGGTGCATGGCAACAGCATTGCCAGCCCGCAAAGCGGACATCGCATCATTCTTGGCGCTTTGTTGGATGTGACGGAAACCCGCCGGGTGGAAGCCGAGGTGCGGGCGCTGAACGCCGAGCTGAACCACCGTGTTGAATTGGGCGTCGCCCAGCAAAAGGCTACTTCGGCCCGTCTGACCATGGTGCTGGAGACCGCAGCTGAAGGCATGATCGGCCTGGATGATGAAAGTCGGGTGATTTTCTTGAATCGCGCCGCCGCCGACCTTTTAGGGCTGGCTTCGACCGAGGAGGTCTTGGGGTCGCAGCTATCGCAGATTTTGCATCACCGTCTGGCCGACGGTGAAGCTTGCAGTCACGAGACCTGTCGTATTCACAGAACCCTGGGTGACGGTCAGACGCGCCGTGTTTCCGATGAGTACTTTACGGGCACGAACGGCACGATGCTTCCGGTGGAATATGCCGTCTCGCCGTTGGTGGTCGAAGGGGAAACCGTTGGCGCTGTGGTGGCCTTCCACGATGTCAGCGATCGCCGCGAGGCGCAGGAGCAGATTGCGCATCTGTTGACCTTCCAGCGAGCCATTCTGGAAAATACCCCGGTGGGCATCGCCATTATCAATCATGATCGCGTCATCATTCAGGCCAACCCGGCCTTTTGCCGGATTTATGGACGCGAGGCGGAAGATATCATCGGGGCTCACGCCTCGGTGCTCTATCGTGATCATGTCCAATGCGACGATATCGGAATGCGCTCTTATCCGCTGATCGCCTCGGGCCATACCTTCCGCGAGGAAGTGCAAATGCGCCGCGGCGACGGAAACGACGTTTGGGTGAATATCGAAGGCCATCTGGTTGATGCGGCTCATTTTGAAATGGGCGTGGTCTGGGCGGTCACCGACATCACGTTGCGCAAGACTCTGGATATGGAGCTTCATCGCTCGAACGAAGAGTTGGAACGCTTCGCCTATGTGGCCAGTCACGATCTGCGCCAGCCTTTGCGCATGATCTCCAGCTATCTCAGCCTGTTGGACCGCACCATGAAAGGGCGGTTGAACGAAGAGGAGTTGCAGTTCTTCGGCTTCGCCATCGACGGCGCCAAGCGCATGGATCGCATGATCGTCGATCTTTTAGACTATTCGCGCATCGGCCGAGCCGCCACCGAACGGGGACGGGTTTCGTTGACCGAGGTGCTGGAGCATGTCCGTTTCAATCTTGGCGGAGCCATTGCCGAGGTTCAGGGGCAACTGATCGTGGCCGACAATCTGCCGGACGTCGATGGCTACGAAAGCGAGCTTGAGCGCCTGTTCCTGAACCTGATCGGCAACGCCCTGAAATTCCGCGTCGAGGGCCGGTCGCCCCAAGTCACCGTGTCTTGCGAGGAAAAGCCCGAGGGATGGGTACTGTCGGTGGCCGACAACGGCATCGGCATCGCCGCCGAACATCATCAACGTCTGTTCCAGATCTTCCAACGGCTGGTCACCCGTGAACAGTACGAGGGAACGGGCATTGGTTTGGCCTCCTGCCGCAAGATCGTTGAGCATCACGGCGGTCGCATCTGGGTGGAAAGCACCCTGGGCGAAGGCAGCCGTTTCTTCGTGTTGCTGCCTAACTAATTGATTTCACAACTTATCCGCCGAAGCCGCCGCCGCCGGGGGTTTCCACAATGAAGACATCGCCGGGTTCCATGAGGATTTCGGCGATATGGTCCAACTCCTCGATGCGGCCATCGGCCCGGCGCACGGCGTTGCGTCCTGGTTGCCCATTGCCGCCGCCCGCCATGCCGAAGGGGGAAAGGCGGCGGCGGTTCGAGACGATGGCGGCGCTCATGGCTTCGGTGAAGCGCAGATGCCGCACCACGCCGTCGCCGCCGCGATATTTCCCGCTGCCGCCCGAGCCGCGGCGGATGGCGAAGCGTTCCACCAGGATGGGGAAGCGCCATTCCAGAACTTCCGGGTCGGTCAGGCGGGTGTTGGTCATGTGGCTGTGCACGGCGTCGGTGCCGTCGAAGCCGGGACCGGCCCCCGAACCGCCACAGATGGTCTCGTAATATTGGCGGGAATCGTCGCCGAAGGTCAGGTTGTTCATGGTGCCCTGGCTGGCCGCCAGCAGGCCCAATGCGCCATAGAGGGCGTCGCAGATGGCCATGGAGGTTTCCACATTGCCAGCCACCACGGCGGCGGGAGTTGTTGGAGCCAACAGGCTGCCTGGGGGGATGACGATCTCCAGTGGGCGCAGGCATCCGGCATTGAGGGGAATGGCCCGCTCCACCAGGGTGCGGAAAACATACAGCACGGCGGCCTTGCACACTGCCGATGGGGCGTTGAAGTTGTTGGCGGCCTGGGGCGACGTTCCTGTGAAGTCGATCCGGGCGGTGCGCCTGGCCTGATCTATGGCGATGGAGACGGCGATGATGCTGCCGTCGTCCATGCGGTTTTCAAAGTGGCCGTCGGTCAGAACCTCCAGCACCTCGCGCACGGCGGCTTCCGCATTGTCCTGCACATGCCCCATATAACTGTGAACGACGTTCAGGCCGAACTGCGCCACCATGCGCCGAAGTTCCTGGGCGCCTTTCTCGTTGGCGGCCAGCTGGGCTTTGAAATCCGCGATGTTCTGGTCGGGGCGGCGAGCCGGGAAGGGACCGGCCGAGAGGACTTGTCTTAACTCGGCTTCGCGGAAGCGGCCTTGGATCACCAGGGGGAAATGCTCCAGCAGCACGCCTTCCTGACCGATTTCGCGGCTGTGGGGCGGCATGGAGCCGGGGCTGATGCCGCCGATATCGGCGTGATGCCCGCGGGACGCCACATAGAACAGAATATCCCGCCCGGCCTCGTCGAAGACCGGCGAGATCACCGTGACGTCTGGCAGATGGGTGCCGCCGGAATAGGGGGCGTTGTGGGCATAGACATCGCCGGGCTTCAGGTCGGGGCCGTGGGTGCGGATCAGCGACAATACGCTGTCGCCCATGGAGCCCAGATGCACCGGCACATGGGGGGCATTGGCCACCAGTTCGCCTTGGGAATCAAACAATGCGCAGGAGAAATCCAGCCGTTCCTTGATGTTCACCGAATGGGCGGTGTTTTGTAGCACCGCGCCCATCTGTTCGGCGATGGACATGAACAGATTGTTGAACACCTCCAACATCACCGGGTCGGCTTTCAGTCCGACCGCCTCGAAGGACTGCTTGGGTTGGGTGCGGGTCAGGATCAGGTGGTCGCGCCGGTTCAGCACGGCCCGCCAGCCGGGTTCGACGATGGTGGTGGCGGTGGCGTCCAGCAGGATGGCCGGGCCTTCCACCACATCGTCGGGATGAAGGGCCGAACGTTCATAGACCGGAGCCTGGTGCTCGCCGCCATCCGTCCACACTCTGACCTGCTCCAAAGCTTCCGGCGAAGTGCCGCCAGAGGGCAAAATGGGGTCTTCCACCGCCTCGCCGCCGGAAATGGCTTCCAGTTCCACGGCCTCGACCATCAACGGCTTTTCGGGAGTGATGAAGCCGAAACGGCTCTGATGGGCCGTCTCGAAGGCGGCGGTAATGGCGGCTTGCGCCCCATGCTCCACCGTCA